>Ga0180220_1000741_pt1 | contig 30013 bp, 21 predicted proteins | sample eDN5th37CBELigBY_FD_151335 | JGI IMG/M metagenome (GOLD analysis project Ga0180220, IMG submission 151335) | Enriched backyard soil microbial communities from Emeryville, California, USA - eDNA 5th pass 37_C BE-Lig BY (version 2) (version 2) | ecosystem: Environmental > Terrestrial > Soil >... | reverse complement strand
GAACGCCACTTTTTCCCCGTGAAAATAATGATGAGTGCCCGGCAGAACCGTCAGGCCGTTGTGGATCGCGTGCGCGGCGGCCAAACCGCCGCTTTCGAAGCCCAGGCCGGATAGCAGGATGTTGGTCTCGATGATGTTCTCCAGCGCCGGCGTCACTTGGTTGGCATCGCAGGCGATTTTGGCCCGCACGCCGTCTTCCAGCAGCGTTTCATAGCACAGCTTGGCCAGCGCCAGGGCCGCCTTGGTTCCTCTCGCCGCGGGCGCCGCACCTTCATGGGCGCCGCAGGGCAAACCCGCATTCACTTTCGAAAAGGAGCGGGATGTGGCTCGGGCTTCGAAATACGTCGACAGGGCATCGCCCATCCCGGATACGAGGAATCGGGTCGGCGCATTGGCAATGACGGTCGTATCGATCATCACCACGCTTGGGCTTTGCTTGAAGTAAGCATAATCCTCGAATGTCCCCTCTCTTGTATACATCACCGCCGAATGGCTGGTCGGCGCATCCGTGGCCGCGATCGTCGGCACGATGATCAGCGCGTCGCCTTCCGCGACGCATTTGGCCGTATCGATCGCTTTGCCTCCGCCGAGCCCGATCGTGCACGCGCATCGCTTTTCCCGGGCAAGCGCCTGCAGGCGTGCAACTTCCTCACGGGAGCACTCCCCGCGGAATTCGCTTTCAACAAGCGTAACATTGAATTTTTTGGATGTAAAATCCAGCTTGTCCTTCACCCGCTTGACGTCCTCCGGATGGGCGATCAGCAGCGCGGACTCGCCGTAAGTATGAATAAAATATCCCAAGTTCAGCAATTCGTTTTCGCCTTGCACATATTTGCTTGGACTGATAAACGCTTTTCTCATGATCTCCTGGATCCCCTCCACCATAATCTCATGTCCATTATACGCGGGGGGACGAGCGGAAATCATGGCACTCAAACCGCCTTTTAAAGCGCTTTCCGATGGTGTTTTTTTGTCGCAAAACCTGCAAAATTGTACTATCTTGTTCTACTGAAAGGAGTTTTAGTATAATAGAACAAGCTGCTTTTTGAACATACATTTGGAGACGATGCCCATGAACCCGCGTTACGATTTGAAACGAATCATCGATATCGATAAATGGCACAAGCTGCAGGACTCGCTCTCTCTCGTGACCCATATGGCGATCATCACGGTGGATTACAAAGGCGTTCCGGTCACTAAACACAGCCGCTGCCAAGCCTTTTGCCAAGGGGTTCGCGAGGACGGCTATTTATCCTCCTATTGCCAAAAATGCGATGCCCGCGGCGGCCTCGAAGCGGTGCTTACCAATAAACCGTACGTTTACCGCTGCCACTTCGGCATCGTTGACATCGCCATACCGATCATTGTCGAAGGCCAATATATCGGAGCGATCATGGCGGGGCAAATCAAACTGCGCGACGCGGACCTGGCCCTCGAACAAATCGTTACCCGGCCGCCGAACGCTGAAACGGAGCGGAAGTTCAAGGAGTTGGAATCCGAATACCGCGCGCTTCCCGAGTTATCCTCCGAGGAAGTGTCGACCATAGCCGACATGTTGTTTCATTTGTGCAACTACATCGTCGAGGAAGCGATCGAAAAGCATGCGACCATCGACATGTACAAGAAACTGTTGACTGCAGAGCCCGCCGCATCCGATGCGATCGACGCTGTGCCGCAGGCGTATGAGCAGATTCAGGCCATGCAGCACGAGCTGTCCAGCACGTTGATCGAAGCGAAAATCAGGCAGGGCACGGAACGCGAATATCGCGCTTCGAACCCGTTGCTGCAGCCCGCTTTCGATTACATGTACCGGCACAAAAGCGAAAACGTGCGCCTGCAGGATATGGCTGCGCTTTGCCACGTCAGTCCGAGTTACTTCAGCCGCGTGTTCACCCGGGAAGCGGGAGAAAACTTTTCGGTATTCGTTCCCCGCCTGAAAATCGAATGGGCCAAGCGGCTGCTTGAGACGACCGATTTATCCGTCAACCATATCAGCGACGAACTCGGCTTCGCCGACCCCGGTTATTTTATTAAAACGTTCAAGAAGTTCGAAAGCTTGACGCCGGCCGTTTACCGGAAAATTTATTGTCGGGGGCAGCAACAAAACCAGCGGGAATAACGCGCTTCGTTACAACTGCACCGTTTGCCCCGCGGGAACTTCTACCGGGTCCCCTTCCGCGCCGATCCAAACGGATAAAACCGACGGATTATGGACGATGCGGTTGTCCGCAGAGAAACGAAGCCGCTTCAACGCGTCCGTATAGGCATAAATTTCGGCGTTGGTTGCGTACCAAATGTCCTCCCGGCCGCCGATGATCTCGCCGAATCGTTCGATCAGCTCCCAGTTCCGGTCGTTTTCGAATTCGTAGCTGTGCCCCCATACGTACAAAAGCGCCATCCGCGAATGCCTCTGCTCCAAACGAACGAACTTCTCCGCGTATTCCGCCATTTGCTTGTGATGGCAGGTCGGATGCCAGCGGTACCAGTCTTCGGGCATATGGAACGAGCCGTGGCTGTTGACGGTCCGGGCATATTCGATGCCGACGGAACGCAGAAGGCCAACCACCCCGTCGCTATAAGTGCCAAACGGGTAGCTGAACCCTTTTACCGGCAAGTTGACGAGCGCTTCGAGCGCTTTCCGGTCCTCGATGACCTGCGATACGATCTGTTCCGGCGGAGATTGCTCCAAAAACGGGTGGCTAACGGTATGCGCCGCCACTTCATGTCCGCGGTACAACGTCCCCACTTCCTCCTTGCCGATGTATCCATCTGTGCCGAAAAACCCGCTGTTTAAATGAAAAGTAGCCTTGATCCCAAAGCCGTTCAACATATGTACGAATCTGCGGTCATGCTCCCTGCCGTCGTCAAAACTGAGCGTGACCGCTTTGTGCAGCCCGTTCGGAAACCGATCCAGTTGAATGCGCATTCACATCTGCCTCCCCAAAAAAATGACTTTCTCTTGTCCAATACTATATTCAATTCGCATCGGGATGTAAATCGGTCCGAAAAGCCGTGTTTTCATGTGCCATGGCGCAAACCGCGCGGCTCCCATAACGATTGGCAGGCTTGTTTTGAGCTTTCCGATATTACGGTTTTCAGAAATCTTACTCCGCAACGCGGTCTACCTTGTTTGTTTTCCTGAATTGGTTGGGCGATGTCCCGTTTTTCTTTTTGAATACCGTAATAAAATACGAGCTGTTTTGGAAGCCGATCCGCTCCCCGATGTCTTTCACGTTCAATGTAGTCGTCAGCAGCAGCTGCTCGGCTTCATGGAGCCGCAGATCGGTTACGTATTGCGTAAAGGACGTGCCCATTGCTTCATTGAACAGTTTGCTGAAATAAGGCACGGAAATGCGGAGTTCGGAAGCGACAAGTTCGGCCGACAGGCCGCTGCTCCGGTAATGGCTGCAGATAAATTCGCAAGCGGTCTTCACGAGCTCTCCGTGATCTTGGTGCCGGTTCATTTTCAGCTGACCGATGATAAAATCGGCCAGTTCCCCATAAAACGCCTCGACCCGGTCGAGATCCTTAAAATCCTGCACGATGCCGTAAAGCGAATTTTGCCCATAATTAGCCAGCAGCGGTTCAAAATCCGCCATCTGTCCGAATTCGGTTTCGATCGTTGTCACCGATTGCCGCAATGCGGCGCGGATGTCCACCGGCGCGCAATGCCTTAACGCATGGAACCATTCGCCGATCATCCGCCATGCTTCTTTACGGTCATTAACCCTGATGGCATCAAACAAAGCCCTTTCCCATTTGGCGGGATAGCGAAAAGGAGCCTCCATCCTGGCCTGTATCGCATCGAAATCGTAGACCGTCCGGCGGTAATCCACGAAACTGTATTCCAAGGCTGCTTTCGCATCCTCAAAAGATCGTCCCAGTTTCACGATGGACTCTGCCCGGCTCCCCACACCGATCTTGATTCGGAAACCGGTCACCCGTTCCGCCTGCTGCATCAGCATGTTCAGCCGATGAGTCGAGGGATGATCTTGTGGTTCATGCATCAAAATCGCGAAGGATTGCCGCCCGATGTCGACCTTTTCCATTTCGTCCCTTTCGTGGAACAAGCGGCGTGCCAGTTCGAAAATGGTGTCCTTGACCAGCCGGATGCCCGTATCCGGGACGTTGTTGTTCCCCTGTTCAGCAGAATCCTCCACGGCAACCGCCAACGCGCGCATCGGTCCGGATTCCAATCGTGTGCCGTGTTGCTCCGGATGAACGTCCGCAGCCGTTGCGCCGGAATCCATCTCGCGAAGGAGAATGTCTCTGAGGTAACTTTCTTTGAGCCTCTCCTTGTCCTTGATGACGGAGTCCTCAAGGGAGGTGACTTTGCCGATCAAACTTTTGAACACATCGCTCAAATACGCGGCCTCGTCGGCTGCTTCCCGGGTGCCTTCCCCGGCCGTAACCGGATGACTGCCTTTAACCATCCTGACAACGTTCCCGATCGGGCCGTAAATTTTCCGGTTCAACAAGATGGTTGCCGTAAAACAAATCAAAAGCATCAGAAGGGATACGATGATGATGTTTCGCTGCAGAATATAGCTTCCTCTGGTCAGGTAGGCGTAACTGGTCGCGTTTATTAAATACCATTCGAGCTTGGCGTTGTATGTGTAAGTGACCAAGGATTTTGTTCCGTTCATCGTATCGACGAAGCTGCCGGACGTCCCGCCCGCTTTCACCACCTTGCGCATGAAATCGGCGCCGGAAGCGGAATCCATAAACGAATCGGGCCTGTCGCTGCGCGTGATCAAAATGCCGTTTTTGTTCGTGATCATGAAGCTGGATTCCGGGGAATTGCCCATTTTATCGAACATTTCCTGGAGTGAGGACAATTTCAGGTTAATGTAGATCGCATACTCCGACCTCGCATCGGACGGAATAAAGATAAGGGAAAGAATCGGGTTGTCGTATCGCTTGCCCGAATAGACGTACTGCTGCCTGTGGGGGAGGAAAATCATTTTGCCCAGTCCGTAGCGGACCTGAACGAGCTTGCGCGCTTCCGGATCGATGTCGTCGATCTCGACGTCCTGCGGAATCGAATGGATGAATTGTCCCGTTCCGCCGTTATGCAAATAAACGGAATTGATAAAATCGTTCGCATTGACCACGGCGTGAAGCTTTTGGTCTAACGCAAGCGAGTCGACCGGATCCACCATCGGCGCATACAGGTTTTTGATCACGTCTTTGTCGTTCAAAAGCTGTTCCCCGACCCTGAACGCTCTTTCATACAGCGTTTCGATATTGGCATCGGTTTGATCGAGCAGCTTTCGATTCGTTTCCGAGATCTGCTTCTCGCTGATCATATTGGTAAACGTGTAGTTCACGACCGAAAGAAGGAGCAGGCTCAGACCAAAAATCGCCGTATTTGCGGCGATCAATCTGAACAAAAAGCTTCGGGTCGGCACATGCCATCTCCAATTCATCGGGTTCACCGGCAATCGTCACATCCCTGTCATTTTCGGATTCCTAAATATATTGGCCGTTGTTGGGCGGAATCCTTCCGTCCGATAAAACGAAGCAACCGCCTGAAGATGATGCAGGCCTTCCTCTGCCCGAGAAAGGCCTGCTTGAGCTGCGTATTCTACCGCGTCGACGTCAATTTGGCATCGGCCCAATCTGCATGGTCCTCGGCGTTGCCGTCCCCGTCGTCCAGCACCACGAGTTTGAGTTCGTTTTTGCCGGCAATGTCGACATCGATCGGACGGGCAGGCATGTTTCGAGTCATCCTGCCGCTGTCGAACAATTTGACGCCGTCGGCCCAGACTTGGAATACGGCCGACCCGCCGACGCTTTCCAGATCGATTCCCGCCATGGCGGTGAACCGTTTGTAACCTTTGCCCCCGATCGCGTACACGATTTCCGATGGGGCGTGGGTACCCAAGCCCTTATCGTACGAACGGCTTCCCTTGCCGTCATAAAGGGTCATCACGTTTCCGCCGACGCTCCAATCCTTTTTCGCCCGGCCCCAACCGCTTGACGCGTCTACCCACTCCATATCGCTTAAATACTGCGGCGCGTCTTCGTATTTGAAATCGAAATCGTCGCGGTCCGTCAGCTTCATCCGGACGGTGCCGGAATAACCGGTGCCGATCGCGACCGGCTTTTGCACCGGGTTGGCTTCGATCCAGCCTGGGAAACCGGCGGGATGGGACCATTCGTTCCGGATATGCAAGCGAACCGATCCATCCGCGTTGAGCGAAGCTTTAACTGCTCCGGAACCGTCTCCCTGTACCGAAATGCGGTTTCCGGATTTGCCGAACAGGAGGGAGGCATAATTCATGTCGGTTTTGGAGGCCCGAAAATCCGCTGTCCCGAGTCCTTCCCTCTCATCCTCCATCCAAGGCCAATCCGGCTTGACGGCGTACTTCTCTTCCCCTTCGTCCCGTTCCTTGTAAGCTGTACCGGTGAGTCTGCCGATTTGGTTTTCCGGATAAACGTTCCATTCGCCATTCCGATCCCACGTGATCCGGTCGGCACCTGCGGCGGCATCAAAGGATACGCCGACGGCGTCATAAACTTCCGGCGGGTTCGTGACGGTATACGTCGTAGAAATGAGCCCTTTGCCGTCGATCCGCACCTCAAAATCCACGCCTGTCGAACCGTATTTGCCGGAAATGCGGATAACGGCTTCTTTGCCCGAGCGGCTTTGGCTGATACCTGAAAGCGTCCATGCCCCCAGCTTCGACGTATAGCCCAAATCCAAATACGGCCCGCCGGTAAGAAGCGTTTTCCCTTGATATTCGCCGCTTGTCATCATGCCCGTCAACTTGCTGAAGACCACCCGGAAGTCTTTGCCGGTGACGATAATATTGCCTGTCGTTTCCTTAATATCCGGAGCTTTTCCTTGCGGTTTCCACGGAACAACCGTTTTTTGCCCGATGGTGAGCACATATTCGTCAACAAGCGGATTCGCTGCGGTCTGGTCATCCCGGTATATTTTCAAGCGGATGGCATCGCCGTTTTTCCACTTTCTTGCCGGAAGCGCCAGCTGCCCTTTGCTCATCGGCTCCACGGATGGGCCCTTGATTTTCCCTTTTTCTTTCCCGACGCTCCACTCGATGGTTACCTCGCTCAGGTTCGTATGATTATAGCGATTTTCGATCGGAATCGTCAGCGGTTTGCCGGCTCCCGGGTTCGGAAGCGAATCGGCGCTAATCCTTACGGGCGAGTAGGCTTTCTTGACATTCCAGTATTCCGGCTTTTCCCGGTTCCATTCGTCGAGGATGCCCCAGTTGACCAGGAAGCCCTGCCAGATCCCGTTCGGACCGTAAAAGCGGAGATCGCGCGAGTGCCAAATGGCTCCACCCAACGCGCCCGGCGTCTCGTACAGGTCATCCCACAACCGATGCAGCGCGGTGCCGTAAAAATCCCTGTATGCCGGATCGTCGTCGATCCAGTCGCCGTAATAAACGTAACCATGGGCATATTCGTCATACAGCTCCGGCTTGTCATGCGTGCCGAAGGTATGGCCGTATGGGGTGTAATGAATGCTGAACAAGTCGGTATATCCGGCCGGAGCGTTGAACCCCCAACTGAATTTGACGGGACGCGACGGATCGGCCGCCTTGACGTAATCATGGGTGGCCGCCACGTTGCTTCCCCATGCGCTTTCATTGCCGATGGACCAGATGACGATGCTCGGATGGCTGCGGTCCTTCTCGATCGTTTCGGAGAATTGGCCCATGTAGTTGTTTAAATATTTCGGATCGCTGGCCCTGCCGTCGCTGACGAACATCACCGAGTTTTCCTGTTCGACGTAAAAGCCGAGTTCGTCGGCCAAATCCAGCACGTATTCGTACTGCGGCCAATGGGAAGCGCGAATGTAGTTGACGTTGGCTTCTTTGAGCTTGATCAGCGACTCGCGGTCATGTTCCGGATCGGCGGCGACGCCGATAAGCGGGGAGGACTGATGCCAATCGACGCCGCGCAGCTTCACGACTTTCCCGTTCACCAGCATCTGCTTGCCTTCCATTTGGATCGATCGGAAGCCGATCTTGCGGACAACGGTTTGCACGGTTTTGCCGTCTGCTTTTGCCGTGGCTCTCAGCGTATACAGCCGCGGATGCTCGGCATCCCATTTGGCGGGTGCGGCAACCGGGATTTCGATCGATGCTTCTGGTCGATCGCCCGTCAGGAAAATCGACGCCGGTTGCATCGGCACCTCTTTCCCGTCCGGATCGGTAAGCTGCAGTTCGATCTCCCCCTGCTTCTCTTTCTCTAGCGCCATGCCGGCCGATACCTTCAACGTTGCATCCGAATAGGCGGCATCAAACTCGGTTTCGGCATGCAGGCGGGTGACGTAGTCGTGCGGCAGCGCAAACAGCTTCACCTGCCCGACCAGGCCCCGGACATGCTGATATTCGATAAACCCGGTTTCCGCCGTGATCCCGACGGTGATCGTCGCGTTTTCGCCCGGGGTGACGTATTCCGTAATGTCGGCGTCAAACGTCGTAAAACCTCCACGGTGCTGGCGGACCAAATGGCCGTTGACCCAGACGCGGGCGAAGTTGAACGCCGCCTCGAAGCGGAGCATCACCTTGCTTCCGCCATAGGAAGACGGAATGCTTACCGTTTTCTGGTACGCGTGTTCGATATTGCGGTCCGGGAACCAGTCGCCGCCCTGCTGGCCGCGGATATCGAAGCCGAGCACCTCGATGTTGGCCGGGACCCGGACTTCTTTCCACTCGGACGTATCGGTGCCGTTTCGCCAGAAGCCTGGTCCGGGATTTTGCTTGAATTTCCACGTGCCGTCCAGACTGACGACGGGCTCGGGCACGCCGCTGACCGAAGCCGGAAGCGGTGCGATCACCGGCCGCGGCCAACCGTTCGTTTCGGGGCCTACCGGAACGTCGGGCATCGGTTCGCTCGGCGTCCCCCAAACGGCGAGTTCGCGAATGCCTGCCTTGGTGCCGGGCTCCAGGCCTGTGACGGTGACGCGGACGTATCTACGCGCCGTCTCCAGGAACCGGTCTTTCCTTATCTGTTCCCTGCCGGTAATATCGGTGCGGTCCGCAACCGGATACCAATGAAGGGCGTCGGCGGATACTTCGAGTTTGTATTTGTAATTTTTCGCTTCATTCCATGTAATCTGCGTGCCCGTCAGTTCGTAATCACGGCCCAGATCGACCAGCAGCCAGCTGTTCGGCTCCGTACTTCCCGCGATCCATGCGGTTTCGTCCTTGCCGTCAACGGCATTCGCAGGACTATCCGCCGGCTGCGACGACGATGCGGACGCCTCTTTGCTCAGCGCGACGTTGGTTTCATCGCGCAAAATGCCGTATGTCATGGAAGCCGTAAGGCTATTATCGGTCCCATCCGTGACGTAGGCGCGAATCGTAACGTCTTCTTCGATGGCAACGGGATCCGCATATTCTTTCTTGGTTGCCGATGTCAACGGGTCGGAGCCGTCAAGCGTATATAAGATGGAGGCTCCGGAAACGGAGCTGGACAACGCGACGGCCGTGCCTGCAGCCACATCGCCCGGCGGCGGGTCAGCCGACAGCGGTATGACTTGATATTCGAACGCTTTGACCTCGCTGTCCTCTTTTCCCTCCTTGGCCGCATAGGCCTGCAGCTTGGTTATTTTGCCGATTCCTTCGCCATGTAGTACGATCGGTTCCTTATAAGGAGTCTTTGTATCTGACGTTTTTGGATCGGTGCCGTCGGCCGTATAATAAATCGTTGCCCCAGGCTGTCCGCCGAACAGCTCGACGGCCGTGCCGTCGACCACCGGTCCCGGTTTGACGCTGGTTTCCACAGGCAGCACGACGGCCGTATTGTACAGCTCGAACTCCCAGATGGCCGCGGCAATGCCGACTTTATCCAACTGGTGAAGCCTGACGTAACGCGCCTTGGTCGGAGTAAATCCATAAACCTGATCCTTTAAATCGTCATTGCCCGTTTCCTCGGCTACCGTGGTCCAATGCTCCCCATCCTCCGACACGTCAATCGTAAACTTGGTCACGTAATTGACGTGATCCGGATTTTTTCGAAGGACGGCGTAATTGACGGGCTGGCTGCCGCCAAGATCGACGGTCAAGTCCCACAGCACATTTTGCTCCGGTTGAGCATAGGTTCCGGGATTGCCGTCGATGGCGCGCCCGGCGACATTGCCCCAGCCTGCAGGAGACGACATTTCCGCGGTCGCGGTCAGCGCCAAGTTCGGATATTGGGAAAAGTCCTCCGTGAGAACCCGGTATTCAAAGCTCCCCACCTCACTCGTTCCCCCTTCCTTTTCGTCGATAGCAACCGCTTTGATGTTCATATCGGACTCGACTGTAATCGGCTCAATGTATTTATGCCGGGTCTCGGATGTCACCGGGTCGGTTCCGTCCGTCGTGTAATAGACGGCGGCCGTGCCCGGAGAGCTGGAGAACTTCACCTGCGTGCCCGGCAGGACCGATCCGGATTGCGGCTCAGCCGTCAGGACGGGGATCACGGCCGCCTGCGCGTACAGCTCAAGCTCGCTGACCCGTACGGCCGGCCAATCGACGCCTTCTGCCGTTTTCTTCGTCACGTGAAGCCTCACGTATCGGGCCGATATGGCATCCGGCAAAGTCCGGTCGGTCACGGCATCCATGTTGCCAACTAATGAATCCGCCGTTTGCCAGGGGCCGTCCATGTCACCCGAGCTGTATTCCAGTTGGAAATCCTGCGTAGCCCACGTGCCCGCTGCGCCATGGTACACCGTCCAGCGCTTGATCGGCTGAACGGAGCCCAAGTCCACCATCGCCCATTCGTCGGCCAACGGACTGCTTTGCCATCCGGTATCGCTTGTGGACCACATGCGGTCCAAACGGCCGTCCGTCAAATAGGCGCCGGGATGCTGCGGAAGCGCGCTGCTCACCGTCACCGGCTTGTTAATCGCCAAGTTCATCCCGGAAACGGCAGCGTCATAACTGCCGGGTGCTGCTGCCCCCTCTCCCTGCTCAATCTCCGGCACAGTCTTTTGTTTCCCGTCAGCTGGGGGCTGGACTTCGGAAGGAGGAGATGTTTCCCCTGACTGCTCCTGTTCTGATTCAGGCGGCTGATCGCCGGGAGGTTGTTGCGCCGCCGGCGGTTCTCCGGCTTCAGGCGCTGCTTCTTCCGGCGGTGCCTCCCCGTGGCGCGGCGCCTCAGCCCCCGTGGCGGCGGCATATGCTCTAGAAGTCCCAAGCGGCGCGGAAGCAAATTGTCCAAGCACAAGCGAGGCGGTCAAAGCGGCAATGGCCAGTGATTTCAACTTGAGCATTTCGGAAATCCCTCCCCAATTTTTCAAAATGAATTCGACAAGCGAACGGACACCTCAAGAGCCGTTATTTCTGCTTGGAAGCGACAAATGCATCCATCTGGCGCTGCATCTCCGCGATGACCTTATCGATCCCCGCCGATTTCAGCTTGCTTTGGAATTTCGGGAAAAACTGATCGTATTCCGAGAATCCTGCATAGGCCGCATCCACATATTCCTTTTCTACCGCGTTGATTTGGGCCATTTCGGCTTTGACCGGATCAGCATTAAAACGGAATCCAAGCGTCGACGCCTCGATTGCTCCTTCGTCCCACTTCTGCAGCGACTGAATGAGTTCCGGGCTGACGTGCTTGCTGAAATGCTTAAGGCGAATATCGTCCCAAGCCCAGTACACCTGATGATAGGTTTGCTGCTCATCGATGCCTTCGACGGAAATAGCGCTGCCGTCCAGCTTATAGTTGACGTCCTTCACGCCGTAAGAGAAAAGGTCGTAGCTCTCCTGTTGACTGCGGAACCAATTGACGAACGCCACGGCTCCCTCCGGATTTTCGCTTGTAGAGAATACCGAAAGCAGGTTGGAAGCGGCATCGAAAATGTATTTGGGTTTGTCGGGATTCAGATACACGTCCTCCAGTTCTCCTTGAGGAAGCGTTTTCTTGAATGCATCGATCCGTTCCGTCGTTTTTAACACGTTGGACCAGATGGCCGCAAGTTTTCCGTTGTTGAGCGCGGCTTCGGGGTCCTTGATTTCCTGGGCATCCTTCGGCATCCAGCCGTTCAAATACCATTTCCGCTTCGTGTTTACGATGTTTTTAAAAATTTCGGATTCGTAGAAGTTATGCACCTTCAGCTCCGCATCCGCGGGATCCACATAACCCGGACCTGCTCCCATGTCGCCGACGGGCAAATAAACGTCGCCGAACTCCCGCAGCAGCCCGCGGGTACCGTCGTTGGCGATCGGCATCATTCCCGGTTCGTTTTTCTTGATCGTATCCAGGTAATGTTCAAAGTCGGCAAGCGTGCGAATCTCGGGCAGGTTGTATTTTTTGCGCAGATCTCCACGGATCGCAAAGAAGTTGTTGTTTTCGGCCGTCGGCACCAGCGTCGGAATGCCGTAGATCTGATTATCGATGGAAGCGCTGAGCCAGTTGGCTGAAGGAATGCTTGCCCTCAGGTCCTTGCCGTTTGTTTCGAGCCACTCGTCAAGCGGCGCCACGACGTGTTTGGAAACGATTTGGGACAGCCAGCTGACATGCGTCCAGGCCAAATCGTATTTTTCGCCCGAGGCGGCGATCAGGTTCAGCTTGTTGGAATATTGATCCCACGGGAAATACGTGAACTCGAGCTTCAGCGGCAGCCCATCGGCGCTCAGCTTGTCTTCAAGCGCTTTCTGGACATTCGCCAGATCTTTTGGCGCATCGCCGGGAAGCACGATTTTGACGGTTCCGCCGACTTGCGCTTTTTCCTCTCCTCCCGTGCCTTGTTCGTTTTTCTCCTCGCCTGCGTTCCCCTCCTTTTTGGACGCTGAACCGCCGGAGCCGGAACAAGCCGCAAGAAGGCTGCTCAATAGCATCATAATGAGCACGGATGCAAGTAATTTCTTTTTTGTCACCGTTTTGAACCTCCCCTATTATGTTGAAAAAACCATCTATGTTGAACCGTCCGCGGACGGCAGCAACCTATCCCTTGACCGCGCCGATCATGATGCCTTTCACGAAATACCGCTGAATAAACGGATAGACGAGGATGATCGGGCCGATCGTGACCAGCACCATGGCCATCTGCGCCGTCTCCGACGGCAGCGTTTGGCTGCCCGACACCAGATTCCCTTGCGTGCTCATGTAATGGATCATGGATTGGATTTTGAACAGGATGAACTGAAGAGGGTATAGCTTCCGGTCGTCGATTAGCCAAAGCGCAAGCCCCCAATCGTTCCAATACGCGAGCGAATAAAACAAAGCCACCGTCGCGATAATCGGCGTGGAAAGCGGCAGCATGATTTTGGCAAACACGTAAAACGGTCCCGCCCCTTCCATTTCGGCCGATTCCATCAGCGCCGGCGGCAGCGACTTGAAGTAATTCCGGATCAGGAACACGTGAAATGGATTGATGAGCATCGGCAGAATCAATGCGGCCAGCGTATCCTTCAGATGCAAATATTTGGTGACGAAGATGTACCACGGGACAAGCCCCGCGTTAAAAATCATCGTAATGAAAATAAACAAGGCGATGCCGTTGCGGTATTTTACCTTCTGCCCGGCCATCGTGTGGGCCAGCATGGCGCTGAGCAGCAATCCAAGCCCCGTCCCGATCGCCGTCACGGTGATGGAAACCATATACCCCCTCCATATTTCGTCTCCGGAGAAAATGAGGCGGTAAGCATCCCACGAAAACGTATCCGGAAACAACGAATATCCATGCTGAATCACCGAGGATTCGCCGGAAATCGAAACCATGACCGTCAACAGGAACGGAATCGTCGTAAAAGCGCAGAAAGCGATCGCGATGAGATGAAATAATGCTTGGGAAAGCGAGTACCTTGTTTTTTGTGCGTGCATGCGATCATTCCTCCGTTAAAACAGCGCGTTGTCGTTATTCATTTTTTTGACGGCCCAATTGCAGCCGAGAACGAACAGAAATCCGCATATCGACTGGTACAGGCCGACGGCTGCCGGCATGCTGACGTCCCCGACGTTTTTGACCGCCCGGAAGACGTACGTATCGATGACATCGGTTGTTTCGTACAACAGCCCGTTGTCGCCCACGATCGAGTAAATCGTTTGAAAATCCCCGTAAAAAATTTTCCCGACCGCAAGCAGCGTGACGATCGTGATGGTCGGAACCAGCAGCGGCAGCGTGATGTGTCGGATGCTTTGCCAGCGGTTTGCGCCGTCCAAAGCGGCAGCCTCATACAATTCGTCGTCGATGCCGACGATGGTGGCCAAATACAAAATGACCGCATACCCGGTGTTTTTCCAAACATATACCCCGACGAGAATGGTTACCCAATACCCCGGCGCGGAATACCAGTCGACGGGCGCCAGGCGGAGCAGGTCCCTAAACTGGTTCATCAGCCCGTATTTGGAGCTGAACATGAGATAAACAAAGTTGCCGACGACGACAGCCGAAAAAAAGTAAGGCAAAAACATCAGGCTTTGGTACGTTCGGCGAAAAAAGCTTGTGCGGATTTCGTTCAGCAAAATGGCGAAGGCGACAGCGATCACCGTGCCGACGACAATATAGTTGGCGTTAATAAACAGCGTATTGAACGTCGTTCTCCACGCATAATCGCCCTGAAAATAGAATGCGAAGTTTTGCAGTCCCACCCAGGGGCTCCCGAAAATGCCGTCCTTAAAGTTGTAGTCCTTGAACGCGATCAGCACCCCGGGCAGCGGCAAATAACAGAACACCAGGAAATACAGCAATCCCGGCAGCGCCATGAGGTAATACCACCTATTGCTTCGCAGTTCCTTGAACATGCCCTTCATACCATCGAATCGCTCCCCAAAAATAAATTCCGCCGTGTAAGCGTTGTCAATATTGATCATAGGAGGTTTGCCGCGGAAAGGAAATTTCACTTTGTTAAGATGATATAAAAATTTTACGAAACGGCCTTTAAAATTTTTAAACGAATACGGTTTTTTGCATGTTTTGAAGTAGGGATGCTTGCCGCCCTTCCTTCACGATCACGAAGAGTTCCGGAATCCCCATAAAAAAACCGCCTTAAAATTAATTTTAAGGCGGTTTGTAGAGGTCAAACGATTTCGATTGATTTCGTCTATGCCCAAATCTTCGACACCAGCTGTTTTCGCAGCTCTTCCGCTTCTTCGGCCGCTTCCATCTGCATCTCCGCGATTAGCCACAGTTTGCGGCTTTCCGGCGACTTCGAATCCTGCTCCAGCTTTTGCAGCAGCTTAGGCACCTCCCACACGGAACGCAGCGCAAACGCGGCAAGGCATCCGAATCGAGGAAGCGCCTCGTCGCCGTGCCAACCTGCACCATTCAGCCCTTTAATGTAGGAGGAGAAGAAAAGGTCAAGGTATTCCCGGCTCGACTCGGGCGGCACTTGTCCCCGGCTGACGGACAATCCGAAAAAGCGGCCCAGGTCCTCGCCGACGCCGGATATGCTGGCAAACTGCCAATCGATCAACGACAGGCCTCCTTCATGCAGGCATCCGGGACTCCGCAATATGTTGGATTCATAATAATCCTGATGGGAGAACGTTCGCGGCAAGTGCTCCAGCGCCTCCAGCCATTCGGGGATGGAGTTTTCCAGAACGGCAAAACGGTCGATCAACGAAGCTAATCCATGATGGAAAACTGCGGGATGCTGGGCTACGGATTCATCATGCAGATCGCGGTACTTCTTGCACTCATGGATCCAAGAGCGCATCCATTTGCGGTTAATCCACGAAAATTCGGGCAGCGGCTTGCCAAGTAAGTCGTTCGCGTGGAACTCCCCCAGCTTTTCGGCTGCAAACGCATAATCCTCCCGCTCCCAGGCCGTGGATGCATGCGGCACATCCTCTAGCCATAACCATAAAGACCCGTCATCCTGTTCGTCGATCGCAAAGCATGCCGGCGCCCGAAAACTTGCAGGCAAGCTTTTCAGCAGCCCGGACTCGTAAGCCAGCGCTTCGCGTCGCCAATAATTGTAATGCTCCGGGTCGTCCCGATTCGGGTCGGACAGGACGATCTTAAGAATTGCGGCCCATTCGCGAACTGCTCCTCCGACCACGTTTTTGCCCGACACCCGGTACACCCCGTCGGTCACGAAATTCCGTCTCTTGGGTCCGATCGGCTCGCAATCCCAACGGAAAAGGAACCCCTCATCGGTTTGAAGTATCTTTTTTGCGACTTCTTCCAGCCGGGATTGCCTAATTTTGGGGATAACGCCTATTTTGTTCATATAACATGAATCCTCCTTCAAAGGACGCTGGGACATGTTTTGCCTAAAAGAGATATTCTCCCTCCCTCATCATCTCCCCTTCCTTACCTTGAATGTTTCTGACTTTCCTGAGCGAGGGCATTCGCCACGAATTTCAAGTTCAGTAAAATGAACAAAACCGGAACCCCCGCCGCGATTGGCGGAGCCCCCGGTTCTTCCATTCCTCAAAATACGGTGTTACTGCCCCTCTCCGTGAGGGCTCGGCTTATCCATTTCGTTCCTGTAGCACTCCTGCAGCCTTCCGGGCCATCCGGTAAAATTGATCAGCGCATCGTCGGCATGGGTCAGCTGGTCGATGGAGCCGACGTGCACGGTATTGCGAAGTTCGGGATCGGTGATGGCTTGCTTGCACGCCTCGACGTAACTGCCTGCGTTTAAAACGCGGTATGGACGGACCGCATCGTTAATGCCCACCTTAAACAATTCGAATGCGGGTGTCACCTCGGAAGTCAGCTTCAGAGCATTGTGATTTTCGGCCAGCAAACGGAGTGCCCGTCTGGCCGCATGTTCCCTGCTTTCCTGGTCGGCTGCACCAAGGATGTCATCGATTACAGGACCTAATGACGGCGCTATCCGCAATTCGGAAAATGCGGTGCCAAACCATTTGAGATACGGCCAATACCGCTTTTCCTGCAAAAAGGCAAGCTCCATCATCAGCCGCGCAAGCCGGGCGGCAACCATGACGGTCCCCCGCCGATCACTCGCCTCGGCCGTCCTTCCCAAGAGATGCTCGGTATTTCCGATCAGATGCCACTGCGAGGCCATCATCCATAACCAGACATCGGTCGGGTACCATGCCAGCCTTTCGCGCATACGGGTAAGACTCCCCGAGTCGTCGCGGTAAACCGCGCCTTTCGTGAATTGCAGCAGATGCTGCTGCGGCATGGAAAGCCATTTTTCCACCGTCAGTTCCGCAGCCGTGCCGACGCCAAGCTCAGACTCCAGCCAGTCGTCCAATGCACAGACTTCGACGTGATGCCGAACCGTCCCGGTTTGCCAGGAGTAAAACTGAACGGGATAACCTCTGTAGCGCAGGGGAAGACCGCTTTCCACCGCACGCTTGACCTGTTCGACCCGGTCTTTGCCAACGAACAGCTGCAGCCTCGGACCCCAGCTGTGGTCGGTCGATCGCGGCTGATCATAACCCAACACTTCGGAACCTTCGCCGATCAAAGCGGCAGCATGCGGCTCTTTCACCAATTTGCTGATCACATCCCCGTAAAAATGACGCGACAGTTCCATGCCCTGAATAAAAGCAGTCAATATTCCGTCTCCTCCTTCATGCGGGGGAAACGCAGTTTAACGGGCTACTGATGCGCTCTCCCCGTACTTGTGAATGCGCCCGATAATGATTGATGACTCTCCATATGCAACGCCTCCGTTTCGTATCGTTATGTATAATCTACCACACAACCCATGCCGCTCCAACGCAAAAAAAACCTCGTTTTCTACGGCCAAAGGTTGAGATTCCGAACCGAATATAGATGACAATGTCATCCCTTGGGCAAATCTTGTGCATCTTTCCGCTATATTGTGCAAACAAACGCTCCGACAGGTTTCGAAATGACGAGCTCTCCTCCCCGCGTCCGGATCATTTCTTCCGTCAATTGAACAAAACAAGGAGCAATGGCATCGCGGATTTCTTTGGACAGGTTGTCGTCGTTCACGGGCCCTTGATATAACTGCGTTGCCGCATAATATCGAAATACGGGCTCCGCTTCTTTCACCCGAAAGCCTGATTCGTAGGTCCATAAATCGACCTGTTCGAACTGCTCCCTTAGAATTTGCGCTCCGTTCTCCATCGAAAAGGTGATCACTTCTTCCTTAACGCCAAAAGGAATCCCCAACCGGTCCATCGTTTTCAGATGCAGATCGAACAGCTCGGGCATTCCTTTTTCGCTGTTGGTCGTCGCGAGCAGCCTTCCCGTATTCTTTAAAACCCTTTTCATTTCCGAAAGTCCTCTGTGCAAGTCCGGAAGATGATACAGCATATGGTTTGCCATCACGAGATCGAATTGCCCGGATAAAAAAGGAAGGTTCTCCGCATCGGCCGCCAAATGGAGCATGGGCAGCGATTCCGTTCGTGCATGATCCAGGGAAGGAAGCATCACGCCCTCCGCCAGATCGCAGCTTATTAAAAATCCGGGGTTTCCCTTCAATATACGGCCTATAGGCACGGAAAACCTTCCGCTTCCGGCACCGGCATCGAGCACATATTCCGTACCCGACAGCTCTAACCGATCGATGACCCACTCTTCGAACGATTCGTTATGCAACCTGTATTTCTCCAGGACTTCGTATTTCGCCTTCAAGTTATGTTCCGAGTTGTAGATTGACTTGATGACCGATTTATCATGGGAACCTTCGTAATAATTTCGTATCCCTTGCATGGGTCCACCCTCCCCACGTTTTACCAGCTATAAGGCATCAAACAGCCCCCATTTTGTTCCATTTGCACGCGTCGTCGGCACAGCCTTTAAAAATCCATTTTATTCGCGGAGCCGGTTGATTATAATCATGGCATGACCAACATTGAAAGGAAGTGGATAATGAATAAAAAATCCCCCGAGTCTTTAGCCGCGCTCGCTTTTATCCTGGATATTTTTTCGCCCGACGAGCGGGTGTGGTACAGGAAAAAAAGAAACTGGCTGCGCATGTGCCTGATCGCGCTCTGCTCGGCCGGCATGCTGGTCGTCTTCTTCAAGTACGGAGGCAACGAACGCAAGCATTTATGGATCGCCTTTGGCGGATACTGCGGCGTGTTGTTTCTGTTCAGCTTTTTTCCTGCATATGTCGTTTATCGAATACGCCGCCGGCAGACGGGCATGACCAAAGCGGATCTCGGTTTCATGGCGTTTATCGTTCTATTGTCTATATACCCCCTGATCATGCTCGGGAAAGTGTCGACGGATATTGCACAGGGACCGGTCGTCAAGGTGATTCATATCGAGGAGAAGTGGGATCCGAAACGCGGCGGGGACATGGTCAGCACAAGCGAAGGCACGCAATACGAAATCGCCGGCCGCGAGGTTGACATCGAGAAAGGCGGTACTTACCGAGTCAAAGTCCTGGAACATTCGAGATTAATCCTGGAAGCGGAGGAGCAGCACTAGATGCCCGTCCCTCCTGCCCTTTCCGCAACTTTGAATCCATCTCAGCCTGCCAAAAAGGTATGGTCAAAATAAGCCTTAAAATTCGGATATAAAAAAACAAGATGCTCTTGAAGCTGTTTTCGATCTGTAAGTACTTCGTCCAAATCGAACAATACTTCGTGATCAATCTCGTAAATGGCCTGCTGCTCTTCGCCTGGTCCGCCGCCCAAGTCGATGCACCAAATGCAGCCGTACTGGGAATCCCAAGTAAACGGAAGGTAACCAAGCCTGCAGAGCAGCGGGTTGAACATATTCCTAGCTCCCTTTGTATCGAAAGTATCGTGGGGCGCCATTCTTTGGAAGAACGCATGCGACTTTTTTCATCATACCCCAGGTATCCGCCCAACGAAACCCCGTCAAAAACCAAAAATTACCGTATTGCCCGATCGATCAGGGTAAACTTCCGCACTCATCGGGAAGCTGCTTTGCGCCGAATCCAAGCGACTAAAACGAGTAATAGCGGAATCAGCACTAAGCAAATGATCGAGGAGCCTGTCCCCCCCGTCGGGAAATAATGTAGCATTTGCTGAAAATTTTTAGCCACCCAAATGCTGAATACCGAGATCAGCAGACCGAGGGGAAATACCAGCGAGCGGTAATCTTGAATTTTAAACCATTGCGCCATGCCTAACACAAGCGAGTAATACCACATCGAAATCTGCACGAACCCGCCCAAAATCCACAAAGCCATAACGATGGCCTCCACGTGGGAGAAAAAATCGGATATGTTGATGTAACGGGACGCCGACAGAAAAGGAAACGTCAGGTTGGCCGTTCGGTCCCCGAATAAAAATAAACAAGTGAAATTCGTGATCACCATCGTAAGCATCATCATCATCACCGCGAACATTCCGCCCTTGAGGCCGTTGTCCCCTTTTCGAACGGAAGGAAAAAAGGAGGTTATAAACAAAAACTCCATAAACCAGACCGATGGCTCAAGCGAACCCTTTACGGAAGGGAGCACTCCCAATCCCAAAACCGGAAGGATATTGGAAAAGTGATATTCCGGCAGAAGAAACAAGAAAATCGCCGCAACGAACAAGAAAAAAATCGGACCGAAAATAATCGCGAACCTGCCGATGACCTCTACTCCTGAACGTACGGCAAAAGACGATGTGGCCACAATGCAGCCAATGATCACGATAAGCGGCGTCTGCGACAGAAAGGCTTGCACGATAAATTCGGCATATTCCCGGGTAATCAAGCCGATGGCGTCGATCTGGAAAAACAGGATCATGGCTCCAAGCACCCTGCCAAACACTTTGCCAAACACGCTATTTAGATGCTGAATGATTGTTTCCCCCGGGTAAAACCGGTCCATGATCCATGCCAGTAATACGCAAAAGAAGCCGAGAACCGATCCGATGATCGGCGATATCCACATGTCCTGTTTGGCATACATGGCTGTAAAGGACGGCACGACGAGAATCGATGTACCGCCGATCATCAGGTACATCATAAAACCCAATTGGATGTTCGAGACCTTTTCTTTATCCATTTTCCCGCTGTTTCCCTCCTATCCTTCGGGATAAAAGATGCTCCAGATCGGCTTGGTCACGTAATTGATCATTTCGGTCGGCCCGGGCAGCTCGGGGAAAAGCATGATCAGCAGCGCTAGCCCCCATCCAGTCATCGCCATGATCACAAAAACCGCCTTTTCCTTCCTGCTCCCGGAACGCAGCCGCGGGTAATCATACAAAAACACGGCTGCGACCAGCAGGGTTACCCCTATGATTTTGACGACGATCATGTATCTCCCTCATTTATAACTTTTTCCGGAGAATCCAGGCCATAGAATTTTGACATTGGAAGCGGCATGAATATCGACATCCTGAAAGATATCGTTCCAACGGCTTTGTTCTCTGCTCCATACCAAAGGATACTTCCGCCAAAAAGCGTCCGCAAATCCGAATACGTCGGCGTCTGTTTCCCGCTGAACCAGCCGGAACGACTCCTTGATCCGTTTCCCGATTTCCCGGTTCAATTGCTTTTCGACTTGCCGCAGCTCTTGCGGCTTCGTTACATTGATGCGCGAGGTGTTTTGAGTCACGCTTGCCTCGCCCTCCATACGCACCATCATGCTCCACCGCTTTCCTTGAATCACGGGAAAAAGGGTCGTGCGGCATTTGGTGATTTTCACCGTCATCACTCCGTCATCCCCGCCTTGCAGGCCCGTAACCGGAAACGTAACGTTCGTCCTTTTCATCTTATTGCGGATCAGCATCGTGTCGCGTTTCACTTTATCGTCGAATTGGCCGGCCAGCTTACCTCCCCTAAGAACGGCGGCGCCTGTAATGTAAGGGTAGGAATTGCCTTTCGGTTCATCCTTTCTTTCGATCAGGGGGACTACCGCGGCTTTCGATCGTCCTGTAAGCATTTCGTTCAATTCTTTAAGCGATATTCCCATTCCATAGGGCAGGACGGCCATTTCGCGAAGCGTTTCCGCAATGTCCCTCTCAACTCTCGGGTTGATGCTAATAATCTCTTTCGCCTTCCCCTTGCTAACGAAAACGTAAGCGTGCTCGCGCGGCTGGGGGTGACGGAAAAGGAAATCGATTTCATTAAGTATTCCTTGCTTCGCCATCCGTTCGCCGAAAATGAAAACCTCGCCATGGCCCCAAAAGACTTTGCGCGGCATTTGTTCCTGCAGCTTTGCGGCCGCATCGGCGAAATCCGTTCCGACGGCACTTTGCACAACTATCGTGTTGCTCCCGGCTCCCCCGCCCATCATGCCGGAATTGCCTTCGCTGCTGGATTGGTTTGGCGTAAACACCTGCACGGACAGCTCGATGCTGCCGTTGTCGGTGAGGTCGATCCCCGCGGCCATGATTAACGCGAGATCGTTCACCTCCGTTCGATCCCAGCAGCCGCCCAACAGAGGAAGCAGGCAGAACAATAGGCAGGACGCGCCGATTTTTCTTCCCAGCTTCATCTTTTGCCGCCGCCTTTCGAAGGCCCGGGTCGTTGATTCGGCCCTTGCCGGTATCGGTTCCAAATCCCCGTAGCCGGTCTTCTGTTCATTTTCCATAACGGCGCTCGGACAGCCACATCCTTTAATTGATTCCAGTGCGTTACCGTAGCGATCGAAGTGTAGGGTTCGCCAAACGACCTCAGCGTAAACAAATGGGTAAGAATAAGCGCCAATCCCATCATCAACCCGAAAAATCCGAGGGTCCCTGCCAAGAGCATCATCGGAAATCTCAACAGACGAATGGAAATGCCGAGGGTAAAATGAGGGATCAAAAAAGAAGCGATGCCGGTGATCGCGACAACCATGACCATCGGGGAGGAGACCAGCCCCGCCGCGATTGCGGCTTGTCCGATCACGAGCGCCCCCACGATGCTGACCGCCGCGCCGATCTGCTTCGGCAATCTGACTCCCGCTTCACGCAGCGCTTCAAACGTAATCTCCATCAGTAACGCTTCGACAAGCGCCGGAAAGGGGATTTGTTCCCTCGACCTTGTCATGTTCAAAAGCAGCGTGGTCGGAATCATTTCCTGATGAAACGTGACGATGGCCACATAAAAAGAGGGGCCGATCAAAGCAATGAGAGCAAACAGGTAACGAAGCCAGCGGATCGCCGAACCGATGTAATACCGCTGGTAATAATCTTCGGGTGACTGTAAATACGTAAATATGGAAGTAGGCGCGATCAGGACGATCGGCGTTCCTTCGACCAGGATTGCAGCCCTTCCTTCCAGCAAATTGGCTGCCACGACATCCGGACGTTCAGTCGTCTGCATCTGGGGAAAAGGAGAATACGGGTTGTCTTCAATGAGTTCCTCGATGTTGCCGCTCTCCAATATCCCGTCCACGTCGATGCGGCCGAGCCTGGTTTCAATTTCCGAAATCAATGCGGGATTCGCGATATCGTTCACAAAAGCGATCACGACCTCCGTCTGAGAATATCGCCCGATTCGCATCGTTTTCATTTTGAGTGCCGGCGTTTTCAGCTTCCGGCGAATCATCGTGACATTGTCGATCAACGTCTCAACAAATCCTTCGCGCGGGCCGCGTACGACCGATTCAGCCTCCGGCTCGGTAATGGAACGTTTCTCCCATTTGGCCAATGAAAACGAGAGCGCCTGATCTTCGTCTTCCAGGAGCAGCACCGGGTTGCCGTTTCCAATCTCCATAATCACTTGATCGAGCGTTCCTGCCTTGGTGAAAGACGACACGGGCAAGCATTCGCATAATGCCCCAAGCCCCCCTTCTTCGTCCTTCATCTTGTGCAGAGTCGGCTCGAGAATAAACTGATTGAGCATATCGCTGTCGGTCATGCCGGTCAAATAGATGACGACCGCCGGCTTTTGGCCGCATTGAAGATGGTGGAATACGACATCAAAACAATCCGTATACAACGCTTTGATCCGATCGATATTTTCCTCTAGTCTATGCGATATCACGGAGTCGTTATTGTTGTTCATCTTCACACCTCCCATGGATCATTTACTAGCCCGCATAAACGCAAATAAAGCTGTTTTCGTTTAGTATGTTTCATTCCAACCTGAAAAATTCGGAAATTATGCGTGTTTTTCTCTGTAGAGGCATAACCCGGAGCCGGACCGGTATCGGCAGATTTCCGCTTAATCCCCGCAAAAAGCATCCGAATACGCCAAATAGCGTTCGGATGCCGAAATCGAAACAGTCAGCAAACACGAAACCGGGAGCATATTGATTTGATGATTTTAATAACCGGCACATACCTGATCGCGCAACCGGTAAAAGTCCTCCAGTTGGTCTTGCTCGTACGCGTACCCTGCACGGATGAGCAAATCTTCCCTGCAGCGTGCGGCGACCAGTTGAAGACCTACCGGAAGTCCTTCGCTGGTTAATCCGTTCGGAATCGACAAGGCCGGAAGTTCCGCCATATTGAATATGCCGGTGTAGCGGGTCATGGCATCAAATACGCTTTCCGTGTAGGACCCGATCTGCACCTCGTCAACGCCGATTTTTCTCGCGGGAATCGGTATGGTAGGCGTAGCCAACACGTCGATGCGTTCACGGAACAGCTTGTCGAATGCGTCCATATACATTTCTTTCATTTTCAATGCTTCGATATACTGCAGCGCCGTAATATCCCGCGAAGATTCTAGAAAGGCTCTAGCGTCGGCTCCATACTGCGAAAGGCAGCATTCCATCCGGGATTTGTGGACGTAACCGGCCTCCGAGGCCGCGATCGTCAACGAGACGTCGGCGTTGCCCGCGACGAACGATACATCCGTATCGATCAGGATCGCCCCAAGCGCCTCCAGCGCCTCCAGGGATTTTTGGTACAGCGCATAGGTTTCCGGTTCGATATGCTCATTGAAGTAGCTGGTCGGCACGCCGACTCTCAAACCCCGGATATCCTGATTCAGGTACGGCAGATAGGACTGCTTCGTCATAGCCCCTGCAAGGATGGCCAGATCGGTCATGTTGGCCGTAATGGGACCAACGTGATCGAGCGTCCATGACACGTAAAAGACGCCTTTCGTCGGCACCTTGTTATAGGTAGGCTTCAAGCCGACAACGCCGCAGGATGCGGCCGGTATCCGGACGGATCCTCCGGTATCGGTACCGATCGAGGCGACGCACAAATCGGCCGCCACCGCTGCCGCGGAGCCGCCGCTTGAACCTCCCGGCGTATATTCGGCATTCCAGGGATTATGGACGGGGCCGTAGTGCGGGTTGTTGGAGGTCACCCCGAGGGCGTACTCATGCAAATTGTTTTTTCCGAGGAGAATGGAATCCTCCCTGTAAAGCCTTTGAACGATCGCTGCATTTTTATCGGGGACATGATTCGCATCGATCGAGGATCCGTTTGTCGTACGAATGCCTTTGGTGTCGATGTTGTCTTTGTAAGAAAGCGGAATGCCGTAGAGAAGCCCGGTCTGTTCGCCCGCCTTCGCTTTGGCTTCGGCCATCCGCGCCTCTTTGACAGCCCTTTGCTTAGCCACCGTGATATAGGAGTTCAGTTCGGGGTCCTTTAATTTGATCCGTTTCAAATAATGTCGGGTGATTTCCAGCGGCGTAAACGAGTGATCCGCATAACCTGCCTGCAGTTCTCGTATCGATTTTCTGCCCATGCCAATTTCTCCTTTCAAAGTGAAAATAAATAGAAGGATACATTGAGAGTTCTTCTCCCACGTCTCTTTCAATTTATGCCGGAAATGATAGATTGGTATGGGGGAAAACAAGATCCGGCGGAAAATGGATCATATGACGCAAAGATGTTTTTCTGCAAGGGAATGCCTCGTTGTCGAAAGCAATCCAGGTTTATGGCTGCTGCCAAGCCTGAAACTTGTTGCCGTCCGGGTCCTTGAACGTCAGCTGGAAACCGCAGCTTCCTTCGTTGCGGATAGCGTTTTCTACCCACGCCCCCGCTCCTCGAAGGGACGCCTCCAGTGCCTGGATGTCGTCCGTCTCGAAGCACAACGGAAACATTTCGTACGGCGCTCCGGTTTCCGCCCATCCCATGGTCGCAAACTGAAGCGGATGCCCGCCGGGGCTCGGCAGGAGAAAAAGCCATTGGCCGCTTCCCATGATCATGATCGCTCCCCTGCCGGGCTCCAACGGCGAACGAAGCCGCAAACCGAGCACATTTCCGTACCAGTCCGCCGCCGCAGGAACATCGCTGACAGGCACGTAGGCGCACTCTATTTTTTTCAATAACGGTTGGTTCTCCATGCTTTCATCCTCTTTTCATTCGAATGATCATTGATGATGGAACCCTGCTCTGTACCGTGGACATGTAGACTCTAAGTTATGGTTATTAATTACAGCCAAGATCCAAAATCAAACATTTGTTCTTAGTATGAATTCTATATGACTCATTAATTTCCTTCCTGTAATCCCGGCTCTCCGAAAATAAAACGTTGTTTATAAGCTGCAAAAAAAGACAGAACCTCCCACTCGAGAGGAACTGCCTATGAAGAATTTGTTTATTCGCATTTGGCTGTCACGCTCAAGTGAAACGTCTCGTCCATCAAATCGTTAAACGCTCCATTACGCGGCTGACCAAAGCAAACAATCGCTCCCCTAGGTGCAAGGACCAATCCATAAAGTGACCCCAAGCCACCGACAAGCTGCATAAAACCAAGACGATCAAAAGCACGGTCATCCAAACCTCTTTTTCCTGTTTTTCTTCCATTGTCGTCACCTTCATTTCAATAATACGAATCTCGCTTTTGCAGATGCACATTTAAAACAAACCTTAACATGTTCGTTTCTGCACCCGAATGATTCGTAAGGATAGTATAAAAGACTCCTGCTTGTTTCCCCTATTGATTTGGCTTACATCAATCTTACAGGCTTGTAAGCCGCGTCAGCAGACAGCGCTGGAACCGCTAAAGCCCGAAGCCGGCGAAATAGATATACTTCTCGAAAACGCGGTAAAAAACGCCTATAATCATTCTCTCCCCAACACTGTCATATGCATCGCGGGTAAAATAAATAGCAATAAAACAAACGGAGGCGATTTTCTATGCGGCAATTCAAAACCATTACCCATTCGAAAGGACAAAACACAATGAAGAAAACGAGGTTTATTATATATGAAAATCATCAATATTGGAGTGTTGGCCCATGTTGACGCCGGCAAAACGACGCTGACGGAACAGATTCTATACCAGACGGGCGCAAAGATGCGTGCCGGGTCGGTCGACCATGGCGATACCACGACGGATTCGCTGGAGATCGAACGGAGAAGAGGCATTACGGTGAAATCGGCGGCGGTATCCTTTTTTGTGAATGAATTGAAGGTCAATTTGATCGATACGCCGGGACATGCCGATTTCATTTCGGAAGTCGAGCATTCCTTAAGCGTGTTGGACGGGGTCATTCTCGTCATCTCTGCGGTTGAGGGCGTGCAGGCACAAACGAGGGTGCTCATGCAAACCTTGAAAGAACTGCGCATTCCGACGCTGTTGTTCATGAACAAGATCGATCGCATGGGCGCGGATTATGATCAAGTGCGGACCATGATCCACAACCTGTTGGATACGCATATCTGTGAAATGACGATCGTAGAAAACGAAGGAACCGAAGATGCCCGTCTGCGTCCCGCGGATCCGTTATCCGCCGGATGGCTCGAAACGCTTGCCCTTCAGGACGATGAACTGCTGAGGATGTATGCGGAGGACATTCCCGTCTCGGCAGACAGGCTTTATGGAGAATTGATGCAACAGACACAGCTGGGAAAAACCTATCCTCTTTTCGCGGGCTCGGCCGCCAAAGGGATAGGCGTTGATCGGCTGCTTTCGTGTCTGGGCGACTTCATTCCTCTGCATGAAACTTCGGAGCATAAACGAAAAGATGCAATCCCGTTGTCCGGCATGGTATTTAAGGTCATGCATGATTCATCGGATGAACGAACGGCTTATATCCGCATGTACGAGGGGCAGCTCCGGCTGCGGGACGAGGTACAGGTCGTTTCCAGGGATGGGCGACCACGATGGCTTAAGGTCAAGCGGCTTTACGCCCTGCAAGGCGGTAAAAAAACTGCCGCTGATTGCATCGACGCGGGAGATATCGCCGTTTTGACCGGCGCGGAACTGTTTGTAGGCGATGTGATCGGATTCCGTTCCGACCGAATCAAGAATTTTACCGTTCATAAACCGCCGATCCAAGTCAAGGTTCTGGCTGAAAATGAGGAGCATCGGACGGAGCTTTACCAAGCGCTCAGCATGCTGACGATTGAGGATCCGTTTTTGGAATACCGCCATGATCAGGACGCCCACGAACATACGATTCGGGTGTTTGGCAAAGTTCAGCAGGAGGTGTTAGCCGAAACCATTTGGGAGCAGTATGGGATACGCGTGTCCTTTTCCTCGCCGAAAGTGATGTGCATCGAAAAACCTGCAGCTTGCGGAGCATCCGCCGAAATGATGGGAGAAGCGGGCAATCCCTTCTGGGCCACCGTCGGGTTTCGCGTCGAGCCCGGTGCTTTCGGCAGCGGCTTAACCTATGAACTTGAAGTGGAACTGGGCTCCCTTCCCCTTTCCTTCCAGAAGGCCATCAAGGAGACCGTCGAGGAAACGTTGAATGAAGGCCTGCACGGGTGGCCGGTGACCGATATTATCGTTACGCTGACGCATACCGGTTACGCCAGTCCCGTATCCACGGCCAAAGATTTCCGAAGATTGACTCCGCTCGTGCTAATGAATGCTCTGTTCAAAGCCGGAACGGTCGTTTACGAGCCTGTGAATGCGATCCATATGGTTCTGCCGGAGTCCTGTTTGAGTAAAGTGATGTCTCGGTTGACGCTGCTTGAAGGCACGTTCCTGGAGCCGGATCTTCAAGGGACCGCCGCCCATTTGAACGGAACCATACCGGTGCGCACGGCAGACCGGCTGCAGTCGGAGCTGCACTCGTTAACCAACGGGGAAGGCATCCTGTCGATGAAGCCGGGAGGATACATGGCGGTGCAGTCCGCTTACCCTGAAAATGAACGCAAGCAGCTAAACGCTTTGAACCGCGGTGAATACATGCTGCGGTTGAACAAGATCATGTAAATGGCAAAAAGAGCCCGAATCGCCGATTAGGCGTTTCCGGGCTCTAGTTTTTTCCGCTCACGATCCATCGATCGTTTTTTCCATGACATAGTCGTCCATGACAAATCCGTTTCCTATATCTGCTACTTGGGTCCTTACAGTCCTGAATCCCTTTTTCTCGTACACGGCGATGGTCGAATGGTTGTGCCGGTTGACCGTCAGCCAAATCGCCTTCAAATTCCGTTCTTTGCAAAGACCCGTCAACAGTTTCATCGCCTGGCTCGCGTATCCTTTGCCACGGTGCTCTTTACGAATGTAAAACTTGCTGAGGAACAGCTTGCCCTCTTCCTGTTTGATGCCCGCATAACCGATGTTGGTCCCGTCTACGTTCAGAAAGCAATACTCGTAACCTTGCCGTTCCACTTGATCCGCGATGGCCGGGGCCGACTGGAATTTCTCCACCATGTATGCGATTTGTTCCTTCGAGATGATGCTTACGAAATATTCGAACCAAATTTGCGAAGCCATTTCGGCCAAGGACGCAATTTCGTTCTCCGTTTCCGCCTTTTTCAACATCAATTCCAATGCGATCCCTCCACTTGAACGCTAAAGCGTTGAATCTTCAATTTACTTCTTAAAGCTAAGCCTGACAGCCACCGAACCTTGCCGTAGAGCAACCGCCTCGCGTAAAAAAGGCCAACCGACCGGGATCCGTCGGCTGACCTCCACTTTATTCGTCCAGCAAAGCCGCCTGGCGTTTATAATGATCCTCGACGACCATGCACGCCATAGCCTCGATCACAGGTACGACGCGAGGGCAGATACAAGGATCGTGCCGGCCGATGGTTTGAATTTCGCGCTCGTTCCCTTCCACGTCCACGGTCCGCTGCGGTGCGGAGATCGACGATGTCGGCTTGACGACGACCCGGAACACGATCTCATCCCCCGTGCTGATGCCGCCAATGATGCCTCCCGCATTGTTCGTGATGAATCCGTTCGCGTCCATCTGGTCGTTATGCTCGCTGCCGCGCATCCGGGCCGCTTGAAAACCGGTTCCGAATTCGATTCCCTTAATTGCCCCGACGGACAGCATGGCTTTGGCCAGCTCCGCATCCAGCTTGTCGAAGACGGGCTCCCCGAGTCCCGGCGCCACGCCGCGAATCCGGCATTCAACGATGCCGCCGCAGCTGTCGCCCTCGGCGGATA
>Ga0180220_1000740_pt1 | contig 30187 bp, 18 predicted proteins | sample eDN5th37CBELigBY_FD_151335 | JGI IMG/M metagenome (GOLD analysis project Ga0180220, IMG submission 151335) | Enriched backyard soil microbial communities from Emeryville, California, USA - eDNA 5th pass 37_C BE-Lig BY (version 2) (version 2) | ecosystem: Environmental > Terrestrial > Soil >... | reverse complement strand
AGCAGGGCTGGAGGCGGTAGGCGGTGGAAGGGGGTGTGGGAGGTGGGGCGGCAGGGTGGCGGGGAAGGGCGGCCGCGGCGGGGGGAGCGAGTTTCTCTCGCTCGCGGAAGCGATCCACCCCCGCCGCAGCGCTGGCGGCCATAGTCCACACCGCGTGAACGACCACTCGATCCGCAGCGCCGCCAGCCAGCGTCCACCCTGCCAGAACCAGCCCCCTCAGAACCCCCGATCCCGCATCAGCGCCTCCACCCGCGCGTCCCGCCCCCGGAACGCCCGGTACGCCTCCGCCGGATCCACGGTGTTCCCGACCGAGAAGATGTACCTCCGCAGCCGCTCCGCCGTCCCCCGGTCGTAGAGACTCCCCGCCTCGCGGAACGCCTCCGCCGCGTCCGCGGTCAGGACGTCCGCCCAGAGGTAGCTGTAATAACCCGCCGAGTAGCTGTCACCGGAGAAGATGTGCAGGAAGTGTGGGAGGCGGTGCCGCATCACGATCTCGCGCGGCATCCCCAGCTCCGCCAGCGTCTCGCGCTCGAAGGCGTCCGGGTCGATGGCGACGTCGCCCGCGAGGTGCAGCTTCATGTCCACCAGCGCGCTCGACAGGTACTCCGTCGTCGCGTACCCCTGGTTGAAGGTCGACGCCCGCTGGATCCGATCCACCAGCTCCTGCGGGATCGGCTCCCCGGTCTGGTAGTGCACCGCGAAGCGCTGCAGCACCTCCTGCGTCGCGAGCCAGTGCTCGAGGAGCTGCGACGGGAACTCGACGTAGTCCCGCGGGACGCTCGTCCCCGAGAGCGACGGGTAGTTCACCGAGGACGCCAGCCCGTGCAGCGCATGGCCGAACTCGTGGAAGAGGGTCTCGGCGTCATCCCACGAGATCAACACCGGCTCCCCCGGCGCCCCCTTCACGAAGTTCAGGTTGTTCGAGACGATCGTCGTGACCTCGCCGTCGAACCTTTCCTGGCGACGATACGAGTTCATCCACGCCCCCGACCGCTTCCCCGGGCGGGCGAAGGGGTCGAAGTAGTAGAGCCCGACGTGGCGCCCCGTCCCCCGGTCGGTCACCTCCCAGACCCGGACGTCCGGATGGTAGACCGGCACCTCGACCGGCCTGAACTCGAAGCCGAAGAGCTCGCCGGCGACCCAGAAGATCCCCTCGCGCAGCTTCTCCAGCTGGAGGTAGGGCTTGACCAGGTTCTGGTCGAGGTCGTACTTCGCCTTCCTGACCTTCTCGGCGTAATAGAGATAATCCCACGGCTCGATCGTGATATCCTCGCCTGCGGCCCGCGCGACCTCCTGCATATCGGCGACCTCCTGCCGTACCCGCTCGATCGCCGGCTTCCAGACCGCCTCCATGAGCTCGAGCGCCCGCTCCGGCGTCCGCGCCATCGTGTTCTCGAGTCGGTAATGCGCGTGCGTCTCGTAGCCGAGGAGCTTGGCCCGCTCCGCGCGCAGCCGCAGGATCTCGGTGATGATCGCGTTGTTGTCGTGCTCACCACCGTTGTCGCCGCGGTTGACCCAGATCCGCCACGCCCGCTCCCGCAGGTCGCGCCGGTCGGCGTAGGTCAGGAATGGGTCCATCGCCGAGCGGGTGTTCGTGATCACCCACTTCCCCTCGAGCCCCTTCCCCCGCGCCGCGGCCGCCGCCGCCGCGCGTACCGACTCGGGGAGCCCGGCCAACTCCGCCTCGCTCTCGAGGACGAGGTATTGGTTCGCCTCGTCCGCCAGGACGTTCTGGCTGAAACGGGTGAAGAGCTCGGCCAGCCGCTGGTTGATCTCGGAGAGCCGCGCCTTCGCGGCCGCATCCAGCTTCGCGCCGGCCCGCACGAAGTCCGTGTAGTAGCGCCAAACCAGACGACGCTGTTCCGGGGTCAGCTCGACGACACCCGCCGCCGCCTTCCGCCCCGCGTCCCCCGCCACGCTCGCCTCATAGACCGCCTCGACCCTGCGGAAGAGCGCCTCGTTCTGCATGATCCGGTCCGAGTACGCCGCCAGCTTCGGCGCCATCTCCCGCTCGACAGCCTGGAACTCCGGGGAGTTCATGGTCGAGCTCCAGACCCCATAGACCGTATAGACCCGATTCAGCGTCCGCCCCGCCCGCTCGATCGCCTCGATCGTGTTCGCGAAGGTCGGCGGCTCCGGGTTCGTCGCGATCCGGTCGATCTCCTCGAAGACCTCCGCCATCGCCGCCTCGAGCGCGGGCTTGAAGTGCGCGATCTCGACCTGGTCGAACGGCGGCACACCTCCATAAGGACCGGTCCACTCCGCGAGGAGCGGGTTGGATGCACGCACAGTGTCGCCGTAGGCGACGTCGCCTGGACCCGATCCCCGGACCTCGGGCCGGGTCGCCGTTGCCACAGAGTTCTCTGGGTTCACACTCGCTCCAGCTGCTGGGCCAGCGGTGATGGCAAGGAGGATCGCGCCGGCAGGGATGAGGTAGCGTTTCATGTCGATCTTGGTCGGTTAAGTGTAAAACGCTGGACGGCCACCGGTAGGAGGCACGGCGCCTGACCGACAAGCAATTCATGGATACCGGGATGGTAATGAAAGGGTTCCGTAATACGTGCTTGGCATTCGGGGGTCGGGATTCGGGGGTTGGGGGTCAGGGGGCGGGGGTCAGGGGCCAGGAATTCTCATGGCATTTGGGATTCGGGGGTCAGGGGGCTGGCTGGAGGTGGCTGGTGGGGCGCCGGATACGGCCGACTGCGCGGGGGAATACCAGGGACTCCGGGACCTAGCCCGGCTTCCGGGGATCCCCACCCCCCAAAGCGCTCGCCCAAGCGAGCAACCCGGGAATACCAGACGAATCCCGCGGACGCCCACCCCCCGACCCCCGAATCCCACCCCCCGAATGCCAAACAGATCCCTGACCCCTGACCCCTGACCCCTGACCCCTGACCCCCTCCTTGCCCCACCCCCATTACCTTCCCATAATCCAATTATCAATATGATCCACAACCCCGAAATAGGACACCTCCCATGTTCGCGGTCGTAGCCTTCGCAGTCGTAGCCTTCATCGCGATCTATCTGATCTCGACATACAACCGTCTGGTCGCGCTGCGCAACCGCTTCAAGAACGCCTTCGCCCAAATCGACATCCAGCTCGAGCGGCGCTACGACCTCATCCCGAACCTGATCGAGACGGCGCGTGCTTATATGGCGCACGAGCGCGAGACGTTGGAGGCGGTCGTCCGCGCGCGGAACGCGGCGGTCGCGGCGGGGAAGCGCGCGGCGGCGAACCCGGCCGACACGGCGGCGGTGCAGGGGCTCGCCAGCGCCGAGCAGGCGCTCACCGGCGTGCTCACCCGCTTCTTCGCGCTCTCCGAGGCGTACCCGGAGCTCAAGTCGAACGAGAACATGAAGCAGCTCACCGAAGAGCTGACCTCGACCGAGAACCGGATCGCCTTCGCCCGCCAGAGCTACAACGACGCCGTCACCGTCTACAATACCGCGCGCGAGAGCTTCCCGGCGAACCTCGTCGCCGGCCCGTTCGGCTTCGAGCCGGGGACCCTGCTCATCCTGGAAGACGCCTCGAAGCGCGAGGCGCCGAAGGTCTCGTTCTCCCGCTGACCTGGCGGTATGGACTTCTTCCAGGCGCAGGACGCGGCGCGCCGGCGGTCTAAGATCCTAGTCTTCCTCTACGTCCTCGCCGTCGTCGGGATCATCTGGGGGATCTACGCGCCGCTCCAGTTCCTGCTGCGCATCGCGACACCCGGCGCCATCACCGATCTCGAGCTCGTCACCATCGTGACGGCCGGAGTCCTCTTCTTCGTCGGGATCGGGAGCGTCTACCGCACCCTCCGGCTCCAGAGCGGGGGCGCCGCGGTCGCCACCCTCCTCGGGGGGAGACCGGTGCCCCCCGCCACCACCGACCCCGATGAGAGGCGCCTCGTGAACGTCGTCGAGGAGATGGCGATCGCCGCCGGGCTCCCCGTCCCGGCGATCTTCCTCCTCGACAAGGAACCCGGGATCAACGCCTTCGCCGCGGGTCACACGATCCACAACGCCGCGATCGGGATCACCCGCGGGGCGCTCGAGCGGCTCAACCGCGACGAGCTACAGGGGGTCGTCGCCCACGAGTTCAGCCACATCCTCAACAGCGACATGCGGCTCAACACCCGCATCATGGGTCTCCTCTACGGGATCTTCATCCTAGCCGCGATCGGGCGCGGGCTCATAGAGTCCTCCTTCTCCCGGCGGGGGAGACAGAGGAGCTCAGCGGCGGGCCTCTACGCCTCCATGGTCGGGCTGGTCCTCTTCGTCGCGGGGTACATCGGCGTCTTCTTCGGCCGGCTGATCCAGGCCGCGGTGTCGCGCCAGCGCGAGTACCTGGCCGACGCCGCCGCGGTCCAGTTCACCCGTAACCCCGCCGGGATCGTGAGTGCTCTCAAGGTGATCGGGGCGCACCTCGGGAGCACCCGGCTCGAGAACCAGCACGCCGAGGAGGTGAGCCACTTCCTCTTCGCCGATCGCACCAGGTCGTTCATCGGCCGGCTCTTCGCCACCCACCCTCCCCTGGTGAAGCGGATCCGCCGCATCGACCCGACCTTCGACGGCGACTTCACCAAGATCCCGCTCCAACCACAGGCCCGCGCCGACGCCATCCGCGCCCTCGAAGCGGAGCGCGCCGACCGCGCCGCGCGCCAGGCCCCGCTGGACCCGATTGGCATCCTCGGTCCAGTCGGCGCCCCCACCGCCTCGCACCTCGACCAGGCCCGCGCGGTGATCGACGCCATCCCGGAATCCCTCCGGGCTGCCGCCCACAGCACCGACGACGCCCCGGCGCTCGTCTTCGCCCTGCTCTACGCCTCGGGCGGGGAGAAGGGAGAGTCCGCGGCGGCGGCGATCCGCGACCTCGGCGGCGAGACGCTCCTCGAGCGGACCAGGAGCCTGGCCGGGGAGATCCAGGCCTCCCGGACCGGGCGCTTCGCCCTCCTCGAACTCGTCCTCCCAACCCTGCGCGGACTCCCCCCGGAGGAGACCGAGACGCTGCTGCGCGCCGTCGACACGATCATCAAAGACGATGGTAAGGTCGACGCCTTCGAGGAGATCCTCTCCCAGCACCTCGCCCTCCGGCTCGGACCGCGCACGAAACGGCCACGCCCCGGGACGGTCCACTCCCTCGTCCCCCTGCGTCACCCGGTGAATACCGTCCTCTCCGCCCTCGCCTACAGCGGGGCGAAAGACGACTGCGCCGCCCGCGCCGCACTCGAAGCCGCCACTCGCGGCCTTCCGCTCGAGTTCGGGAAGCCTACACTGCGCTCGCGCGAGCGAGCCACCCCCGAGGCCTTCCGCGAGGCACTAGACCAGCTCCGCGCCGGCTCCCCCGGCGTGCGGCGCCGACTCCTCTTCAGCGCCGCGCAGGTGGTCTCCGCCGACGGGGTGATCCACCCCCGGGAGGCCGAACTCCTACAAACCCTCGCCGCCGCCCTCGACTGCCCGGTCCCCCTGCCACTGGGAGCGCGGCAGATGGCGGGTGGATCCAGGGCGGTCGCCGTGGCGACACCCACACCGGATTCCGCGCGGTCGCCCAACGGAGCACCAGCTCCCGTGGCGTACCCCGCGCCCGGACGACGCGCCTGAGGCCCCTCCCCGGTGACGCCGTCAGGGGCACCCCGCGCGGGCTCCCTACACCTCGTCGCCTACCACCTTCACAACGTTCGCGGGTACCATATCTTTATTCGTGCACCAGATTTACGTCACCTACACCCACCGGGGAACCGTATGTCGATCCTGGCCCGAACGATCGGGTTGCTGGTCCTGTCCAATATCTTCATGACCTTCGCCTGGTACGCGCACCTGCGTAACCTCAACCACCGCGCGTGGTACATCGCCGCCGTCGCGAGCTGGGGCGTCGCGCTCTTCGAGTACCTCCTCCAGGTCCCGGCCAACCGTATCGGCTTCACCGCGCTGACCCTGCCGCAGCTCAAGATCCTCCAGGAGGTCATCACCCTCGCGGTCTTCGTACCATTCGCTATCTTTTATATGAAGCAGCCCATCTCGCTCAACTACCTCTGGGCGGGGCTCTGCATGGTCGCTGCGGTTTACTTCATCTTCCGGGGGTGAAATGGCTACCGATCCACAGTTCGTCGAATTCGTCCGCGAACAGCTGCGCCGCGTCCCAGGGGTATCGCACCGGAAGATGTTCGGCGAGTACGCCCTCTACATCGGCAACAAGGTCGTCGCGCTGGCCTGCAACGACCAGCTCTTCCTGAAGCCGACCGCCGCCGGCCGCGCGCTCATCGGCACACCGACCGAGGCGCCTCCCTACCCCGGCGCCAAACCGTACTTCGCGGTCGACGAGTTCCTCGACGACCCCGACTTTCTCGCCCAACTCTTCCTCGAGACCGCGGAAGAGGTCCCCGAGCCGAAGCCGAAGAAGCCGAGGAAGAAGAAGGATTGACGACGGTCGTGGTCCGGTGCGCCGCGGGTTGGCCAAAGTGTGATTTTGGGGCTAATATTCCTGCGATGGATTCCGCGCGCCACGGTCACTTTGCCGCTCGTCGGGACGATCAGCGATGCTGAAAGATTCCAAATTCCTCGCCCTAGCCGCCGGCATCGCCGTCGTCGCCTGCTCGACCCCTGACGCACAGACCGATGGCCGAGGTGGTGCTACCAGCGCCCCCGCAGCCGCCGTCTCCGCCTCTGCCCAGACCGACTGCACCGCCGGCCCCGGGACGGTGCTGACCGGTGCGGGGGTCGCGGGGATCAGGATCCGGGAAGACGCCGGCAAGGTGCGCCACCGTTGCAACGTCGTCGCAGACACGACGCTCACCATCGAGGGCCAGTCCCAGCCGGCCATCAAGATCGCGCTCGACGGCGACACGATCATCGCCGAGATCGTCAACGACCAGATCTGGCGCATCACCGTCGCCTCCCCCGGCCTCGCCACCAGCGACTCGCTTCGCGTCGGCACACCCGCGCGCCAGCTCGCCGCGATCCCCGGCGCCACCGTGTCCCCAGGCGAGGGTAACTATTATGTGTTCCTACCGGAGCACTGCGGCCTGAGCTTCGGCCTCGACGGCCTCCCGGTCCGGACACAGCCCTGGACGATCGCCGATCTCGCCACCCTCCCCGACAGCGCCCGCGTGGCCAAGATCCTGATCACCGGCTCCTGCCACGACGAAAACGGCAACGTGCGCATCCTCTGGGATACGGCAGGTTGACTTTCCGAGCAATGCCAAGACCGACCCGCAAACACTTGTTTACAAGATGCAGATCCAGCAACTGAAAGATGATCCCGCGCACCCGGTATAGCTTCCCCACGAGACTAAGCCCGGGGTACGCCACCCCTGATCCCTGAATCCTAACCCCTGAACCCCTAACCCCAAATGCCGAACCCCGATCGCATTGGCGTCCTCTTCATCTGCCTCGGCAACATTTGCCGCTCGCCCCTGGCCGAGGGAGTCTTCCGCGGCTTGGTCCGCGAGGCCGGGCTGGAGCACGCCTTCGAGATAGATTCTGCCGGCACCTCGGACTACCATGAAGGCGAGTTGGCCGATCCGCGCACGATCGCCGTCGCGCGGCGGCGAGGTATCGAGCTGACGAGCCGGTCTCGCCCGATCACGGTGGAGGATATCGAGCGTTTCGACTACCTCGTCGTCATGGACTCGTCGAACCTACGCGACGTGCGCCGGCTCGCCGCCTCGGTCCGCCCCGACGCCCGGATCCAGCGGTTGCGCGAGTATGATCCGGAGGCCTTCGGCGACCTCGACGTCCCTGATCCGTACTACGGAGGAGAAAAAGGATTCGTGCTGGTGCAGGAGATAGTGGAGCGCTCCTGCGTCAGGCTCCTCGAGCACCTGCGCGCCGAGCACGGGCTCTGATCCCGACCGCGGTCGCTTCCTTCCTGTAGAGTAGCTTCTGCACCCCGCCGTCATGTCGATCCTCCCCGGCTCCGTTCGTCATGAGGATGGAGCCGGGGTCGACATCTGATCCGACCCCCTCACTTCCACAACCCCGAAGCGGAGGTCGAGCATGTCCGCTAGAGCAGTGAAGCTCGGCGCGGCGATGGCGCTGGCCGCAACCTTTCTGACCGGCTGTACGCACGACGAGGAGGGAACCAAGATGATCGGCACGAACACGGAGACGACCGCAGCGGCCCGTACCGGCCGGATCGAGATCGATGGGATCAGCTACTACTACCAGATCCATGGCGAGGGCAAACCGCTCCTCGTCCTCCACGGCGGGCTCGGCTCCTTCGAGATGTTCGGGCCGATCCTGCCGCAACTCACCGCTGGACGTCAGGTCATCGGCATCGACCTCCAGGGCCACGGCCGCACCACCCTGGGCGCGCGTGAGTTCAGCATCCCCGCCTTCGCCGACGACATAGCCACGATCCTCTCCGAGCTCGGCTACGATCAGGTCGATGTGCTCGGATACTCACTCGGCGCCGGCGTCGGCTTCCGGCTCGCCGTCCAACACCCGGACCTGGTCCGCCGGCTCGCCCTGGTCTCCGCCGGCTATTCGTCAGATGCCTTCTACCCGGAGATCAGGGCGCAGCAACGACAGGTCAACGCCGCAGCGGCTGAGTTCATGAAGGAGACGCCGATGTACCAATCGTACGTCGCCATCGCGCCCAACCCCAACGACTTCCCGCGCCTCCTCGACGCGATCGGCCAACTGATGGCCCGGGACTTCGATTGGTCGGCAGACGTCGCGAAGTTGAAGGCACCGGTAATCCTCGTCTATGGCGATAGCGATATGTATCGCCCCGAACACATGATCGACTTCTACCGGCTCCTCGGCGGCGGGCTCAGGGACGCGGGGTGGATGAAGGAGCACCAGGCGCCCAACCGCCTCGCGATCCTACCGGGCCGCACGCACTACGACATCTTCATGGCACCCGAGCTGGTCTCTACGGTCCTGCCGTTCCTGAACGGGGGGGAAGCGGTGCAGCCCGGGAGGTAAGCTGGAGTCGGGGATTCGGGATCTGGGATTCGGGGGTTGGGGGGGGGGGGGGGGGGGGGGGGGGGGGGCGGGTGGCGGTGCGGACCTCACTGGCTCAACCGCCCCCGCCAGATCCCGGCCGCGCTCTTCACGGTCGACTCCGTGAGCCGCACCCCGATCGACGCGAAGAAGCCGAGCCCGCCGCGCCCCGCGAAGTCGATGTCCCGCAGGTTCCCGAAGCGATAACCGCCCTCGAGCTCCAGCTGCGCCAGGTCGACGACGACCGCCGGCGCCACGCTCCAGCGCGAATCGCCCGTCGTACCGACGTGCAGCACGCGCGAGTCGAGGCGGCCCCAAACCCGCCCCCGCACCCGCTGCTCGAGGGTCGAGCCGAAGAAGTGCGCCCGGCTGCGGACCGTGTCCCCGCCGAAGACCTCGCCCGTCACGCGGCTCCCGCGGATCGCATAGCGCAACGTCACCGAACTGTTCTGGAACGGCAACCAGATCAGGTCCGCACTCCCGATCAATCGCGCGTTGTCGCCGGCGAGCGTCGGGTCGACGCCGGTCCCGCCGTCCGGCCGGAGCGTCCTCCTCCACTCCACCTTCGCCAGCGCGTTCAATGTATTCGACCCGGTCGGCCGGAACGCCACCCCCAGGAGCGAGTGGTCGCGGCGGTCGGTTCTCGTCGTCCCGTTCTGCTCCTCGCTCAGGAGCCAGTCGTGCCGGGCGAGGAGCGCGACATCCTTGCCGATGTTGATGTCGCCCTGCGCCTCGAACCGGTAGCCGCTGCGCAGGTCGCCGTCGTAGTACTCGCCCCGCGCGCTGAAGGTGCGCTCGCCCGCGCGGCCGTTCCACTGCACCCCCAACCCCGCCGAGAGCCGGTCCCGCTCGACCTGCGGGAACGGCAACGCCCGCAGCGGGTCGGCCAGTGAGAGGTCGTCGAGCCCCACCCGCCGCTCGAATTGCCCCGAGAGCGACCAACCCGCGGGGAGCCGGAGCTGCTGGCTCCACCCCAGGGTGAGCCCTCGGTCGGCGTTCGTGCCCGTCGCGCTTTCGAGACCACCCTTGAGCTGACCACCCTGCCACGGCTCGACGTTCAGCATCACCGAGCTCACCGAGTACGGCTCGTCCGCGTCGATCCGCCGGTGCTGACCCTCCACGCGGACCCGGTCCAGGAGACGCAGGGTGGCGCCGACCCCGAACTGGCTCCGGCCCACCGTCGTCTGCGCACCATTGAGCGCCTGGCGGCCCTCCACCCAGACGGTGAGATCCTGCAAGAACCGCGCGTTCAGCCTGGTCTGCACCGAGTTCATCGTGGCCGCGCCCGCACGCTCCTCCTCGATCAACCCACCCTCCAGCGAGATCGCCCGCTCGCCTCGCGTATGCGCCAGCCGCAGCTGGCTGTTGCGGCGCTCCACACCGTGATCGCGGAAGCTCTGCCGATCGTGGCCCAGCTCGAGCTGGAGCGACTCCATCACCCGGAACGCACCGCCGAGCCGCAGCTCCTCGACCCCGGAACGCAGCCGGCTCTGCTGCTGCGTGGAGAACCCGCTCCCCACCCCCATCCACTCACCCCGCAGCAGCGCCCGCTCCCGCCACGGCGACCACTCGACCGCCGCGCGACCCGCCACCCCCGTCGAATCGGCACTCGCCTGCAGCACCTCCAGCCCGACCCGCGCCGACCCGACCCGCGCATTGACCTCGCCCCCGATGAGATTGGAACCGACCTGGTTCCCCCCACCCGGGGCGACCGCACCACCATCGTGGATCCCGAAGACCGAGACCGCGAGCGAATCGCCGGGCTCGAGACGCAGCGCGCCGCTCGCGTCGACCTCCACCCGTACCCCACCCGTCCAGTGGCGCTCGTCCCCGTCCAGCCGCTCGACCGACGCCACCAGGAAGTACGGGTTCCCCTGCGCGTCCGCCGCCGGGAGCAGCCGGTTCAACAGCACCTCGCCCGTGCGGTAGTCGATCTGGTAGTCGACGTAACGCTGCAGCTCCGTCCGCGCCAGGACCCGCGCGGCGTTGTCGGCCGCGCGCAGCTCGATCGCGATCACGTCGGTCCCCGCCCGGACCCGCCCGCCGAGACGGTACGGCCCCGAGCTACCATCACCCCGCAGCTGCACCTCCTCGAAGAGCTGCCGCGTCGCGCTCCCGAAGCCGTGCCAGACCACGTTCCCCCGACCGATCCGGGTGCTCACCCCCGTCAATGCACGGTCGTAGGTCGTCAGCTTCCCGCGTCCCGCGAACCCCTCGGTCCGCACGTCACCGAACGAGATCCAGTCCTGGCCGCGCTCGATTCGGGCGCTGAAGGTGTTCGTCGAACCGGAAACGACCCGCCGCTGGCTCCGGTCGCCGGTCACCGGGTGGAGCGACTCGTCGAGCGGGTCGTAGTCACGCCCGAACGCCGAACCCTCCCGGTCGCCCCGGCGCGTGTCGTAGTTGAGGGTGAGCGACGTCGTCTCGTCCAACGCCCCGCGCGCCGTGATCGACGCGAAGCTCCCATCCTCCGCACCGCCGATCCCGATCCGGCCCGCCACCGTCGCGAAGAGCGGCCGGACCGGGGTCAGGACCTCGAGCGCCTCCTCGGCGGTCGCCTTCCCCGCGCCGAACACGAGCCGCGCCTGGCCGGCCCGCTCCCCACCCCGCACCGGGACCCGAACCCAACCCGCTCGGTCGGCACGGAGCTGCACGCCAGCCGTGCCGCGATCGATATCCGCCGCCTCGACCGTGACGCCCCGCGCCTCGATCGTCACCACAGGCTCGGTCACCACCGGGACGCCCCACGCGTCCAGCACCCGCACGTGCAGCGTATCGATCTCCGGGGACTCGGCCCGTACCACCCGCGGCCCCTTCACCACCTCGAACCGCTCCGGCGCCCCGGAACGATGCACGGCGATGCTGTCCCACCGCTCCTGGCCCCACGAGTTGACCGTGCGGACCCGGAACCGGTTCGGGCCGGGCTCGAGTTCGACGGCGATGAAGTCGAAGACCCCGTCGGGCCGGATCTTCCCCTCGCGCAGTACGCCGTCCCGCCCCAGCAGCGTCACCGGCCGCCCCGGCTCGCCCTTGGCCCCGATGTAGATCTTCCCGGTCGCGACCACACTGCCATCGCCGGGGGCGAAGATCTCGATCCCGGGCCCCATGATCAGATCCTGCCGCCGCTCGGCCGCGCGCGCCGCCGCATCCCGCGCCGCGGCGACACGGACCTCCGTGCTCAGCACGCTGTCCCCCACGGCCGACTTCACCGCCAGCCCCAGCACCTCCGCCGGCGGGCCGGCGTGATAATCGACCAAGACCTCGCGCGGGACCAGCCGGAAATCCGCGCGCCCCATCGTCCACCCATCGAGGAGGACCTCGCGGATCTCCCCCCCACGGTCGGCTACCTGGTAACGATCATCCAGCCCCAGCATATCGAGACGGAGGGTGTAGCGCCCCGCCTCCAGGTTCTGCAGCGAGTACCGCCCCTCGGCGTCGGTCCGGACGATCTGGCCGTCGGTCGTCCAGATGTCCACACCGCCGACCCCCTCCTCACCGGGATCCTGCCTCCCGTTCCCGTTCCGGTCCACCCAGACCTTCCCGATCAACGTCCGCGACGGGAGCGACGGCCCGCGGCGGATCCGGACCCGCGCGAGCGCGACCTCGGAGACCACCTGCCCGAACGCCGCCTCCGCGACGGCACGGTTGACCACCGCCTCCCCCGTCGCCGAGACCGCGATCGCGGCATAACGGACCAGGTGCTTGCCCCCCGGGCTGAGCGGGCCAGGGAGATAGAACACGACCTCACCACCCACGACCCGCACCGAGTCCACACCGCGTACGGTGTTCGCATCCAACACGAGCCCTTCGGGGAGCCGGTCCCGGATCGCCAGGTCGTACAGGGTGATCGGCCCGGTGTTCTCGACCTCCAGGATATACGGAACGGCCTCGCCCAACCCCACCTCGAGCAGGCCGGCCTTCTTGCTCAACCCCAGCGAGCCGTCCGTCGGGTCCTGCGTCGTGATCGGCGCCAGCATCGCCGCCACCACCACCGTGTACCCGGCGGTACCGACGCTCAGGACCGCTTCGTTGTGCAGCTCGTTGCCGCCCCCATCCGGGAGCCGCACAAGACGCGCATGGATGTGGACGACCCCCTCCTCACCCGGTTGTAGCGTCCCGAGTAGCCAGCTGGCCCAGTCGGAATCGAGCTGCGAGCCCTGCTGCGATTTGGAGCGCCGCGGCAGCCACGGGATGATTTCCGCCACGATGACGTCGACCGTGCCGGGGTTACGCACCACCGCCGACGGTACGGGCGAGGCGGCCAGGAACTCCATCTCGGGGGGGAGGAAGTAGGTGAGTGTCGCGTTCGTGGCCCTCACATCCGAGATGTTGCGGTACTTCAGCTCGAAGACCACCGAATCACCTACATAGATCACCGGCCGCCCGAGGAGTCTGATCTCGAGCGCGATGTCCGGGAAGACGACGTCGACCTCGACCACATTCGACGCCGCCTCGATCGTCCCGCTGCTCACCCGCCCCGAGTTCGTGATCTTCGCAATCGTCGAGTCGGCGACGACGATGGTCCGGAACTCCACCGTGGTCTCCGCGTTCGGCTCCAGATCCCCCACCTGGACGGCCAGTACCTGCCGGCCATCCGCGAGGTCGGTCAGCGTGTACGCCTCCTGGTCCAGCCACACGCCGTTGCGGCGCACGGTTCCCGGGACGAAGCGCAGCGACGTGGGGAGCGTGTCGACCAGGATCGGGGCCGGGCTCGTCGACCGGCCGCTGTTACCCGCCACGAAGGTGAAGCCGATCGTGTCACCCGCGGTAGCCCGGCCCGGGGCGGCCGCCAGCGTGAGGCTGAGTACGGGGGCGAACGGACAACCGGTCTGCGCGAGCACGTCCTCGTCCACACCACCCCACGGACTGCCATCGCCCGGCGAGCCCGGCCCCGGCACACCGATTCCAGAAAACTGCGGAGGAGGCGCGAAGATGCACCGCCGGCGCCAGATCCGCACCTCGCTCCAGGCGCTGTCCGGGGTGCCGTTCAGACTGCGGTAGAACGCCTCCGCACGATTGTCGATAGGAATGAGAGTGTCCGGCACCTGTGCGCGCGCGGGGGACGCCACGCACAGGCACAACAGGACGGGGGCGGCGGCCGCCCGGCAGAGCAACCCTGCCAGACGAGCCGCACGCCCCACCACCTGCTCGCTCTTGGAACGGCGATACTGCATACCGCGTCCCAATCGCACGGACAGGATCAAGCGGGTCCTCTACCCTCTCCTTACTTCACCTCGACCCTGATCCAGAACACCGCCTTCTCCCCCGGCGCCATGGTCCGCGGATCGCCGTTCCCGTCCACCGGCTTGGCCGTGATGACGACGGCACCGCCGACCACATCCGAGGTCACCTGCCACGAACCGATGTTGTTCTCGTCGGCCTCGCTCGAGACGTACTCGAGCGCGCTCGGGAGCACATCCTTGACCTCGACGTTCGCGGCCTCGGCACTGTTGTCACTGCTGTTCTCGACCGTGATCTTGTACCAGATCGTCGCGCCAGGGATCACACCGCCAGGGGCGATCGGATCCTCGTTCTTGTTCTGGAACGCCTCCTTCTTGATCGAGAGCGAGGGCCGGATCACCTTCACCTGGGTCTTCGAGTCGTCGCTCACATTGGCATCGTCGGACGAGACGATCTGCAACGTGATATCCTCGGTGGTACCGGCGGCGGCGTTCCCGGCGACGGTATAGGTCACCGTGACGTTGACCGACTGGCCGCTCGCCAGCGAGAGAGCACCGCTGGTGGGGCCACCCGTCAGACCGGTAGCCGAAACATCGACGATGGTGATGTTGGTCCCCGGGGTGACCGACACGCTCCAGTCGAACGCGGAGCCGCTCCCCTTGTTCTCGACCGTGAAGACCGCCTTGTACTGCTGGTTGACGTTCTGCGGATCGTTGGTCGGCAGCCGCGATTGCGTCGCATCCTGGGCCGTGACCACGACATCGTAGACGTAATCCGGGTCGAGCTTCGCGTCGCCATCCTCGACAGCGTCCTTCGTGTCCGGATCCGTGCCCGACCCCACCTCGACCTTCAGCCCATCGCCATCCTTGTCGTAATCCGCATCGAGGTCGTAGCGGACGTAGACCACCAGCGAGGTGTTCGGGTCAGGGGTACCGATGTTCGCGCCCCGACCGTTGTTCCCCACATAGTCCCGCTGCTGCGCGGCCTCGGCCAGCATGGCGTTGAACGCGGCCAGGTCAGTGTACCAATCGTTCGCGGTCGCGTTGTCAGGGTGCACCAGGCTGTAGCCGGTCACGCTGACCCCGTTCCCCGACGTGATGCTCAGCTGGAAGTAGTCGACGTCGTTACCAACGTTGGTGATCGTATACTCTATCCAGTTGTTCGTCCCAGGGCTCTTCGGCGTGGGCTTGTTCGTCACCTCGATCTCGACACCGGCCTGGAACGCCACCTCCAGCTCCAACGTACCCGTGACCGGCGCGTAATCGTTGCCGTTCGCGTCGGTGAAGGTCGCAGTGGCCGTGTTGACGATCTTCGTACCCGCGCGGGTCGGCGCACCGTTTTCAGGTAACTGCGCCCACGCATTCATCGCCGGCACCACCGCCAGCGCGACCGCCATCGCCGCGGTCCTGATCACACTGAATCGCACGATCCTATCTCCTTGAGTTAATTGTGCTCAGCGCCGCCGCGCTTCGCGCGGCTGGTTTCGTTGTCGGCCGTCGTGGCCGCTTCCGCTGTCGTGAGCCGCGCCTCGTACGTGGCGACGACCCGGGCACCAGGCTGGACATCCGTCTCCACCGTCCAGCGGACATCGGTATAGAGCTCGGGGGGCGCCGGACGACGCGCCTTCCTGCCGTTCTCCTCCACCTCGATCATCGGCTGCGCCGACCAGGTCGCGCCGCCGTCGATCGAGTACTCGACCCGCGCCTCCCCCCCGCGGAACGCCGCCGACCCCCCTACGAAACGGAGCCCCTCGCCCAACGGGTTGCGCAGCACCACGTTCCGCACCGGACCAGTGGTCGGGTTCGTGAAGATCAGGGTGTAACGGATCAGATCCCCGGCACGGACCCGATCATCGGCCCGCGGCTGGCCTCGCGCCGCCTCTTCCGCCGCAGTCCTGTTCTCGGCCGTGATCACCAATGCATCACCCCCGGCCGGCTGCTGCGCGACGGCACGTGCCGCCACCGCCAGCAGCAGGGTGAGCACCAGCACCGCCCAGCTCACTTTCCTCATCATCGATCCTCTCAGCGATCTCTGCCGCGCCAAAACCGGCTCGGTCGCGCACGCGGCATGCGCAGGCCGCCCGTCCCCACGCGAATCGGAGCGATCCGCATCGGTCATCGTCGCCATCAACCACATCTGATCCATTACCTGTTCGGTATGAGCAATCGCAGCCCCGGCACGTGCGCCGCGGCACCCCCGCCCGCCGACTACCGGCACGCGGGTAGCTTCATGCGCCGACCGGGCACGGGATTCTCCGGATCACGCGCGCAGGTACGCTAAATCACGCCGATCCAACGACTCTTACGTAGCAATGGAGAGGCAATGGAGACTTCGGCTATATCCTGTGGAGACGTTCCGACGACAGCCCGGAGAGGTGGCCTGATCGCCCCAAACTGTTGCGGAATAAAGGGGAACTACGCTAGACTTCCTACAATGCCGAATCTTGGAATCCGTCACGCGCAGGTCCTGCGACCGGTGCACGAAGTAGAAGTCTACTGCGATGCTGCGTATCCGTCTCCTCGGCACTCCTGAAATCGAGGGCCGGCAAGATTCGGCGGCTCCCAACATAGTAACCAAGCCCAAGAGATTCGCCCTCCTGGCGTATCTGGTCGTGGCCACTCCCCGCGGCTTCCACCGCCGTGACACCCTCCTCGCCCTCTTGTGGCCCGAGTTCGACCAACAGCGCGCACGTGCGGCGTTGAGCCGTACCCTGTACGAGCTGCGCCAGGACCTCGATGAGGGCACGATCATCACCCGCGGCAACGATGAGATCGGCGTCGATAGGTCCAAGGTCTGGTGCGATGTCATCGCCTTCGAAGAAGCCATAGCCGCTGGAGACCTCCTCGCCGCCATGGACCTCTACCGCGGCGACTTCATGCGCGGCTTCTACGTGTCCGGCTCCCCCGATTTCGAACATTGGCAGGAAAGGGAGAGCGCCCGGCTGCGTGAGATGGCGATCAGCGCCGCGGCCCACCTCTCCGCAACGATGGGGGACGCTCCCCGGTGGGCACGCCGCGCGCGGGAGATCGATCCCGGCGACGAGCGGATGCTACAGAACCTCCTGATCGTCCTGGACGCCGCGGGGGACCGGGTAGGCGCCCTCAGGGAATACGACGTCTTCGCCCGCCACCTCGCCGAAGCATACGGCGCGGAGCCATCGAACGAGACCCAAAGGCTCGTCGAGGCGATCCGCTGCCGGGTCGCGAAGATCGACCAGAAAAACGACGAGCCGCAAGAGACCCGCCCGGCGACGGACCATACCACCCCGGAGCCCTCGCCGGAACCGAATATCGCCGACCCACCGGCCGAACAGGTCGCGCCCACGCCGGCTCTGACAGTTACCACCCCCGCGCCCGCCCACGGGGAGGCCGCCGACCTCGTCGCGCCTCCGGGCATCGGTCCGTTCCGGGCTATAGCCAGGTTCATCCGGAGATGTCTCAGCGGACGACGTCGTCTACGGGTGCTGCTCACCGCCCTGACCCTCGCGGTCCTGGCCGTCGGCGTCGTCCTGCCCTGGCCGGTCAATCGGCTCGTCCTCGCCGACCACACGGTCGCCGTGCTCCCGTTCGAGTATCGCGGCGCCCCGGACTACGCCTACCTAGCCGAGGGGACCGCGAGTATCCTCGCCGCGGATCTCACCACCTTACCGGGGATCGAAACTGTCGATCCCCGTGTTATCCTCGCCACGATCGGCAGAGACATCGCCAAGCCGAACGGTCCGCGCGACGCCGTCGAACTCGCCCGGCGCCTCGATGCCGGGCTCTTCGTCTTGGGCGACATCGTGGAGGCCGGCGGCCGCCTGCGGCTCAACGTCTCCCTCTACGAGAGCGGGTCCATTCGGAAGCCGCGCACCACGGTGAGCGTCGAGGGGAGCGTGGACGACATCTTCGCCCTCAGCTACGAGATCGCGATCACGCTCTTCCGGGATGCACCGGCCGCCTCGACCAGCCAATTCGGCAGATCGAACGCAGCCACCCGGTCACTGGTCGCGCTCGAGGCGTACGTGGCTGGAGAACGAGCCTTCCGCCTGGGCCGGTTCGGTGAGGCGCAGGACCACTTACAGCGCGCGCTCCGCGCCGACACCACCTTCGCCCTGGCCGCGCTCCGACTCAGCCAGGCGGCGAACTGGACCGGCGCCGACTGGCTCGCACACCTAGCCGCTGACGCGGCGGTCCGCCACGGCGATCGTCTCTCCGAACGGCAGCGCCTCTTCGCCACGGCGTGGCGGTCCTACATCTACGGCGCCGGCGCGGCGGCCGAGCGTGGTTACCGCGCGCTGCTCGCCACCGACTCGCTCAATAGCGACGCCTGGTTCTACCTCGGCGAGACGATCTTCCACTGGGGTCCGACCTACGGCTGGCCGATGTCGGATGCCGTCGAAGCCTTCGATCGCGCCCTCGAGCTCGATCCCAGCAACGTCGCCGCGATCGTCCACCGAGGCCGGCTCGCTGCGGCGATGGGAGATATCCACGAGCTGAACTCCCTGACCGAGCGGCTCCGGCGCCTGGCGCCGACCAGCGACCACACCCTGGAGCTGCGCGCACTCCGCGCCTGGGCCACCGGGAACACCGAGGAACAGGAGCGGATCCAGATCGAGCTGCGCACGGTAGCGCACCCAACTCTCTGGCAGATCGCTCTGTCGGTGGCGGTGAACTCCGGTGCACCGGGTGCGACCCTGGCACTCGTCCCGCTCCTCTTCCCCTCGCCGGACATCTCGTCAGGTGACCCCGGCGGCCATATCCAGGCCAGGGTATTCGCTGCTATCCTGGAAGCCGCGCGCGGACGATTCGCGGCGGCGAACGTCTGGCTCGATGCGGTTGCGGCCATCGACCCCGCCCGCGCGATCGAGTACCGGGGCGCCCTCGCCATCCAGCCCTACGAGACCAGTAACGGCCGGAACAGGGAATCGCTGCGCACAGCGATCGAGAAGTTCCGCGCCCCACCCTCGGAACGGGCCATGAAGCCCCTCAACCGCGAGGTGCGACCCGCCCTCTACGGTATCCTGGCCGCACGGGCCGGCGATACGGCCACCGTCCAGCGCGCCCTGGAAGAGCTCAGCGAGCCGGTAGGCCGTGAGTTGGGTGTACTGCCCCACCTCCATGTCCAGCGCGCCGCCACCCTGGTGCGTGCCGAGGCTGCACGCGCCGCCGGCGACGCCGAGTCCGCGCTCAAAGTGCTCCTGGATTACCCTGTTAGCGCCGACTCGACCCTCCCGATCTTCGACACCGACTACGCCGACGCACATCTGCGGTGGCTGCGCGCCGAGATTTATGATATCCTAGGCAACGACGAAGCCGCCCTCCGCTGGTACGGCACCTTCCCCGACCCCGCCGGCCACGACCTGGTCTATCTCGCCCCCTCGCACCTGCGCCGGGCCCGCATCCACGAGCGTCGCGGCGAGGTCGCGCTGGCGGTCGCGCATTACAACCGGTTCATCTCTCTCTGGCGCAACGCCGACCTAGAACTCCGACCACTCGTCGACGAGGCACGCCTCGCCCTCGCCAGGTTGGGCCGGGAAAACGCCGCGGGGCCGCGCAACTGAGCCGCGGCCCCGCTCTCCCAACGCCCGATAGACGCTGATCGTCGTTCCTATTGCGACTGCGAGGTGTTCCCTGGTTCCGGCCAGGGCAGCAGCGCCTGGTATTCGATCTTGAACGAGGACTTGGGGTTCATCACCCCCACCATCGAGATCCGCCAGTGCGTGACGGTCGCATCGAACCCCGCCGGCGCGCCACCTCCACCCGAGACAGGCGTATAGCTCCAGGTAACACCACCATCGTTGGAGAACTCCAGCGCCCCGAGCGCCAACCCCGACGGCGTCTCACCCTCGACGAAACGGAAAGGCACCCCGGCGCCGAAGGCATCTAACTTCAACACCAGCTGCTGGTCGATCTTACCGCTGACCAGGACGTGGTGCGCCGGTGCCGCCGCCACGTTCACCAACGTGGTCGTATACTCGATCACCTCGCCGGGTACCAACGCCCCCGCGGATGCAGCTTTGGTCAGCGTCAGCAGCGGCGAGGGTAGGATATGCACCCCCAGGCTCCCGACATTATTCTCCGGGTGGGCGTCCGCACTGCCCGACCACTCCGAGAGCGCTACGTTGATCTGAGCCACCGCCGTATCGGGTCGGTTCGGCCCCCTCAGGACTATCTGCAGCACTCGCGTCTCCTGCGCCCGCACCGTATCCACCTGCCAGGTGTCGGGGATCCCGTCGCCGTTGAAGTCCAGGAAGCTGGTCCCCGCCGGCGCCTGGTGCGAGACGTAGATGAGATCGCTCGGCAGCTCCACGCCGAGCTTCACCCCCTCGAAGAGACCGGCGTCGCCACCATTGATGCTGACGGTGAGCGTGAGGTCACGGTTGTACTCCACCTTCGAGGTGTCGACGGCGAGCGATACCGAGAGATCGGTCTCGAAGATCGGCCCGCCGTCCCAGCCGCTGTTGACGTCCAGGCTCTCGTCGTAGTGGATCCACGCGTTACCGGTCACGTGCACCCTCTTGCCGCGTACCGCGCCGAAGAGCTCGCCCGACTCGCTGATCTGGACGTTGGCGAGCGGAGCGTATACCACCGCGGTGAGCGGGGACCGGGCGATCACCTCGACACCGTATCCGCTGCTCGTCGTCGACACGTAGGAGGTGTAGATCCCAAAAGTCGGCTGCACCTTCCCGTCGATCAAAATGCTAGGCGGGATGCTCTGGTTGGCGCCCGAACCGACCCATACCTGGCCGGTAGTATAGATCCGCACGGAGATCCCGGGATCTATGATGAAGAAGCTCGAGCCGCCGGACCTGAAGCTGCCGTTGACTATGATCAGCAGCTCCTGGACCTGCGACATCCCGTGCTGGTTCTTGATGTGGAGCTGCCCGCCCTCAGCTAGCTCGAAGTTGCCGTCGATGTAGAGGTAGTCCACCTTCGTAGCATCGATCACTAGCGGATACGGGCCGCTGCCGACATAGAAGGAGTTGTAGCTGGCGTTCTCCTCGATCAAGACCGGGTTCGGCCGCCACCCCGGGTACGGCCACGGTTGCACCCCGCCTTGCGACGCATACTGCGCGATCATCCCGTTCACGAGGTCGGTCACGTTCCGGGGATCGCAATCGACCTTCGGGAGCGTCAGCTCGGCGTTGGCAACCCAGCCGGAGCCGCCGCCGCACTTGCTGATCCACCACGCCCCGGGATTCGTGATCACTCCCCCGGCGTATACCCCTGCCGCCGGGCACGCGGGGTTCGCGGTGAAGTCGATATTGCGTCCCGCGTACAAGTTGCCCGCGAAGACACCGCCATTCGATATCTTGAGATCACGGACCGCGTACAGATCGGCGTATATCTTTGTCCCGCCTTGGATCAATATGTCCGCGTTCGGAGACACCGTCGCCACGAGGGTGTTGTCCCGCGCCAGCGCCGGGGAATACAACCCGTCGCGGGAGTCCCAGGAGTTGATCTTCGCCGATCCCGTGAATTTGACCTCCTCGCACCCGACCACCGCCGCACCCTTGAGTGGCACCGGCACATCCGCGCCAGGAGCACCGGAACCGGTCACGCCCGGCAGCAGCACGGTCGGCGATCCCGGCGGTTCGGCCATCACCCCCCGGGCGGACACCAGACTCAGCAGGAGGGCGGCCGGCACCGAAACCATGGTCCCCAACCGTACCCGGCCCGCCCTGCGACGCTCACTTACGCACATATCTTCTCAGACGACGCATTCATCACGGCGCTGACGTGGACCCACTGGGCTCCGTCGCCCCCGACTCCAGGATCTTCAACTCGACCCGGCGGTTGAGCTGCCGCCCCTCGGGCGTATCGTTCGTCGCGACCGGGAACCTCTTGCCGTAACCCCGCGCCTCGAGCCGCGAGGGATCGATCCCGTGTTTCACCAGGTAGTCCCGCACCGCGGCGGCACGAGCCGACGAGAGGCGGTCGTTGTACTCATGCGACCCCTGACCGTCCGTATGCCCTTGTATCTCCGCGCGGATGTCCGGGTACCGCTGGAGCACCCGCAACACCTCCTGGAGCTCCTTCTCCGATTCGGGGCGCAGCGTCGCGCGGTCGAAATCGAAGTAGACACCGCGCAGCACGATCGTCTCCCCGACCCGCGGACGTACCGGCTCCGGCACCGGTGGCAGCTCCGGCACCGCCGGCGGCGGCTCGGGCTCGGCCGCCACCACCACGGGCTCGGGTCGCGGCTCCCGCAACAAGACGCGGAAGATGTCGACGCTCCCGATCGCGTCGGTCGATGAGGCGAGGTAGGCGTATTCGTCGCCCGCGGGCGCTATGAAGTAGGCGTCGAAACCAGCCGTGTTGATCCGCGGCCCGAGGTTCTCCGGCTCCGACCACCGCTGCCAGCTCTCGTCGAGGCGGCGCGTCACGAAGATGTCGTGGCCGCCCAGCCCGCCGCGGCCGTCGCTCGAGAAGTAGAGCGTGACCCCGTCCGCGGCCAGGTACGGCGTGATCTCGTGGCCAGGGGTGTTGACGTCGCGGCCGAGGTTGCGGGGCTCGGACCAGGTACCGTCCTCGCGCCGGAAGGTCACGTAGAGGTCGGCGCCCCCCTCCCCCCCCTCGCGTTCGGCGTGCAGGACCATGACCCCGCCATCCTCGGAGAGCGACGCCGAGACCCAGCGGCCTCGCGCGTGCCACCCCTCGATCGAGACCGGTTCCGGGGCGCTCCACCCCGCCCCCTCACGCCGCACGAACGAGAAGCCCCCCTCCACCCTGCCGTCCGCACGGTAGCGGTTCCCGACCAGCAGGCGTTCACCCTCGTCCAACACGGCGAGGATGAAGTTGTTCTGCGCGGCATCGAGGGGGCGATAGAGGGCGCGGGCAGCGGTCCAGCCGCCGTGCTCGGTGCGCTCGGCGTACCAGATCTCCTCTCCGGACTGGCCTTCCGGCGCGCCCAGACGGATGAAGTAGAGGTATCTGCCGTCAGGAGATAGACGCGGCAGCGCCTGTCCCTGGACCGTGTTGATGCACGGGCCAAGATTCTGGCGTCCGGTGGCTGGGCCGACCGGCTCGCAACGCTCCGGACCCGACCGCTTCACGACGGGTGCCGCCGCATCCACAGGAACGACCCGAGCGCCGCACCCGCCGACGACGAAGACGGTCGCGGCGCCGAGCAACGCTTGGCTCAGCCGTCGCATATCTTACTCTGGGATAACTTGGGGCTCCGCAGCGCATGACGCCACGGAACGAACGTTAACGATATACACGACCGGGTCAGATCATAGCGCAACTCGGCCGCTCGCGCGTACCGGGTTGAAGGATGCATTCCGGCACCCCCGGTGTCAATCCCGGAAACGGCCTAAATCACCGCAATATCTATTTTCCGGCCACACCGCTCCAACCAGATCGCCGACTCGAACCGTGCTCCAGGATACGATCCCTGGTCCCGGAATGTCGAGACGCAAACGATGATACCGGAGGTGATTCACTCCAGCGGTAGCCAGAGCGTGAAGGTAGAGCCCCGCCCTACCTCGCTCTGCACGGTGACCTGGCCGCCGAGCGCCTGCGCGATCCGTCGGGAAATGAAGAGACCTATCCCCTGCCCCTCCTTCGCCCCCCCCGACTCGACGCGGCCGAACTCGCGGAAGATGTGGCGCTGCTTCTCCTCGGGGATCCCCGGCCCCGTGTCCGTGATCGCGATCGCGATCCACTTGCCCGGCGCGGGGGCCTCGCCCCGGCCGCGCTCGACATCCCCTTCGCGCAGCTCCGCGGTGATCGTTATCCCCCCCGATTCCGTGTACTTGATCGCGTTCGACATCAGGTTGCCCACAACCTGCCTGATCCGATCCGGGTCGGACTCGATGGTGGGTAGTTTGCCGGGGAGTTGTACATCGAGGGAGAGCCCCTTCGTCGCCGCACGCGCCTGCGCGTTCTCCGCCACCCCTCGCAGCAACGCCAGGAGGTCGGTCGGCTCATGCCCGATCTGGATCGTGCCCGCCTCCGCGCGCGCGATCGTCAGGAGATCCTCGATCAGATTGAGCGCATCCTGGATCGAGCGACGCGCCCTGATCACCCCCTCCTTCTGCTTCGGGGTGAGTTCGTCGAGGACCCCCTCCTCCATCAGCTGCAGGTAACCGTCCGCCGCGCCGAGCGGGTTCTTGACGTCGTGGGAAAAACCGCGCATCAGCCGGTCGCGGCTCTGCGCCACCCGTTCCAGCTCGCGACGCCTGCGCTCCGACTCGGCGCGCGCCCGCTCGCTTTCGTCGCGCGACTCCCGCTCCGCTTCCAGGAGCCGGATCCGCTCCTGCTCGATCCGCCGCAGCTCGATCGCTTGCCCGAGGATACTCGAGACCGATTGCAGGAAGATGATGTCGTCGCCACTGAAGACGCGCCGCGTCCGCGAATGCGCCCCGAGCGCCCCCCAAGAGCGTTCCCGCCCCTGGACGACGACGCTGAGCCCACTCACCGCGCCGTGCTCCCGTAGGAACCACGAGCCGCGGAACCGCGTCTCCGTCGCGAGATCCTCCACGATCACCGGCTCCGCCGAGAGGAGGGTGTAACCAGCCATCGACTCCTCGTCCGCGCTCGTCGTCGCCGTCCCCACGAGCCCCTCCCGCCACCCCGTCCCTGCCCGCAGCAGGAGGTCGGTCCCGCCCGGAAGGAGTTCGAGGAGCTCCGTATTGTCCGCGCCCACCGCACTCGCCACGGCCTCGACCGCCCGGGCGAAGAGCCGGTCCAGGTCGGTCTCGGCCAGCGCGTACTGGCCGAGCTCGGCCAGCGCATCGAGCTGCCGGACCCGGGTCTGGAGCTCCTCCTCCACCCGCTTGCGCTCGGTGATGTCGCGCGAATAGATCGAGAGACGGTCCTCGCTGGGGTACGCGCGCACATCCAGCCAGACGTCCAGCGGGGCATAGTAGTCTTCGAACGCCGCCGTACGCTGCTCCGCCAGAGCCTTGCGGAACTCCCGCTCGAACCGCGTGCCGACCGCTTCGGGGATGACCTCCCAGAGGTTCCTGCCGAGCAACTCCGACCGCGGCTTTTGGAAGAGACGCTCCGCCTCCTGGTTGACGTAGAGCACCGTCCAGTCCTGATCGACCGTGACGAAGGCGTCGGTGATGCTCTCCAATATGGCGTTGACCCTATCCCGCGCGGCCCGCGCCTCCTCCAGCAGCCGTTCCCCCTCCTTCGCCCGCGCTTTGTATTCCTCGATGTCCTCCACGATCCCGGTAGCACCGTCCGGTGCCGGCGGCGCCGGGCCACACCGGGACGCACCATTGGGCACGCCCCAGCGCCGGCCGCGTATACGCGCCAGGAACACGGCACCAGCACCTACGAGGACCGCCATTGCCGCTACCCTGGTACCGGTCCTCCTCATGCCGCCGTTCTCCTCCCCCTCTCCTGGCGCGAACCCAGAGGCAAACTCCGCTCGACAGGCCGTACACCGGTGAGCCGCACGCCCGATCGGCGTGCAGATTTCGTGGCACCCCTACTGGTTGCACGACGTATGCCGAGCCGGTCCCCCCATGTTGGCCCGGACTTCGCAAGGATATCTGTCCAGCGACGTGCGCGCGATCTCAGGACGCCAGGCGACCGGGCACGCGCGAGGAGGCGGGAACTGAACGTCGCCTACGGATTCATATGGCTCCTAGTACAGGAGGAGATGCAGCATGGCAAGCCACGACGAGCTGATAAGGGGGCTCAACGAAGACCTCGCCGCGGAGCTCGGTACGATCATCCGCTACAACTATCAGGCCGGTGTGGCCGAGGGCCCGATCGGTGAACACCTGCGCGAGATCTTCCGCGACGAGGTGAACGACGAGCTCGGCCACGCCGCCTACCTCACCGACATCATCGTAGACCTCGGCGGCGAGCCGACCACCGAGCCGATGACCTTCGACAAGCCCGAATCGATCCGGGAGATGCTCGAACTCGACCTAGAGCTCGAGAAAGAGGACATCCGCCGCTATACCGAACACGCACGGTTGGCCGAAGACCTCGGCCAGATCGAGCTCATGGTCAAACTCGAAGAGATCGCGGCGGACGAGGGGCGCCACGCGCGCCAGATCGAACGGATCCTGCGCGGCCTCTGAGCGACCGGGGCGCCGCTGACGGCGCCCCACCCCCTACCTCCCCGCGACCAGCCCCCACCCGAACTTGCCACCCCCCCGGCGCCACGCCTATCTTCAACTCCGGCAAGTACAACGAGCAGACCTACTTCCACGCTCGCCAACACTCACCGGAGCTGAAAGCATGACCACTCGTTGCAACAGCGTATCCCAACCTTCACCATCCCGCGCTGTCCTGGCGGCAGCCGTCCCGGCGCTGGCGCTCCTCGCGGCCGTGAGCCCCCTCGCCGCGCAGCACCAACACCCGGTGGTGACCGAAGCGGATTACGCCCGTGCCGAGCGCTTCATGCCCTGGAACGCGAATCGCCTCGTCTACAACGCCAGCGTCCGCCCGCACTGGCTCCCGAACGACGCCTTCTGGTACCGCAACGCCATCCCCGGCGGCCACGAGTACGTCGTATACGACCCCGCGCGCCGCACCCGCGCGCGCCTCTTCGACCACGACCGCCTCGCCGCCGCCCTCTCCGCCGCGGCCGACACGACCTACGCCCCGCTCGATCTCCCCATCACCACCCTCGATCTCGCCGCCGACCGCGCCTCCCTCTCCTTCACCGCCGGGCGACGCCGCTTCACCTGCGACCTCCGCGCCTACCGCTGCGAGACGAGCGCCCCGCGCCGCGCCCCCCGGCGCAACGAGGTCGTCTCGCCGGACGGCAAGCTCGCCGCCTTCATCCGCGACTACGACCTCTGGGTCCGCGACCTCGAGACCGGGCGCGAGACTCGGCTCACCACCGACGGCGCCAAGGACTACGGCTACGCCACCGACAACCAGGCCTGGGCGCGCAGCGACCGGCCAACCCTGCTCTGGTCCCCCGACTCGCGGATGATCGCGACCTACAAGCAGGATGAGCGCGGAGTCGGCGAGATGTACCTCGTCGAGCACCGCGTCGGACACCCCAAGCTCCAGGCTTGGAAGTACCCGCTCCCGGGCGACAGCGTGGTCCCGATGCTCGAACGGGTCATCATCCACCTCGACGGCCCGAAGGTAGTCCGGCTCCAGTCGCCCCCCGACCACCACCGCTCCACCGTCTGCGACGGGATCAAGTGCGGCGGCGAGTTCGTCGACGTCGAATGGAGCGCCGACTCCCGCCACTTCGCCTTCGTCTCGACCTCGCGCGACTACAAGCACGTCGCCCTCAAGGTCGCCGACCCACAGACCGGCGCGGTCCGCACCGTCCTCGAGGAGACGACCCCGACCTTCTTCGAATCGACGCTGATCGGGGAGAGGCAGAACTGGCGCGTCCTCCACTCGACGGGTGAGGTTATCTGGTTCTCCCAGCGCGACGACTGGGGCCACCTCTACCTCTACGACCTCGCCACCGGTAAGCTCAAGAACCGGATCACGAGCGGCGAATGGAACGTCGTCCAGATCCTGCGCGTCGACGAGAAGAACCGTACCATCTACTTCACCGCGGTCGGCCGCGAGCAGGGGCGCGACCCCTACTTCCGCCACCTCTATCGCGTGCGCTTCGACGGCAAGGGGCTCGAGCTCCTCACCCCGGAGGACGCCGACCACGATGTCGTCTTCTCACCCTCCGGGCGTTACTTCGTCCACACCTACTCCCGCCCCGACACCCCGCCGGTCACCCAGGTCCGGCGGGCGGACGGCAAGAACGCCGCGACGGTCGAACGCGCCGACATCTCGCGCCTCCTCGCCCAGGGTTGGGTCCCGCCGATCCCCTTCACCGTCAAGGCCCGCGACGGCGTGACCGACCTCTACGGGCTCCTCTTCCGCCCGTCCAACTTCGATGAGACGAAGAAGTACCCGATCATCAACAACATCTACCCCGGCCCGCAGGTCGGGAGCGTGCGCGGCCGCTCCTTCTCCGCCGCCCGCGGCGACGCCCAGGCCCTCGCCGAGCTCGGCTTCATCGTCGTCCAGCTCGACGCGATGGGGACGCCACTCCGCTCCAAGACCTTCCACGCCGCCTACTACGGCGACATGGGGGACAACGGGCTCCCCGACCAGGTCGCGGGGATGAAGCAGCTCGCCGAGCGCTACCCCTGGATCGACCTCGGCCGCGTCGGCATCTACGGCCACTCCGGCGGCGGCTACGCCACCGCCGCGGCGCTACTCCGCTACCCCGACTTCTTCCACGTCGGCGTCTCGAGCGCCGGGAACCACGACAACCGCCTCTACTCCTACCACTGGGGCGAGAAGTGGCACGGGCTGCTGGTCAAGGGCGCGGACGGCAAAGACAACTACGAGAGCCAGGCCAACCACCCGCTGGCCGCGAACCTGAAGGGGAAGCTCCTGATCACCCACGGCTCGGCGGATGACAACGTCTCCCCCGACGCGACGATGCTCCTCGTCGACGCGCTCATCCGCGCCAACAAGGACTTCGACCTGATCATCTTCCCGAACCGCCGCCACGGCTTCTCGCTGGAGGACTACATGGTCCGCAAGCGCTGGGACTACTTCGTCCGTCACCTCCTCGGCGCCGAGCCCCCCAAGGAGTACCAGTTCCGCAAGGCGACGACGCAGCCCTGACCCCACTCGGCGCGCCGCCGACTCCCGCGGCCGGGGCGGGCGGCGCGCCACCCTGGCCAGCCCACGCGGGCTGCTATATCATCAATCGTCGGCCTGCCGATCAGTGCCGGCCCCGCGGTGCACGGCTTGCACCCGCCTCGACTGAAGGTCCCGTGAAGTCCAGAGCATCTCGATACCGGCGTGCGTATCATCTCGCACGCCGTAGCACATCTATAGTCGCCGCCCTCTGCGCACTGGCTATCCTGGCCGGCTGTGTAGACGGCGAGGCGAGGAAAGAATCCCGGCCAGAGCTCGAGGAGGTCGCCGAGCCGACCGCCGCGGCCGAGCCCGGCGTGCCGCCGGTCGCCGCGGAGCCCGGGGCCGCGAACGACACAGCGGCGGGCGCCACGGACACCGCAGCTCCCTCGGCGCACGGTGGGCCGCACGCACCGGCACACCAGGAAGGCGCGGCCGCTACGCCCGACGCCCCAGGGGGCGGCGCCAACGGTGAGGTCGCGGACAGCAGCGTCGCCCCCCAGACGACGTCGTCTATCAAGGCCGACCGGCCGCGCTACCGCGCCGGGGAGGACCCCGACTTCGCGGCGGAGATGGGATGGCCGGTCGAGGGGCCGGAGCCACTCCCGGGCGCGATCCTCCCGCACCACCGGATCGTGGCGTACTACGGCAACCCGCTCTCCAAGCGGATGGGGATCCTGGGCGAGTACCCCCCCGATGAGATGCTCGCCCGCCTCGACAGCGCCGTCGCCGCATGGGCCGCCGCCGACCCGGAGACACCGGTCGTCCCGGCGCTGCACCTGATCGCGGTCGTCGCGCAATCCAATTCCGGCCCATCCGGCAAGTACCGCCTACGTATGGCCGATTCGCTGATCGAGCGGGTCGCCGAATGGGCCGAGACGCGCAACGCCCTCGTCTTCCTCGACGTCCAGGTCGGGCTCAGCACCCTGGAGGATGAGCTGCCCCGGCTCATCCCCTTCCTCCAGCGCCCGAACTTCCACCTCGGGATCGACCCCGAGTTCTCCATGAAGGACGGGACACCGCCCGGGAAGAAGATCGGCACCTTCGACGCCGCCGACATCAACTACGCCTCCGACCTGCTCGCCCGGCTCGTCCGCGAGCACGGCCTCCCCCCCAAGGTCCTGGTGGTCCACCGCTTCACCCGACGGATGGTCACCAACAGCAAGGAGATCGTCCTCCGCCCCGAGGTGCAGATCGTCATGAACATGGACGGCTGGGGCGCCGCCTGGCTCAAACGCGACACCTACCGCGACTACATCGTCCGGGAACCGGTCCAGTTCACGGGCTTCAAGATCTTCTACCACAACGATGTACGTCAGGAGGGTTGGAAGCTCATGACGCCGGAGGACGTGCTGAAGTTGAGGCCGGTGCCAGTATATATTCAGTATCAGTGAGGGGGTGGTTTGGGATTCGGGGGTTGGGATTCGGGGGTCGGGGGTTAGGGGCCAGGGGTCAGGGAATCGTTGCGGGATTCGGGGGTTGGGGGGCGGGATGCGGGGGACGAGTGGGCC
>Ga0180220_1000737_pt1 | contig 30276 bp, 26 predicted proteins | sample eDN5th37CBELigBY_FD_151335 | JGI IMG/M metagenome (GOLD analysis project Ga0180220, IMG submission 151335) | Enriched backyard soil microbial communities from Emeryville, California, USA - eDNA 5th pass 37_C BE-Lig BY (version 2) (version 2) | ecosystem: Environmental > Terrestrial > Soil >... | reverse complement strand
CGGCCACGCAGCCTAACCTGAGCGGCGCGATCGGCTTCTACGGCGTGCCATCGCGTATCGAGAGCTACATCCCGTCGATGCAGGCACCGTTGCTCGTGCTCGTGGCCGGAGCGGACCACACGCCGGTCGAGGCGTTCGAGCAGTTCGACGTCGATCTGAACGAGGCCAACGTGCCGCACACGATGGTCGTCTACGACGGCGCGCCACACTCGTTCTTCGACCGCACCTTCAAGGAGCACGCCGAAGCCTGCGAAGACGCCTGGAAGCAGATGCTCGCGTTCATCGCCAATCCGCCGGCTAACTGACGGAGGGTTTCACAAATGGATCGCCAGGACGACCCGACTGGGGCATTGCGCCTCAGCACGATCGGGCAGATCTCAGTGCGCGCGCACGATGTCGACCGCGCAGTCGCGTTCTATCGCGATGTGCTCGCCGTGCCTTTCATCTTCCAGACCGGCGACCTCGCCTTCTTCGATTGCGACGGCGTCCGCCTGCTGATCAGCAAGCCGGAACTGCCCGAGTTCGACCACCCCGGCTCGATCCTCTACTTCCGCGTCGCCGATATCAACGCAACATACGCCGCGCTCAAATCGCGAGAGGTCACCTTCATCGACGAGCCACATCTCATCGCCCGCATGCCCGATCACGAATTGTGGATGGCCTTCTTCAAGGACAGCGAGGACAACACGCTGGCGCTGATGTGCGAGGTGCGCTGAGTAGCACGGAGGTAAGAGAAGCGGACGCAGGTCCTCCCTAGGGACATGCCTCTCTCCACCGTGGTGCCCAGCTATCGTCTACAATGTCTACATGTTGACATCGTTGACAGATTGTGTGGCAGATATGAGCAAAGTCATCAGCTTCCGACTCAGCGGCGAACGACTGGAGCGCCTGAACCGCGTCGCCCGATCGATGAACAGGACGCCCGGCGAGGCGGCGGCGATTCTGGTTGAGGAGAGTCTTCGCGAACGCGAATTCCCCGGATTGGTGTTCCGCGATACAGGAATAGGTCGGCAAGCCTTCCTACGCGATACTCGCCTTGCGGTTTGGCACGTCATCAGCGCGGCAACGAGCGTTGGCCAGGATGTACAAGCATTATCAGTTCACTTCGGTGTGTCACCGATTGATATCGCTACCGCGCTCTCCTATGCGCGTACCTACCAGGACGAAATCGACGCTGCGATACGCGACAACGACGCAGCGTTCGAACGATTTGCTGCGCAACAGCCGCCCGAACACGTCATTACGGTATAGCGGTGCCGCCACTGCTACTCGACGAGAATCTGTCGAGAGCGCTGCTTGCCGCGCTTAATCGACGCGGTTTCGACGCTATTCATCTGGCAGACCTTGACGACGGTGAGTGGCGCACAGCCGAGGATTCACGCATTCTTTCAGCGGCGACTGCTACAGGTCGTGTTCTCGTCAGCTACGATGCAGCGACACTCCCAGCTCTGGCGCGTGACTGGGCAAAGCGGGGGATCCATCATGCAGGAATACTCATTGTTGCCGGAGGCATCTACCAAGCTGACATTGGCACCCAGCTCGCCGCGATCGAGTCAACACTCCAACGCGTCTCGAGGGAGTCGTGGGACGACCTGCTGATCTTCGCCGCTCGAAACCCGAACTGACCCCCTACCCATGCCTCCCGCCCTGCAAATTCGCGATCGCTTCGTGGGCGGCGTTGTGGCCGGGAGCGCCCATGACACATCCTCCCGGCCAGGCTCCGGCACCGCAGAGGTAGAGGCCGGGGACGGGGCCTTCGTAGGTGCTGCTGCCGGGGACGGGACGCAGGTCGAACGCCTGCTCGGGCACCAGCTCGCCCTGGAAGATGTGGCCGCCGGTCAGGCCGAAGCGCGCCTCAATGTCCGGCGGGGCTAGCGCCTGCATGTCGACGACGACATCCATGATGTTCGGCGCATATTCGGCGAAGCGCTTCAGCACATGCCAGGCGATCTCCTCGCGGCGCTCATCCCAGGTGCCTTCGGCCAGCTCGTAGGGGAAGTACTGCGTGAAGATCGAGATCGTGTGCTTGCCTTCCGGCGCGACCGTTGAATCGAGCGCCGACTGCGTGTGGATGTTCATGAACGGCTCGGAGCTGGGTAGTCCCTGCAGGGCGTCCTCATAGGCGCGCTGCATCGAGTCGATCGTCGGGCCGATGAAGAGTCCGCCAGTGTGACCCCAGCGTTGCTCGCGACCTTCGCCCTCCAGCACGGTGAAGCGCGGCAGCTCCTCGACGGCCAGGTTGATCTTCATAACTGGCGACTTGATCTGGATGGCGTTGATGTCGCGCAGGAACGTCTCGGACAGCGCGGCGGAATCGACCAGCTTCGTGTAGGTGCGGACGGGATCGGCGTTGGAGAGTACGACCTTGCCGCGCACTTCCTCGCCGTCAGTCAGCGCGACGCCGCGTGCCACGCCGCCTTCGATGATGACCTCGGCCACTTCGGCGTTGGTCCGGATCTCCGCGCCGTTGAGTTGTGCCACCGACGCCAGCGCCTTCGTCACCGTGCCCATCGCGCCACGCACGTACGCCCAGCGGCCGCGATAGCCAGTGCTCATGCCCATCGAGTGATACAACTTGACGTAACCGGTGCCAGCGTCACGCGGGCCGCGGAACGTGCCGATCAGGCCCGAGGCGGCGATGCCGGCCTGGATGTAGGGGCTCTCGAAGAAGTATTCGGCGAAGTCGGCGGCCGAACCGAGGATCAGCTTCTGGAACACCCGCGCGTCGTCGGCGCTGCCGGCAAAAGCCGCCGCGAACTCTGACCACGAGGGCGGCGGGCGCAGGATGAACTGATCCATCACCTGACAGGCGCGCTCAACGAAGTCTTCATAGTAATGGTAGTTGCGCGCGTCCTTTTCGGAGAAGCGCCGGATCTGTTCGATGACCTGATCGTCGTCGTTCCAGTAGACGAGGTATTCGCCATCCGGGAAGGGCATGAAGAAGCGCGGATTGCGCTCCAGCAGCTCCAGCCCGTGCTCCCAGAGATCGAGGTCGTCGATGATCGAGCGCGGCGTGAGCGACAGGACGTAGGAGCCGGTCGAGGCAATATAACCGGGCGCGTTGGGGAACTCCTCGGAGATCGCCGCCCCGCCGACGGTGTGGTAGCGCTCCAGCACGCAGACATCGTAGCCGGCTCGCGCCAGGTAGCAGGCGGCAGTCAGGCCGTTGTGGCCCCCACCAACGATGACGGCGTCATAGGTCTTCGCGCTCATGCAACCCTCCTGTCTGTTGTGCCGTGCTGATTCGGATATGCGGATCGTACCCGAGATGAGCAGGACGTGCGCGGCACGCTGCGTGCTTTCGTTCGGCCATTGGGGGATGAGCCACGCCGCGCGTGGCGTGATACAACATCGCCAACCAAATGCATCAGACCTGAGGCAACACGGACCTTGAGGACCGGCGGAGGATGCCGGGTGGAGGTTAAATATGGCGCGATTCAGAAAAGATGCGCAGCTCGATCCATCTCAAATTGAGGATCGGCGTGGCAGCGGAGGCGGAGTGCCCAAGGGCGCGGCCATCGGCGGCGTCGGTGGTGGGCTGGGCCTGATTATCCTGATCATTACGCTGCTCATGGGTGGCAACCCGCTGGACTCCAGCACCGGTATTCAGCAGCAGCAGCAACCGGCCCAGGACCAAATCCAGGGCGGCAGCATCTCAACCGAGTGCAAGACTGGCGACGACGCCAATGAGCAGCGCGACTGCCGGATCGTCGGCTACGTGAACAGCATCCAGGCGTACTGGGAAGATGAGCTGCCCAAGTATGGCCTGACCTATACCGAGTCAAAGACAGTGCTTTTCTCACAAGCGACGCAGACCGGCTGCGGCTATGCGAGCTCCGAGGTCGGCCCGTTCTACTGCCCGGCCGACAAGCAGGTCTACCTCGATCTGGGCTTCTTCGATGACCTGCGGACCAAGTTCGGCGCGCAAGGCGGCCCATTCGCCGAGGCGTACGTACTGGCCCACGAGTACGGCCACCACATCCAGGACATCGAGGGCATCCTCGGCCGCTCGCAGCAGGACCGTCAGGGTCCTGAGAGCGCAGCAGTTCGCACAGAGTTGCAGGCTGATTGCTACGCCGGGACCTGGGCCAAGAACGCCGTCGCGACCGGCTACCTCGCCGAGCTGACTGATGAGGACATCCGCACCGGCCTCGATGCCGCAGCCGCCGTTGGTGACGACCGCATCCAATCGGAGTTCCAGGGCCGCGTGAATCCCGAAACCTGGACGCACGGCTCATCCGAGCAGCGCCAGCAGTGGTTTATGACCGGCTACCAGACCGGCGACCCGACCAAGTGCGACACGTTTAGCGGGGGGATTTAGGGACCTCACCCCCCTGCCCCCTCTCCCGCGGGGAGAGGGGGGGTCTTTGTGTTGACTAGGAACCATTCTCTGGCAAGAGTGTCAGTTCTGTTACGGACATCTGGCTGATCTCTTCGCCGTCAATGGTGTTGACGATTTCGATCGGCATCGGTGGGGTTATGTCGGTGCGGTAGGTGATAGTCTCGCGCCGCGTGAAGGAATCGGCGCTGTTGCACGACTCCGGTTGGCTGAGGCCGGTCAGCATACCGTCCGGGGCTGGCTGGCAGGGGACGACATCTTCGTGCTGGAATATGAGTCGATCCGGCTCCGACTGCGGCACCGTGCTGTAGCCCTTGCCGGGCAAAGCTGTGTCGCGACCCGGCACCAGCCAGGGTCCTGGCATCACCACGCCATCGCCGTGCTCTCGAACGATGTCATCGTCAATGGTTGATTGATCGACGACAAAGTTGCCATCACGGAACCGATAGACATCGCCAACCGCCTCAGGATTCACACTGCTAGCGACGAGCGTCTTCTCCCAATCGTGCTTGCTGTGCCAGATGATCGACCACGTCTCGCTGCCTGCTGGTTGCGACAGCCCGTTGAAGTGGCCTTCATTAACGTAGGTCATCTCGAACGGAGGCCAGTCGAAAGCGTTGGGGGCGGTGGCACTGGTTTGACGTTGCCCGCCAAGGATGACGAGTGCCGATACGCCGACAATTGCAGCAATAGCAATGACGCGGCTCAGTTGGGAGGACATGGCAGGCTCCTTTGGCTTCAGGAGCGCTAGTTCATGGTTTCGGATACCGCCCCGGAGGCGATTTTCTCGTCAAGAATCACTCGCCCTGGCGCTCCTGTAGGATCTTTGCTTGTAGAGTTCCATTTTTTCAGACACGTCAAGCGCGGCTTCGCTGCCATCAGCCTATGACGATACCGTTTATCAACGCGCGCGTTTCAGCAGCATCAATAGGAATCGTGTCCGTCACCACCAGCGAACCCGCGCCGATCCATCTCCGGTCGCCTGATCACCCCAACACCCGCTCAATCTCGCGCTGAAAGACCTCGGCGCGTTCGGGGGTGCGGACGATGAAGCGGATGCGTTGGAGGTCGCTGCCGGCGGCGAGGTGGTCGCGCAGGGCGCTGACCATGGCGGTCGCGCAGTCGGTGTCGTCGAGGCCGCCGACGCCGGTGCCGAGCGCGGGGAGGACGATGCTGCGGTAGTGGTTGGCATCGCAGAGGTCGAGCGCCTTGCGGGTGGTTGAAGCGACCGATTCCGGTGAGGCATAGATCTGGGTGCGGTCGGTAAAGCCCATTGCGGCGGCGTGGATGATAGCGCGCGCCGGTGCGGGCATTGCGCCGGCGCTGGTCAGCACGACATCGCCGACCTCGATCGGCCCCTGCGCCATCGCCTCTTCCTCAACGACTGCCCCGGCGGCGCGCTTCAGTGCTCCGGCGACACCTGCGCCCATCCACAGTTCATTGTTGGCAGCATTGACGTAGACCTCAGCCTGATGGGTCGTGACATCGGCGATATCACCGACGACTACATCGACGCTCGGTCGTTCGCGCTCCTCCATTTGTGTCGCCCTTCCTCTGTATGCGTTGCCGACCACCGATGTCGCGTAACGGAGGGTGGCCCTTCGTATTCCTTCTATGGCTTCATTCTGTCAGAAAGGGACAGTGTTGGTGCTCAATCGGCGAATTCTTCTCCTGCTTACCATCCTGACCGCGCTGCCGCTGATACTGGCAGCCTGCGGCGACAGCAACAAGCAAACGTTTGAGAAACCGGACGGCACGGCCGCCAGCGGGCCGGTCGCGCTTACTCCGCTGAGCGCCGGTCGCGATCTCTCCGCGCCCGATGGCTGGTATACCATCCGCATCCCGATCGACTGGATCGAGTCTCCGCCGTTGATCGCTGAGCTGGCTGCGCGCGAGACGACCGGCGCGAACCCAATGTCGCTGCGCATCACCCGCGAAGATCTCGATTCGATCACGACGGCGCAGGCGTACCTCGAAGCAACGCGGCGTGACGTGAACTCGCGCTACGAAAACGTCGTGACGCTGAGCCTGGGTCCGGTGACGATCAATAACGTACCGGCATCGCGATGGCTCTATACCGCTACGGTCGATGGCGAGCCGCGCATGATCTACCAGGTCTTCATCGTCCAGCAGCAGAGTGGGCTGGTGCTGACCGGCCTGGCACCTCCTGACGCCGATTATCAGCACGTGTCGCATACGTTCGACGAGATTGCCGGGACGCTGTCGTTCGGACGCGGGTAGCGCCACCGTATCTGTATCAGCCTGAGCGCAGTATGATGGCGTGACAGCCTGCAGTCGTCCGCGCCTCACCTGGAGCAGCACGGTTGGTTACACCAGCTTCGCAGCCACTGCCGTTGCTCACGACCAAGCTTTCGGTGCCGCGGACGCGGCAGCAGATCGTCGTGCGGCAGCACTTGCTGCACTGGCTCGATACTGGGCTGCAACGCAAGCTCACGCTCGTTTCTGCGCCAGCCGGCTTTGGCAAATCTACGCTGCTGGCGTCATGGGCGCATCGAAGCCGGTGGCATACCGCATGGCTGTCGCTGGATGCTGGCGACAATGACCCGGTCCGGTTCCTGACCTATCTCGTCGCAGCAGTGCGGTCGGTGTTGCCGGATGTTGGCGCGCAGGCAGCGAACGCGCTGCAATCCCCGCAGCCCCCGGCAACCGAGATGATCCTGGCCAGCCTGCTCAATGACATCAGCGCGATGACCGAGCAGGCGGTGCTGGTTCTCGATGACTTTCATCTCATTGACTCGGCAGCCATCGACAACGCCTTGAGCTTTGTCGTCGAGTATCTGCCGGAGCAACTGCATCTGGCGATCGCCACTCGTCAGGATCCGGCCCTGCCGCTGGCCCGAATGCGCGCCCGCGGTGAACTGTCCGAGCTGCGGGCGAGCGACCTGCGGATGTCGAACGACGAAGCGGCCGAGTTTCTCAATACGATCATGGGCCTGAATCTATCGGTCGCGGATGTTGCTGCGCTGGAAGCACGCACCGAGGGCTGGGTGGCCGGACTTCAGCTGGCCGCACTGTCGATGCAGGGGCAGGGCGAAGTATCGGGGTTTATCCGAGCCTTTGCCGGAGACCATCGCTATATCGCCGACTACCTGATTGACGAGGTGCTGCAACGGCAGCCCGAGCCGGTGCGCGACTTCCTGCTGCAAACCGCAATCCTCGAGCGGCTGCACGGACCGCTCTGTGATGCTGTGACCGGCATGAATGATTCCGATGCGCGCCTGGACGCACTGGCGCGAGGGAATTTCTTCGTCATCCCGCTGGACAACCAGCGGCGCTGGTTTCGCTACCATCATCTCTTCGCCGACGTGCTGCGGGCGCACGCGCAATCGAAATATGCCGGCGACATTGCCGAGCTGCACCGTCGCGCAGCCGCGTGGCACGAGGACAACGGCACGCTCAACGAAGCAGTACAGCACGCCTTGTCGGCCAGGGCCCCGGAGCGAGCCGCCGATATGCTCGAACGGGCGCTGCCGGAGCTGCGCCGGACGCGGCTGGGGATCACGCTTCTGGGTTGGCTCAGGGCGCTCCCCGACGACGTGGTGCGGCGGCGACCCGTCCTGAGTGTCGCCTATGCCTGGGCGCTACTGGCCAAAGGCGAGCAGGCCGAAGTTAAGGAACGCCTGCGCGATGGCGAGCGCTGGCTGGACGCCAACGCGGATCGTTCGGCGATGGTCGTGCAGAACGACGAGGAATTCCGGCTACTGCCGGGCACGATCGCGATCTATCGCGCGGCGCTCGCGCAGGCGGCCGGCGACCTGGCAACGACGGTAGAGCAAGCCCGCATCGCGCTCGACTTCTCGCCACCTGACGACCACGTCCGGCGTGGAGCGGCAGCGGGACTGCTGGGAATCGCGCTCTGGACGGTTGGTGACCTTGAGGCCGCCTATCTGCACTTCGCTGCCGGGATGGACGACCTGCGCCGCGGCGGCCATCGCTCGGATGTCATCAACGGCGCGATCACGCTGGCCGACATCCGCGTGGCGCAGGGACATCTGCGCGATGCAGAGCGCGTGCTGGACGAGGCAGTCCGGCAAGCAGCCGCGCCGGACGACAGCGGCACGCCGGTGCCATTGAGCTATTTCGTCGGGCTCAGCGAGCTGCGCCTTGAGCGCAACGACCTCGACGCCGCCACCGCGCACCTGAACAGCAGCGAAAGCCTGACGAATATCATTGGCCCGTCACATGACGCTTCCCGCTGGTACGTCGCTATGGCAAACATCGAGCTTGCGCAAGGCAACCTGAACGCTGCGGCCGATCTGCTCGGGCATGCCGAACGCGTCTACGCTGCCGACCTCATGCCGGACCTGCGTCCGATCGCAGCGCTGCGAGCGCGCCTATGGATCAGAGATGGGATGCTCGATGAGGCGCTTGCCTGGGCGCGCGAGCGCACGCTGTCAATCGACGACGAGTTGAGCTATCTCCATGAATACGAGCACATCACGTTGGCCCAAGCACTCCTGGCGCGTGACACACACGGCCGCGAGCGGCCAACGCCGGAGGTGCTGGCATTCCTGGACCGCCTGCTCCAGGCCGCGGAAGCGGGAGAACGAGTCGGCAGCGTCATCGAGATCGTGCTGCTCCAGGCAATCGCGCGCGAGCGGCTCGGCGAACACGACACGGCACGAGCGCTGATTGAGCGCGCACTGAAGCTTGCTGAGCCGGAAGGGTATGTTCGAATCTTCGTCGATGCTGGCACACCGATACGCGACCTTCTCGAGACAGCGCTGGAGCACGGGATAACGCCGAGCTACACGCGGCGACTGCTGGCGGCGTTTGGCGAGCGCCGTGGCGGTCAGCCTGCCGGTCGGACTCAACCCGAGTCGCTCAGCGAGCGGGAGATTGACGTGTTGCGTCTGCTCGGCAGCGATCTTAGCGGTCCCGAGATCGCTAACGAGCTGCTGATCTCGCTCAACACGATGCGGACGCATACGAAGAACATTTACGGCAAGCTCGGAGTGACCAGCCGACGCGCAGCAGTCCGGCGAGCCGGTGAGCTGAACCTGCTGAAGCAGGACCGCTAGCCCGCGCCCTGCCTAGCCGAGCGCGTCGATCTGGCGGGCAAGGTCGAGGTCGAGCGCGGTCACGCCGCCCGCTTCGTGGGTGGTGAGATAGACGATCACGTTGCGCCAGCGGATGTCGATATCCGGATGGTGGTTGGCCGCTTCGGCCAGCTCACCAAGCCTGACGACGAACTGGATCGCCTCGGGGAATGTCGCGCGGCGATAGCGCTTGCGGATGCCACGGTCCTCGCGACGCCAACCAGACAGCTCGCGATCGAGGATGCGGTCGACCTCGCTCAGTGGCAGCGGCTCGGCTGCGGCTCGTTCCTCGTCATCCATCACCGTCTCCCTTCATCATATGAGGGCAGCAGACTACAGGGTCAGCCAGCGGCTCAATGGTATCCTTCTGCAATGCAACGGTCGTCACTGCAGCGCATTCCGCCAGCATCAGCACCGCGCCACGCTGCGCGACCAACAGGCGTTTGACCATGCCCCGACGGTATCGCACATCCTCCAGCTCACGCCGCGTCCAGGCCGCCCGTCAACGGCGACGGCACATCCCGGCACGCCAGATCGCCATCGCGCGCGCCGACCGACGGCGCATGCGCAGCCAGCGCGTCTCGTCTGTCGCGCGGTTGGGCGGCATGCTGGCGATTTTCGCCGCCACGCTGTTGCTGTTCATCGGCGGTGTCAGCGCAACCGTGGCTGTAGCCGGCTGGAACTACTTCACCGAAGATCTGCCATCGATCGACCAGTTCGAGGCGCGGGATTTCCAGACAACACGCATCTACGATCGCCACGGCGCGCTGCTCTACGAGGTGAGCGACCCGGAGTTCGGCTGGCGCACCTATCTCTCGCTGGATGAGATCACGAACAACGGCCAGAACATGAACCTCGTCAACGCGACGATTGCCGCTGAGGACGAGACGTTCTGGACGAACTACGGCGTTGAGCCGATTGCGGTTATTCGCGGCGCGTTCATCAACCTGACCGGGCGCGGGTCGTCCGGCGGCTCGACGATCACCCAGCAGCTCGTGCGGGCGCTGTTCCCCGAAAAGATCGGCTTCGAGCGCTCCTACGAGCGCAAGATCCGCGAGGCGATCGTCGCCGTGCAGATGACCGAGACCTATTCAAAGGAAGACATCCTCGAACTGTACCTGAACACGATCTATTACGGGAACCGCGCCTATGGCGTCGATGCCGCCTCGCAGGCGTATTTCAACAAGCACCCGTGGGAGCTGAACCTTGCGGAGGCGTCGATGCTGGCTGGTCTGCCGCAAGCGCCGAGCTACTACGACCCGACCGTCAATATGGAGTTCGCCAAGGCGCGTCAGGAGTACGTCCTGAATCAGATGGCGAAGCAGGAGCTCATTACCCAGCAGGAGGCGGACACCGCCTGGGGCGTCCTGCTCGATCCGCAGACACGGGAGAACCGCTACAACCTCGCGCCGCACTGGGTGAACTTCATCATCGACTCGCTGGAAGCGCGCTACGGCGCGGAGAAGGTGTATCGCGGCGGCCTGCAGGTGCGCACAACGCTCGATTACAGTCTCCAGCAGCAGGCCGAAGACGTGGTGAAGGAGCACCTGGCGGCGCTCGCGCCGTACGACGCCACGAACGGGGCGCTCGTAGCGATGCTGCCCGGCAGCGGCGAGATCGTCGCCATGGTTGGCTCAGCCGACTACACCGACGACAGCATCTCCGGTCAGGTGAACGTCGCCGTCGCCGAACGACAACCCGGCTCGGCATTCATGCCGATTACCTATGCGGCTGCCTTCGAATCTGGCTGGTATCCCGGCACTGTAATCCTCGACTACGCCGTGCGCTACGACACGCCCGGCGCGCCGGAGCCCGAGTATGTGCCGGTGAATGCCGGCGGCCAGATTCACGGTGCAGTCAGCGTCCGTTCTGCGCTGGCCCAATCACTGAATGTGCCAGCGGTGCGCGCGATCGACTTCGCCGGCGTGGCCGACACGATCGACCTGGCCCACCGCATCGGCGTGCGGGATGGACTCTGGCGGGGCACGAGCTTCTATGGGCTGGCGCTGACGCTCGGCGGTGGCGAGATTTCGCCACTGGAGCTGACCAACGCCTACGGCACGTTCGCGAACAATGGTCGCTTCGTGCCGTGGACGGGAATCCTCGATATTCAGGAGCCGGGCGGCGAGACGCTGCAGACGTTTAACCCGGCCCGCGCCTGGAACGGCGCGCGGCAGGTTATCGCGCCGGGCCATGCCTACGAGATCACCGACATCCTTGCCGATGACGACGCGCGCCGCCTGACCTATGGCGCGGACAATCCGCTAGAGTTCCCCGATCTCGACCGGCCGGTCGCATCCAAGGTCGGAACCAGCGCCGACTGGCGTGACAACTGGGCGGTCGGCTACACGAGCGACCTCGTCGTCGGCGTCTGGGTCGGCAACACCGATAACTCACAGATGCGGGAGATCGACGGGATCGTTGGAGCAGCGCCGATGTTCCACGACTTCATGGTACGCGCGCACGATCCCGCCTATGCAGCGACGCTGAACGGCCCGGACGGGCAGCCGGTCCCGGCAGCGTTCGCACGACCTGATGACATCATCGAGATCGATGCCTGCGTCCCGACTGGCAAGCTGCCGATCGCCGGAGTCGAGGTCGAGCAGGAGATCGCGACCATCCAGGATCGCCCGGTCGTGCGCTGCGATCAGCTGACGAGCCGCGAAGCTGCCGATCTGCGTGCCGCGCTAGCTGACCTGACGGTAAATGGTGAGCGCTACACCCCGGAGGGAGTCGCATCGCTGCTCGCCTATTCGCAGGCTGTGGGCGGCGCGATTGGCATTCCGGACAACCCGGTCGAGCCGACGCCAACACCCACGCCGACGCCGACACCCACACCAACACCGACGCCAACGCCGACGCCGACACCCACGCCGACGTCTCCTCCGGCTACGTCAACGCCGACACCCACGCCGCGCTCGAACCAGTCGAGCCAGACAGTCGTGCCGAATCTGACGGGTCTGTCGCAATCCGCCGCAGCCGCAGCGCTGCAAGCCGCCAATCTTCAGCTTGGTGCGGTGGTTCCGGTCACACAGTCGAACTTGCCACCCGGTGTGAACATCAACGCCGTCCAGGTCGGTCAGGTTATCCTGCAGTCACCGGTCGGCGGGCTGACCGTCCCATCCGGATCATTCATTAATATTGCTATCCGCGCGGAGTAGGGCAGGGAATGGACACGACGAGCTGGCATTGGGTATTCATCGGAGTTTCTGCGGCGACGGCAGCGTTCGCACTGCTGATGCGTCATCGGCTCCAGACGCAGTACCCCGACGACGACTCGAAGCAGATGCGCTCGATGCTCGGCTTTCTGCGTGGCTCGGCCATGCTGGCGATCCTGGTCATCATCGTCGCTGGGGCAAATCTCCTGCGAATAACGCTGACATAGCGATTTCAGCGCGTTGAACGTGCCGGGAAGTCAACCCATTTACCGCGTACGAATGCGAAAAACGGCCCGGCTGGGTGGCGCAAGGCTTCCGGAACGGTGACCGGTCTGTGATATAGTACACACGGTTCTACGGGGCCGCCGAAAGGCGGATTTGGGTGGAAAGGACGCGGTGACAATTGCTCACCAGTTATGCGGTCATCGGGCTGTTGTTCTTCGCTGCAGCCTTGATGGGGACGGCCCTCCTGATGGTTGGCCGACTAATCCGACCGGTTCGCCCAAACCCTGCCAAAGAGCTTCCTTACGAGTCAGGCGTTCCGGGGGTCGCACCGCCACGTATGCGCTACACACCGCGCTTCTACGTCGTGGCGATGCTCTTTGTCGTGTTTGACATTGAGGCGATCTTCCTCTTTCCCTGGGCGGTTGCGTTCGATGCTCTCGGGCTGTACGGCTATATCCAGGCCATCATCTTTATCAGCCTGCTGCTCGGCGGTCTCGCCTATGAGTGGAAGAAAGGAGCGCTCGAATGGGTCTGATCGAAGGCAAATTCGAGAAGAACGTTCTGACGACCTCCGTCGACTGGCTATTCAACTGGGGGCGACGCTCCTCGTTGTGGTGGCTCCAGTTCGGCCTTGCCTGCTGCGCAATCGAGATGATCTCCGCGTCCATGCCGCGGTTTGACCTGTCGGAGCGCTTCGGCATGCTCTACCGGGCCACGCCACGCCAGGCTGACCTCATGTTTGTTGCCGGCACGGTCACCAAGAAAATGGCACCGACCGTCCGGACGCTCTACGACCAGATGGCAGATCCGAAGTGGGTGATCTCGATGGGTAGCTGCGCGAACGTCGGCGGCCCATTCGATACATACGCTGTCGTCCAGGGTGTCGACCAGGTTGTGCCGGTCGATGTCTACGTGCCGGGATGCCCGCCGCTTCCTGAGGGTCTGTACTATGGTGTCCTTGAGCTTCAGAATAAGGTCATCAAGTACGAGACGATCGCGAAGCAGCACGGCGTCGCAGCAGCTGACATTGAGCGCGATCAGGATCGCATTGCGGCACGCGCCGCCATCACTGGTACCGACGCGGCAATCGTCAGCTCGCAGACCGGCCTGAGCAGCCGAGAGGCGACGACCGGCCTGCGACGCGACTGACCAGACGGTTCTCCCGCCTGAGGGCTATCCCACGGGCACGGCCGAGGAGGCAATGAGCGATGTCCCAGAATCCAGCGCCCGACGCCGGAACACCGCCGGACGCGCAGGAAACGACCCAACTGCCTGCGCTCGATACGCAGGTCGCCGCTGAGCTTGCGCCAGTAATCGAGCCGGCGACGGATCAGACCGGCGTCCAGGAAATCAATCCGGTGTGGGTCTATAGCGGTTACTGGGGCCCGCTCGACGAAGCGCAGCATCCCGCGATCATCGGCCTGCGCGCGCAATTCGGCGACGCCATTGAGGAAGTCACCTTCTTCCGTGACGAGGTGACCGTCCGCGTGCGTACCGAGCAGCTGGCGGAGATTTGCACGTTTCTGCGCGATACTCCCGATCTGAAGTACCAGATGGTCTCCGACCTCACCGCAGTCGATATGCTGAATTTGCGCAGCGAGCCGCGCTTCGATGTCGTTGTCACGCTCTACTCGATCCCGCGCCGCTGGCGGTTGCGCCTCAAGGCGGGTGTGCGGGAAGACCAGCCCTGCCCAACGCTGACAACCGTCTACGCGGCAGCCGGCTGGCTGGAGCGCGAGTGCTACGACATGTTCGGCATCGTCTTCGCCGGCCACCCGGATCTACGCCGCATGCTGCTGGCTGAGGACTGGGACGAGGGCCATCCGCTGCGCAAGGACTATCCGATGCGCGGCTACAAGCAATACGTTCAGCCCGGGTTCACAGGCGCAGCGCCGCGCATTCGTGAGACTCCGAGAGAGGGCGCATAGATCCATGATTCAAGAAGCCCCAGCCGGCGGAACAATGCAGATCGAGGTCGAGCGTCAGATTGGCGAAAATCGCCGTGAGCTCGTCCTCAACATGGGGCCGCAGCACCCGTCCACGCACGGCGTGCTCCGGGTTGTCCTGACGCTTGAAGGCGAGACGATTGTCGCGACCGATCCGATCATCGGGTATCTCCATCGCGGCGTTGAGAAGATCGGTGAGAACCGACGCTACTCACAGTTCACGCCCTGGACAGACCGGACCGACTACGTTGCGGCTCCGCTGAACAACCTTGGATACATCCTGGCGGTTGAGAAGCTCTGCGGCATTGCCGCGCCGGAACGAGCGCAGTACTGGCGCGTCATCATGGCCGAGCTGAGCCGCATCGCCAGCCATCTCGTCTGGCTTGGCACCCACGCGCTCGACATCGGCGCGCTGTCGATGAGCCTCTACTGCTTCCGCGAGCGCGAGGACATTCTCGACATCTTCGAGCGCTTCTGCGGGGCGCGGCTGACGACCAACATGATGGAGATCGGCGGCTTCTCGCGCGAAATCCCTGAGGGACTGACCGATATGGTCGAGGCGTTCCTCAAGAAGTTCCCGGCGCATCAGCAGGAATATTCTGATCTGCTGACGCAGAACCCGATCTGGATCGCGCGAACCCGCGGCGTCGGCATTATCGAGCCGGAAGCAGCGATCTCCTACGGGTTGACCGGTGCCTGCCTGCGTGGCAGCGGCATCAACTACGACATTCGCAAGGCTCAGCCGTACCTGGTGTACGATCGGCTCGATTTTGAGGTACCGATTGGCACCCGTGGCGACGTCTACGACCGCTATCTCGTCCGGATGGAAGAGATGCGGCAGGCGCTGCGGATCATCCGCCAGTGCCTGGATCAGATGCCGACCGACGGGCCGCTGATGCTGAACGAATCCAACTACGTCATCCCGCCACACGCGACCGTACTCCGCACTGCCGAAGACATGCAGCGTCACTTCGTGTGGGTTATCAAGGGTTTCGAGGCGCCCAAGGGCGAGGTCTATATGGCCATCGAGCATTCCAAGGGCGAGCTCGGATATTACATTTACTCGGACGGCACCAACACGCCGTATCGGATGCGACTGCGGACTCCCGACTTCGTGAATCTGCAGGTGCTACCGTACATGGCGCAAGGGGCAATGCTCGCCGATGTCGTCGCGCTCATTGGGACGATCGACATCGTGCTCGGGTCGGTAGACCGCTAGCGGGCAAACGACCGAGAAACGCACGCGGTGTAAAGCGCCGAGGTGCAGTACACTCTGGGAGCCTTCGGGACCGGAACGTGGCCGGGAATGCGACAGGCTCTCTCCGTGTGAAGGTGGGACACGATTGTCTCGCTCTTCAGGCGCGGTTGGGGCCGCGCGCCACGGCATCGGGTTGAGCGTCAACGGGGTGGCGCGCGCCGGAGCATAGAGGGGGAAACGTTTCCAACATGAGCGACCAACCGCTCTGGATTTCGTTTGTGGTCGGGTTCATCGTCCTGAACGTCCTGCTGATTGGCATGGCGTACATGACGTGGGCCGAACGCAAGGTCATGGCCTACATGCAGGATCGCATCGGGCCAAACCGGACCGGCCCGTTCGGCCTGCTCCAGCCGATTGCTGACGCTGTCAAGCTCATCGGCAAGGAAGACCTGATCCCGAAGTTCGCCGACAAGCGCATCTTCGTGATCGCGCCGCTGGTGTCGTTCGTCACCGCGCCGCTGGCCGGCCTGGTGATCCCGTTCGGCGATCAGGTGACGATTGCCGGACGCCAGATCAACCTCTACGCCACCGACATCAACATCGCCGTCCTCTACGTCCTCGCCCTCAGCTCGATCGGCGTCTACGGCATCATCCTCGGTGGCTACGCGTCGGCAAACCGCTATTCGCTGCTTGGCGCACTACGCTCAGCCGCGCAGGTCGTCTCCTATGAGATCGCCCTGGGGCTGTCGCTCGTCGGTGTGTTCATCATCTCCGGGTCGCTCTCGCTGGTTGACATTCTCAATCAGCAGCGCCAGACACTGGATCTGTTCGGCACTGGCCTGCAAATCCCGAACTGGTTCATCTTCTACCAGCCGCTGGCGTTCGTGATCTTCCTGATTGCGGCAGTGGCTGAGACGAACCGACTGCCGTTCGACCTTCCAGAAGCCGAGACCGAGCTGATCTCCGGCTTCCACACCGAGTACTCCGGCTTCCGCTTCTCGTTCTACTTCCTGGCCGAGTACATCAGCATGATTGTCATTTCGCTGTTCGCAGCGACGCTCTTCCTGGGCGGCACCGACGGCCCAATTGCTGACGGGGCGTGGTGGCTGATCCTCAAAGCCATGATCTTCCTCTTCTTCTACATCTGGCTGCGAACGACATTGCCACGATTCCGTTACGATCAACTCATGGGTATTGCCTGGAAGGTGCTGCTGCCGCTGGCGCTGTTGAACATTGTCGTGACCGGGTTTGTCCGGCTCGCCTTCAATAACCAGCTCTGGTAGGGGGATGACGCGTGACACGGCTCAGGGACACACGGGGGTGGAGATCAGATGACGCCTGAGGTGCTCGTATTCGACATCCTGGCGGTGATTGCGATCATTGCCGGCATCGGGGTGGTCGTGTCGCGCAATCCGGTGCATAGCGCCGTCGCGCTTGTCGTGACGTTCGTCAACCTCGCCGGGATCTTCGTGATGCTGCGCGCCGAGTTTCTCGCCGCAGTGCAGATCATCGTCTATACCGGTGCGATTCTTGTGCTGGTGCTCTTCGTCATCATGCTCGTTGATATGGACGACCTGCCGGAGTTTCACGGCGGCGCACCGTTGCAACGCCTGTCCGCGATCGTCATCGGGCTCATTCTGCTCGGCGAGGTGGCGGCGGCAGTCGTGACGCGCACTGTCGTTGGGCAGCCAGGGCCGTGGAACGAAGAGACGATCGCCGCAGCCGGTGGCAACGTGCAGGTGCTCGGTCAGTTCCTCTATTCGGGATACGTGCTGCCGATTCAGGCAGTCGCCATCGTGCTGCTCGTCGGCACCATCGGCGCGCTGGTCATGGCACGGCCGGATGAGATAACGACGCGAACGCGCGGCCGCACGACCGGCACGATCTCGCTGGGTCACTCGCGAGGCGCTGACCTGGTGGCGCTGCCGTCCGGCGCGCCGACAGCGCGGGTCATCCATCGCGAGGACATGCGTGATGGCCTGGTTATGGTGACATCAGCCGATGCCTACACCGAGCAAGCAGCCTGGGCGGGCACCGACGTACCGAGCGAACCCGGGGCAGCCGAATATCCGACCGGCGCCGGTATCGGCAGTGAGGAGAACCGCTGATGGGTGAGCTAACCGCCACACACTTTCTCTTGCTGAGCGCGGCACTGTTCATCACCGGAATGATGGGCGTGCTCACGCGCCGCAACGTGCTCGTAATCTTCATGAGCGTCGAGCTCATGGTCAACGCCGTCAACGTGTCGTTCGTAGGCTTCGCCTGGGAGCAGAACTCGATGATCGGCCAGACATTTGCACTCTTCGTCATCGGCATCGCAGCGGCCGAGGCCGTCCTTGGACTCGGCATCGTCATGGCGCTGTCGCGCCGGGCAGATACGGTTGACGTCGCAGAGGTTACTGAGCTGCGTGACTAGCGCAGCACGCTACTGGGGAACGTCTGACGCGAGGGCGCGTCAGGATCGGGGCAGCAGGGAGCTGTCCCTCGTAGGGGAGAGAGCCAGTCGATGAAGGATCTGCTCTTCTTGATCCCGTTGCTGCCACTCCTGGCGGCGGTGATCAATAGCCTGTTCGGGCGCTGGTTACTCCGCGACCTGGCAGGACCGATCGCGACCGTATCGGTCATCGGATCGTGGGTTGTCAGTCTGCTCGTCTTCATCGACCAGCTTGGCTCCGATCAGCCGCTCACGCAGCATCTCTACACCTGGATCCCGGCTGGTGATTTCCAGATTCCGGTCACGCTGCATGTCGATCATCTGACAGCCGTGATGCTGATGGTTGTGACGACCGTCGGCTCGCTGGTGCACATCTACTCCAACGGCTATCTGGCAGGTGACACGGGCTTCTACCGGTTCTTCACCTATCTACCGCTGTTCATCTTCTCAATGCTGATCCTCGTCCTAGCCAACAACTACCTGCTGCTATTCTTCGCCTGGGAGGGTGTCGGCCTCTGCTCGTACTTGCTGATCGGCTACTACTTCAAGCGAACCTCAGCAACGAAAGCGGCAAATAAGGCGTTCATCGTCAATCGCATCGGTGACGTCGGTTTCGGCATCGGCATCATGCTGATCTTCGTCAAGACCGGCTCGATGGTCTTCAGCGAGGTGTTTGCGCAGATTCCGTCGGTCGCTGGCTCGACGGTCACACTCATCGGCATCCTGCTGTTCATCGGTGCGACCGGTAAGTCTGCCCAGCTTCCGCTCTTTGTCTGGTTGCCGGACGCGATGGAAGGCCCGACACCGGTTTCGGCCCTCATCCATGCCGCGACCATGGTCACGGCCGGTATCTACATGATTGCCCGGTCGTTCCCGATCTACATCGCAACCGACGATGCGCGTCTCATCATCTCGATTGTTGGCGTCGCGACGGCATTCATGGCCGGCACGATCGCCGTCACTCAGTTCGACATCAAGCGCGTCATCGCCTACTCGACTGTTTCGCAGCTCGGCTTCATGGCCTTCGCGCTCGGTGTCGGCGCATGGATTCCGGCGATCTTCCACCTCGTCACCCACGCCTTCTTCAAGGGCCTGCTCTTCCTCGGCTCCGGTTCGGTCATCCACGGCATGCACGAGGAGCAGGACATGCGCCGCATGGGCGGGCTGAAGAAGTACATGCCGATCACCTACTGGACGTTCCTGATCGCAGCCGCCGCGAACGCTGGTCTCATCCCGCTCGCCGGCTTCTGGAGTAAGGACGAGATCATCGTCGGTGCCTGGATCGATCACTCCTACATCATCATGGTCGTCGGCCTTATCGCCGCGTTCTTCACATCGCTCTACATGTTCCGGGTCGTCTTCCTGACGTTCCACGGCAAGGAGCGCTTCGATCCGAACGTTATCCATCCGCACGAATCGCCACGGCTGATGACGATTCCGCTGATCCTGCTGGCGATCCCAGCGGCGGTGATCGGCTTCATCGGCTTCCCTCCGGAAGATGGCTGGATCCACCGATTCCTGTCGCCGAACTTCACGCTTGATGGCGCGCACGAAGCCGCGATCGCGTCACTGAACGCGGTCGAAGGGGCCGCCGAGCATCATGTCTCGCTGGCGACGACATTGACACTCGGCGGAATCTCAACGCTGATTGCGCTGGCGGGCCTCTGGATCACCTACATGGCCTACATCAAGAAGTCACCGGCGTTCGATCCGAACATGTGGGCGGCGCGCTTCGGCGGTCTGTACACCTTCGTGTCGCGCAAGTGGATGTTCGACGAGCTGTACGAAAACCTGATCGTTCATCCGCTGTATCTGTTCTCAGTCTTCCTGTGGCGGATCGTCGATGCCGGTATCATCGACGGCGCGGTGAACGGCGTCGCTGGCGTCGTCGGGTTCACGTCCGGCCGATTGCGACGCGTGCAAACCGGATTCGTCGCGAACTATGCACTAGCCATTGCGCTCGGCGCGGTGGTGATCGTCGGTGCGTACTTCGTCTTCGCCAGCAACCTGTTCTCGTGATGAGTGCGGGCAGTGTGGGAATAGTCGGATCGAGACAGGTGATAGTGAACGTGACGACGACAGTGGTCCCGGAGGCAGCTCGGGTGGAGGGGGCAACATCCCGTGAGTGACTTCCCAATCCTTAGCGTGATCACGTACCTGCCATTACTTGGCGCACTCGTGATCTTCTTCTGGGCAAAGGCAACGCCGGAAACGACGCGCAAGATCGCGCTCTGGTCGTCCGCCGCGTCGTTCATTGCGTCGCTCGTCATGCTGGCGAATTTCGATTCGAACTCGTCCGGCATGCAGATGACCGAGCACATCACCTGGCTGCCCAGCGTCGGCATCAACTACGACATGGGTGTCGACGGCGTCTCGGTGCTGCTCGTCGTTCTGACGACAATGCTGAGCATGCTGGCTGTCATCTGGTCGATGGGGCCAGTGCAGACGCGCGTGCGCGAATACTTCATCGCGATTCTGTTGCTGGAAATGGGCATGATCGGCGTCTTCGTGGCGCTCGACCTGTTCCTCTTCTACATCTTCTTCGAGCTCTCGCTGATCCCGATGGCGCTGCTCATCGGCGTCTGGGGCAGCCAGAACCGCGTCTATGCTGCTGTGAAGTTCTTCCTGTACACGCTGGCCGGCTCGCTGCTAATGCTCGTCGGTATCGTCGCAACCTATCAGGCGTACTACGAGCAGACCGGCGTGCGCACGCTGAACGTGATTCAGCTGGCCGAAGGAAACTACGGCCACAACTTCCAGATGTGGGTCTTCGCCGCCTTCTTCATCGCCTTTGCGATTAAGGTGCCGATGTGGCCATTCCACACCTGGTTGCCGGACGCGCATACCGAAGCGCCGACAGCCGGTTCCGTGCTGCTGGCGGGCGTGCTGCTGAAGATCGGCGGCTACGGCATGATCCGCTTCAACCTGTCGCTCTTCGAGGACGCCTCGCGCGACTGGGCACCGTGGATCATCCTGATTTCCGTCATCGCCATCATTTACGGCGCACTCGTCGCATTGCCACAACCGGACATGAAGAAGCTGATCGCGTATTCATCGGTCAGCCATATGGGCTTCGTCACGCTCGGCATCTTCTCATTCACGATGCAGGGCATGTATGGCGCGATGATCGTCATGCTCTCGCACGGTCTGGTGACGAGCGGCCTATTCATGTGTGTCGGCGTTGTCTACGATCGCGCGCACACGCGTCTCATCAGCGCGTTCGGCGGCCTGGCTCAGCGGATGCCAATCTATGCATCGCTGTTCGGCATCCTCGTCTTTGCATCAATCGGCCTGCCGGGCCTGTCCGGCTTTGTCGGTGAGTTCCTGGCGATCATCGGGGTATTCCGCGAATACTACTGGGCCGGCGCGATCGCGTTCACCGTCGTCATCTTCGCCGCCTGGTACATGCTGTGGCTCTATCAGCGCGTGGTCTTCATGCGTCAGCCGGAGGATTTACCCGATCCGGGCGACAACGCGCTGACGCCGGAAGAGGTCGCGATGCTCCAGAGTGCCGGTGTCGGCCATGGACATGGAGATGCGCACGGCCTGCCGGCTGTCTCAGGAGGCTCTGGCACGGTGGCAGCTGCCCACGCAGACGAGCATCATCGGATTTCGTGGCCGGATCTTGATCTGCGAGAGATCACGGCGATCGTGCCGCTCGTGGTGCTCTCGATTGTCATGGGCGTCTGGCCTGGTCCGTTCATGAACATCATGCAGAGAACGCTGGAAGCCATTCTCGCATCGTTCGGCAGCCTCGGGGTTTAGGGAGCGGGATGCGCGGCCGGATGACGACCAGAGCATCCGGTAACGGCGAGTAGTTCCAACAGGGGGACACGTGGACACGGTTACGCAACTCTTCCCGCACATCAACCCGGATGTGACGCTGATCATCCCGCAGTTGATCGTGCTCGGCACGGCGTTGCTGCTGCTACTCGGCGACCTCATGCTGGATCGCTCGCGTCATCGCGTGCTGACCATGCTGACGCTGGTCGGCCTGGGCGCAGCGCTGGTCGCCAACTTCTTCTACATCGACGTCAACAAGACGACCTTCAACGGCATGTTCCGCGCCGATGACGTTAGTGTCTTCGTCAACATGATTGCGCTGATTGGCGCGATCCTGTCGGTGATGATCTCCGCGAGCTATCTGGAGAAGAACGTCGAGCCCGGCGGCATGCCGCTGCCGGAGTACTACGTTCTGCTCGTCTTCTCGACGCTCGGCGCGATGGTGGTCGGCGCAGCCGGCGACCTGCTGATGGTCTTCATCGGTATCGAGATGGGCTCCCTGGCGATCTACGCGTTGACCGGCTTCGCCCGCAAGCGCCTGACATCGCTGGAAGGCGCGCTCAAGTACTTCCTGCTGGGCCTCTTCGCGTCAGCCATCCTGATCTACGGTATGGCCTGGGTCTACGGCTCGACCGGAACGACGAACCTCGACGGTATCGCTACGGCGCTCTCCGGCACGGTGACCGACGGCAATCTGGAGCCATCACTGCTGCTGGCCCTGCTGCTCCTGACCGTTGGTCTGGGCTTCAAGGTCGCGGCCGTTCCGTTCCACATGTGGACGCCGGATGCTTACCAGGGCGCGCCGACGCCGGTCTCTGCCTATATGTCGGTGATCCCGAAGGTCGCAGGATTCGCGGCGATGATTCGCATCTTTCCGCAGGCGCTCGCGCCGATGCGTGATGAGTGGGTTACGATCCTCGGTATTCTGGCGCTGCTTACGATGGCGCTGGGCAACATTGTCGCCGTCTCGCAGCGCGACGTGAAGCGTATGCTCGCGTATTCGTCGATCGGCCACACCGGCTACATTCTGGCCGGTCTGGCGGCATTCGGCGGCGTCCAGACAGCCGACGACCGCTCAGTCTCATCGGTGCTGTACTACCTGTTCGCCTACGCATTCATGAATGTCGGCGCGTTCGCGATCGTCGCCTGGCTGCAGGAGCGCGGCGGCGGCACCAACATCGAGGACTTCAACGGCCTCGCCTCGCGCTCGCCACTGGCAGCATTAGCGATGACCGTCTTCATGTTCTCACTGATGGGAATACCGCCACTCGTCGGCTTCTACGGAAAGTACTACGTCATCGTTGCGACGATCGAGTCGAACATGATCTGGCTGGCGATCGCGATCGTCCTCGCGTCAGCGGTATCAGCCTTCTACTATCTCAGGGTGGTCGCGGCGATGTACTTCTCGCCACCACCGGAAACTGAGATGACGCCGAGCCGAGTGCCGCTGATGGCAACCGGCCTGGTGGTCATGACCGTCGCGACGATCGCCGCCGGCATCTTCTCCAGCCAGGTCTTCGACCTTGCGCAGAACTGGATCAACGCCTTCAGTACGACAATCGCAATGCGGTAAGACCGAGTGGCCCTGTGGCCCTCACCCGCGACCCAGAGGGTACCCCGCCCCTCTCCCAACGTTGGGAGAGGGGTGTTCTGTTTCTGGCGGCTAGCTGTCAAAATGTGCCGCAACCGCGATCCATGCAACTGAAGCAAACTCGGTATTCCGCAGACGCTAGAAGGACTGGAGCGTTGTCGCTCCAGTCCTTCCAGCGGCCAAATGAGGGGAGGAGTGAGTGAGACTGACCGACGGTGCGTCCTGTCACCCCGCCGATCACCAATATTGTCTGCCAGGCGCAGAAAAGACACATCGGACCAAAGGCCCAAGTTTGATCTGGGTCCCCCTCGGGAGATGTTCTGTCGGAAGCCGGTGTTAGACTCGTCATGCACGTGCACCGGCGACACGCAGGACGGACGATCGTGGCAGGCGAGCGACCAGCGATCCGCACACAACAGCAAACTCCGGCGCTCAATACGAAGCACCCCTCCTGGACCGCACGAGCGCCCTGGTCTGATCGCGCCGCGCATGAGATTCCTGCGCTCGTCTGGGCCCGCATCAAGCGACTCCACCCGCTTACGCTGTATCGCGCTATCGCACTTGCTGTCGCAATCGCCATCATGGCGTCACATCTCCACGCCGAAAGCACCGTTCGCGGGGAGCTGCTGGGGATCACCGCTGCGCTGCTACACCTGGCCGCCACCGCTTTCGTCGTCCGTCGCATCCCACGCCGACTGACACCGATCGCCGTTGCGGCAGTGATTATCGACATGGCGGTGTGCGTCCTGCTGATCGGCACAAGCTACGGTTGGCAAGGACCGTTCTGGCTCTATGGGATGTCAGCTGTATTCTGGCCGGCATTCGTGCTGCCGCTCGGCTGGGCGATGGTGAGCGTCGCGATCTTCGATGGTGCAATCCTGCTGACGAACACGGACCGCATCCGTTCGACGTTCAACGACGGCTTCGGTGGCGATCTGGTTGCACGGTTGTTGATGGTCTTTCTTATCGCCGGAGCGATCTCGCTGGCCGCTCGCATGATGGCGGTGGTGCGCGTCCTGGCGACCGAGGCCGAACGCAACCGCATCGCGCGCGATCTGCACGATGGCGTCGGCAAAACGCTCGGCGGCATCAGCCTGGAGGCCCGCTCGCTGGCGCAGTGGATCGACCGCGATCCGGTGGAGGCACGTCGGCGCGCGCGCTACGTCACCCGTATCTCCGAACGGGCCGCGATGGAAGTCCGCGATGTCATTCGCAGCCTGCGTCAGACCGAGGCGACCGAATATCTCCTCCCCGCCGTCAACAATCTCATTCAGGAGTGGGATCAGCGCCGGCCGGAGACACTCCACATCCGCATCAACGGGCCGGATAATCCGGTACCGATTCTGATCCACTCCGAGATTCTGCGCATGCTGGAGGAGCTGCTAAGCAATGTCGAGCAGCACGCCCAGGCGCAGAATGTCTGGGTGCGCCTGACGCTATCGTCGATAGCCGTAACGCTGTCTGTCCGCGACGATGGCGTCGGATTCGATCAGCGCTGGCTCGATCCGTGGGCAGACGATGGCCACTTCGGCTTGCTTGGCGCGCGCGAACGGGCGACCATTATGGGCGGCCACTTCGAGCTGGAGACCAGCCGTGGGGTCGGCACCGAAGTGACCGTCGACATCCCCCTGACACCGCGAGAGGAGCGTCCCGTTCGTGTCCTTCGGTGATCTCTCAACTCCCGTAACGGGGCAGACATCGACAGCCAGCGAGTCCTACGCCGTCGTTCCGGGCGAGGTGCGTGTCGTGATCGTGGACGACAACTTCGTTGTCCGGCGCGGCCTGCAATCGAGCCTGGAATTCGACCCGGAGATTGAGGTCATCGGCGAGGGCTCATCCGGCGACGACGCGATCGAGCTGGCTCGTGATCTTGTTCCCGATGTCATTCTGATGGATATCCGCATGCCGGATCGTGACGGCATCTCGGCGACCGAAGTGATCAGCGATGAGTCGCCAGCTTCGAAGGTGCTGATTCTGACCTGGTCAGAGGATCCCGAGCATCTGCGCAGTGCCGTGCTGGCCGGCGCGAAGGGCTACCTCGTCCACGGCCGCTTCTCGCCGGAGCGTCTCTCCGAAGCAGTCCACATCATCCACGAGGGTGGCGCGCTCATCACACCGATGCTCGCTCCTGCGCTGCTGGAGTTCGTGCGATCCAGCGCTCAGGGCGGTCGCAGCCGGTCAGCGCACGGCTCTGTGCTGACACCTCGCGAGCTGCAAGTGCTGGAGTTCATCGTTGCCGGCAAGTCGAACCGCGAGATCGCCGAGCTCCTCTTTATTGAAGAGAAGACGGTCAAGAATCACATCAGCAACATCTACTCAAAGCTGCATCTGAAAAATCGCTACGAAGCGATTACCCGTGGGCGCGATCATCTGCGCTGAAGCCACCTGGCCTGATAGTCAGGCAATTGTAGGGGCGTATCGCATACGCCCGGCTAGCACTACGACGGCGCAGGCACGTCGCACTCGCCCGTATTTCAGACGCCCGGCAATGACCAACCGTGCCGACCCGCGAAGTCGCCAACCCTGCTGGTCGACACGCACCGACGAGAGCGTGGGTCCAACCGGGCGTATGCGATGCGCCCCTACATTTCCGGGGCCCAGTACCCGTCTGTTCTTCGGGCAGATCAACCAGCGTGCGGCACAAATGGACGATTGGCGTAGGCAGTGCAGGGAGCGCTTCGACCTGCGTATTCTGCGCGTTACGGGCCGAACCGTGCGACGAGGTCGTCGCCGACCGAGATGACGATGCCGGTGCCGCCGCTGCCGGGGACGATCGCGGAGGAGTCCAGGCCGAGCTTGAGAGCGATGGCTTCCGCGGTCTCGGGGTCGGACACGTAATCGTAGATCGTCGTTGTCGGCATGACATTGACGCCCATCTCCTGAGAGACGGTTGTGAACCCGGCGTCTTCGAGAAGGCCGGTCGCAATCGACCCGCCCGTGTTGGTCGAGGTGTCGTCACGCACGATGATCGGTATATCGAGGTTGCCAGTGACGGTCGTATCAGTCGAAGTTGGGCTTGACGCTGCCGGCGTCTCGGTGACGGTAGTTGTCGGCGAGGCCGCCACCTTCATCGGGAAGTACTTCTCGAACAGATCGCTGGCGACGCCCCAATCGAGCGCCATGTAGAAGGCGTCACCCTCGAACTCGGGGTTGTGCTCGATCAGCGCGCCCTCTTCCCAGAGGTTGACCCGCGCAATATCGGCCGGGTTGATGTCACGCGCGAGGTTGGCCAGCGCGAGGAGCTGATTGAAGCTCAGGTCGGTTGTGAACGAATCACCCATGCTTTCGATCAGCGAGCGCGCGTTCAGCAGCAGATCGACGTTCAGCTTCGACCCCTGCTCGCGCATCGCCATCAGCACCTGCTGCTGCCGTTCGCTGCGGGCGATGTCGTTATCGCCGTGGCGGGTGCGCGCGTAGCGCAAGGCCGTCTCGCCGTCCATCTTCTGCAGACCGGTCGGGAAATACACGCGCGTCAGGCCGAAGTCCTCAGACGGATACTGATCGTCCTTGATCGGCGCATCGACATCGACGGTAATGCCGCCGAGCGTGTCGATGATCTTGCGGAATCCGGCGAAGTCGACGGTCACAAAGTAGTTGACCTGAATGTTGAAATTGTACGAAATCGTCTCGGCCAGCAACGGCGGACCGCCGCCGGTCCGCTCGTCCTCGCCATAGGCGAACGCAGCGTTGATCTTGTCCTGGCCATAATCCGGGATTGTCACCAGAAGATCGCGCGGCAGGCTCATCATGGAGACCTCTTTGGTCTGAGGATCAATGCGCATGATGATGATCGAGTCGGAGCGGGCCGGCTCCTCGTCGCCGTTGCGGAAGTCAATACCGATCAGCAGAAGGTTGATCGGATCCTTTTGATCCCAGTTCGGCAAATACTGAGCCAACTGCTCGGTCGGCACCGCGACTGGTGTGCCCTCTTCATTGACGGTATAGAGCGTGTATGGCGTCGGCTCGACATGGGCCTTGTCAAATGCGTCGTTGATCGCCAGCGCGATGTAGAGCACGTAGGCGAGAGCGGCGATGATGAGGACGCCGATCAGGATGCCGAACCCGATCAGCCAGCGCTTCCAGCGACGAGGTCGCGATGGCTCCTGGCCAGCCACAACGCCACCATCGTCCGGTGGCGGCGATCCACCGCCCTGGGCTGCTCGCTGGCGGCGGACGGCATCGGGCGTCAGGACGTTCACTGAACCTGCGGCCACGCTGGCCGCGGTATCAGCGCCGACCGATGCTGTCTGCGTATTCACTGGCTCTGCAGCATCACCGCGCTCGCGGGCAGCCGCCTCCTCAACGGATCGCACAACATCGGCATAGTCCTCGCCCTCGTCAGCGGGCTCGATGGTCGTCGTTGCGCCCTCCGCAACGTCGGCTGGGGCTGATTCAGTTGGCTCACTCGGCGCTTCCTCGATGACATCAGCAGTAGCGACTGCCTCTGGAGCGGAAACAGATTCGTCCTCTGTCTCGTCCTCCGCTGCCTCGCTGACCTCGTCGACGGTGGCTGCCTCGGCGGACGCTTCGTGAGCTCCGACGTCATCGGCCGCATCTGGCTGCGCATCGTCGGCAGCTGGCTCCGGGACGGTGTCGAAGTTCGGGATTTCGAAGGCTGCGGTGTCGGTCCGCTTCGAGTCGCGCTCGGTAGCGGGAGCCTCTGGAGGCACGTCGGCTGCATCGTCAGACGACGTACGCCCACTGCGCCGGACCTGATAGGCCGGGACAGGGCGGCGTCGCGCCGGACGCGGCGTCAGGATTATCTTGCGCTGGGACATCCAGGTCTCCGGAGCATCAGCACCGTCCCGCCTTCCGTGCATTCCGGACGAGGCACGCCCGGGGCACCGGCAGAATTCGAGAGTGTTGATTGCTCACGCTTCCCAAGACGCATTCGGGAAGTATAACAGCGGCACTCGGTCGGCTCAGGCATTCGCCCGCTCTGTTCCTTGACTCGTAGTCACGCAATGCGGTACTGTACGTACATCGCGACGCCGGCATTCGGAAGCTGTTGCTCCGGCGGACGCTCGTGACAATCGCGCATCCCGCGTTCGGTCACGGCAAGAGACGGATTAGAACGAGGGTACGACAACCATGATCCTTTCAGATCGTGATATCCGCGCCGCGATCGAGAGCGGTCGCATCAAAATTACGCCACAGCCCAACCTCGACGAGCATCTCGGTTCCGTCTCAATCGACTTCCGGCTCGGCAACACGTTCATGGTGTTCGAGCATTCGCGCTTCTCCTACATCGATCCGCGCCAGCCGCAGTCGATCGGCGAGGCGATGCGCACGATCGTTGTGGCCGACGACGAACCCTTCATCATGCAGGCGGGCGACTTCGCACTGGCGTCGACCGTCGAGTCGCTGGAGCTGCCGGACGACCTGCTCGGCCGTCTCGAGGGCCGCTCATCGATTGCGCGACTCGGCATCACCGTCCACTCGACCGCGGCTGTCTTCGAGCCGGGCTGGGTCGGGACCGCCACGATGGAGCTCTCCAACCTGGGGCGGATGGCGGTCGCGCTCTACCCGGGTATGCGCCTGTGCTCGTTCACCTTCCAGACGGTGTCGTCGCCAGTCGAGACGCCGTACCGGATGAAGAAGGGCAACAAGTACGCCGGGCAGCGCGACCCACGAGCCAGCATGCTCTCCGAGGAGCAGTCGTCGCTGGCCGGCCACGCCAACGGAACGCATTCGTAGGATCAGAAAGGGCCGCACCATGCGATGGATGCCAGAGCGCTTCATGACCTACCGCCAGCAGCACGCAACCGAAACGCGACGCACGCGCGGCTCACGACGACAGCGCGCCCCGCTGACTGCGCCGCGCCGCTCTCCGCTACGAACGACTCCGGCGTGGTCGCGCCGCTCGCAGGCCGAGCGCAGACCGTTCAGAAACCTCCATCGCTGCACAGCAGACTGGTAATCCAGCCGCTCAGACTGCAATAAAACGTCCATTTGGCACCGGATTCGGCGGCTGAATGGGCGTTTGCATGCCTATTCAATGCTTGACGACTGATAGAATGAAGTATCGAGTTGCTGCCGGGCGGATTCAATCCGCCGGGAGGGAGACAGGAAGAATTATGGTTGCTGAGACGTCTGTCGCAGACTTCAAGCTGCTTATTGGCGGCAAGATGGTTGATGCCGCAAACGGTGAGACGTTCGACGCCTACAATCCGGCGACAAACCAGGTTATCGCCAAGGTTGCCAAGGCTGGCACCGAGGATGTCGATCGCGCGGTTGCTGCCGCGCGCCAGGCATTCGACGAGGGACCGTGGGCACGCATGGCGCCGAGCGAGCGCGGGCGAGTGCTGCAGAGGATCGCTGACCGCATCCGCGAGCGCGCCGACGAGGTAGGCGAGCTGGAAAGCCGCAACAGCGGCAAGCCGCTGGCTCGCGCCAAGGGTGAGATCCTCGGTAGTGCGGCAGTCTTCGAGTACTATGCGGGTGCCGCTGACAAGTTCTATGGCGAGACGCTGCCGCTCGGCGGCAACATTCTGAACACCACCTGGCGCGAGCCGGTCGGTGTTGCCGGTCAGATCGTGCCG
>Ga0180220_1000735_pt1 | contig 30355 bp, 31 predicted proteins | sample eDN5th37CBELigBY_FD_151335 | JGI IMG/M metagenome (GOLD analysis project Ga0180220, IMG submission 151335) | Enriched backyard soil microbial communities from Emeryville, California, USA - eDNA 5th pass 37_C BE-Lig BY (version 2) (version 2) | ecosystem: Environmental > Terrestrial > Soil >... | reverse complement strand
AGGGCGGCTCGGGCGGCTCCGGCGGCAAGGGCGGCTCGGATGGCTCCGGCGGCAAGGGCGGCTCGGGTGGCTCCGGCGGCAAGGATGGCGCGGAGGATCCCGTCGGCTGCGGCGGCGACATGCACGATCCGCGCAACCCCCGCAAGCGCCGGCTCGCGAGCACCGCCCTCCCGATGATCGCGCAGGTGGCGGTCCTCCCGCTCCTCCTCCGCAGGCGCAAGGAGTAGCCCCACCCCGCGCACGGGAACGCGCGAAGCAGGAGCGGGCGCCGGTGCATGCCGGCGCCCGTTCTCTTTCTCGACGTGCTAGGTTCGCGCGCGATGCTCTCCCTCGCAGTCCTCGCTTCCGGCTCCGGCACCAACCTCGCCGCGCTCCTCGGCGCCTGCGCCAGCGGGCGGATCGCCGCCAAGGTCTCGGTCGTCGTCTGCAACGTCCCCGGCGCCCGCGCCCTCGAGCGCGCCCGCGACGCCGGCGTTCCCGCGGTCCTCCTCGATCACGCGGCGTTCCCCGATCGGCCCTCCTTCGAGGCGGCCCTCGACGCCGAGCTCTCCCGGCGGGGGATCGATCTCGTGATCCTCGCCGGCTTCATGCGGATGCTGGGCGCCGCCTTCGTCGAGAAGTGGGAGGGCCGGATCGTCAACGTCCACCCCTCCCTCCTCCCCTCGTTCCCCGGGCTCGCGGCGCCGAGGCAGGCCCTCGCGGCGGGGGTGCGGATCTCCGGCTGCACCGTCCACGTCGTGGACGCCGGGCAGGACACCGGCCCGATCCTCGCGCAGGCCGCGGTCCCCGTCCTCCCCGACGACACCGAGGAGAGCCTCCGGATCCGGATCCAGGCGCAGGAGCACCTCATCCTCCCCCACGCGATCGGCCTGATCGCCGATGGGAAGGTGCGCCTGGAAGGCCGCCGCGTGATCTACGAACGGGCCGTCGACGGGTCCTGCGCGGCGAAGGCCCTCGCCTGCCCCGAGCCGGAGGTGCGGTGAAGGGAGGGGGCGAGATCCCGCTCCCCGACGCCCGGACCCCTCCGCCTGGCCGGGGATCCCGCCCCACCCGGCTCTGGGACGTGGTGGTGATCGGCAACGATCTCCCGGGCCTCGTCGCCGCCGCGCTCCTCGCCAAGCGAGGCCTGCGGATCCTCCACGTCGACCACGGCGCGCCCCACGATCGGCACACCTCCGGCGGCTTCCGGCTCCAGAGCCTCCCGATGCCGTCCCCGCTGCCCCGGGCGAGCCGCTCGCTCCACGCCGTCGCGGAGGAGCTGGGCGTGCTCCCGATGATCGGCCGCTCGATGGCGCCCTTCCCGGGCGGCCTCCAGATCCTGCTGCCGTCGGCCCGGATCGCGCTCCCGCCTTCGGCCGACGCCAGGGCCGCGGAGCTGGCCCGCGCGTTCGGCGCCGCGGGGCCGGGCCTCGCCCGAGAGGTCGAGCGACTCCGCGCGCTCGCGGATCGCGCCGCGGGCCTCTTCGAGGACGCGCCGCCGCTCCCGGCGAGCGGCCTCCTGGAGCGGTGGAAGGCGTCCCGCTTCATCGGCAGGGCGACGGGCGAGCTGGGACCGGTGGCCGGCGGCTCGCCGCTCCTCCTCGCGATCGCCTCGCTGCACCGCCTCTCCTCGAGGCTCGAGGGCGGTCCGTCCGCCCTGGACTTCTCCCGGGCGACGGCGCCCTGGCTCTTCGAGCCGGCGAGGCCGCCGGACGGCGGCTTCGTCTCGATGCTGCGCGCCTCGATCCGCGGGCATCGGGGCGACACCCTCGGCGAGCCGGACGCCCCGGAGCGGATCGAGGAGGTCTCGATCGAGAGGGGGAGGTTCGCGGGGATCCGCCTCGAGGGCCAGGGCGCGATCCACCGGGGCCGGATCGGGCTCGTCGCCTGCCCGCTGGGCGCGATCGCCCCCCTGATCGCCGCGCCCCGCCTGCGCGCGGCGCTCGAGCGGTTCGACGAGCGGCTCCCCGCCGAGCGCCACGTCGCCACCTGGAACTTCGTCCTCTCGGAGGAGGCGATCCCGCCGGGCCTGGGAGAGCTGGCGGCGGTGGCAGGAGACGACGGCGAGGTCACCCTCCTCGAGCGGGAGCCCGCCCGGGACGAGGACGGCAGGATCGCCTCGGGCCTGGTCGCGGTGAAGGCGTCCCGGATCGCGGCGGACGAGGTCGAGGCGAAGCGCCGGGTGGACGCGGCCCTGGAGGAGGCGATGCCCTTCCACGAGCGGCACCTCCGCCACCAGGCCCGGGCGCCCTCGCGGCAGGCGGTCCACCGGGCGCCCGACGGACGCGCCCCGGCGACGCTGCCGATCCGAAGCCCCGTCTCCCGCCTGCTCGTCGGGAACGCGGCGATCCTGCCGGGGTTCGGCCTGGAGGGGACCTTCCTGGCGGGCGGACGGATCGCGGCGCTGGCGGCGGAGGCGGTCGCCAGGGTGAAGCTGTGATCGCTTGATCATTCGGATTTTTCTGCTACCTTGCGCGCTCTTTTTCGGGGCGGGGCCCGCGGGGCCCGCGCGCCCGACCGAGTCTTCGCCGGACTTTCGAGCCTGGCAATGGAGTCGAACATGGCTCGCCGCTGTGACATCTGCGACAAGGGTCCGCTCGTGGGGAACAAGGTCTCCCACGCGAACAACAAGAGCAAGCGCCGCTCGCTCCCGAACCTGCAGCGCATCAAGGCCAACGTCTCGGGTCGCACCATGCGCGTCCGCATCTGCACCCGCTGCCTCAAGGCCAACAAGGTCGAGAAGGCCGGCTGAGAGCGGGTTCGTGGCCCACGAACCCGCGATCCGGAGGCGACCGAGCACCAGCGGGCGCCTCCCTCGCGACGCGCGATCCGAAGCGCTCGATCCCGCCCCTCGCCGCCTCCTTCGGCGGATGATCCGCGGGGCCCTCGCGGCGGCCCTCGCGATCCTCGCCGGCTGCGGCGCCTCGGAGGCGTTGGAGGCGGGCGGCCTGCCCCCTCCCGTCTGCGACCTCCGCTCCCTCGCGACGAGCCTCGTCGGTGCGGCGGATCTCTGCCCCCCGAGCGAGGTCTTCGTCTTTCCGGGTCGAAACGAGGCGAACCCGAGCCCCATCCCGGCGGAGTGGGACGGCGAACAGGCCTGCACCCGTTTCGAGATCGAGGGCGACGGCTGCCCCGACGCCTGCGCCCCGGTGCGCTGCTGGCTCGAGGGGCAGCGGGTCGAGTGCGACTCCACCTGCAGCTCGAGCCGGACCACCTGCTTCGTCCTCCCGGCATCGGCCTGCACCGGGCCCTGAGCGAAGGAGACCGCCATGGGTGAGCTGTCGACCGAGTGGCTCCGCGCCGAGCGCGCGGCGCTCGCCAGGGCGAGGGGGCGCAAGCGCCTGGACGTGATCCTGGACAGCCGCGATCCCGAGCGGCTCGTCCGGGAGCTCCCCGCCGAGGACCTCTTCCTCGCGATCCACGACGTCGGCCTCGCCGACGCCGCGCCGCTGGTGCGCCTCGCCACCCCCGAGCAGTTCCGGACCTTCGTGGACCTCGACGCCTGGAAGGCGGACGAGCTCGACACCCGGCAGGTGCTCCTCTGGCTCCGCCTCGCCCGGGGCGACGACGACCAGGCGTACCGCGCGAAGCTCTCCGCCCTCGACGTGGAGGTCCTCGAGCTGCTGATCCGCTCGATCGTCCGCATCCACGACCTCGAGGAGGACGGAGAACCGGGAGACGAGGTGGAGGGGACCGTCGAGCGCACGCCGGAGGGGCGGTTCATGCTCGTCTATCCCTCGGCGGGCGCCGAGTACGCCGCCGCCCGGCGCCTGATCGACGACCTGTACGCGGAGGATCCCTTTCGGGCGGCGCGGCTGCTCTACGCCGTTCGCTGGGAGCTGCCCAGCGAGCTCACCGAGACGGGGCTGCGCTGGCGAAACGCGCGCCTCGCCGACCTGGGCTTCCCCTCCCTCGAGGAGGCCCTCTCTCTCTACGCCAAGGTCGATCTCCACGCCCCGCTGCCGCCGCCGGGCGCCCCTCCCGAGGAGCCGCCCGGCTTCTTCCTCGCCGCCCTGGAGTCGAGCTCCCTCTTCGACCGCGCCGCCGGGCTGCTCGCCGACGAGAAGCGCGACGAGCTGCAGCTCCACCTCGTGGGCCTGGTGAACGCGGCGATGGTCGCCGACCGCGTCGATCCCGCCGACGTCGACGGGGTGCGCGAGCATGCCCGGATGGTCCGCGACACCCTCTCCCTCGGCCTCGCCCACCTGGCCGGCGACGACGCCGCCGCGGCCTCCGCCCACCTGGCGGCGACCGCGCTGAAGCGGATCTTCCAGATCGGCTTCACCCGCACCCTCGAGCTGCAGTGGCGGGCCCAGCGGCTGGTACACACCCTCCCCTTGCGCCTCCCCGGCGCCGACGGCTTCCTCCCCGAGCCGCCGGACGGCGAGGCGCTGGCCGCGGTGCTGCGGCGCCGGCCCCGCTGCTTCGGCGGTCCCGAAGGGCAGGCCGAGGTGTGGCCCTTCGCCACCCTCGCCGATCTCGCCCGCACCTCCGCCGCCCTCGATCGCGTGGAGGCGCTGGGCAAGCGGCTCGCCGAGCTCGGCCTCGAACCCGCGCGCGCCGCCGCGATGGTCACCCGGGCGTGGGGAGACGCCGGCCTCACCCGCGTCCGCTTCGGCGAGCTCCTCCTCACCGCCGCCGCCCGCTCCGCCGCGGGCCTGCCGCCCGCCTTCGGCGCCGAGGCGCTCCCTGCCGCCTCGTTGGCGACGGCGGCGCGGGCGGCCTTCGGCGACGACGGCAAGCTGGCGCCGGCTTTTCGCGACGACGTGCTCGCCTCGGCGGGCCCGGCGATCCAGGGCGAAGCGGCGGCCGCCCTCGATCGCCTCGAGGCGGAGCTGGGCCCGCAGGTGATCGCGGAGGGCGCCGACGCGCTCGATCCGCGCTTCGCCGCCCCCTGGATCGTGATCGGCTGATCCCCGCGCGTCGCGTCTGCGCTCCCCGGCCTCCACGGCGCGTCGCCGTCAGCCTCGGTGGCGGGGGAGCGACGCGAGCGCCTCCTCGGCGACGCGCTTCAGGTTGCACGCCGCCCCCGGGAAGCCCTTCTCCTTCGCCTCCTCGAGGGCCGGCACCGCGCGCGGATCGCCGAGCTTCGCGAGCTCCCGCGCCGCCCGGACCCGGATGCCACAGGAGCCCGCGAGGCGAAGATCGAGGGAGAGCGCCTGGACCCGATCGACCCGATCGCCCAGGCCCAGCTTCTCCAGGGCCGCGATCGCGTTCCAGCGCAGCCAGTACCGCTCGGACGACGCGGCCTCCAGCAGCGCTCGCTCGATGGCCGGGGTGTGGTTCGCCATGACCACGGAGCGGTCGGCGCCCTTGCGATCGAGGGTGCGAACCACCCCCCTGGCGATGGCGGGGGAATGCGCGAGGCGCGGGCTCTCCGCCAGGGCGGCGGCGAGGGCCTCCCGGGCCTCCTCCACGCGATCGACGGCGGCCAGGGCCGCCCCCCTCCAGGCGCGCGCCTCCGCGTCCGGCGACTCGGAGACCCATCGCTCCGCGAGGCGCAGCGCCTCCCGCGGCCGCCCCTCCGCGATCTCCTTGCCGATCGCGTGGCTCGGCCGCACCGGCAGGATCCCGATCACGCCGGCCACGGTGAAGCCGGCCACCAGCATCGAGGTGAGGAGGGGCGCGCCCCATCCGCGCGCCCGCCTCGGGAGGGCGGCGAGCGATCGCATCGTCCGCCGGAGCAGGAGCGCCGGCCTCGCCCGGCCACGGCGGCGGCTCCGCACCCGCAGCCTCGCCCGGGATCGGCGCAGGCCCATGCCGCCGAAGGGGAGCTCGGGGTTCGCGGCGCCGGGCGGCTGGACCAGGCGGTGGATCGGCTGCCCCAGCGACGAATCGGCGTCGGCGAAGCGCTCGAAGCTGATCTCGCTCCGGGTCATCGATAGCCGCACGCTTTGCGAGAAGAGCACCTCGCCCGGCGCGGCCCGCTCCGCCAGGCGGTTCACCAGATCGACCGGCTCGCCGATGAGCTCGCGGCCGTGGCGGGTCACCTCGCCGGCGGCCACCGCCGCCCGGAGCGTGGCCCCGGGACCGAGCCGCGCCCGCTCGAGGGCGAAGCGATCCTGGAGCGCGGCGGCGCATTGCAGCGTGTCCGTGGGCGAGGTCATCTCCGCGAGGAGCGCCTCGTCGGAGAGGGTCGCGATCCGCCCGCCGTGGGCGACCACCACCTCCCGGACGAGCGCCGCAGGTGTGAGCGAGCCGGTCGCCTCGTCGCCGCCGCGCCAGGTGAAGCGGGCGGCGAGCAGGGTGCGGGAGGCGCTGCGTGCGTCGCAGAAGTCGAACGGTGCCTCGGACATCGGTGGATCAACTTCGCCAAAAAGCCCGCCGATCCGCAAGTTTCCCCGGGGCGATCCTTGCGGCCGGGGCCGCGCGCCGCGTATGGAGTGGGCGATGCGGAACTTGCTCGTCTGCGCGGCGGTCGAGTCGGAACTCGAGGCGCTGCCGCCCCCTTCTCGCCCGGACGATCGCGTCGAGGTCGAGGGCTGCCTCGTGCACGCCGCCGCCGTCGGGGTGGGGCCGGTCGAGGCGGCGCTCGGGACCGCGGCCCTCCTCCGCGAACCCTTCGACGCCGCGATCCTCGTGGGCACCTGCGGCGCGTTCGCGGGATCGGGCCTGGCGATCGGCGCCGTCTCCCTGGTGGAGCGGGCGCTGCTCACCTCCTCCGACGCCGCCGCCGGGCTGGCCTACGTCCCCGCCCCGGCGGCCGGCGCCTGCCTCGCCGATCCGCGCCTCGTGGAGGAGATCCGGACGCGCCTGGGCCTGGCGCCGGCGACCTGCGCCACCGTCGTGGCGATCACCAAGGACGGCGACCGCGCCGCGGCCCTCGCCGCCGAGGCCGACGCCGCCGTGGAGCACATGGAGGCGTACGGCTTCCTGCGCGCGGCCGCACGGGCGGGCGTCCCGGCGGCCTGCCTCCTCGGCGTGGCCAACGAGGTGGGCCCGGAGGGACACGAGCAGTGGAAGCGGCACGCGGCCACGGCCGGCGCCGCGGCGATCGAGGCGCTGCGCGCGCTCCTCCGCTCCCTCCGCTGACCCGCGCCGATCGATCGAGCCTCAGCCGATCCGGCGCAGCAGCTCCGCGATCGCCCGCTGGCAGGTCTCGTCGTAGCCCACCGTGTCGTCGTTCGCGTACAGGTCCAGGTAGTGGGAGAGCCCGCCGCGGTCGAGGCCCCGCTCCTCGCCGTGGGGCGCGAGGGCGTCGAGGACGACCTCCTTGTTCTCGACCGACCACCGGATGGAGGCGCCAATCGCGTCCACGAGCTGCCCGACGAGCGCCTCGCCCAGATCCCGGCGGATCACGTTCGCGCCCAGGGGGAGCGGCAGGGACGTCTCCTTCTCCCAGAACTCGCCCAGGTCGAGGAGGAGCTCGAGCCCCGCCTGGCGGAAGACGAGGCGGCCTTCGTGCACCAGCACGGCGGCGTCGATCTCGCCGGCGCGCAGGGCGGCGACGGACTCCGCCATGGAGGCGCCCGCCATCTCCACCAGCTCGGCGTCCGGGGCGGCGAGGCGCAGGACCGCGGCGGCGGTGGTGGACAGGCCCGGCACGCCGACGCGCCCCAGGGGCGCACTCTTGGTGAGAGCGACGACGACAGGGCCATAGCCCCGGCCCACGCTGCCGCCGTGCGGGAGCAGGTCGTAGCGATCGGCGACCCGGGGAACGTGCGCCACGCTCACCGCGCACACGTCCGCCTCGCCGCGGGACGCCATGCCGTTGAGGGTGTGGATGTCGGATCGGAAGTGATCGAAGCGGATGCCCGGGATGGAGACGTACCCTCGCTCGATGGCGAGGAACATCGCCGCGTCGTCGGCGTCGTCGGAGTAGGCGAGCTGGATCGTGCGCATGTCGGCTCCTTTGCGCCGCCTCTGCGGCGAGTACGAGGATCGATCCTCCGGGGAGGCCGGGGTCACCCCCCGGCAGCGGCCCGCGCCGCCCGCGGCCCGCCGAAGCGGCGGCCCACCGCGTCGCCGATCGCCCCCATCTCCTGGGCGAGGAGCGAGAGCTCGTCGAGCAGGAGCGCCTGCGGCCCGTCGCAACGGGCGCAGGACGGATCGGGGTGGGCCTCCACCAGGAGCCCGTCGGCCCCCGCCGCCAGCGCCGCCCGCGCCAGGGGCCGGACCAGGTCGCGCCTGCCGGCGGGATGCGACGGGTCGGCGAGGATCGGGAGGTGGGTTCGCAGCCGGGCGGCGGCGAGGACCCCCACGTCCAGCGTGAAGCGGGTGGCGGTCTCGAAGGATCTCGATCCGCGCTCGCAGAGGATCACGCCGGGGGCGCCCCCCTGCAGCAGGTACTCGGCCGCGCCCAACCACTCCTCCAGGGTGGCGGAGAGCCCCCGCTTGAGGAGCACCGGCCTGCCCGCCCGCGCGGCGGCCTTGAGCAGCGCGGTCGCCTGCATGGTCCGGGCGCCGATCTGGATCACGTCGGCGAGGGCCGCCACCTCGCCGCAGGATGCGGGGTCCAGGGCCTCGGTCACCACCTTCAGGCCGTGGCGATCCGCGGACTCCCGGAGCCAGCGGAGCGCCTCGAGGCCCAGCCCCTGGAAGTCGCCGGGGCGGGTGCGCGGCTTGTAGGCGCCGCCGCGGAGCAGCCGCGCGCCCGCCCGGGCCGCCGCCCGCGCCGCCGCCTCGACCTGCTCCTCGCTCTCCACCGCGCACGGGCCGGCGGCGAGGACGAGCTCGTCGCCGCCGACGACGAGGTCGCCGACGTGCACCGGCGTCACCACGTCCTCGCCGCCGGCGTCGGAGAGGGGCGTGGCGGTGAGCCTGTCGAGGATCTCCTCCACGTGGGCGGACGCGCGGAAGATGCGCTGTGCCCGGGACGGCACCGGATCGTCGACCTCGACCGCCTGACGGCCCCAGCTCCCCGTGAGGAGCCTGCCCGGCAGCCCGAGCCGGGCCGCCAGCCCCAGGAGCTCGCGGTCGGCGCCTTCGGGGGCGGTCTTGTCGAGCAGCAGGATCAAAGCGCGGCTCCCTTCCAGAGGACGTCGATCACCACGGCGGCGCCAAATAGCAGCGATACCCAGCCGTTGGCCATGAATACCGCATCCCCCTTCGAGCCGCGCCAGGTCGCCACCTGCCCGGCGAGCAGCGCCGCCGCCGCCAGCACCACGCCGGCGAAGTACGCGGCGCCGCGCCCCGCCGCGAGGCCGGCCGCCAGGAAGAACGCCGGCGCCAGGACGTGCAGGACGAGCGAGGCGAAGAGGGTGGCCTTGGGACCGAAGCGCGCGGGGAAGGAGTGGAGCCCCTCCCTGCGGTCGAACTCGAGGTCTGCCAGGGCGTAGACCACGTCGAAGCCGGCGATCCAACAGAGCACGCCCGCGCCGAGCAGCAGCGGGAACGGCGCGAAGCCCCCCGCCACCGCCACCCAGGCGCCGATCGGGGCGAGCGCCAGGACGACCCCGAGCCAGAAGTGGCACAGCCAGGTGAAGCGCTTGGCGAGGCTGTAACCCAGCGCGAGGGGGAGTGCTACGAGTGCGAGGGCGCCGGTGAGCGGGGAGATGGCGAACGCCGCGGCGAGGAAGGCGATCCCGGCCCCCAGGGTCAGCGCCCACGCCGCGGCCGGGCGCACGGTCCCCGCCGCGAGCTCCCGGGAGCGGGTGCGCGGGTTCCTGGCGTCGATTTCCCGATCGGCGATCCGGTTGTAGCCCATGGCGGCGGTGCGGGCGGCCACCACGCAGGCGAGCACCAGCACCGCCGGCCGCCAGCCGATCGGATGATCGACCGCGGCGACCGCCGCCGCGGCGGCGGCGAAGGGCACCGAGAAGATCGTGTGCGAGAAGCGCACGAGGCGTCCCAGGCGCAGGACGAGCGGCGCCTCGACCCGCGCCGGAGTGGCCGTGTTCATCGCGGGACTCCCTCGCGCCTGCAGGCGCCGGCGGGGTCGGTGCGCCCGCGGGCGCGGGCGATCGCGATCCCCGCGCGGGGACGGGTGCTGGCGATCGTGATCCCCGCGCGAGGACCGGTGCGGGCGATCGTGGCCCCCGCGCTAGGACGGGGGCGCCGGCCGCGCAGGCGCATCATCTCGCACCTCCGAAGAGCTCGGGGATGCGGTTCTTCGCGATCCGCACCCAGGGGTGGACCCGCAAGCCCAGCGCCGCGGCGCCCCCGGTGGTGGCGGCGGCGAGCAGCTCCCCCAGCGGGACCTCGGTGTGGGCCGCGGCGAGGGTGCGCACCTCGCCGAGCAGATCGTGGTCCGGGGTGGACGCCAGCGAGTCCGTCCCCAGCACGTAGGGCATCCCCGCCGCGCGGATCGCGGCGAGGTCCGGAAGCCTGCCGCCGATGTGGAGGTTGCTGCGCGGGCAGAGCACGGCGGTGGCCCCTCGGGACGCCGCGAGGGCGAGCTCCTCCGGTGAGGCGACCACCAGGTGCACGAGGAGGGTCTCGGCACCGATCGCGCCGAGGGAGTCGAGATGGCGCACGGGCGTCTCGCCGGGCGAGACGGCACCCTTCCGGGTGAGGATCGGCGCGAAGGCGCCCTCCCCGTTCGCGAGCCAGTCCACCTCGTCGGTGTGCTCGGCGGCGTGGACGCTGCGCACCCCCGGCGCCGGCTCCTCCCACGCGCCCTCGGGGACCGAGGGCATGCCGCCCTCCAGGGCCAGGCCGGCGGCGTACACCCCGGGGACCTCCAGCTCGGAGAGCGCCTCCGACGACACCCCCGCACCGGCGAACGCCGGCCGCGCCACCTCCACCGGCCCTTCCGCCTCGCGGCTCCGCACGGGCCCGGCGAGGGCGCGGATCACGGAGGCGGTGGTCCCGTACGGCGAGTGCGGCACCATCCGCACGTCGATCGCCTCCGTGGCCGGCGCGGCCTCGAGCCTCCTCCGGGCGTCCGCGAACGCCGCCCTCGCCTCCTCCTCGTTCATGGCGAGGATCTCGAGGAAGGACGCGCCCCGCAGGCCCGCCTCGGCGAGGATCGGCGCGGTGACCAGGAAGGTGCAGACGTCGCCGATCGCCACGGTCCCCAGGCCGTGGATGGCCCGAGCGGCCTCGCGGGCCGCGGCCTCGGTCTGCTCCAAGGTGTAGGTGGATCGCACCTTGAGCAACCGGGCGATCCAGCCGGCCATCCCCACCCCGCCCGGCACCTGGCCGGCGAGCACCGCGCACTCCAGGTGAACGTGGCAGTCGACGAGGCCGGGCATGAGCAGCCCGTCGCCCTCGTCCCTCGGGACCCCGGCGTGCCGCTCGATCAGCTCCGCGGCGGGGCCCTTCTCGACCTCTCCTCCGTCGGCGTCGACCAGGACCGCGGCGCCGCCCTCGGGCTCGAGGAGGCCCGTCCCCGGCGACCACAGCGCCTCGCCGACGAGCAGCCTGGCGCCCCGGCGGGCCTTCATGCGGTCGCTCCGACGAGGCCGTAGAGGCCGTCGCGCTGCGCGGGCGTGAAGCCCGCGTCGATCACGTGGCGCTCGATGCCCGCGGCGTTCATCGAGAACACCGAGCCCGCCGCGGAGACCACGTTCTCCTCGAACATCACCTGGCCGAAGTCGTTGGCGCCGAAGTGCAGGGCCGCCTGCCCGACGGTGGGTCCCATGGTGGGCCACGACGCCTGGATGTTGGGGATGTTGTCCAAGGTGAGCCGCGACACCGCCAGGGTGCGCAGGTACTCGCCCGCGCCCTCCTGATCCCCGCGCAACCTCAGCCCGCCGTCCTGGTAGGGCCAGCAGATGAAGGCGGTGAAGCCGCCCGTCTCGTCCTGCAGGTCTCGCAGCTTGGAGAGGTGCAGCGCGCGTTCGTACATGGTCTCGCCCACGCCGTACATCAGGGTGGCGGAGGCGCGCATTCCCAGGCGATGGGCGACCCGCATCACCTCGAGCCACTCGGCGCTCGTCACCTTCTTGCGCGCGATCCGCGAGCGCACCCGATCGATGAGCACCTCCGCGCCGCCGCCGGGGACCGAGTCGAGGCCGGCGTCCTTCAGCCGCACCAGGATCTCCTCGACGCTCATCCCCTCCAGCTCGGCGAGGCAGTGGATCTCCTCCGGGGAGAAGCCGTTGAGGCGGAGGCCGTGCCCCTTGATGAAGCGGACGAGCTCCTCGTAGTAGGGCAGGCGCAGCTCGGGGTTGATGCCGCCCTGCAGGAGCACCTGCACGCCGCCGGCCTCCTTGAGCACGCGGAGCTTCTCGCCGATCTGCTCGAAGGAGAGGTTGTATCCGCCCTGCTTCCCCGGCGCCCGAAAGAAGGCGCAGAAGCGGCAGGCCGTGGTGCAGACGTTGGTGTAGTTGACGTTGCGCTCGACGATGTAGGTGACCCGGTTCTCGGGGTGGAGCTGCCGGCGGCGCTCGTCCGCGGCGGCCCCCAGATCGGCGAGCGGCGCCTCCTCGAGCAGGCGCGTTGCCTCCGCGGCGGAGATGCGCTTGCCGGTGGCGGCACGACCCAGGATCGCGTCCACCCCCGCCCGCTGCAGCGCGCGGTTGGGGACGGGTGCGGCGAAGTGGAGCTGGGGCGGCAACAGCCCCGCGGCGTTGGCGCGGCGCAGGTACTCGGCGAGCCCCTCGCGTTCCTTGCGCCCGAGGTCGAAGGCGAGCGACTCGGCGAGGTAGCGCCGGTAGGGCTCGGGATCGGTCTCGCCCCGCTCCACCGCGTGCGCGAGCGCGATCTGCGGGAAGGCGCGCTTGCCCGCCTCCACCGCCTCCTGCATCTCCGCGAGGATCAGCGGATCGACGGTGGGCTCGCGGGTCGCCCACAGGGCGAAGACCATGGGGAAGCCCGTCCAGTGGGTCCACAGCTCGCCGAGGTCGTAGCGATGCGGGAACCTGTGCTGCAGCTCCAGCGCCGCGTCGCCGATGAGCAACGCGCCGCGCTCGTCGTCGACCACCGCCGCCGCCTCCTGCGGATCCCGGACCTCGTAGTGCAGGTCGGTCTTGCCGCGGGCGGCGAGGATCAGCCGCGCCAGGGTGGCCGAGGTTCGGCTGGAGCGATCGAGGGCCACCGCCTTCCAGGCGTCGATCGGCGTCTGCCCCACCAGGAGTACGCTCTCCACCCGGCCCCTCGACGACACGCAGCCCACCGGCAGGGCGAAGAGGCCGAGCTGCGCGATCGCCGCCACCGGCAGGAGGCCGACGTCGACCTCGCCCTCCGAGAGGCGCCGGGCGCACTCCGAAGGCGGTGCGTGCTCCAGGTGGATCCGATCCCGCGCCGGCCCCCGCCCCAGGCCGTGGAGGAGCGGCTTGGAGTTCAGGAAGCTGGAGGCCGCGATGCGCACCGGGCCTCCCGGCACGAACGCGTTCACAGCGGCATCTCCAGCACGTTGTAGACGGTGTCCCGCTCCACCGGCGTGCGCCCGGCGTCGCGGATCAGCCGGCAGAGCTCGGCGACCGACAGGGCGTTGGGCGTCACCGCGCCGGCCATCTTGTAGATCTTCTCGGAGACGACGGTTCCGTCGAGGTCGTTGACGCCGAACGACTGCGACACCTGGGCGATCTTCTCGCCCACCATCACCCAGTAGCCCTTGAGGTGCGGGACGTTGTCGAGCACGATCCGACTCTGGGCGTAGATGAGGAGGTTGTCGAAGCCGGTGGGCTCCGGGAGTTTGCGCAGCGGCGAGTTCTCGTGGAGGAAGGCGAGGGGGATGAAGGCCTGGAACCCGCCGGTCTCGTCCTGCAGCGCCCGCAGGCGGAGCACGTGGTCGGCGCGCTCGTCCGGCGTCTCCACCGTGCCGTAGAGCATGGTGCAGTTGGTCTTCAGGCCCATCCGGTGGGCGACCCGGTGCACCTCGAGCCACTCGTCGGCGTTCGCCTTGTCCTTACAGATCTTCCGCCGCACCCGGGGCGCGAAGATCTCGGCGCCGCCGCCGGGCATGGAGCCGAGGCCCGCCGCCACCAGCCTGCGGATCACCTCCTCGTAGCTCATGCCGTACTTGCCGGCGTAGTAGTGGATCTCCACCGCGGTGAAGCCTTTGATGTGGAGGTCGGGCGCCTCGGCCTTCACCGCCCGGAGCACGTCCTCGTAGTAGGAGAACGGCAGCCCCGGGTGCAGGCCGTTGACGATGTGGACCTCTGTGGGACCGTTGGGGAGCTGGTCCCGTACGAACTTCACCGCCTCCTCCACGGTGAAGGTCTTGGCCATCGGCATCCCCTCCTCCAGCCGCGCGAAGGCGCAGAAGCGGCAGGACGCCTCGCAGACGTTGGTGAGGTTCAGGTGGAAGTTGCGGTTGTAATAGGTCCTGTCACCATGCAGGCGCTCCCGGACCAGGTTGGCGAGCCCGCCGAGGGTGAGCAGGTCGCGGCTGCGAAAGACCTCGATCGCCTCGTCCTCGTTCAGGCGGACGCCCTCGCGGACCTTCTCCGCGATCGCCTGGAGCGACGCGGGGGCGGCGGGCTTGCGGATCTGGATGGACGCTTCCATCACGAACGGACCTCCGGGGCGCTCGGCGCCACGACGGGAAGGGGAGAGGCGGCGTCGCCGCCGGGGAGCGCGGCGGGATCGACGTGCTCGTCCAGGATGTGGGCGACCGCCTCGCCCGCGGCGGCGCGGCGCGCAGGCGGGCGCAGGAGGAGCTGTGCGCCCCGCACCGCCGCCTCTCCATAGGCGCGGGTGCGGGATCCCATCGAACCGGGCGGATCCAGGAAGGCCTCCATGCGATCCGCCCCGAAGGCGAGGCAGGCGTCCGGACCCTTGAGCTCGTCGGTGCCGCCCGCCGCGATCGGGCCGTGGCCCGCGAGCCTGGCCAGGGCCACCGCCCGAAGGAGCGCCACGCCCGTGGCGCCCTCCGCCGCCCGGACGACGAGGGCCGAGCGGGGCATGCCCAGGAGCGACGCCACGAACGCGGCGTCGATCGCCGCGGGGGCGACCACCGCGAAGGTCGGCGCGAGGCCCGCGGCGGCGGCCTCGCCGGGGAGCACCTCGAGCTGCGTGACGCCCGCCTCGCCCAGCCGCTTCGCGACGGCCTCCGCCGAGACGCCGGCCGCCGCGGCCAGACGCGAGAGCGATCCCGAGTCGATGCGGGCGGTGGCGCCGCGCAGCTCGCGCAGCACGGCCTCCGCCGCGGCGCAGGCGTCGTCGAGCGCCCGAGGCCCCGATCCGTTCGGCGCCCCCGCCCGCAGGACCACGACCTCCGCCTCCGCCGCCGCCCGGTGCGCGAGCGCGTCGGACGCCGGCTTGCCGACGTCCAGGGGGAGGAGGCCCACCACCTGCGCCTCCTTCGGCGCGGCGGCGGACGCCATGGCCGCCAGGAGCGGGAGCGGCCCCGCCGCGAGCGCCGCGAGATCCGCGGGTTCGCGGCCTCCGGCGGCGATCCGCTCCACCACCTCCTCGAGTCCCGCCGCGTGGGCGCGGAGGCGAACGGCGAACGAGAGGCTCACGACTCGTCCCCCACCGCCTTGATGTGGCGAAGGGGAGACGGCTCGGCGCCCCAGCGCGACATCAGGTCGTTCCCGAGGCCGAAGCGGTCCAGGATCCGCCCCACCACGGTGTCGAGGAGGTCGTCGATCGTCGCCGGATGCGAATAGAACGAGGGCGAGGCGGGCATCACCATGGCCCCGGCCTCCGCCGCCAGGAGCGCCGCGCGCAGGTGCACCTGGGAGAGCGGCGTCTCCCGCACGCAGAGGATCAGCTTCCCCTGCTCCTTCAGGATCACCTCGGCCGCCCGCCCGAGGAGATCGCTGGAGACGCCTTGGGCGATCCGCGCCATCCCCGACGCCGAGCAGGGCAGGACCACCATGGCCCGGTAGCCCGCGCTCCCCGAGGCGAAGGGCGCCTGGAAGTCGCGATGGCCCCAGACCGGGAAGCCGTACTCCCTCGGATCGGTGCCGATCTCGTGGGCCCAGACCTGCCGGCCGTTCACCGAGAAGACGACGGCGGGATCCACGTCGTCCCGGGTGGCGAGGTGCTCGAGGAGCCGCCGCGCGTAGGGCGCCCCCGAGGCGCCGCCGACCCCTACGATCAACTTCAACTTCTTCATCTCTTCACGCCCTGGAGGATCGACGCAACGCCGAAGGAGAGATCGCGGCCACGCACGCCCGCGAAGCCGACCGCCTCGAGGAGCGCGCCGGCCTCGTCCAGCGAGTGGAAGCGCTCCATCGACTCCGCGAGGTACCGGTACGCGTCCCGGTCGCCGCTCACGGCGGCGCCCACCGCGGGCAGGACCCGCCGGTTGTACAGGTGGTGGAAGATCCTCGTCACCCTCCGCCCGGGCCGGAAGAACTCGAGGATCGCGAAGGTGCCGCCGGGCCGAAGCACCCGGGCGACCTCCCGGAAGCAGGCCTCGAGGCTCGCCACGTTGCGCACCCCGAAGCCGCAGACCACCGCGTCGAAGGCGCCGTCGCGAAAGGGGAGCGCCAGGGCGTCCGCGCCGCAAGCCGCCGCGTCCGGCACCTTGTCGGCGCCGCCGCGGAGCATCTCCACCGCGAAGTCCGCCGCCACGATCTCCGCCCGGGGATGCTCCAGCCAGATCGCCCGCGACAGATCCAGGGTCCCGGCGCAGAGGTCCAGCACCCGGCCCACCGGATCGGGCAGGCCCCTGGCGAGCTCCGTGCGCCACGCCCGATCCACCCCGGCGGAGAGCAGGTGGTTGAGCCGATCGTAGGTGGGTGCGATCCGATCGAACATCGATCGCACGCTCGCCCCCGAATGGCCCTGGGCCTGAGGCCCGCGCAGCGCCCGGGTCGTCACGCTATCGGACCCTCGCCGCGAGGCCGCGCGCCACGTCCTCGAGGGCGCGGCGGAAGGGGTTGTCCGGCAGGAGCGAGAGCGCGGAGGCGCCCTCCTCGGCCTCCGCGGCGGCCTCCCGGCGCACCGCCTCGACGGCGCCGCTCTCCCGCACGATCCTCGCGATCCGCGACGCCACCTCGGCGGAGAGGGGCTCGTCCGTGGCCAGCACCGCCCGCAGCTCCTCGCGAAGCTCGGGGTGGCCGTCCAGGGTGCGCAGCACCGGCAGGGTCAAGGTGCCCTCGCGCAGGTCCTGGAGCAGCGACTTCCCGAAGGCGTCGGGATCGGCGTCGAAGTCGAGGGCGTCGTCGGAGAGCTGGAAGGCGATGCCCACGTGCCAGCCGTAGGTCCCCATCGCCTCCGCCATCCGGGCGCTGCCGCCGCCGGCGCGGCAGCCGGAGCGCGCGGACCAGCGGAAGAGCGAGGCGGTCTTGCCCTCGACCACCCGGCGGTACTCGGCCTCCGTGGCGTCCACGTTTCCGCGCAGGGAGAGCTGCAGCGCCTCGCCCGCCACCAGCTCGCGCAAGACCCCGATCAGCTCCTCGAGGGCCCCGGGGACGCCGGCGCCGCAGGCGAGATCCAGCGCGCGGGTGAGGAGGAAGTCTCCGGAGAGCACGCTCACCGCGTTGCTCCACAGGAGCCTGGAGGTGGGCCTGCCGCGGCGCACGTCGCCCTCGTCGATCACGTCGTCATGGAGGAGCGTCGCGGCGTGGGCGAGCTCGGCGGCGGCGGCGAGCGCCACCCCGCCCGATCCGCCCGCGGCGCGGGCCGACAGGAGCGTGAGGAGCGCGCGCACCCGCTTGCCGCCGGCGACCAGCAGGTGCTCGGCGGCGGCGCCGAGCTCGGGGGGCGCACCGGCGCAGAGCCTGGGCAGCGCCACCTCGAGGCGGGCGAGCTCCTCGTCCGCCATGCGCGCGGCGTCGAGGTGCGCGGTCGCCCGCGGCACGCCCTTCTCCTGGGCGACTCTCGCGAGGTTCGCGTCCGTCTCCCTGATCACCGCCTGGCCGTCCATCGCGACCTCTTCGCTCTCGCCCCCGGAAAGTTTCAAGTAAACTTGAAGGCTCCAAATAGCCGTGGGGATCGGGAGCGTCAAGCACCGCAAAGGTCGGCCGTCCGACGCGCGGCGTCTACCTCGCCCTCCGCACCCACGACCGCAGCGGCCCCACGTCGAAGCGCCCCCGCTCCACGAGGGCGCGCACCAGCCCCCTTCCCACCTTGGTGAGCTCGAGGAGCCGCCCGGTGCGCTCGAGCGCGAGTCGGGAGGCGCGCCGCTCCATCGCCGTTCCGGTGCGGGCGCCGGTCGCGAACAGCGCCGCCGCCTCCTCGAAGGCCGCGAGCGCCCGCTCGATCTCCGCGAGCTCGCGGTCCCGGTAGACGCGGGAGATCCCCTTCCAGACGTCCGTCTCCGCCTCGAACCAGTCCTTGCGATCCCCCGGCTCCCGCCTGCGGATGACCACGCCCCAGCGCTGGAGATCCCGCAGCGCCATCGACGCGGCGCCCGCCGAGATCTCCAGGCGGCGGCACAGCTCCGCGGCGGTGAGCGGATCCTCCGACAGGTAGAGCGTCGCCCAGATCCGACCCATCACCGCGCGGAAGCCCCACAGCTCGATCAACCTGCCGACCGCGTCGGCGACCAGCCGCTCGGGCATCTTCTTCGGGGAGCGCGCGCTCGGTTCCATCGCCGGGGGAGGATAGCGGATCCATCCGGCCGCGGGGCGGGTAGGTGCCGTGAGGGCAGGGATCGCCGTCGACGGCGGGCTTCGGTCACTCCACCGAAGCGAACATCGCCTTCACCTCCGCGAGCAGCGGCCCCACGTCGTCTCCCATCGCCTCGTCCAGCATCGGATACAACATCCGCTCTTCCTTCTGGTTGTGCTCGGCGAGGATCTGCATCACCTGCTCGGATGCGCGCAGGTAAGCGTCACAGTCACCCCCGGTCGCCGCCGCCTGCATCCGCTCGAAGAGCGCCTCCATCACGCGGTGCTCCCCGTTCATCACCTTCGTGGGGCCGCCGCTCATCCCCGTCCGCTCTTCGATGGCCGGAAAGAGCAGGCGCTCCTCCGCCTGGATGTGCACGGAAATCCGACGCAGGAACGCGGCGAACTCGCGCGCGAGCGTGGGGAGGTTTCCCGTTCGCGCTGCGCCCGCGGCGCGCTCGAAGCTCGCGTCACACCGCTCGTGATCCGCCTTCATGTAGTCGTGGATCGTCTCCATCATCCTCCTCCTGAGGTGCCCGGCGAAGGCGCCCGGCAATCTCCCGCCACACGGCACGGCTCGAAACGCACGCGCGTCAGGGCCATCGCCGACCAGCGCCGCGGGGCCTTCGGCGCCTGGCCGTCGAGCTCCGCCGCCGTCGGCGGGATCGACTTGCCCTCCGCGAGCAGCCTCTGGGCACGCCGGAGGCCCAGGTAGGCCGCGCCGTAGGCCCCGTTGAGCTGCCCGAGCCCATCGGGCGCGACGTGGAACTTCTCGCCGAGGGCATCCTCGAGGGCGTGGATCATCGCGACGTTGCGGGTCATCCCGCCGGTGAGCATGTAGCCGGGCTCGAGCCCCACCCGGCGCATGAGCTGGAGCGCCCTGCCGCCGAGGGCGACCATCGCGCCCATCATGATGTCCTCGGCGGGGACGCCGTTGGACAGGTGGTTGATGACCTCGGACTCGGCGAACACGGCGCAGACGCTGCTGATCGGCTTCGGCGAGGTCGAACGCATGGCATACGGGCCGATGTCCTCCGTGGTCAGGCCGAGGTACCGGGCGGTCTTCTCCAGGAAGGCGCCGGTGCCCGCCGCACACTTGTCGTTCAGGCGAAAGGCCTTCACCCGACCATCGCCGTCGACCTTGATCGCCTTGATGTCCTGTCCGCCGATGTCGAGGATGGTGCGCGTGTCGGGGAAGAGGCGGACCGCGGCCTGCGCGTGCGCCGTGAGCTCGGTGACCTGTGCGTGGCGGAACGCCACCGTGAACCGCCCGTAGCCGGTGGCGCTCACGTAGGTGATCGCGGCGCGATCGAGCCCGCTGTTCTTCAGGAGGTCGTCGAAGACCCCCTGGGCCGCCTGGCCCAGCTTGAACCCGGTGCGGCGCACCGCGGAGCCCACGACCTGCCCGTCGCCGCCCAGGCAGATCGCCTTCGTGTAAGTGGAGCCGATGTCGATGCCGACGACGTGGAGCATCCCCTCCTCCTCAGGCGCCCGCCGGCCGGCCGGCGGGTCCGAAAGCGCGATCACGGGCGAAGAGCGCCGCGCCAAGCGCGCCGCAGTAGTGTGAGTCGGGGCTGACGTTGATCTTCGTCCCGACGGCCTCCTCCAGGAGCTTCACCATCGCCGCGTTTCGGCTGACCCCGCCTGTGAACGTGACCTCCGAGTGGACGCCGACGCGCCGCGCGAGCGAGATGCAACGGCTCGAGATTGCCTGGTGGACGCCCATCAGCACGTCCTCCGGGAGGATCCCCTTCGCGAGGTGGCTGATGATCTCCGACTCCGCGAACACCGTACACGTCGTGGTGATCCGCACCGGATTCTGCGAGCGGAGCGCCAGTGGCCCGAGATCCGAGAGCGGCATCTCGAGCGCATAGGACGCCGCCCCCAGGAAGCGTCCCGTCCCCGCGGCGCACTTGTCGTTCATGGTGAAGTCCTCCACCTGGCCGTCGGGTCTCACGGCGATCGCCTTTGTGTCCTGTCCGCCGATGTCGATCACGGTGCGCGTGTTCGGGAAGAGCGAGACGGCGCCGCGGGCGTGACACGAGATCTCGGTGACCTGTTCGTGGCCGAAGCTGACGTTGTACCGGCCGTAGCCCGTTCCCGCTACGCGGACCACGCGCGACGACTCCACGCCGGCGTCCTCCAGCGCCGCGGCGAAGGCGTCCTGCGCCACCGTGGACATGCTCGTCTCCATGTCAAGGAGCGCGCGACCCACCACCGCGCCTCTTTCGTCGACGATCACCGCCTTGGTCTGCGTCGATCCGACGTCGACTCCGCCTACGTACTTCATCGCCGCTCCTCCTCTCGACGTGGCCCCGGCCGAGGCGCCTCCGCCCCGCCTGCTCCGCGCTGCTGAAGGGACTCGAAGAAGGCGTCGACGCGGTTCTTTATCTGCGCGTCGGACCAGTACCGGGGGTCGATGAGGTCGGACTCGATGTAGAGGCTCGGGATCCTCAGCCGTTCGTTCAGGTAGTTGCGCGTGTCCGCCATCCCCGACGAGACGAAGCGGCAGCTCTTGATCCCGTGGAAGACGATCCCGTCGACGGCGAAGTCCGAGATCTGCTCCTCGAGGCGCTCGTGGGCGAAGAACTGGTTCGACAGGCCGCGCTGGGCGGCGAGCGCCGTGACCTCCGCGAGGCTCTCGAGGGGGCGCGAGGTGTCGTAGACGAGCTCACCCGCGTCCATCCCGCCGGCGGCGAACGTCAGGTAGTCCGAGTAGGCGAAGACGCCGCCCCAGGACTCGAAGAGCTCGACGAGCCTGCGCATGGACACGTAGCAGGGAGTGCCCGAGAAGAGCAGGCGGTAGCGCTCTTCGGCGACCCGCCCCTCGCCGCGGGCGACCTTCGCACGCATCTGCTCCTCGAGGCACCGCATGAAGTCCACCCCCTCCTCGGTGCCCCGGTAGACGTTCATGATGCCGATGTAGGTCAACCCGTCGAGCATCGCGTTGAAGGGGGCCGGGCTCGCCCGGTTGAGCGCGATCACCTCGTTCCAGTGCGCGACCATCCGGTTCACGCGGTCTTCGACCGCGGCGAGGCGGTCCATGTCGAAACGCTTGCCCGTGATCCTCTCGCAGCGCTCGATCAGGTCGCGGAGCTGCTGCTCGACCCAGCGAGCGTCGGTGAGGTGCTGCGCGTCTCCCGGGCGCACCTGCCACCGCGGACCGCGCTGGCCGGGCAGATCGAGCACGAAGGTGGGGGTCCCGAGCATCCGCTCCCAGATCTCGCCCCACTTGATGAAGGTGCTGCACATGTTCGAGACGATCGCGATGTCCGCGCTCGGGATCAGCCCCGCCGGGTGTTTCTGCTCGCGAAGGATCAGCCCGACGTCCGCCTTGACGTAGGAGCAGACGTCGGGCGAGTAGCCGTAGTCCTCCGCCTCCCGCAGGAACTCTTCGGAGACCTTGCGCACGCCCATCTGGAGCGAGTTGATCTCCGGGAAGACGAGCTGGAAGTCGAAGGCGCGGAGGATCTCCACCGCATTGCCCATCACGAAGACGTTCGCGACCTTTTCGCCGCGGGCCTTCGCCTGCTCCAGGCCGGCGTACCAGTTCTTGAACAGCCGCTGGCCCTCCTGGTGGGCGCTGAACTCGCCGGCGGCGATCGAGGCGGTGCTCTCCGAGGCTGCGCGCGTCATGCGGGCTCTCCGTCGTCAGGAAATCGAAAACAGCAGCGACTCGGCGAACGTCTCGAGCTGCATCGTCATCTGCTCGAAGGACGTCATCTTCTCCTCGAACTCGAGCACGAGGTGCCGAACGCCGACCGTGTCGAGGTGCTTGGACCAGGCCACCTGCTCGTCGAGTCCCGGCTCGCAGAACTTGGCGGCGGTGACGATCACGGCGTCGGCACGGCTGGTCCGCACCATGTCCATCAGGTAGCCTTCCTTCGTCTTTCGCTCGTCGTGCTGCACCGGACTCGCTGCGGAGCGCTCCACGAAGCTCTCCGCCAGCGCCCAGATCGGATCCCCCTCCTCGGGAACGTCGGCGGTCAACCAGCGCAGGCCCACGAGCAGGTCGTCGTCGACCACGTAGCAGGTGTCGTCTACCGCTTCGAGCACCTCGAGCGGCGGCTGTTCGCAGAAGCCCCCAACGAAGACGACGCGCGGCTTGTCCTGCGCCGCCCCCTTGCGTCCGCGGATCGCGGCCAGCGCCTCCTCGAGCATCCGGTTGTGCTCCTCGGCGGGCATGCGGGTGCGTGCGCGCACCAGCAGGTACGCCTCGGTGCAGCCGATCTTCCACGGCTCGGTCCGGCGGATCTCGTAGAGCTCGCGCAGGAGCGACCGATTGAGGTTGTAGATCCGGATGCTGCGGGAGAGCGCCGCGTCGTCGATCGTGCGCCCGATCTTCCTCTCCACGTCGCCGCGCAAGCGCTGGTACTCTGCCGCGGTGAAGCGTACGGCGCCCGGGGTGTTGGGGTTCTGGGGCAGGTAGAGGATCTGGGCGAGCTGCTCCGGGAAGTTGCGGGCCCAGATGCCACCGAGGTGCTTTGCCGCGTCGCAGATGGGGTGCGTGACGAAGCCGGTGAGGCCTTCGAGCGCGCCCGCCAGTCCGAGCTCCGCCGTCGATCGGCAGATCGAGCAGATGAACGATCCCATGTGGGCGTCGGCGTGCCGCAGCTCGAGCTTGTTCCCGCCCCCCAGGACGTTCACCGGGAGCAAGCCCGCGGCGTGGACGATCTCCTCCGGGAAGTAGACGGGGAAGTGCCCGAAGGTCCCCGTGTAGCCGGCGGGAAGGGCGTCGGCCGGCGGGATCGGGCCGAGCCGCAGGTCGTTGCAGTGCTCGAGGATCTCCCCCAGCGTCCGCTCCGGATCGCTCGAGGTAGGCGAGGCCTGGTGGGTCATCGAAGTCTCCTCGGGTTCAGACGGTGCGAAGGAGCGGGATGCGCTTTCGCTCGCGCAGGCGATCGTCGAGCTCGCGCAGGTCCACCTTCGAGACGTGCAGAGGGCAATCAGGGCGGAGGCCGCAGAGCAGCATGCGGTGGAGGGTGTGGGCGAGCTCCTCGGGGGCGCCGTGGTCCTTGGGCCGATACCACCCGTAGGTCCAGTTGAGCATGCCGAAAACCGCGTAGGTCTGCCGCTCGAGCTCCAGTTCGTCGACCGCCCTCGCGAGGGTCGCGCGCTTCTCGCGGTTCCCGGGGACGCACGCCGACTGCCAGAGGACGTCTCGGATCACGTCCCGGCCCACCGCGTAGTACTCTTCCTTGATGGCGCGCACCGTCTTCCGCTGGGCCGCCGGGAGCGAATTCGCCTCTTGCACCAGCACCTGCATCACGGCGCGATGGCTCCCGACGTACTGCAGGTGCTGAACTATGAAGGCGTAGAGCTTCTCCGTCGGTTCGCCGGCCCGGGCGATCGCGTCCCGGGCTGACTGGACCAGCGCCTCGAACGCGCGCACCTGGAGGTCGAGGAGGAGGTCCTCCTTCGAGCGGTAGTAGTTGTAGAAGACCGCGGGCGTCTTCCCGAGCTGCCTCGCCAGCTCCCGCATTGACATCCCGTGAAAGCCGTTCTTCGCGATCACGCGGGCGGCGGCCTCCAGGATCTCGAGGCGGCCCTCGGACTTCCGCGACGGCCGGGCCATCAGCGATCCCTCCAGATCGGCGGCCGGCGCTCGAGGAACGCTTCGATCCCCTCGTTGCCGTCGTGGCTCGGCACCAGCTCGGCGAGGTACTGCTCCTCCGCCGCCTGCAGCGGACCGTCGAGCGCGGCGAGCATGCCGCCCGCCGTCCGCGAGACCTTCGTCGCCTGCCGAATCGCGAATGCGGAGAGGGGCGCGAGGTGCTCGCGGTACCACGCCAGTACCCCGTCGGCGTCTTCCACCAACCGGGTGGCGAGGCCGGCGCGCAGCGCCTCCTCGGCGCTCAGGACGCCGCCCGACAGCAGGAGTCGCTCGCTCGTGGCGTACCCGAGGCGCAGCGGCCCGACGGCCGCCAGCACGGGCGGGAACACGCCCAGCTTCACCTCGGGGCAGGCCATCGTCGCCCGGGGCGTGCAGAAGACGAGGTGACACGCGAGGACCAGCTCGAACGCTCCGCCGAGGCACTGGCCCTTCACGAGCGCGGCGATCGGCACCGGGTGCGAGGCTACGGTGCGAACGAGGCCGTGGAACGCGCTCAGCATGGCCGCGACGCGATCCTTCTCGTGCTCCTCGACGGAGGCGCCGAAGGAGAAGTGGCTCCCCGCCCCCTCGAGGAGCACCATCTTCACCCCGGGATCGTCCTGCCGCTCCCGGAGCGCGGCGGAGAGCTCACCGCACATCGCCATCGAGAGGATGTTGCCCTTGGGGGCGTCCAACAGGATGTGATGGACTCGACCGCCCTCGATCGGCTCGCTTCGAACGAGCCTGGCCGTGCCGGTGGTCACTCGAACACCCTCCCGAAGGCGGCGCGCGCCGACTCCGGCAGCACCGATTCGACGAGGGCCTTGTCGAAGCGGGCGCCCTCGGCGAGGCGGCGGCGCAGGGCCACGAAGTCGATCTCGCGTTCCCTGCCCTCGGCGAACTGAAAGGCCGAGAAGCCTGCCATCGCCTCGGTGTTCATGTTGAGCGACAGCCAGCTTCGGTTGGTCTCGCAGTTGCGCTGCCATGTCTCCAGCTTCTTCTTGCGGAAGCTCTCGAGGGTCTTTCGGGTGCAGTCGGGGAACAGGTAGAGCAGCCTGGTCACCATGCGATTCACCGCCGCGTCGAGCCGAGACAGATCGACGGTGCACTCCGCCGCGACCACCTTGGCCTGCTCCCGCTCGGCGCCCTCCTTGAAGTCTCCGAGGACCACGCGGCCGAGCTCGTCGAGGTGGCGATCGGTGACGACGAACGGGTTGGCGATGAACGCGCCGTCCTGCCTGCGGTAGACGGGCACGATCTCGTTGACCAGGCCGAAGGCATACGCCTTGTGCGCCGACCACGGCTCGCACAGGACCAGCGACTCCGGCGCGCGGCCGACGCCGATGAACAGATCGAGGAAGTCGGTGCTCCCGCCGTCTGGGGCGGAGCCGTGCTTGGGTCCGGCCTGCCCGAAGCGCGCGTGGTCGCCGGCGACCGTGAAGTCGCACGCCATGCCGATCTCCTGCCCGCCGGCGATGCGCATGCCGTTCACGCGGCAGATGACCGGCTTGTCGCAGAGCAGGATGTTCGTGACCATGTCGTTGAACAGCCGCATGTACTGTGCGTACTCGAGCGGGCGACCGGCGTAGTAGGTGGCGTACTCTTCGGTGTTTCCGCCGGTACAGAACGCCTTGTCGCCGGTCCCCGTGAACACCACGGCGACGGCGCGGCGATCGAAGCTCGCGCGCCGGAAGGCGAGGATGACCTCCTTGACCATCTCGGTCGTGTAGCTGTTGAGCTGCTTCGGGTTGTCCAGCGAGATCCAGACCTGGTGCAGGCCATCGACCTCGTCGCCCGCATGGTCGAGGACGGGTCGCGTCTCGTAGCGAATCTTCTCGAACGTCACCGAGGGGACCAGCTCGTGACTCTTCAGATCGACAGCAGGCATGGGATCAATCTCCGATCTCTCGTGTGGTCGCTCGCGCGCTAGAGCCTCGGATCGAGCACGACGCGGCGCGACAGTTGGTGAGCACGCATCTCGCCCAGGACGGCGTCTACCTCGCGCATCGGGCGGATCTCGACGAAGGGAGCGAGGGCGATCTCGCCACGCGCGATCAGGTCGAAGACCGCGGCGTAGTGATGGGGCGGGCAGCCCCAGCTCCCGTGGATGGTGGCGTCGAACGCCATCAGGTTCGACAGACGCACGTTCGTCTTCGCCGAGGTGAAGCCGACCTGCACCATCACCGAGCGGCGCCCGATCAGGGCGAACGCCGCCTCCTGTGCGGCGGGCTGCCCGGAGCACTCGAGGATCTTCGTGCGCCAGGGCTCGATCCCCCACTCCCTCGCGTGGCGCTGGACCTCGCCGCGGATCGCGCGGAGATCCTTGCCCGCTGTGTGCACGGTCGCCGCGGCGCCGTGGCGGGCCATCAGCTCGAGGCGCGGTTCACTCACGTCGAGGGCCACGACCTTGGCGCCGAGGGCCGCGGCGACCTGGATGGCGAAGCCGCCCACCCCGCCGGCCCCCACGACGACGACGAGGTCTCCGGCCTCCACCTGCGCCCGCATCGCGGTCTGATAGGCGGTGGAGACCGCGTCGGCCACCACGCCGTAGAGGCGGACGTCCACGTCGCCGGGTCGCTCGACGACCTGCAGGGCGCGCGCAGGCACCAGCATGTGGGTGGAGAACGCGCCGTCGATGTCGTTGCCCGGCATCTTCTGCTTCGGGCACGCGTTGCCGTGGCCGCTCTCGCAGAGCTCGCACTCGCCGCACGGCAGCACGGCCGGCACGACCACGATCCTGCCGGTGAGCCCGGTGAAGGCCGACCCCGCCGCCACCACCCTGCCCACCGCCTCGTGCCCGAGCACCAGGGGCAGGGCGCGGTTGGGGCGCACGTCACCGTCGGCGAAGCCGAGGTCCGTGTGGCACACCCCGTTCCCCCAGACCTCGATCACCGCCTCGGTCGGCGCCGGATCGGCAAGCTCCCACTCGTGCTCCTGCAGCGGTGCCCTCGGCTCGACGAGGAACCAGGATCTGGCGGTGATCGGCATGCGCAGCCTCGCTTCCGATGGAGCTTTTCTTGAACGAACGTTCGTTTACTAAATTCGAAGCCGCGCGGATGTGTCAAGCCCGGTCGTACAGCAGGCCTCCCCCGACGGTGGGCGCCGCGCTGCGTCGTCGCCCGGGGCAGGCGTGCTTCCCCCGCTCCGGCGCCGAGCGCGCGCTCAATCGAACTTTTGGAAGATGTAGACGAGGAGCCCGGCGGCGGCCCCGTAGGGCCCCGAGACGTGGGGCCTGCACAGCGCGGTGCAGGTCCCTCCCACGAAGGACCCGTACAGCTTCCCCAGCCCGATCATCGCGACGGCCCCCACCGCCATGACGAGGATCGCCCGAGCGAAGTCGCGGGCCGACCAGCGCCGGAGGGCGCGCCGGAAGGGCCCCGGCTCCCGCGCGCCCGTCTCGTCGTCAGGCCTCACCATCGTCCGCTCCCGTCTCCACTCCGGTTGGAGCCGGGGCGGACGGAAAAGGATTCGCGGCTGCGGGCGATCCCCGCTTTCGGCCGCCGGCTCGTCGAGGCGAGAGGCGCCGGAGCAGCGCCGCCTTCGACGCCTCGGGCGTGCCGGGCGCGCCCCCCGGCGCCGGCCGCAGGAAGACCGTCGCGGGGTCCGAGGCGGTCCGGGAGGGCCTCATCCTCACCAAGGGATCTCGTCTCGAGCGGGCGGCCGGTGCGGGACCTCGCGCAGGGCGCCATCCTCCATCTCGTACAAGGTATCGAACGCGTCGAGTAGACGGTGATCGTGGGTGACGACCACCACGGCGGTCCCCCGCTCGTTCGCGATGCGACGGAAGAGCTGGATCACGCTGCGGCTCCTGCTCCCGTCGAGCGCCGCGGTCGGTTCGTCCGCGAGGAGGACGGGGGGATCGACCGCGAGGGCGCGCGCGATGGCCACGCGCTGCTGCTGGCCTCCCGAGAGCTGCTCTGGGTAGTTGCCCATCCGGTCGTCGATCCCCAGGTACTCGAGCAGCTCCGCCGCGCGGCGCCTCGCGCCCGCTCCTCGCAGATCGTTGATCTCCAGGCCGAGGCGGACGTTCTCGATCGCGGTCAGGAAGGGGATCAGGTTCGACTTCTGGAAGACGAACCCGAGCCGGCGGCGTCGGACGGCGGCGAGATCGCGGGTCGCCCTTCCACCCCGGATCACCGGCTCCCCTGCGATGGAGATGTCCCCCTCGTCGGGGAGGTTGAGCAGCCCCAGGGCGGTCAGCAGGGTCGACTTGCCGGAGCCGCTCGGACCGAGGAGCGCCACGACCTCTCCCTCGCGAACGGAGAGCGACACGCCGCGAAGCGCCGTCACCTCCGTGTTCCCGCTGCCGTACGTCTTGCGAAGGCCGACGGCCCGTATCGGCTCCATGCTCATCCTGCGAGGATCGTCGTGGGAGAGGTGCGAAGCGCGCGGTGGATGGCGGCGAGGCTCGAGACGACGCCGATCGCGACGAGGACGAGGCCCGCGGAGATCAGCTCCTCGGTGCCCACCACGACCCGGCGCGGGAAGGCCGGGAAGACCAGGGCGCCCGTGCCCAGCGCCGCCCCGTAGGCGAGCGCGGTAAGGAGGAGCGACTGCTGCAAGATCATGCCGACGACGACCCGCGTCCTCGCGCCCATCAGCTCGAGGAGCGCGATCTCCCGGGTCTTCGCGGCGGTCATGTTGTACACCACCTGTGACACCACGATCGACGAGACGATCACCAGGATGATGCGGAAGAGGCCGATCTGGCGCCGGGCCTTGTCCACGACGCCGAGGAGGACGAACGACCTCTGGGTGCTCGCGGGATACGCGGAGACGTCGCCCCAGGAGGAGAGGATCGCCTCCACGCGGCCGCGATCCGCGCCCTCCGCGAGCCGGACGAGGACGGCGGAGACCTGGGTCCCCTCCGCTTCCCCCCGCTCGACGCCCCGAGGATCACCGGCCGCGGCGCGGGCGAGACGGCGGGCCTCCGGAGGGACGTACGAGGAGATCCGCAGCAGGTCCGAATGGGTCACGAAGGCGAGGGCGTCGCCGCCCGAGCTCACCATCCCCTCCGCGATCCCCACCACGCGATAGCGCGTGTCGCCCAGGGGGATCCGATCGCCCAACCCGAGCCCCGCGGTGGCGTCGACGATCGCCTCGTCGTGGCCGGCGGCGATCGGTCGTCCATCCCGGAGCCGCAGCCAGTCGCCCGGATCGTCCGGCCACGCGAGCCCCACGAGGCTGAGGCGGATGTCCTTGCCCTCCACCTTTCGTTCCACCGTGAGGGTGCTGAAGCTGCGGGCCCAGCTCACGCCGGGGATCGAGCGGGCGCGCCGCTCGATCGAGGCGGGGATCACCGACCGCTCGGCGAAGGGGCCGTGGGTGCCGCGTTGGACGATCCAGTAGTCGGCGCCGAGCGAGTCGATGAGGAGTGTCGCGTCCTCGACCATGCCCTTGTAGATGCCGCCCATGGCGAGCACGACGGCGAAGAGCAGGCCCAGGCCGATCGCCGTCCCCACGAACCGCAGCTTCTGCCGCCGGATCTCGCGCCAGGCCAGGTTCACGGGCGCCGCCTCACCCGCCGCCCTTCGATTTCCCTCGACGCTCCTTCCTCCGATAGGACGACCATCTCGCCCAGGGCGAGCCCCGACTTCACCTCGATCGCCTCCGATCCGACGAGGCCGAGCTCGATCGGCACGAGCGCGATCCTCCCTTCCCGCTCGACCAGGCAGCGGGTCGCCTCGGGGCAGAAGCCACGCGGGATCCGGAGCACGTCCCGGCTCTCCTGGAGCGCGATGAAGACGTCCGCCCGCTGCCCGAAGACGAGGGGATCCGGGACCTCGAGGAGCTCGACGTCGACCAGGAGTTCGTGGGTCTCGCGATCGGCCTGCGGCGCGATCCGGTCGACCCGACCCAGGATCTCGCGGTCGGGCACCGAACGGAGCACGATCCGGGCGGGGGCGCCCACCCGCAGGTGAGGCAGGGCGGATTCGTCGATCCACGCGCTCGCCCAGATCTTGCCGGTTGCGGCCACCTCGAGCACCGGCTGGCCCGGCGCAACCACGTCGCCGGGCTCCCGGAGCCGCCGGACGACGATCCCGTCGATGGGGCTCGTCAGCCTGCCCTCGCCGATCCGGTGGGCGAGGAGCCTCGTGCCCTCCTCGGCGGACTCCAGCTCGGCCCTCGCCTGCGCCAACGCGGCGGCGAGGGCGCGCCGGTTCGCCTCGCCCTCGTCACGGGCCGCTCGCGCCTCGTCCAGGGCGGTAGACGAGAGCGCGCCCTGCCGGTGGAGCACCTCCGCCCTCTCGAGGGCCTTTCGCGCCAGCGTCGCGGCGGAGACCGCGCTCTCCAGCTCCGCGGCGCCCCTGGCCAGGAGCGCGCGGGCACGGCGCTCGGCGAGGACGGAGGCGCGGCGCTGGAGCTCCAGCTCGTCCACGTCGAGGCGAGCCACCTCGTCGGCGGCGCGGATCCTCTCGCCCACGCCGAAGCGGATCGACTCGAGGCG
>Ga0180220_1000733_pt1 | contig 30407 bp, 25 predicted proteins | sample eDN5th37CBELigBY_FD_151335 | JGI IMG/M metagenome (GOLD analysis project Ga0180220, IMG submission 151335) | Enriched backyard soil microbial communities from Emeryville, California, USA - eDNA 5th pass 37_C BE-Lig BY (version 2) (version 2) | ecosystem: Environmental > Terrestrial > Soil >... | reverse complement strand
GAAAGATAAAAAAACAGAGATCTTTAATTGCGGCAGGGAGTTATTCTATACAAAAGGATTTAAAGATACGAACATTTCGGATATTACTAAAATGGCGGGTGTAGGCGTAGGCACTTTCTATAACTATTATGAATCGAAAGAGAAGTTGTTCCTGGACATTTACTTGAAGGAAAATGCCGGCATCAAAAAGCAAATCATGGAGTCCCTTGACCTTCGTCAAGATCCCGTAACGATTGTCACCAATATCATCGAACAAAACTTTAACGCCATGAACACCAATCTGATCCTGAAGGAATGGTATAACCGGGATTTCTTTCGCGAACTGGAGCTTCATTACCGTGAAGAAGAGAAGAATAATGACATGACCTTTCGCGGCTTTTATGCTGAATTATTAATCAAATGGAAAGAAGAAGGGAAGATAAGAGCAGATCTGGAGGATGAGCTTGTGCTCGCCATGTTTGATTCTTTGGTCTATATCGATACGCACAAGGAAGATATCGGGATTCGCCATTTTCCGAAGCTCATGCAATATCTGGTGGAGTTTATCATGAAAGGCTTGACGTGTTAATATATGAGCGTGATGTCTAACCCCTGCTTTCTCCCATCGGCGAATCGGGTGCAGACGCTGCTCAGCCGGCCGTAAGCCTTGTTTTCACCGTGGATAAGCAGCTTATATAAAAAATTTCGTAGGAGGCGTTTTTATGCGGCGAAATAAAAAAATATCATTGGGTAGAATTCCAAGAGGGAGCGTATCATTGACCCTATAAACTACGCCAACCCTCATTCATGGAGGGAAAAAAGTGTACACACCTGATTCACAGTCCGTTTTACGCCATAATCAAATTTTAGTATGGCTTTGTGTTCTTTCGTTTTTTAGCGTTTTAAATGAAATGGTTCTGAATGTCTCTTTACCTGACATTGCCAATGATTTTAATATGTCCCCGGCGAGTGCGAACTGGGTGAATACAGCTTTTATGTTAACCTTTTCGATAGGAACGGCTGTATATGGAAAGCTCTCCGATCAGCTTGGCATTAAAAAACTGCTTCTATTTGGGATCATAGTGAACGGCACCGGTTCCCTGATTGGATTTATCGGACATGATTTTTTTCCACTACTTATTTCGGCTCGGTCGATCCAGGGGATTGGCGCAGCCGCATTTCCTTCACTGGTCATGGTGGTCGTCGCCAAGCATATTCCGGAAAAAAACCGGGGAAAAGCATTTGGCCTCATCGGATCGCTTGTAGCAATGGGGGAAGGGGTAGGACCGGTTATCGGCGGAGTGGTTGCGCATTATATTCATTGGTCCTTTTTACTGCTCATTCCTGTTGTTACGGTCATATCGGTTCCATTCCTTATGAAATTATTAAAAAAGGAAGAACTGACAAAAGGTTCGTTTGACGTTAAAGGGATTATTTTGATGTCCATAGGCATCGTGTTTTTTATGCTGTTTACGACGTCTTACAAAATGGCTTTTCTGGCGGTCAGCGTGCTCTTCTTCCTGATCTTTTTCAGACATATTACGAGAGTGCCCCGTCCTTTTGTGGAACCTTCATTGGGGAAAAACGGTTCCTTTATGATTGGAATCCTTTGTGGCGGGCTGATATTTGGTACAGTAGCCGGGTATGTTTCCATGGTTCCTTACATGATGAAAGAAGTCCATCAATTAAGCACTGCGATGATCGGGAGTGCAATCCTTTTTCCCGGAACGATGAGCGTGCTGCTTTTCGGTTACATTGGAGGACTGCTTGTCGATAAGAAAGGACCTTTGTTTGTGTTTACATTAGGCACTTCGTTTATTGGCTTCAGCTTTATTCTATCCGCCTTTTTGGTGGGAAGGACGCCTTGGATCATAACGATGACGCTCATTTTTGTTTTTGGAGGCCTTTCTTTTGCGAAAACCGTTATTTCCACCATCGTCTCAAGCAGCTTGAAACAAGAAGAGGCTGGTGCTGGCATGAGCTTGCTTAATTTCACGAGCTTTTTATCGGAAGGAACGGGGATTGCCATTGTTGGAGGTCTTTTATCGATACGGCTGTTGGATCAAAAATTTTTGCCGATGATGAGCGATCCGCCTGCCTATTTTATACAGCAATATGTTATTGCTTTTTGCAGGTATCATCGTCATTAGCTGGATATTGATGATGACGGTATATCAACGTCCACGAAGTCATTCGTGATACATCGATGTATGATTGAAGGCAAAAAACGCCCCTTTTGGGGTGTTTTTTTATCGAATCACAACGCAAAGCCCATAAGGAGGTGATCGTCATGGAATCATTGAAGTCCATCTATCAGCGATATTTTGATGAATCTTTATTCATCCCGAAAAATGGGATAGATTATATGCCGCAACCTGAAGTCGGTACAGGGAGTGTCTATAAACTCACTACTTACGGCGGGATCGAAATCGTGTACTACGATTTTCGCTATCATGAGCCGGACCCATTTAGTTTTGCTTCAAAAGGACAGCTGGTTGAGCTGCAGTACGCCTTATCCGGTCAACGGCAGGTGATCGTATCGGGCCAGGAACATGAACTCCCGGTCGGACATGGCTCGCTTGCTTTTATGCAGGACTTTCAAGCACGGTTTTATCCGCCGGCTCATGAGCACTACGTTTCGCTGTCGCTTGGCATACCGGTTTCGCTATTCGACTATGCAGCCCGTCAATTGGCGTCCTCGCCAAATATGATTTTTGATTTTCATCGGGTGATCGGCGGCCGGACATCGCATGCTTATTATTTTGATCTGGATGCCAGAAGCAGGGCAACGGTCAATCATCTAATCAAAAATTTTCAACATATACACAGATCCCCGCTAATGATGGAAGCAACCGCTTTGGAGCTGCTGAACATGCATATGCTTCAATTGTTTGAGCTGACGCCAAGATCACGCGGTTTGTCAAAGGAAGATATGCGGAAATTGCATATGGCCAAACAAGTTCTCGAATCGTGCATGGCCGACCCTCCTTCGCTGCTCGCCTTATCCAAGAGGGTAGGACTTAACGATTTTAAATTAAAGAAGGGATTCAAGGATTGTTTTGGCGTGACCGTTTTCGAATATTTAAGACAGATCCGCCTCGACCATGCAATGAAGCTTCTGCAAGACCAAACCGCCAATGTGACCGAAGCTGCGATGATTGTAGGTTATAGCAACGTCAGCGCGTTTTCCGAGCAATTTTTCCGGAGATACGGCATGAAGCCGTCCGAGGTGAAAAAACAATTATAATCCGTTTGAACGCAATTCCATCCGGATCGAGGGAGAAGACGCTTCCCATTTTCGCTTACACTTACATCAAAAGATCTACTTCAAAAAGGAGTGCAGCGGATGAATAAGATCAAGGGAAGCGTCTTTTTCAGCGTTTTCGTAGCGATGTTGGGGCTTATGCTCCTTGCTCCGATCACACCGTCGCTTATACGAGAGTTAGGACTAAGGGAAATACACTCCGGAATCCTGATTTCAGCCGGATCGATTATGATGGCTGTCATGGCTCCGGTATGGGGGAACATCAGTGATGCGAAGGGGCGGAAACCGGTTATACTGATCGGGTTTATCGGCTTGTCCATCAGCACTTTATTGTTGACGATCACCTTTTATGGCGGTCTCCATCATTGGCTTAGCGGCGGCCTGCTGCTGTTTTTGATGATCGCGGCGCGAAGTTTGGTCGGCATGTTCATTCCAGCCGTCCTGTCATCCTCACAGGCATATATGGGTGATGTGACAGAGGGGAAGGAGAGAGGAAGCGGCATGGCGATCATTAGCGCAGCCAACGGGCTTGGGCTTGTTTTTGGGCCAGCCATTGCCGGCATTTTCACATTCATGGGCTTGCTGTGGCCTTTATATTTTGGCATTGCGATTTCAGCCGTTGCCTTTGCAGTTTCTTTGCTGCTGATGCCTGCAACGAAGCCGGCGATCCAAAAGGGGGCAGCAAAAACCAGTCCATTTCAACCCGGTTTGAGGCTTTATTTGCTCGCAGCGCTGGTGACGATGATTGGGATCGTAACGATTCAGGTCGTTGGCGGGTTTTATCTGCAGGATCAACTGGGTCTTCCCTCCGGTCAGTTAGCGAGGGTCGTTTCCTTCGGGTTAATGTTTACAGGCTCGGCCATGCTAATTTCGCAAATTGTTCAATCTAAATGGCTGAAATGGGAGCCGCAGCCGTTAATTCTGCTCGGTTCCTTGATTCTTGCGGCAAGTATGCTCCTATTTCTTTTGACAACTCAACTTTCATTCTACTTTTTGGCATTTTTTGTGTTCGGGTTCGGATCGGGATTTATGATGACCGGATTTATGGCAGGCGCATCTCTTTCTGTAAGCAATGAACAGCAAGGAGGCGTCGCAGGTTTGGTTACGGCAATGCAAGGAATTTCCGCCATCATCGCACCTATTCTAAGCACCACCTTGTATCAGGCGAACCGGTATATCCCTATGGCCATGATAGCCATTTTGTCTGCCCTCTTGGGCGGGGTGATGCTGGCATGCTCCCGAAAGAGACCAGGCCATGGCGCTGTAAACCGAATGGAAGGCCGGAAGTTTCACGCCGGCTCCGAAGATGCAAAATGATCCTGGCGTTTACCCGTTGCATGATGCGGTGTCCATATTTGTTCATGCAACCGGAGGCCGAACGCTCTCGTTCGGCCTTTTTGCAGCATTCTGTTTGGGAGGATTCACTGTCACTGTCCTTGGGCGGCAGCTTTTCCTCGGTTAAACCAGGTGGCAGGCGACGACGCGACCCGGCTTCGCTTCCCGCAGCTCGGGCTTGCGCTCGGCGCAGATCGCGGCCGCGTAAGGACATCGCGTCCGGAAGGGACAGCCGCTTGGCGGATTGAGCGGACTGGGCAGTTCGCCGCTCAGCATGATCCGCTCCTTGCCGGCTTCGACGTCGGGATCGGGGACGGGGATGGCGGACATGAGCGCGCGCGTGTACGGGTGAAGCGGCTCTGCATACAGCGTTCCGCTGTCGGCCAGCTCCACGATCTGACCCAAGTACATGACGGCAACCCGATCGCTGATATGTTTGACCATGGACAGATCATGCGCGATGAAGAGGTAGGTTAGTCCAAGACGTTTCTGCAGATCTTTCAGCAGATTGACGACCTGGGCCTGGATCGAAACGTCGAGCGCCGAGATCGGCTCGTCGCAAATGATAAACTTCGGATCGACCGCCAGCGCGCGGGCAATACCGATGCGCTGGCGCTGGCCACCCGAGAACTCATGGGGGTAACGGGTGGCGTGATCCGGGTTGAGCCCGACCATATGAAGCAGCTCCTCGACCCGCGTTCTGCGCGCCGATCGGCTGTCTGCGAGGCGGTGAATGTCCAGCGCTTCCCCGATAATGTCCAGAATGGTCATGCGCGGATTCAGCGATGCGTAGGGATCCTGGAAGATCATCTGCATCTCCCGGCGGAAGGCCTTGAGCTGCCGCGGCTTGAGCCGGTAAATATTCGTTTCCCCGTACCAGGCTTCACCTGCCGTCGGTTCGTACAAGCGAAGGATGGTCCGTCCCGCCGTGGACTTGCCGCAGCCCGATTCGCCTACCATCCCGAGCGTCTCCCCTTGCCGGACGGTGAAGCTGACGTCATGGACGGCCTTCAGCGTCCGGCCCCGTCCAAGGTGAAAATGCTTGCTGAGCCGGTTAATCCGAAGCAATGGCTTTGCGCTCATCTGGCCACCTCCCGTGCGATGGGATGCTGCAGCCAGCAGCTTGCGCGGTGCGTTTCGCCAATGGCCGTCGATTCCGGCTGCCGTTCCTGGCAGACATGCATCGCTTCGCCGCAGCGGGCCCAAAACGGACAGCCTGCCGGCGGCTTCGCCAGATCGGGCGGCGTGCCGTAGATCGGCACGAGCGGCTCATCCCTGCTCCGGTCGATGCGCGGCAAGGAACGCAGCAAACCTTGGGTATACGGATGCTGCGGCTGTTTGAATATTTCCCGCTTCGTGCCGGACTCGACGATTTGGCCCGCATACATGACAAGGACGCGGTCGCACAGATCCGCCACGATGCCAAGATCATGCGTAATTAAAATGATCGATGTCCCGAGTTCGCGCTGCAGGGATTTTAATACGCGCAGAATTTGAGCCTGGATCGTCACGTCGAGCGCGGTCGTCGGCTCGTCCGCGATAAGCAGCGCCGGGCGGCAAGCCAAAGCGATGGCGATCATGGCCCGCTGCCTCATGCCGCCGGAGAATTCGTGGGGATATTGCGAAAAGCGCGAGGCCGGATGGGGGATCCCGACCATCTCCAACATTTCGATCGCCCGCCGTTTGGCTTCGCTTGCCGTCATGCGCTGATGTTTGTTCAGCACCTCGGTAATCTGGCGGCCGATCGTCATCGTCGGATTCAGCGATGTCATCGGATCCTGGAAGATCATCCCGATATCCTTGCCGCGGATGGACTGCATTTCCCGCTCTTTCAAGCGCAGCAGATCTTTTCCCTGAAACCGGATCGTTCCTTGATGGATTCGTGCCGGAGGCTGCGGCAGAAGACGCATGATCGCCTGGGCGGTCACGCTTTTGCCGCAGCCGGATTCGCCGACGATGGCGACGGCTTCGCCGGGCCGGACGTGAAAGCCGATGCCGCGCACGGCCTGCACCTCGCCGCCGCGGACGTGGAAGGAGACGCGGAGATCTTGGACTTCAAGCAACGGTTGCATGGGAGAACCCTCCTTGTCCTTATTTTTTCATCTTCGGATCGAGCGCATCGCGCAGCCCGTCTCCGAACAGATTGAAGCACAACATCATCAGGCTGATGAACAGCGCAGGGAAGGCAAGGCGCCAAGGATAAATGATCATGGTCTTCAAGGCGTCGTTGATCATCGTCCCCCAGGATGCGGCAGGCGATTGCACGCCCAGTCCCAGGAAGCTCAGCACCGCCTCGCTGAAGATGGCCGTCGGCACCGCCAAGGTCAAGGTGACGATAATCGGACCCATGGCATTCGGCAGGAGATGGCGGAAAAGAATGCGCATGCCTGAAGAGCCCAGAGAGCGGGAGGCGAGGGCATATTCCTGATTTTTGAGCTGCATCATCTGTCCGCGAACGATCCAGGACATATTGATCCAGCCGGTTACGCACAGCGCCAAAATAATCGTGCCCAGGCTCGGTTCGAAGACGACGACGAGCAGAATCGCCACCAGCAGATCGGGCACCGAGTAGATGATTTCGGAGATTTTGTTCATCGCTTCGTCGAGGCGTCCGCCGATATAACCCATGACGCCGCCGTAGATTACGCCGATCACGAGGTTGATGATCGCGGCGGAAAAGCCGACGATGAGCGAAATGCGGGCGCCCATCCACGTGCGGGCGAACATGTCGCGGCCGAGATCGTCCGTTCCGAACCAATGCTCGGCGGAAGGCGGCAGGTTCGTCTGATCCAGATTGTTGGAGTAGTAATCGTAAGGCGTCAGCATCGGGCCGATGATTGCCATGACGATGATCAGCAGCAGGAAAACAAGGGCCGTCATGGCAACCCGGTTGCCGAGCAGGCGCAGCCAGGCTTCGTGCCATGCGGACAGGCCTTTCTGTTCGATCGTTTCCGCCGCATGTTCGTTGACGTTCGCCTTCCGGAAATCTTCCGGGGTCAGCGCGCGTTCATCGGCAGGGGAGGAATGGGACGTGGTCATGCGGCCTTCTCCTTTCTTGAAACGAGCGTTATTCGGGGATCGATGAGTCCGTACGCGATGTCGGTTATAAAACGGGCGCACATCAGAATCAGTCCGTAGAATAGGGTAATGCCCATAATGAGCGAGTAATCGCGATTGCTGATGCTTGTGACGAATATTTTGCCGAGCCCCCCGATGCCGAAAATTTGCTCGATAATAAAGGAGCCTGTCACCACATTGGCCGTGAGCGGACCAAGGTAGGTGACGACGGGCAGAATGCCGTTGCGCAGCACATGCCGGCGGATGATGGCGCCGCTGGACAAGCCTTTGGCCTTGGCGGTTTTAATGTAATCGGCCGTTAGCACTTCGAGCATGCTCGAACGCGTTAGGCGCGCGATAAAGGCGATCGGCAGGGCAGAGAGCGCCAGGGTGGGCATAATGTAATCGAGCGGGCCGTTCAGCCCGACGACGTGCAGCCATTTCAGCTTGACGCCGAAAATGTATTGGAAAAAGGAGGCCAGCACGAAGCTGGGAACCGACACGCCCAAAACGGCGATGACCATCGAGGCGGAGTCGAGCAGTTTGCGATGCCGCAGCGCCGCGACCATGCCCAGGGCGATACCGATGATCACCGACACGATAATCGAGACGATGCCGAGCTTCAGGGAGTAGGGAAAGGCATCGCGTATGGTTTGGCCGACTTCCCGGTCCTGCATTTTCATCGAAATGCCCAAGTCGCCTTTTGCCAGGTTGGATAAATAGACGAAATATTGCTCGTACAGCGGTTTATCCAATCCGTATTGGGCCATGAGCCTGGCGCGGATTTCCGGCGGAACCGCCTTTTCCGACATGAACGGATCGCCGGGGATGGCCTTCATGAGCAAAAACGTGACGGAAGCCAGTACCCACAGCGACAGGACGAGATAGAACAGCTTGGTCAAGGAGTACCGAATCATGGCTGCATCCTCCTTCTAGTCAGGTTCATACCTTCCTCCACGGGTATGAAGAAGCGGGACGCACCGGCCATGGCCAGGCGCATCCCGAACGGACTTCATACCGGGGATGGCGAATTTTCCCGTTATTCGAAGTAACCCCGGTTGTAGACGATATTTCCTTGATAGTCGATAAACACGTTTTTGAGATTCGGTTTTCTAAGGGCGACGTTGGTATAGTAGTACAGCGGAAGGATGGCCTGATCCTGCTCGATCAGCATCCGTTCGGCCTTCAACATCAATTCCATCCGCTCCTTGTTATCCAGCGACTCCTTTGCTTCGCGAACGAGCTTGTCGTACTCCGGATTGCTGTACCCGATATCGTTGTTCCCGCTTCCGGTCATGTACAGATCGATGAAGGACATCGGGTCGTTATAGTCGGTAATCCATCCGGCCCGGGCCATCTGGTAATTGAGCGCGGTGCGGTTCTTCAGGAAGACGCCCCATTCCTGGTTTTCGATGTTCGCTTTGATGCCGAGATTTTTGCTCCACATGTCGGCGACGGCTTCGGCTACCTTTTTGTGGCTTTCGTCGGTATTGTAGCTGAGCGTGAATTCAGGCATGGTGGACAACCCCAGCTCGCTAAGCCCCTTTTGCAGCAGCGCTTTCGCTTCCTCAACGTTCTCCTTGAAATAATCGTCCTTGTGCTCGGAACGGAATTCGCCGTTTTCACCGGCGATTCCCGGGGGAACGATGCCAAATGCGGGCAGTTGTCCGCCAAGCGTCACCTTGTCGACGATCTGCTGGCGGTCGATCGCCATCGCCAGTGCTTTGCGGATATTCACGTTATTAAATGGTTTCTGTTTATTGTTGAACAAATAGTAGTAGGTGGAGGCGATGCCCTTAATCTCGAGTTCGTTCGGCTTCGTCTGCTTCAGGATCGGAATCTGCTCGTTTGGAATGCGTCCGGTCGGCATGCCGGCAAAATCGAGCTGGTCGGTCTCGTACATGTTCAGCTCCGAGCCGGAATCGTCAACCATGGTCATCTGCACTTTCGTGAATTTGATGTCGTCCTTGGCGTAGTACTGGTCGTTTTTAACCAGCACGAGCGAGCTTTGCTGCTTCCATTCGCTGATTTTGAACGGGCCGTTCGATATGATGGTGCTTGCGTCGGAGGCCCACTTGGGATTGGTTTTCGCCGAAGAATGAACCGGGAAATAGGTCTGGAATGAAAGGAGGCTTAAAAAATACGGAGTGGAGTGCTCCAATTCGACCTCAAGCGTATTGGCATCGACGGCTTTGACGGCAACCGAATTCGGATCGGCGTTTTTACCCGTGTTATATGCTTCCGCGCCTTTGATGTAGTACAGCTGATAGGCGTACGGCGGCGCAGGCTCGGTCTTCGGATCGAGCACCCGCTTCCACGAAAACTCGAAGTCAGCGGCAGTCACTGGATCTCCATTCGACCATTTCGCGTCCTTCCGCAAATGGAAGGTATACTTGGTTCCGTCCGAAGAAACATCCCATTTCTCGGCGGTACCCGGGAGAACCTCGCCGTTTTCGTTGCTCCGGGTGAGCCCTTCATACAGCCCGTTAAGCACGGCGAACGACACGTTGTCCTGCGACTGACCGGGATCAAGCGTTGGCGGATTCGAATGCAAATTGAAGCGGAAGACCTGCTCCTTCGGCGTTTCGGTCTTGTTTCCAGGCGCGGGCTCGGCGGGCTTTTCATTGTTTGCCTTAGGAGGCGAGGAAGAATTGGCGTCCTGGCCGCTGCTTCCGCAAGCGCTCATAAAAACGCTTACAGCCGTTAATAGCACCATGGCCAGCATGGATTTTCGTTTCTTTCGCATAACGTACCCCTCTCTTTGATATGAAGTGGTCCACCTGGCCGGGGCAAAACGATGAAGCGGGTGCGATCCAGCCATCGGCGTATACCCTATCATTTTATTAACATGCCGACTCGTCTCCATTTATTCCCAATCGCAATAAATTTCGTGATCGTGTTATGAGTGGTGCCGTTTTTAAGCCAAGCGGGCGCAGGATACCGTTCGAGAATGCGCGTCCTTTGCCGCCCCCAAGCCAGCGGCGTCAGATCCAAAAAGGATTCAAAAGGATTTATCGCCAAACCTAATTAGGTTATACTGAATGGACCCGAATATCTTCAAAAAATACCCGGACAAAAACCCACGGGGGTGGACTGAAATGGACGCTACAACGCCACTACGGATCATAGGGATATCCGGAAGCTTAAGAAGCGGTTCCTCTAATACCCGTTTGCTACGCGCGTTAAGAGATTTGGCTCCGAAAGACATGGACATTGCGAAGCTTCCATGCTGACCGAGCTCGGAAAAGAAGCAAGATTGAATTCGTCGGGCCGCGATGATGCGATTAGGCCGACGCTCAGGAGGGATTTTCATATGACGAACCGTATTCAGTTTAGGGTAGAACCGCCCGAAAGCTTCGAGCAGCTGGAGGCATTGTACGAGGCTTTGGGATGGAATTCCTTGAATTTATCGGTCGACGATTTGGAGAAAATGTGCAATCAGAGCTGGTACGCACTTTATGCGTTTGATCATGACAAACTGATCGGGATGGGGCGTGTCATTTCGGATGGCGTTGTTACCGGAATCGTGTGCGGATTAGGCGTGCTGCCGGAATATCAATCGAAAGGGATCGGAAAAGAGTTGTTGAGCCGGATCGTCGAACATTGCGAACAACATCGGATCGTGCCTCAACTGATGTGCATCGAAAGTTTGGAATCCTATTACGAAAAGCTTGGGTTCAAAACATTTGCGGTCGGTATGTCAAAAAGACGTGCTTGAGAATTGTCGAAGCGAACCACGGCTGGACCCTAACAACCAAATGATCCCAAACATGCGAAAGGCCGGATTCCGTTAGAGGAGGGGCCTTTTTTGGCATGCTCAGGCGATTTATGCCTTGCCATGGTTCATTTTTTGACTTTTCTTTGAACTTTCGATGCACGTGTTTTTGATTTCGAAGTATTTCATTGAATGAACGGGAACGATGATCCAACAGGACTATTTTTTAACTATTTTTGTCGAATGTCTTGCAAAACCAATATTAGATATATTAAATATATATTGTATATCTGCGATGAAGGAAATCCTCCTTCAGTTTTCGGCTCGACAGCTTGCGTCATTCTTGGTTTAGGCCGAAGAATGAAAAAAGGTCGTTTCTTTCATTTGCCGACCAATTTAGCGTAAAGTTGAGGTGTATTGTTCATGTTTCGAAAGTTCACCACGCTTTGTCTCGCATTGGTTTGTGTGCTATCCATGTCTTTAAACGCAGCGGCTGAATCGGCAGCTGACCCGTCCTCCTCATCGAAGGGGATCAAATGGCCCGAATCGCAAGCCCTCCCGACGTTTGCCAAAGCCAAACATCTGGATGTGGCGGACGTTCTTGACGCGCCCGGCGACATCAAGATTTTGCTGGCCACGCTGCAGGGCATCGTCAACCGGAGCCAGCCGCGGATTTATTTGCTTGAAAACGAGGAAGAAGGCAAAATGACATGGCTGAACGATCTTAAGGTTCCTTATACGGTGCATAACGACCCTTGGGAAGTCGTGTCGAAATTCAAGAATGAAGTGAAGGGAATCATCGTGTACGATCCGAAAGTGCCGGACAGCATTAACGTGGCGACGACGCTTGCCGGATTGAAGGATGCGGTCGTGGTTAGTCCCGAGCTTAGCGCGAAGCTGACGGCGGCTCCTTACGGATTGAAGGTGCTCGACGATCTTCAAGGCAAGTTCAAGGATCGGATGGACGCCTATACTTGGCAGTACGAGAACTTGTGGAAGAAGACGACGCACCGGATGCTGATCGGACTCAGCCCGGATACGTCGGTGAAGCTGCCTCCGGGGCTTCCGCAGTCGTTCAAAGTGGTGGCGGAGGAGAAAACGCAGGAGCGGGATGCGAAGAACCGCCAGACGTACGACTTGGATCTGTCCTCTTTCCTGGGCACGGAGGCGGTATACCTCCGCTTTGAGGACGCGTTCCAGCAGGACGGATGGGGTTCCGCCGTTCATGAAGTGACGGTAAAAGCCGATGGGCAAACCATTGCCCGGTTCGTGCCCGGAACGGACGCCGAGAAACCTTTCCTGTATGACGCCCAAAACTCGCAGCTCTCGAGCGGCAGCGGCGGACACCGGTTCGCCGACAACGGCCGGTACTTCGTGTATGAGTTTAAAGTGCCGGCAGGCGCGAAGTCGTTGACGGCTTCGGTCGACATGTGGAACCAATTCAAGGTATATGCCGGCAACGAAGCCCCGCCGTCTTCCGAGCAGAAAGAGCCTTATGGGTATCTCCGCGATTACGCGGTCGCCAACAAGGCAATGGTGTTCTGGCTGGGTTCCAATACGCCTGAGCAAAAAGCATTGTTTGAAAAGATCCTCTCCGATGTTCCTGCAGGAACGCCGTACCTCGGCTGGTTCAGCAACGATACCGAAGGCGAATTCAACGGGGTGGAGCTCTTGTCGAACCACAGCGTATACGTGCTGGCTGCCGATTGGTTCAGCAATCTATCGGTTTTCTCGGGCACTCAGGGGAAAGGCCATGGGCCGCTTCCATACGAAAAGGCCAAGGCGCCGAAGCTTGAAAATAAAATCTATGTTACCTACACCTTCAGCGAAGGCGATAATTTCCAGTACAACCAGCATCGGCTGCGCAATCTGTGGGACGACCCGAATCGCGGCAAAGTGCCGATCAATTGGACGTCCAGCCCGCTGCTGTACGATGGTGCGCCGGCCATGCTCGATTACTACAGAAGCACGGCCACCGCAAACGATCAGTTGATCGCCGGCCCTTCCGGCGGCGGGTATTTCTATCCGAACGCCTGGCCGGAGAAGACGCTCCCCGATTTTCTGAAGAAAACTTCTTCTTATCTTAAAAAGACCGGCATGACCGTACCCTATGTTCTGAACCGCGTGGCGAACCAAAACGTCCCGCTCAGCGATTCGGTGGTGAAAGCCTATGCAGACCATTACCGTCCGAACGGACTGTTCCTGAGCTGGGAAGATCGTTTCGGCGTGGATATCCTGCAAGGGGACCTGCCGGTTTCGACGATCCAAGGCATCGGCACGGTACAGGACGGACAAAAGGTTCTGGCGGATGCCAAAGCGAAATGGGACGGCAAATCGCCGCTGTTCGTATCGCTCGGACTGCTTGCCTGGAGCATGACGCCAACCGATGTGGCAAAATTGACGGATTCGCTCGGTCCGGAATTTCAACCGGTCCTGGCTGACCATTTCTTCACCCTGATCCGGGACGCGAACGGCCTCCCATCCAAACCGTAGAATGTTGAAGCGATCAACGCAATGATGCGCGTTGGTCGCTTCTTTGCATCCGAAAGTTCCGGTCGATGTTGGCTAACATCCGGCGTAAATCATGGGTTAGCCCCTTTAACCCAGGCATCGTCGCAAGATGAGGGGCATGTGCAGCCGTTCGTTTTGGTCGCTGAATACATATTTCCACCTGCTTTCTCAAACAATGAGGTAAGAACCATTGCTGCAAGCGAGAAGGAGGAAGAAGGTCCTTGAAAACATCGAAAACGTCACGTTGGCGCATGTGCATGAAAACCGCCGGATTGGTTCTGCTTTTAGCATCCTTTCCCGCGGTCAGCACATCGGCGCAGCACGCTTACGGTCTGCATGATATGGATCCGGGCACATTTTTGGAAGATAAACGAAATCAGGAAACGGCCCAAACGGCCGTGAAAAAGCAAAAGAAGGTTGCCGTGATCATCGACGATTTCGGTAATGGCCAGGGGGGAACCGAAGAGATGCTGTCCCTGCCGATCAAGCTAACCGTCGCTATTATGCCGTTTCTACCAACGACCCAAACCGATGCGGAATCGGCTCACCAAAAAGGATATGACGTGATTGTCCATATGCCGATGGAGCCGAAGCATGGAAACCCGAAGTGGCTGGGACCGGGGGCCATCACGTCCAATATGAGCAACGAGGAGGTCCGGCGGAAAGTCGAAGAAGCCATCGATAACGTTCCCTATGCAATCGGGATGAACAACCATATGGGATCGAAAATTACGGGAGACGAGCGCATCATGTCCATCGTGCTGCAGGTATGCCGCGAACGGGGATTGTTTTTTGTCGACAGCAAAACGAATTACCACTCCGTTGTGGGCAAACTCGCCGCAAGCATGGGCATGCCGCCTGTCGCCAACCATATTTTTCTCGACGATTCCCATACGGTAAGCCATATTGCCAAACAAATGAAAGCCGTCGAAGCATATGCTTTTGAACACGATAACTGCATTGCGATCGGACATGTCGGTACGCAGGGCAAAAAGACGGCCGAAGTGCTCAAAAACAGCGCATCACGGATGCAGGAGCATGTCAACTTCGTCGGCATCAGCGATCTGGTGCGGGATATCTGGGGTTGGCACCCGTCGCCTATATTACCGTCAAATAATAATTGATCCCGTCCGCAATGGCCTTGGCGATTTTCAATTGGCCCCTGCGGTCGGTCAGCATGGCGCGATCGGCTGCATTGCTGAGAAATCCGGTTTCGACAATGACTGCCGGATCGGCAATCTGATTAAGCAAGTAAAAAGGACGTCCATGCTCGATATTTCCTTTAAATCCGTAGAGTTGATCCAGTTGATGCTGAATAGCTGATGCAAGCAGGACGCTGCGGCCTTCGTTCTGAAAAAGGACGAGTCCGCCGCGTTTGGAGGCGTTCCGACCCCAATTGACATGCAGGCTGACGACAACCAGCGTCGGAATTTGCTGGCTGAGCTCTTTCCGCTGCGCCAAATCGCGCAGATGCCGGGACCTCGTGCCGAGCCAATGGTTCTCGTCGCTTAGCGCATAGTCGCCGGTTCGGTTCAATATGGTATGGTAACCCATGGTGCGCAGCAGCATGAAAACTTTTTGCGCGATGGCAAGGTTGATGTCTTTTTCCATGAAGTTTTGAAACGATGTTCCTCCATCGACGCCGCCATGGCCCGCATCGATGATGATCACGTCGCGGATAAACGCGGGATGCTCCTTGACTTCCTCCGGGCTTTGCTCCTGCAGAGCCCTTGCAGTAGAAGGAAAGGCGAGCACGGCCGCCATGAAAACGAGAAAAACCGGCTTTATAAACTTGTTCATGCGTGAAGGCCATCCTTTCGAAATGTATCGTTCAAGAATAGAACGGATTTGGTCACAGGTCCGATCCTGCACAGCATTAGAATGCACAACTCGCGGAAAAAAATGCATGCATAGGTCGTTCATTGCAGTTTAGGAGCGAAATGCCACGGAAGATGCCAAAGGGGTTCCGTTTAAAAGCACGAGGTTTTGCGAAAGCTAAACCTATCACAGCTGCGAAAGGGGATGCGCACAAGTGGCCAGCGGAGAAGAGCTTGTCAAGTACATTACGGAACGCGTCGTGTCGTTCATGGAAACTCCCAAAGAGGAACGGCGCAGCAGAACCAAACCGAAAGAGCCTTGGTCGGAAAAATGGTTCGGCATGATTCCGCTTGGAATCATGCTGATGAAGCGGCCGTCCGAAAAAAGCAAAAAGGAAAGATAAACCGCAAAAAGACGCCTTGGTCATTATGGACAAGGCGTCTTTGCCGTTTAAATATGAACTGGCTGCGGCTCATAAATGGGATATGTTCAATGACCGGAACTCGCCGCGTGCCATCAGCTCCGATGCAGGCAGAAACCTGCTGCCGTTCGGACCGGAGGCGGCGTACAGAACTTCTCTTCCCGTCCCGGCCGCCTGCCACGAATGAAGTCCGGTCACGACAAACGGAGCACCGTAATCGGCGTTATGCCCGGGTGCAGTAAAAACAAGGCTCGTTTGGCCCGTTTTGACGGCCCGGATCAGATCCTGATTTCCTTTAAAAGAAAGCTTCGGAGCATTGAGCCAAAGCAAATTTTCATACGGATCGCTTGTCCGTTGTTTTGGCAGCACGGTACTTGAAAGCTGCAGCCCGTTTTTGAAGGAGGTAAGGGCTCCATGAGGCGCCTTTTCTCCGGCGAAGTTCTGCATCGGGAGCTCTTCGCCCGTAATGCCGTGAAGATATGCGGCTCTCTGGCCCGGCAGCGTGATTTTCCATACCGGCAGCAGGGCGGAGTAACGAGCTTCTACGTTGTAGCCGGGGGGCAGCTTGGAACCGGACATCGGAATGCCGAGCTTTTTCAATTCCTTATGAAGGGTTTGGGCGTTGTAAGGCATCGAATCTTCGCGCCCGTATTCGCTCAACATGTAAGTGCCGTCATCGGTTGAAGTTAAGATCAAATAACCGACCGGCTTTCCGTTTCGACTGACGGTCGCCAGCCAGCTGTGCGTGCCCGGCCCAAGCGGATCGATGGAGACAGCGGCGCCATTCCAATCTTCAAATGAGTCTTGTTTCGAAAGCTCGCTCACGATAGCGTCCGTGAAGCTTAGAAGCGAAGCAGGGACGGCGGTTTTTTGCTTGCCCAGAACGGCTGAATTGACAAGCAGGGCTGAATGTATCGAAACGTTCGGTTTGGGGGCCTCGCTGATTCCGGCCTCAAGGGCGGCTCCCGGTTCCGCCGGAATCAGGCATCCGGCGAGCAGAAGGACGGCGGTGGTTTTTTTGGTAAAGGAGAGAATCTTCGCAGGGTTCATACGTTTCACCCTTTCCTGATTTCCGCGTTTCACTGCTTCCTGATATTGCAAGAAAAACTACCTTTAAACGCGGTCTGTCTTCTGTGAAAGTACGTCGATAGACGTTTTTCTTATAATATCAGTAAGTATAAACTACAGAGCCACTGCTTCCTGATATTGCAAGAAAAACTACCTTTAAACGCGGTCTGGCTTCTGTGAAAGTACGTCGATAGACGTTTTTCTTATAATATCAGAAGGTATAAACTACAGAGCCACTGCTTCCTGATATTGCAAGAAAAACTACCTTTAAACGCGGTCTGTCTTCTGTGAAAGTACGTCGATAGACGTTTTTCTTATTGTATGGGACAAGCCGTAAAAAGACTGTTGCAAGCTGTCAAGCAGCCGGAGGAATCTCCGGTTCTATTTTTGCCTTCTTTTAGCGAGGAAGGTCTAAATAAATCTACCCTTTTGAGCGGAGATGAAACAAACCGCAGGTTATGGCGGACAAATGCACCTTGGGTTCGTACTGCCATGTCGTTTCGCTCCGTCTGTTGGCGAATTGTTCGCGAATCGCTGCCAGTTTGTCTTCATCGGGCTCTTTCAGGAGATCCTCGTAATAGATATCGATGACCGCCAGTTCTTCCTTCAGACGCTCCTGGGCCAGCTCTGCCCAACGGTAGTCCATTTCGGCAAGCTTCCCGGTCATATAGGCTTCCAGCCGACGGCCTGCTTCGGCAAGCGAAATCCCCGCCGGCTGGACGTGAACGTTCTCGGGCAGGCGCGGAGTTAGACTCAGCCCTTTCAGACGTTCGGGAAACGGGGAGATAATCCGCCCGGTAACCAGCGATATGCCGATAAAATGAAGCTCCTCCTTCTTCATGTCGCACGCCATTTCCGCCTTGAAGCAAACGCCCAGCCACGGTTCGTAAGGAGCGGAGAACAGCGTTTCGCGCTGCAGCGAAGGCGGCTGCTCGAACAGATACAGGCAGGAGCCCTCTTGGCGGGCGGCGCTCCATATTTGCTGCAGCCTCGCGCTGCCGTAGGTTACGTCTTCGCGTTGGATTCGTCCCGGACCAAGCTGCGGCAGAACGGGCGCCGTTCCGTAGTATCGCGACAATAGATGATCCTGCTGCTTGGCGGCCGCGTTTTTTTCCTGCTCGTTTTTATCGTAGCGTTCCGGGTCGAACACGAACGTGTACGACAGCGTTTCCGGCTCGGCGCCGGTTCTGTCGACGAATCCCCAATAATAAGGCCGGTTCGTCAACTGCCTGTCCGCCTGCGGGGACAGCTTGACCGTGACATGATACGGCGATTTCTCGATGATCTGGCACTCCGTGCTTTCCAGATAGGTCATCATATGCTCCTGTACCTGCTGCGGAGTCATGCTCATATCAGGCTTCCTCCTCCTTCATCGTTTCCGATTCGTAGTCGACCTGCTGCTTGATTTGGTCCAGGGTTTGGCCAAGCGAGTTGACCTTCTGCCGGATTTCCTCGTTGGAATCGGATTCGAGAAACATTTTTACGAGCCTTTTTTCCAGCGATTCCTGTTTCTCGAAACGTTCGAGGATGACGTCCAGTCCGCCAATGACCATTTCGAACATGTTGATCTTTTCGTGAAGGAGATGCAAAATATGCTCCTCGATCGTTCCCGAGGTGGACAGGTTAAAGATCTTCACGTCGTTTTGTTGTCCCAGACGGTGTACGCGTCCGATCCGCTGTTCGACCCGCATCGGGTTCCACGGAAGGTCGAAGTTGATCATATGGTGGCAAAACTGCAGGTTGATGCCTTCGCCGCCGGCCTCGGTCGCGATCATCACCTGGGCGCGCCCGCGGAACAGATCCATCATCCAGTCTTTTTTGCCGCGGTTCATGCCGCCCCGGTAGGGGACGCAAATCAGGCCGTGTTTTTGAAAATACTGAAGCAGATATTCCTGGGTAGCCCGGTATTCGGTGAACACGATCACTTTTTCATTCATCTGCTGAATCAGCTCGATCGTTTTTTCGGCCTTCGTATTGGCTTTGATCGCGCGGATGGCGTTGACCAATTCCCACACTTTGGACGTGAGGGGAGAGTCGTCCGGAATTTTTTTCGAAAGGTTCACCAGGGTCAGGAATACGGCATCGCGGCTGCTGCAAACCTCCCGCTGCAAAGTCACGAGCGACAGCATGCTGCTCAGGTTCCCCCCGGAAGCACGGTATTCGTCTCTGACAAAATCCGTGACGCCGTCGTATAAAGCCTGCTCCTCGGGCGAAAGCTGCAAACTGACATTCGTTACATGCCGCTTCGTAAAATGGACCGGTCCTTCGCCCCGGCGGTTGCGGATCATCACCTTGGCGAGTTCGTCCTTGAGCTGCTCCTGGTTTTTCGGCTGCCGTTTGCCGACGACGAAGTTGGTGGCGAAATCGCCCTGGCGCCCAAGCTGTCCGGGCTTCAAGAGCGTGATCAGATTAAACAGCTCCGTCATATCGTTTTGCACCGGCGTGGCGGTGAGCAGGAGACAATATTTTTTGCGCAGCTTTTGAATGAATTGGTAGTTGGTCGTCTTTTTATTTTTCAGCTTATGGGCTTCGTCGATGATCAGCATGTCGTATTCCTGCCCCAGCAAAAAATCCTTGTGCGGGTCGCGTTTGGCCGTGTCGATGGATGCGACCACGATGTCGGAGTGCCAGGTGTAGGCTTTTTTCTGAGCGACGGCGGGAATGCCGAATTTGCTGTTCAGCTCGCGAACCCACTGGAGCACCAGGGAAGCGGGCACGAGGATCAGAACTTTCGATACGAGGCCGCGGATCATGTATTCCTTCAAAATCATCCCGGCTTCGATCGTTTTGCCGAGTCCCACTTCGTCGGCCAAAATAGCTCTGCCGGACATTTCGAACAGCACTTTGCGCGTTGTGTCAAGCTGATGAGGGAGCGGGGAAAGACCCTGCAAATGCTTCAGGCACTGCAGTTCGTCGAAGCTGGTGACCAGGCGCGCTTCCTCGCCCTGGATGGCCAACTGCGCCAGCCGCCAATCTCCCCAGGGGCCTCCTTTATCCAGGCGGTTATTCAGTTGTTCAAGCCAGCTGCGATCGATATGCAGAGGAACCGGAAGGGCCTGCGGGTTCTCGTTCGTATTGGAAGTGCTCATGCCCCTACCTCCTTCGAAGTTTTCGTATACTAGAGGATTTAGCAAAAATCCATGCGTAACCTTTAGTATGCACGTAATCGAAAGAGTTCATAACCGGTATCCAAAGGAGGAAGGGCAGGGGATATGGAGGGGTTAATAACGGATCTGGACTTCGATGTCCTGTTCGTAATTGCCGAAATGTCTGCCGAAGAGACTGACGCCTCCGGGATATTTCGCATCCTCGGGCGAGCTGATCCGGAAACGGATCGGTTTGCCGGGGGAGATGGGAATGTCCTGAATGCTGACTCTGGACAGCCGGACGCCGTCCATGAACGTGCCGCCTGCGTTGATCCAAAGCGTTTTGAGCAGCCCGTGCTGCGTGCTTCCCCGATCCCACCAAAGCGGGGTAAGCTTTCCGCGAACGCTGCCGAAGTCCCCGGGGGACGTCCATTTGCAAACCTCGATCCCGCCTACCGAAAACAGAATGTCCGAAGGCCAGTTTTCCTCGTAACCCGGCGCTTCGGAACAGATTTCAAGCGAGATGCGGATATCGGTCAGCAGTTTGCTTTCTACCATATAATTAGGGATCTGGTATTCGACGTAACCGCTGGCGAACCAAAGATGCTGGGCATTGACGTGCTCAGGCTCGGCAAAATAGCGGGGATCGTCCCGCATGCCGATCAGCTTGGCTTCCGATGCAAGCCCGCAGGTAGGTTTTACGTGGTATGCGATGTAATGGCCGACCGGAATCGATACCGAATAACCGTTCTGATCCGGATGGATGGCTTCGTCCACGGCGCCCGAAGGCTTGAACACCAGCGTGAGCCTGTCCATAACGAGGAAGCATTTTTTCTGCATCCCGCGTTTTCCGGACGAAATTTCCGTATCGATAATGCCTGCTTCTTTCAGCTGCTGGACATGCTTGGTGACGATCGCCGACGAGATGCCGAGCCTTTGGGCGATTTCTTTGATGTTGAGCGGTTCCCGGCTCAGCATTTCTATCATTTTGATCCTTGTGTCGGATGCCAGGGCCGCAAATAAGGAGAGGCTGTCCCGGTCTACGTTTAATTCCATGAAATATCCCCTTTATCGCATTTGTCATGCGGTTTCAGTGTTCCAAACATGCGTACGGATTGAATTATATAACTAAATGGTTAATCAAACAAGAAGCTGATCGGCAGAGTGAGGCGGATTGAACGGGATTTCGGCGAATCCCGATCAAAGATATGGTTAACGAATAAAAAATTCCTTGCAGAGCAAAGCTTTGAATAACCGATACGCCGATGTTCGGGCGACCTACATTACATCAAGACAGGAGCAGCTATGTCTATTCGTTTTTGGGTGCAAAAAAGAAAAAATGCGGACGAAGCGCCGGAAGTTCCAGCGAAAACGCTGCCCGCAATTAAGCCGGCTGAAACCTTCGATGAACGTCTGGAGTGGCTGCAGCAGGAGCTGGTCCGCTGCTCCGACTTGATTATCCATACGTTTCATGCAGGCCCCGTGTTGAAATGCGCCTTGGTATTTTTTCGGGGCATAATCGACAAAAACACGGTCCAGGACGAGGTGCTGCGAAACTTGTTCACGCTCGATCCGGACGACGCCGCAAAATTCCGCGAGCAGTTGTTCGAGTACAAGCGGTTGTCCGTCACGGACCTGAACGTCATCACCGATCCCCAGAAAGGGCTTACGGCCATTTTGGAAGGGCATGCGCTGCTTCTTGTCGACGGGGACCGGCGGATGCTTGAGATCCCGGCCGCTTCTTTCGAGAAAAGAGCGATTGAGGAAGCGCCGAATGAATCCGTCATCCGCGGCCCCCGCGAATCGTTTATCGAAGATTTGGACGTCAATATTAGACTGCTGCGGAAACGCATCAAAACCCCGGCTTTCAAAATCGAATCGATGGAAATCGGCGTGCAGACCAAAACCAAAGTGGCGATTGTCTACATGCAGGGAATCTGCAAGCCGGAACTTCTGGAAGAAGTAAAAAAAAGATTGTCGGAGATTCGCATCGACGGCGTCATCGGCAGCAGTTATTTGGAAGAGTTCCTCAAAGACAGTCCGTTTTCTCCATTTCCCCAAATGCAGTACACCGAACGGCCCGATGCGACGGCCGCTTCCCTGCTGGAAGGAAGGGTGGCCATTCTCGTGGACGGAACGCCGATCGCTCTAATGGCGCCGGTGACGCTTTTTATGCTGATGCAGGCGACGGAGGACTATTTCCAGCACTACGTGGCAGCCACATGGATTCGGTGGATCCGGTATGTCTTTCTTGTGGTTTCGTTGGTTTTGCCTTCAACCTATATTGCCGTGACGACGTTTCACCCGGAAATCATTCCTTCGAATTTGTTAATTACGATCGCCGCTTCGAGGGAGATCGTGCCTTTTCCGGCCCTGGTGGAAGCTTTCATCATGGAGATTGCGTTTGAAGCGCTGCGGGAAGCCACGGTTCGAATTCCAAAAGCCATCGGCCAATCGGTTTCCATCATCGGGGCGCTGATTATCGGCACGGCAGCGGTGCAGGCGGGGATCGTTTCGGCGTTTATGGTCATTATCGTTTCCCTCACGGGAATCGCTTCTTTTATTAGCCCCCACTTCGATTTGGGGCTGGCGTTTCGGCTGCTTCGGTTTCCCATCATGATTTTGTCGGGGATGTTCGGCCTGTTCGGGCTGGCATGCGGCTTGATCTTCATTTATATCCATCTGATCAATCTGCGTTCGTTCGGGATGCCGTATTTATCCCCGCTCACGCCGCTGAAAATCGCTGATTTGAAGGATACGTTCATCCGGGTGCCGTGGCCGTACATGAACAGACGTCCTGCATTTGCAGGGGAAAACCGGAGGAGGCAAAACGCAGCCGAGGAGGATGAAGGGGATTGAACCGTTCGAGGATGATGCGAAAAGCAGTCGTTTTGGCCATTTTTTTATTCCCTTTGCTCCTTCTGGGCGGCTGCTGGTCTTCCCTGGAGCTCAATGAACGGGCTTTCGCGCGAATGCTGATCGTGGACAAGGCCGAAGACGGGGTCGAACTTACGCTCGTTTTTCCGCTTACGAACCGGTTGATTCCCGCAACGGCAGAAGGCACAGGGCAGCAGGAAGGCAAAGCTTTTTCCTATATTTCGCAAACCGGGATCGACATCGGCCAGGCTTACAGAAACATTCAGGTCAATTTGACCCGGAAAATCAATTTTGGGCAAACGAGGGTAATCGTGATCGGCAGGGAACTGGCTGAGGAAGGGGTCGAGTCCGTTCTGGAATTTATCGGCCGCAACGCGCCGTTTTACTTGAATTCCAAGCTGTATATCACGTCCGGAAGAGCCCATGATGTCGCGAAAATCGCTACCGTCAGCGAAAGGTTTCCGAGCGAGGTTCTGGCGAAATTTTCCGAATTGCATATGACGATCGACACGTCCAGCAAAGATGTGATGGCAGCCAATTTTAACGGAGGCGATATCATGATTCCCTTATTGCAGCTGGAAAAGAAAAGGATCGAATCCGAAAGGGAGAAGGAACAGTTGTGGGTTCATTCGACGGGGGCGGCCATCCTCAAAGCAGGCAAAATGGTCGATACGTTGAACATGAAAGAAATGCGGGGCGGGTTATGGATCCTCGGCAAATTGAAGGATGCGGAGATTACGGTGCAGTCGCCGACGGATCGAAGGCATGTCAGCTTCTTGATCCGCAACACGCATACCCGCACGAAGCCGGAACTTAGCCGCGGACGCATGGCGATACGCATCGAAGCGAACGCGGATGCAAGCGTCATTTCGTCCGAATCCAATATTGATCTGGCCGATCCGAAGATGCTGAAGATGGTCGAAACAAGCTTGAATCACGAAATATACCGAAGAATGATGAGTGCCATCGCCAAAACCAGAAACGCCAAGTCGGATGCATTCAACTTCGGCAGTTGCATCGACTGGTTTTATCCCCGCGAGTGGCAACGCATCAAACCGCATTGGCGGGAAATTTACGCCGATTCCCTAGCGTTCAGGGTTCAGCCGGACGTGAAGATCAGGCAGGTCGGCACCATCAAAGAATCGGTCGTGAAAATTTTGGTTCCGAAACGGCGGGATGAAAAATGATCGTCATCGGCATCGCGTACATGTGCATTATCGGCTATGAATGGTGGTATCTTACCAGGAAAAAACGGAAGAAACGCACGTTTGTTGCCGTGCTGGGCTCTGCCGTTTTGATGTGCCTGTGCCTGGAAACGCTGAGCCTTTTTGAAAAGGAGTGGACGATCGCCAAGCTGATCGAAGGGGTGTTCGGACCCGTTGAAACGCTGATGAGAGCAGGGAAATGAAAGGAAGGCGCATGCTTTGGAGAAAGTTTCGCAATCCCAGATCTATATGCTGTACTCGCAATATCTGTATACGACCACGCTTGGATTCATCATCCCCCTGCTGATCAAGACTGCCCAATACATGGCTTGGGTTTCCCTGCTCGCGGGGGCCGTCATCGGATTGCTGATGACGTATGGCGCCTATCGTTTGGCGTCCAAGAGACCGGAGAGGAACTTTGCCGGTTACGGCGGGGAACTTGTCGGCAGATGGCTCCACTATCCGCTCATGTTCCTGATGCTGTTTGCGATCCTGTTCGTTGCGGCATTTATTATGCGGGAACTGCTGGATCTGATCCTCCAAATTTATTTGCAGGATACGCCGAGTTGGGCGATTGCCTTTCTCTTCGGGTGCACCTTCGTTTACGTCGTCCGTTCGGGCGTCGGAACCATTTTCCGGGCCGCCCAAGGTTTTTTCTTCATTAGCGTCGTTTGGATTTTTGTTGTCCCGCCGTTTGTTTTCAAAGAGCTGAATTTCAATATGGCCGTCGCGTTCGTCAACCATTTCGATGCGGCGGGGGTTTGGGGCGGAACCTACTTTATGGCGGCGCAGTTCGGCGAGATGGCGTTTATCGTTTTCCTGTTTCCTTATTTCGCGAAAAAAGGGAAAACGATGAAGTCCCTTTGCTGGGCGACCGTCACTTCGGTCATTATCGTCCTAACCGGCCTGATTTCGACGATTTTGCTGTTCGGGCCTTCGCTTGCGGGAAACCTGACTTATCCGGAGCTTGAGATGATACGGTATATCCCTCCGGGAGGTTTTTTCGAAAATTTGGATCCGCTCATTATTGCGATATGGCTCTCCAGTTTATTCGTTAAAATCAGCCTGCTGTTGTTCATATCCGTCATAGGCTTGACGCAAACTTTCGGGCTCAAGGACCATAAGCCGTTTTCGCTTTCGATGACCGCCATGATGGTGGGGCTTTCCTTGTTGATGGTTCGGACGGCGCCGGAGCTCGATCATTTGGCTACTCACGGTTTTGTTTCGTTCCTGATCTTCGTCGAGCTGATTCCTCTTCTCTATTGGGCTGCCGATTGGATCGGTACCTGGTCCGGCAGACGAAAGGCCAGGGGAAAAAACATGTAACAGGCATCGCCGAAAAAAGTTTCCGAACGCTGCTGACATAAGGATGTCAGCAGCGTTTTTTTGTATATTGCGGCTCATGTTCGCGCATGGCTTAAACCGGATGGGCTATGTACATGGCCGAATTGAAATCGTATGATATTACATGCCAAATGGAGCAAAGGAACTGGAACATTTTTCAAAGCCGCTTCGTTCATATCATAAAGACCATAAAAAGGGAGCCTGGAGATGAAGAAACTGCTTATGATGCTGATGGCTGCATTGGCGATCGGAGGCTGCTCCGATACGGGTGCGGGCAAGCCGGAGCAAGATGCCGACGCAGCGCAGACCGGAACGGAAACGCAAGCAACAGGAGCCAAAGGCGGGGCTTTCGAAGCCGGGGGGCCTGAAAACGATCAAACGAGTGATGCGGGCTCGGAAGGAACGGGAACGCAGGAGCCGGAGCAGCAAGAGAAGGCCCCTGATAAAAGGCTTCCACTGTTGGATACGACCAAGCTGGAAAACACCTATGGTTTTGCCGATAAAACCGGGAAATATATTCTCTCTTTCGAAAACATGGACGTTGCCGACCTCGACAAAGCCATCGGGAAGGACGGCCGGCCGCTGAACATCAAATTCGTCAAAAAACAACCTCAAGGCAGCCGGGATGACGGATCCCAGTCCGCAAACAACTTTAACAACGTTCAAGGCCTGCTGTACGAAGTCGTGGGCGGCAATGCTCAGCCGAATGAAACCTATTATTTGGTTAACAGCGACAATTTTAACGTCGCCTCCCTGCTGCAGGTGAAGCCGGAAGTGAAAGAAGGGGCGGATGTCGCCGTCAAAAAGAAGATCGAGGAGACGAAAGCCCAAAAGATCGATAAAATCTGGAAAATGGCTTCCATCGCGCCTGAGCGGGACGTTTACCTGGTTCAATTCCAAAAGCAGGGGAAAAAGATCACGGCGTCTCTGGTGTTGGTAGAGGGGGAGGGGATCGCGTCGAAAGATTTTACGGCCGATTACGATCCGATTTCGACCTGGCGCGTGGATGACGGCGGAGAGATCGTGCCCGAGATGTTTTCGTTCCTGTTTGCCGCCTCTAGCCCGGAAGGGATCGTATTGGGCGTCGCCTGGGCCGGGGCGGAGGGCGAAAACGGCTACATCTTCAAGCAATCGGGAAATGAACTGGTTGACCTGAATATCACTGCAGGCCGGTACATGTCGTACTAAGAAGCGAAAGCCCGGGCAGCCGCGGGACACTCCCGAAAAGCTAACAATCGCCATAAAGACCCTATTTCCGATAAAGGAAATGGGTCTTTTTTATGTTCTGTCGCCATTTTGTCGTTATACCGTGCTTAAAAGTAAAAAAATCTATATGGAATTTAATAAAAAAAGTTTTGCCTTCCTGCTTAAGTGCCCTTATATTAAGAGTACAATGCTCGTTAAATGTTCGTATTTGGACCTTAAGGGCGTTGGAATATTTCGCTTTCGGAAAGGTGATTCCGCGTTGAAGAAATCCATTTTTCAATTGAACACAAGAACCGTGGTGACCATAGGGATCGGTGCGGCCCTGTATGGAGCCACCAGCTTTATCGGCATTCCCGTAGGACCCGATACGTCTCTGCGGCCGGCCATTGCGCTGTTGGCGATATTCGGCGCGTTGTTCGGCCCCGTCGTCGGATTTATCGCCGGGCTCATCGGGCACGTGCTGAACGACCTGCTGACCAGCGGTACGGTATGGTGGGGCTGGGCGCTCGGTTCGGGCATTACGGCGGCGTTTATGGGACTGATTTATTTGTCCAAAGGTTTCGATCCGCAAAACGGGAGTTTTAAAGGGAAGCATATCGGACTGTTTATCGTTTACGGCATCGTCGGGATCGTTTTGTCGCTGCTGTTCTCCGGCTGGTTCGACATCGCGTTTATGGGCGAACCTTCCGACAAGCTGGTCGTGCAGGTCACGGCGGCTTCGATTTCGAATATCATCGTCTTTTTGGTGCTTGGCGTTCCGGCCGTCATCGGCTTTGCGAAACGAAACGCCAAAACGAGCAATTTGAGCGTCAACGAGTAGGGCGAAGCAAGCGTCCGAAGGAATAGGAGTTATGGAAGGTTATGCAGCCAATCATCTCGTTTCAACAATACGGATTCAAGTATAAAAACCAGTCGGAGCCCACGCTGAAGGAGATCACGCTCGATATCTATCCCGGGGAAAAGATCTGGATCGCGGGCCCCAGCGGCTCCGGCAAATCGACATTGGCCCATTGCATCAATGGGCTTATTCCTTTTACGTACGGGGGAGAAACCAGCGGGAGCTTGAACATTGCCGGCCAAAACCCGTCGGAATTAAGCATATTTAAGCTAAGCCGCACGGTCGGAACGATCCTGCAGGATCAGGATTCCCAGTTTGTCGGGCTGACGGTGGCCGAAGATACCGCGTTCGTCATGGAAAACAAGGCGACGCCGCGCCCGCAGATGAAGCGGGAGGTGGCCGCCGCTTTAAACATGGTCGACATGCTGGAGTATATCGAGCATAGTCCCTACGAGCTGTCGGGAGGACAAAAGCAAAGCGTATCCTTGGCGGGTGTGTTGTCCACCGATGCCGAGGTGCTGCTGTTCGACGAGCCGCTGGCGAATCTGGATCCGGCGAGCGGACGGAAGGCGATGCAGCTCATCGACGACATTCACCGCAAAAGCGGCAAAACGGTTATTATCATCGAGCATCGCGTCGAGGACGTTTTGCAGCAGCCGGTAGACCGGATCGTGCTGATGAACGAGGGCCGGATCGCGGCAGCCGGAACCCCGGACGAGATCTTGTCTTCGGGCGTGCTGCACGGATTCGGCTTGCGGCCGCCGCTGTACGTCGACGCGCTTCAATATGCGGGCGTACCGCTGAAAGGCGTTAGCGGCTTGCGTCTGCCGCAGCGGCTCGACATTCCGGACTTGAAGGAAAAACTCGACCATTGGTGCGAAACCCGCGGGGACGTTTCGGACCGGCAGCCTGCCGCGCCGCTGCTGGAAGTCAAGGGCCTGAATTTCGGTTACGAAGCGGGGCACCCGGTCATCAAGGATGTTTCCCTGCGGGTCGGCGCCGGGGAAATCGTGGCGCTGCTCGGCAACAACGGCGCAGGCAAGTCGACGCTGTCCCAGCTGATTACCGGCATTTTGAAGCCGCAATCGGGAGAGCTGCGGTATGAAGGCCAGGATATCGGCTCCTGGTCGATTCGCCGGCGCGGGGAAGCGATCGGGTACGTCATGCAAAATCCGAACCGGATGATCACGCAGCATATGATTGCCGACGAAGTCGGGCTCGGGCTCAAAGCGAGAGGCGTGCCGGCGGACGAAATCAAGCGTCGCGTCGAGGATGCCCTAAGGATATGCGGGCTGTATCCATTCCGCAATTGGCCGGTATCCGCGCTCAGCTACGGGCAGAAAAAACGGCTCAGCATCGCTTCCATTTTGGTTCTCGAACCTAAACTGATCATTTTGGACGAGCCGACGGCCGGGCAAGATTACCGACATTATAAGGAGTTTATGGATTTTATCGCTTCGTTGTCCAAAGAAGGCATCGGCTTTTTGCTGATCACCCACGACATGTACCTGGCGCTGGAATATGCCGTGCGCGCCGTCGTGCTCAGCGGGGGGCGGGTGATCGCCGAAGATTCGGTGGCGCAGGTGCTGAGCAATCCGGTGGTAACGGAGGCGGCTCATTTGAAGGAAACGTCGCTGTCCCTGTTCGCGAAAGCGAACGGGCTCGTTTCGCCTGAAAAATTCGTGCAGGCGTTCATTAACGCAGAGAAAAAGGGGAAGGGCCATGAATAGGACGGGAAGCCTCTACGTCCCGGGAAACTCGCTGTTTCACCGGCTGGACGGCGCAGTCAAGCTGGTGCTTTTTATGGCCTGGACGGTCATGACCTACATGTTTTTGGATTTGCGCGTGTTCGTGCCGATGCTGATCGTCGGCATCGCCCTGCTTGTCACCGCGGGCATTCCGTTTAAACGGATGGCATTTTTGTTTTGGCTGATGATCATTTTTACCGTGCTGAACAGCATCTTTATCGTACTGATCACGCCCACGTTTGCGACGAGGCTTACCGGTACGGATACGCCGGTCATTCCGCTCGGGTACAATACGATCAACAGCGAAACGCTTTTTTACGTGCTGACGCTGTCGGCCAAATATTTGACGCTGCTGCCGATCACGATCCTGTGCATCTTCACCACGCAGCCGAGCGCGTTTGCGTCAAGCCTGAACCGGATCGGCGTCCCGTACAAAATCGCCTACGCGGTCAGCATCGCCCTCCGGTATATCCCTGATCTGACGGAGGAATTCCGCAGCACGCTGAATTCGATGCAGGCCCGCGGCATGGGGATCACGAAGGAAGACGGGAGCATCGCGCAGCGGATTCGCAATTTGGCGGCCGTGGTCGTGCCGGTCCTTCAATCGGCGCTGCACCGGATCGATTCCGTCACGAACGCCATGGAGCTGCGCGGATTCGGAACGCAAAAACGCCGAACCTGGTACAGCGGCAAGGATATGGAAGCGCTCGACTGGACGTTTGCTCTGCTTGGCATCGTCCTGCTGGCAAGTGGAATTTGGCTCAAGGTCAAGGTGCTGCACGGCTTTTGGTATCCATTTTCATACATTTAGTTTTCGGAGACCCGTGACTTTAGCCATGGGAGGAGAAAACGTTGGCTTGAAAAGCCAACCGACCCACTCCGATCCTCCTTTTAAACTTGTCATCAAAAGCAAACATTTGTTCTTGTTTTAGCA
>Ga0180220_1000732_pt1 | contig 30428 bp, 22 predicted proteins | sample eDN5th37CBELigBY_FD_151335 | JGI IMG/M metagenome (GOLD analysis project Ga0180220, IMG submission 151335) | Enriched backyard soil microbial communities from Emeryville, California, USA - eDNA 5th pass 37_C BE-Lig BY (version 2) (version 2) | ecosystem: Environmental > Terrestrial > Soil >... | reverse complement strand
ATCACTGTAGTGGTGAACAGATGATAGAACTGTAGTATAGGTATATGTGTAGTATATATCAGAGTATTAGTACTGATATATAGATATGAATGTAGGTATTAGACTGGAGAACAGTCCCCCCCCCCCCATCTGTACTGACTCTCACTACAGTATGGGGGGACTGATTCTAGTACAGATATTACACTGACTAGTAGTACAGATATTACAGTTCTCTAGTACAGCTACTGCACTGACTAGTAGTACAGATACGGTACTGACTCTCACTACAGTATGGGGGACTGATTCTAGTACAGATATTACACTGACTAGTAGTACAGATATTACAGTTCTCTAGTACAGCTACTGCACTGACTAGTAGTACAGATACGGTACTGACTCTCACTACAGTACGGGGGACTGATTCTAGTACAGATATTACACTGACTAGTAGTACAGATATTACAGTTCTCTAGTACAGCTACTGCACTGATTAGTAGTACAGCTGCTATACTAATCTATAGTACATATTACATGGTCTCTATATAATATGTATCGTGATTCTACGCTGTCCTAGCTATCATTCTCTCGGTTAGTGTTGTCAGTCTGTACACTCTCTAGCTCGTGATCATTGCTGTGCAGTGTACTTCTTCTTATAGTTCTCACTGTACTGCCTGAGCCACTGTCACTGATCTTCATGGCGTTAGGATTACGGATGTAGTATACCTTGTGGAACATAAGACTGTTAACTGTTATGAGGTTAGCCACTATCAGTAGTGCGCTGAATACGATGTACTTGTTGATATGACTGAGGTCTATATTGGAGATGATGGCCATCAGTATGGCGAAGAAGCCTGTATTGTAGATGGAGAAGCCTATGATCTTAGACTCGTCGTATATCTTGTACTCTATTCGTCTGACCCTTATACCTAGTATAGCTCCTCCTATTAAGAGCAGTATACCATACGTCACTATTATCCAGCCCAGTATTCTACCTGCCTTATTGGTATTGCAGGTATAATAGTCGTAGTACGGTCTATGTATATCTATCTGATTCAGTGTTACTCCTGGACTAGGATGTATAGCCATCATTATGCAGAGTAGTATGAGTATGGGCAGGCAGAGTACTCCTACTACTATGGCTACCTGCATGTTGGTGATCTTGATGACTGCTAGAGTAGTGGCATCGAACAGTCTGTCTACTCTCCAGGTCTTAGCAAAGAGTGGTATGAACAGAAGTGCAAAGCCCATAGTTAGAGTCCAGTTGGCTAAGTGACAGGCTGCTACTGAGTCTGATACACTAGGATATCTAGTATAGACATGGAGATAGAGTAGAGTACTGCCTGCTAGACAGGTATACATGAATATAGGAGACGCTGCCTTGATGGTAGTCGCCTTCCTATTGACTACTAGATAGGTCAGCCATACTGCATTAGATGCTATGCAGACTCCTGCTATTACTCCGAAGACTATCTCTACAGTCTTGTATCTGTCCTTATCGTAGGTACGCTCATACCAGAGTGGTTCAGGGAATACGTGGTCAGCTGTCTTAGACTCGTACGGACTGATAGGGTTAAGGCCCATACTGATATTGAACTGTAATAGGAAGCCGCTGTTCTCCTGTGCATGATTAGCATTCCAGGAGATCTTACCCTTATATGTAGTGGTAGTATATCTCCTGAGGAAGTCCCTAAGTACGTAGTGATCCTTAGTACCTGACAGCTTGAGCAGTTCTCCATAGATACCTATGGCTAGAGCACCTGTATCACTATATGTATTGTAGGTCTCGATGTCTGCATTCTTAGTGTACAGCTTCTTGAACTGATCTAGTGTACCGAACCTCTCATCCACGAACTTAGTCTCGGGTGTCTCACTACTGATGCACATCATGTACCCCTTAGTGATATCGTATCCATCAAAGTCTGCCCACGATGGCCCGCATCTAGCGATCATAGCTTTGGGAGTATAGTCATGCTCGTACATCACATCCCTAAGGAACTTAGCTATCTTACCATTACCAGTACAGATGTACCATACGTCCGGATCATCATCCATATTGTCTAGTACAATATCTGTCAGTGTCTTCTTCAAGTCCTCAGGATACTCATGCATAGGATCAGCTTCTCTAGCGGTCAGATCATTGAATGTGGCTGTCTTCACTATGGAGATGTCGTTCTGCTCCAGGAACTTGAACAGCTCCTCATTACACATACCCACGAAGGACACAGTAGACTGTACGAAGATAGCGGTCTTAGCTCCTCCTATTCTCAGTGGAACTACAGTACCAGTCATGTAGTTACTGATCATAGTACCCAAGCTGAATGACCACTGTCTTGGATAGTCACTGAATGTATTGTACGGAGTATATGATGATATGACCAGTCTCTCATTCTCCTCTAATACTTGAGTAGCAGACTCTAATGGATCACCTACTGGAGGATCAGCCACTGTTGTATAGGGTGCTAAATACAGATCTACTGCATCAGTATCTATCCAGTCCTGTAGTATCTGTCTAGCTATCGCAGTATCGTACTCATCTTCTGCATATACTATCTCCATACTGTCATACATCTCTCCATCTATCTCCAGTGGGAATATGTGCTCATTCACGTACTCTAGTCCAACCTTATGCCCATTAATGGTAGCATTAACTAGGACATGAACTACAGGAGCACCCTGCTTACTCATATCATTAGGCTGCATAGAGATCGGTGCACCCACTCTAATACTCTTACAGTCTGTCAGTATAGACAGATGCAATGCAGTTAACAGTACAGTATACTTAAGCATATTCGTCTTTATGGTACCATATTATATACACTGTCTTCTCTACATACAGTACTGTTACCCCTACTATTAGTATGCAGTATAGAGACTAGAGCACTGAGTAAGCTGATCTACTAGTGGTATGAGTCTAGAGTACAGACCGAGCTGTCGTGGCAGCTCGCGAGTTCTCTCAAGAACTCGGACTGTATATTAGCTAGAGTACAGACCGAGCTGTCGCGACAGCTCGCGAGTTCTTACAGAACTCGGACTGCTGAATGAGACTAGGAGTACGGACTGCATACTAGACTAGGAGTACGGACTGCATATTAGCTAGGAGTACAGACTGTATATTAGCTAGGAGTACAGACTGTATATTAGCTAGAGTACAGACCGAGCTGTCGCGACAGCTCGCGAGTTCTTACAGAACTCGGACTGCTGAATGAGACTAGGAGTACAGACTGTATATTAGCTAGAGTAACGACCGTAGGGAGTAGCTGACGAAGGAAGCGTTCAGACTGGACTGTCGTATTAGTCTAGAGATCAGATTGAGCTCTCATAAGAACTGGGACTGCTCATTCAATAGTAACACATGTCCTTATACCGGACATGTGTTCTCTCTTACTCTCCCTCTCTCTCTCTTTCTATGTACAGACTCCTCTACTCTAGAGCCATTTAGTAACTATCAACTTGCCATCTACTGTAGGAGGTACACTGTCTTCAGTCTCTCTATTGTGCTGACCTACGCAGTAGATAAGGTCTCCGATATCACTCGACTAACTGTAGTAGAGACAGATAAGGGATACGACATAGTGAGATATACACCTAAGGATAGCAAGAAGTACAGGCATGACGCTGGATATCTGGTAGGGTTCAAACCTCTGAACTACAGCTACAGTATACCTATCAACTACGTGGATCATGTGAAGAGAATGCCTAATCTAGTCGAGCTGATTCTTAGACCAAGCTACGAGAATGGTAGTCTAGATATACCAGATAATCTACTGGACAGGGCTAAGAATCTCAGTCATCTAGAACTGACAGGCAACGTAGTCATCAATGATGCAGGCAGACTGATCAGACCTGCAGCTGACAACCTCGTGGTACTCAAGCTGGAGAATGCTAATATAGACAGTCTGCATGAGATACGAATGCCTGCCCTCACAGTACTGTGGCTCAGCTACTGTACTTATAGAGGAGATGAAGCACTGTATCTGGGATACTGTCCAGTTCTTAGAGAGCTGTACGTAGGAGATTCTGAGCTGATGCTCTTACCAGACGTGCAAGACTGCAGAGAACTAGAGAGTTTGACAGTGGAGGCATGTGATCTCAGTAATGACAACATCAGCAGCTACGATTGGTCTGATCTCAAGCAGATGGAATGGCTCCAGATCAGCTTCTGTAGAATAAGGGGTACACTCAATGAGTCTATAGGTCAGATGACTAAGCTGCAAGGACTGAAGGTCGATAATAACCAGCTCGAAGGTGAGCTGCCGAAGAGTATGGCTGATCTGAAGGAGTTAGACTTACTGGACGTATCTAATAACAGCTTCACTGGAGGTCTAGAACATCTCGTAGGACTGAAGGAGCTGCGTATACTCGACATATCTTATAATCAGTTCGTCGAGATACCGGCAGATCTGATAAGAGACGAACTGACGCATCTGATAGTAGCAGGCAATCCTCTCGAGAATCTACCCAGCATAAGACGCATCGTTAAGAGTAGAGCAGAGGTAGATGCTGAACTCTCGCTGACACTGTGACATATTACGGATGAGGAAGTCCGTAATATGTACATTTCGTTCTAGTCGTCTGCCATTATCCTCATCTCGTACTCCTATGCAGCGACAGGAACTGCATTCGGTATCTTCTTGGGAATCATGGCATAGAATCTCGGTACAGTATGCACTGCAGTCACTGTTACTGCTCCTAACAGTACTAGACTGCAGTAGAGTACGTGCCTAGTGATGTACAGTATAGACAGTCTGCAGATAACAGACACTAGTACAGTGTAGAGTACTATCGAGAGTATGGATACTGACAGCGTCTTCGAATCCTCGTAGTCATCCATGGATACTCTTAGTAACAGGTATAGACTGCATGATAGACCTACTAACAGTATCAGGAAGTACAGTACCTGTAATGCCCAGACTATGGTAGCTGACCTTATGTATCATCAGCGTATTGACAGCGATGAGGTTAGCTGCGGAAGATGATGTAGTCTATGCTGACACTCGGTCATCAGTATAGCGAAGAAGCCGATGATCTTGTACTCTACGCGTCTGACTCTGAAGAAGATGCCTTCTATTAGGGAATTCTACGGCATCTACAGCGAGACTCTTCAGATTACTGTACTCTGTAAAGTCTATCGGAACGCCCATGATTCAGTAGTACGGATCGTTGGTATACCTACGTTCGAAGTAGTCATCGTACAGCGCGCCTTCCTCGATACTCTATCGTCTATCTTCAATACTGTACTCTCTCTTCCGAGGGTCAGTTCGAGTGACTGTGTGTACATCTGCTTAGAAGACTAGTACTCGCCGTGATGGACTACAGTCTGACTCTTGACTCTGTACTTGAAGATTCTGGCTCTGTACGTCATGAGATCGTAGCTGTCGCTGATGAGAAGGTCTTCACAGTATCTACACCAGTCAGCTATGTAGTCGTACAGCCTGCACTTCTTGATGACTATCCTGGTGATATGCCTTAGATCGGTATCGTACAGCGCAGTACTGTTCATAGTACACTTCTTCAGCGATAGCAGCCGTACTCTGCGTAGATCCTCTATCAGAGGTATATTGTACAGCGTACTGTTCCTAATGATTGCTCTCTTCAACAGACTGCACTTACTGAGATCCAGCGTATAGTATAGAGGCAGATACACTGACCGCATATCTAACTTACGTAGCTGTCCTAGACATCTAAGTGCTCTATTGAAGTCAGCATGCCTCAGATCTACACTGCGCAGTCTTAGAACTGTCAGTCTACGCAGCTGCAAGTAGTCACTCGCTAGATGCACTCTCCTTAGTGTCAGCCTGACATTCGGAATGGACAGCTCACAGATAGTAATCTCGCTGTCTATCTCTATGTAGTCCATACTGGACAGTGCACTCACTATGGACTGTAGAGTGATAGCACTAGTATCTACAGCCAGTCGATTCCTAGGATGTACACCGAAGATGAGATGAGCAGTGCGTACTCTGCTCAGTACTAGGTCTGTTCTTGTACCTGTACTCATTGTCATTCGTATACAGACGTGTTCATCTCTCCTGATCACTTCTATTCTGGAGCTCTTACCGCTGCGCTTGAACCCAGCTACTACTCTATAGTCCATATTTGCTGCTATTCTACGCCATATATCATACCAGTCTAAGTGATATATAGTCTGCTCTCTACTTACAGTATCAGTGCCAGTACATAGTCGTCATAGTCCTTGAGTTCTGCACTGTTATGCAGTATATGCCATCTCTTAGGTAGACTGTACTGTAAGTACTTCTTACTGAGAGGCAGTCTACCGACTAAGCCTACGGTTACAGTAGCTAGAGTACAGTCTATATTGGTCTTCATTACATGGTTACCATTCTCGTCTAGAAAGCACTACAGTCACTCTGCGATCCTCTGTACCTCCTATATACAGCGATTTTTCCATCGGATCTGAAGTGGTCCCTGCACATTATCCACATGACATTGTACTGTCTAGCGAGCCTATATAAGTGATTGCTTACTCGTGACATTTACTGCACTCTTATCTCTACAGTACTGCAATTATACTACAGTACTGTACGCTCGTACCAGCCCTCCACTTCATCACACTGTCGTCGATACTTCATCACACTGTCGTTCACTGGCGTTCACACTGTTCCTCGTCGATACTTCGTCACTTCTCGTCACACTGTCGTCGTTCACTGGCGTTCACACTCCTCCTCTATAAGGAATCTGTTCTCTAGTATCATGTCGTAGACTGTACTCTTATCGGTGTAGCAGTAGTCTATCAGTCCTCTGCTCTCGAGTACATCGTCGTACCATTCGTAGGGTATTCTAAGGGCATCCACGCTGCCCTTAACTAACAGCTCGTAGGCAGTACTCTCGAAGTTGATGAGCCAGTATCCCGGATACTGTGCGGATCTCCATATGTAGGAACCTTCGTAGTCGCAGTCCTCTCTGTACTTGGAGTAACCTTCGACTGCCTTGAAGTCTGTACCGTCATAGTCACTCTCTATCGCAGCGTAGGATCTGAACTTAGAGAGAGGCCAGCGATCTAACTCGTCTCTGTCTACAGTATCTGGAACTAGTACTATGACTGCAGTATCTGCGCAGATTCGTTCACTTAGAGGGAAGTCTTCCTCCTCCATCTCCTCTTCCTTAGTCATGGGCTCATCTAGAAGTGCAGCCTTGAGTACCAACACAGGCTGTCTATCTCTAGTTATGTAACAGCTGAAGTCCATACTTTCTATACGTCATAGTAGCAGCTGCTACTATGACTTACCGATGATAGTGGATCATTCCTCGACTACATCGTCATTAGGCTGTATGTACAGTACTCCGTCTTCATAGTATGCATTACAGTACTGTTCTAGCTCTTCTACGTCAGGTATATCCCTAGACTGTACAGTGCAGCGCACTCCTCTGCTTCCTAGATGTCGTAGCAGTGTAGAATCGACTACAGCATCAGCAGATTCTATGTACAGTTCTTCGATGTCAGATAGGCTGTACAGCCAGTTCAGATCGATGATGCATACTCCAACTAAGTGCACACTCTTCAGCGCAGTACAGTACTCCAAGTTGACTACTCTACTGTTAGTATCCTGCAGATCTATATACAGACTAGTGAGTAGAGTACAGTACTGTAGATCTAGAGTATACTCTTGCGGCGTACTATTGATATACTCAGGATCTAGTGCACTGTACAGACTCTGGAGTTCAGTTCTACACTCGCTGCTCAGAATACAGTCTACTATAGACAGTGACTCTAACGTAGAGGCTAGGTCCAGAGTGCCTTCGATCTTGACTGCAGTTAGTGAGAGAATCTGCAGATTCATACTGGATATAGTGACTGCACTGACTGTACACCGTAGATGAGACAGATCTAGGACTCTTACTGTAGACAGTCTAGACAGTATATCATCTATATCGAGTACAGTCACTCTATGAAGAGTCAGCTGCACTATAGGAGACTTCAATGCACTTATATCCACTACGCTGACGCTGCCGCTGTTCCTCACTTCGTTCGTCACTATGTTCGTCACGACGCTATCGCTGCTCATCGCTTTGCTCTTCGCTACGCTGTCGCTGCTTCAGTCTGCTGTTATTGACTATAGAGAGACTAGTGATAGTATCTAGTCTGCATACAGACTGTACAGCCAGTTCTATAGTAGAGTAGAACACAGGCGACTTCTTTCTCTCATACTGTACAGATACGTAGCCGTACTGCGAGATGTAGACGTTACAGTACTTGCTCTTCTTGCTGCCTTCACTCTCATTAGAGATACTCATTTGAAGTGTATATGCACAGTCTTAGATACGACTCTTGTCTAGAGCCTGCAGTTCATCTACTGACACGGAGAGTTATGTTGTATTCCCCTCTGAGAGTCAGAGGGAGTATACCCCCGTATCCAAATATGCTGCCTATAGTCACATTGGACAGCGACACTGTAGCGGTAATCTCCGGACATTAAGAGTAGCTATACTCCCACTGCTATCTACTCAAGTTATGCACGCTGTACTGACTACGATAGTATGGACAGTATAAGCACACTGTAAACTATGTCTACCACAGGTGATGTAAAGAGACTCGCATTAGGCTTCCGTGAGGATGCTATCTATATAGAGATAGATGACAGGCAGACTGGTACTGAGAGGCGCAGGATCAACAGACTGAAGAGCAGCTACGAGGTCAACTTCAAAGTACTAGGTGACAGTACGAACTCTGTAGAAGAACTGTACATATTAACAGGGCTCGATACTGACTGTGTAGTAACTCTTAAGGACAGTATGCTGTACAGTCTATCTAATCTCAAGAGTGCAGTCATGGAGAGAATAGTACTGTCAGTCAGCGATGTAGATAGGTTCATCTCTGTTCTCAGATCAGGATGTATACTACTGTTCAGAGTCAGCATATGTATGGATGAGCACAGTGCTGCATACTTACTGGACAGTCTCAAGACTGACTACAAGACTGCATATAGAATGCGCAGCTCTGTAGTTTGTACAGATACGGGCAATAGGTACAGTGTAGATCACTGTCTAGATCTCATGCAGAGGAGTGCCAATGGAGAATGCTTCGAAGAGATGCTAAGAGAGCGCAATACTGAACAGTCACTCCAACTAGTGGAGCTCTTCGAGAAGTATGCATATATATATAGTGGACTTCGACGACTGCATACTGGAGACAGTAGTGCTAAATACACGTTGCTTACACCATCTGCAAGGATACTACAGGTAGTATGTACAGCTACTCTGGCTGTACATATGATAGTGACTACGGACGATATCTACGACATGATTCGCAGTACATACGATCATCAACGAGACTGATCACAAGATTAAGGTGACGGACAGTCAGCTATGTAGATGGCCTGCTCTCCAGGAGTTCTTCGTGGATAATATAGACATTACAGTCACTAACGAGCAGAAGTTTGTAGAGCTACTACACAATATCATACACTACGTAGGCAGGTGTATAGTCACTATATAAGGGAACAGTCTAGAGACACTAATCAACGGCTTCATCCACGATACTGTGATCGATGTAGTAGACGTTCCTACTAAAGCAGTGATGGAATCTGCTAAGAGTAGTGAAGTGGAGTCTATCTAGTGAATAGCATGGTAATTACAGCTGTACAGATGGCTGTAATCACCACTGATATGGGCAGTAAGTGTACAATAAAAGTACCATAAATCACATGACTGATTCCGTGTATATTGTAAGCGTTCTTTGCATTGTAGATGCGGACACTACTATGTATAAGTTCTACCACAGCGACGGCACAGAGTCCAGAACTGTTGTCAAGACTACCAATGATGTAATAACCTCTATGTTCCAGTCTATCCAGGACTGTACTCGTGTAACTTCTATATCTATCATCAGCAGCTACGGTCACAAGGAGAAGATAGACGATAAGCAGCTATACAAGTTCCCTCATCTAGAGGCAGTCGACCTCTATAATATAGAGCTAGTATTGAGTGATCTATACTGCTTCACTCAGCTCCTCCTCTGTGACTATTCTCGTCTTACATGTGTACTCCATATAGACAGTAAACGTATTCAAGAGTTAGTAGCTTCTGTAAGTGACAATAGAGTACTCGTAAAACGTCTTAGGAAATGTGTAGTATACATGTCTGATACGGGTGAAAGGACATACTTCAAGAACTTGCCCAAGATGATACCACTCTATGCATAGAGCTACTATATTATACTAGTAACGACCGAAGGGAACGACTGGAAGGAACGACCAAAGGGAACGACCGAAGGGAGTAGTCGAGGAACGAGACGTTGTAGCCGACGAAGGAGGCGTTGACGTTGGTGTCATCAGTACAATGTCATCTGTTATAGTACTCCTGACAGTACTATAACTACTCATCATATATATGTATACATCAATACTAATACTAGTGTAGATAGAGTGATATACTGTACTCCATATTGACTGACCGCTAGTGCAAGTATATAATATACTACAGATCAGCTCACTGAAGAATATATTATGCTTTACAATTAGAATAGGACCTGCCTTCAGCGTCTAGAGAGCATCGACCTTTGACTGCACTCATGAACAATAGAGTCGTGTATAATGTCAGTATTAGTCTAGATCTATAGTACACTGATACAGACTACTAGCTATATAGTTCTGCAGCTGATTACTACATAGATGAGCATATAGTATAGAGCTGTCTTCATGTACAGTATGGAGCTGATCAGTAGTACAGTAGTGGAGCTTACTACTAGTACAGTATGGAACTGATCATTGATCATTAGGACAGCTCCTCCATCATATACTAGACTGATCTCTAGTACATTCTCTACATTATAGTACTGAACGATATAGTACTATAACAGTCGTCTATACTCTAGAGCTCTATCTTAGTATTGCGGTATCTTATTCTGCATCTGTCTGGTACCTCAATGTATCCACTGAGCTGTCTATTACTACTAAGGTATAGAGTCCTTAGATGAGTCATAGTGCTGAATAGATGTGTAGGAACTGTACCTCTAAGTCTGTTCCTAGATAGATCCAGCGATAGTAGATCTGTCAGTCTACTGACTGTATTGGGTAATCTAGTCAGTCTGTTACTGTTAAGGTACAGTTCTGTCAGACCAGTAGGTAGCATAGGTATAGGTCCACGCAACCTGTTATGAGATAGGTCTAAGCTCCTTAGGTTAGTCAGTCTGCTCACTCTCTTAGGTATTCTACCAGTCAGTCCATTAGACTGTAGATCAAGCAGATGTAGACCAGTCAGCTGACCTATTCTCCTAGATATCCTCATACCTGTCAGGTCACAGTCTCTAATGATTAGACTACGTAGTGTAGTCAGTCTGTACATACTATTGGGTATAGACTGCACTGATATAGAGCAGATAGACAGCTGTACTATACTATGCAGTCTATCTATATCCTCTACTATAGAGTGAGTGACAGCTGCATTACTCTTGAAGTTACGTATATGTACAGTCTGTATCTGTTCAGGTACTGCATTCAGTATATCTTGTAGTCCTATAGAGTCTGTACTGCAGTCTACTATACTGAGATTCTTGACAGTATAGGGTAGAGATGGTACTGATCCAGCACTTCTTCCTAGTATAGTTACAGCTGTCAGTTCTATAGTAACTAGTGATGTATACTGCAGAGTAGACAGCTGTACTACTAGAGGTATACTGCTACGATTAGTGAGAGATAGTAGAGACAGATCCTGTACAGTAGATAGATCAGTGAGTACTGCCTCCTCACCAGTATCAGGATCAGTCTCCCTACTGTACCACACTACATCAGTACCTGTAGTAGTATCATAGTAGCTGTCTTCATCTAATATGAACATAACCATCGACATTATACTCTATTTCATCATAGGGATATACGCAGTACAGTATCTCTCAGTACTCAAGCTGATTCTCAGACAGTAGTATACATCTATTAGGTGTATACTCATCTACTATATCAGCTGTTACTTCAGTACGATAGCTATCATCAGTACTGTACTCTACAGTCAGCTTCCTCCATGTACTATGTATATTAATGCAGTCCGTATACGCCATTTATATACAGACTACTGCACTGATTGGTAGTCTGTTCTCCCTATGATACTATATGCATACACATGCTATACGGCTAGGTACTACAGGTACAGTATCGAAGCTATTCCTTGCTAATCCTAGGTATCTCAGACTGCGATTGTCATCAAATAGATCAGCAGTCACTGTACCAGTCAGTCTGTTATCACATAGATCTAGTACAGATAGACTGTGTAGATTAGATATACTTCTATTGATAGTACCACTTAGACTGCAGTCCTTCAGTACTAGGACCGATAGATCAGATAGAGTATATATGAAGTCAGGTATAGAGCTGTCTATACTAACACCAGTTAGACTCAGTATCTCTACAGTAGTGTGTCTTCTATATCATTCAGTACTATACTACTAAGCTGTTCTGCACTCTCAATGAGGGACTGTATCATAGCTGCATTAGTATAGCCCTTCAGTGCAATCTCCACTAGATGTACTAGGTCAGTACGCACTGATGGTACTGTAACTGCAGTGCAGTCTAGATCTAATATGACTAGATGTCTAATACTGACAGGCACACTAAGCAGTATACTGTCATAGTCTATAGTAGTAGAATTGCAGTACTTGATGTTGAGAGCAGTCAGTCCTGAGGGCAGCTCTATAGTACTGCTCTTGGACCTTATGATGCAGTTCTCTAGTCTCAAGTACTGCAGTCTCTCTAATCCACTGAATGCATCTATGTCTATACTGTACAGTATACTGTCTTCCCTAGAGTATATAGAGACACTAGTCAGTATCTTCAGTGCAGACATATCTGGTATAGAGAAGGGTACACCCTGTATACTGCTATATACTCTACTGCAGTTCTGTCCATTAGTCTTACACTCTATCAACATGTTCCTGTCACTATTAGTGTAGAAGCAGATGCTATATATCCTCGTCATTTAGCAGCTCTATGTATAAATGGAGAACAGCTACATACGTAAGTGTAGTAATGGCAGCTGTACTGATATAGAGTACAGTCTACTGTCAATCAATCGTACTACAGTCTGTGACTCTAAGTATAGATACTGTACATCTGTATAGTATCTAATATACATGAGAGCTATTAGTGTATACACTAATACATAAGTATACAGACGATGACTCGATAGAGTATGCTCTAGCCTCAATAGAGTTACTGCACATATTACTACTGTGTAATATGTAGATCAGATGTGTGCGATATATGCAGACTTCTACTCCAGATCAGATTTCTCATCTCGGACTGAGAATGACAATATGGACTTATACCCCTAGTAATGCAGCATTAGACCGGGCATATTAGTCGAGTTACAGAAATAGACAGATTCACTGGGAGATAAGGTCCATGTATGAGCATTAGAAGTATGGGGTTTAGGTTGACCTCCAATTTAGAGTTCAAGGTATATCCCGCTCTGCGGTCTGGGGGACTACCTTGGATTTCTGATCTGGACTGCTCACTAGCACTAAAGGTACTGTCTTCAGATTATAGTCCGGGCTTAGGTCTCCAATACTGATTGACAGCTGTCATATGGGACTGAAGGTACTGTCTTCAGAATCTGACTAGAGGATAAGGTCTCAGTACTAATCAGCTGCTATATCTCAGTCAGTATATGAGCAGACACGTTAGACTGTAGAGTAGAGTATGTCTATGCAGTACTCCGCGTCCTATAGATATACAGTACTTAAACAGGACGAGACAGTGATGGATACTAGTGAGATAGTTGACATGTTGTTAAAGGAGGCGATATGCAGGGATATACATGAGGACATATTCAAGGACTTCATCGCAGTCAATAGGGAGATAATCATGAAGTACGGACTGCTTGAGAACGCAAGGCAGTACCATGATATGGTGCTTCAGCTAGGCTTGCTTGGCAGTCTGTCCATTAAGGATGTGCTTAGAGAGTGGAGACTGAATAGAGTGACAGCTGCTGATCTGCATACATTAGACTGGATATCTGATCAGTGGTATGAATTGGGCACCATCAAGACTATAGGTAAGTACAGTGTAGACGTACCATCAGATGTACCTTACTCTGAATCGGAGCTGTCTAGGGTACTGATTGAGAATGCTATACTAGATGGTAGAGAGTATACTGTCAGTGGTGTACCTAATATGTACAGCCTCCTTATCAATAAGATGTATGCAGATGATGTCATGTATCTGGTGACTAATCTGCTGAAGATACTAGACAGAGAGTACACTGTAGATAAGGAGAATGAGACTGTACCACTGGACAAAGTGCTGGACTGTACAGTGCAGTCTCCTCCTGATCTAGACCTAGGAGATATCACTGCAGGTAGAACCATTCAGTATAGTGTATACGCTGACAGATCTGATGAGATAGCTGACTACTCTATAGGTATCAGTGTGGATATACCCTTCGAGACAGACGAGTACTGCTACATGATAAAGCATGAACCATACAGACAGAGACATGTGCAGGAGGCAGTACTGATGTGTGCAGTATCTGGTAAGAGTACAGTACTGATCAACACATACGACGGCAATATGTACACTATACATAACAGAATGAGCGAGTCTGATGTACAGTCATTCAATAGACTATTAAGGGCTAATCTCCATCTACATAGAGGAGGTATACCAGACAGTCTCGACTGTAATAGTGACCTACTCATGGTAGTAGATACTGAGCATAATGGCGATGATATCTATGAGTATGCAGCTGTAGTCTATGATACCAGTAAGAGAATAGTCGTAGACAGCATAGTACTGACCAACAGTAAGGCTAGGGTCAATACCAGTGCAATAGTAGATATACCTGATGGACCAGACTGTCACCGCTTCATAGTAGATACTGTAGGAGAAGACAGTACCATGGTAGACAGCTTCAAACAGTTCATCGACAGATATAAGACAGCTACTCTACTACACTACGGAGGAGCTGAAGGCAAGGACCCACTCTATGAGGGCATGAGTAAGATAGATGTCATGAGACTGTACTCTAAAGTGCATGACTGCAGCTGGAATAGACAGCGATTCGTCTTCTACAGATCGTACCCTAACATAAAGACTATACTATTTCACAGGGCACTAGAGGACTGTATATCTACTCTGATGATAGGACTTAAGCTACCACTCAATGAGTAGAGAGAAGAGACTGAACATAGAATGTGATGGGGAGTATATTAGAGATAGGACAGCTCTAATATACTATAGACTACAGCACTACACACTGAATAGTAGTACAGCTGCTATACTCTAGTATTCGGATCTGTACAGTATACTGAATAGAGTATGATATATAGTGCTGTTCTCTCCACTAAGTACCACTGTAACTATAATAGTAGTAAGTTAGTGCAGCTACTATACTCTATACAGATCTGATTAACTGTGTAATATATAATACTGTTCTCTCTACTAAGTACATCATATACTCTAGTAGGCAGTACTGTCCTTCTGCTCAGTGCAGCTGCTATACTATCTAGTCAGTGCTGTAATCTATAGTATATTAGATCTGTGCTTAGTAGGGAGAACAGTATACTGTAAGATCTGACTATTAGAGTATGTAGCTGTACTGATATATAGAGTACAGCACTTAAGTCACTGTCTAGATTATAGTCTGTAAGGAAGTCCTTAATAAGACTGTCCTTTTAAGGGTCATCTGATCGAGATCCAGGACTTATACTACTATAGATGGAGTCAGTATCAGTACCTATACTGCATAGATTAGTATTACTGTATATTAGAGGACAGCTACACATCTGTATGGGTATCTCCTATGTCTGTACTGTAGATCAGACTGCTCTCTCTAGTACAGAGAATAGCCATACTACTCTTGAGCTAAGCATATATTAGCAGTGTCCGTGCTAATATATATGTACATATAGATGGAGGATTAGAGGTCTAGAGTCTAGATAGTGAAGAGCTGTCTACACTGCTCAGCGTTAAGTACAGTCACGTTATACTTAGTGTTCTTACCTATATTCTCTATGCTGCCGTAAGTCTTGATCAGATTGAGTGCTCTCTTGACTCCTATACCTGGCAGCTTCTGATTATAGTCACAGCCACATAGTATGCAGAAATCGAGGAACTGCTTGGGTGTAAGGCCTGTCTCCTTAAGCAGCTTAGCATACCTGACTATGATGCAGCTGTCCACATCTATCCTAGTGATTATGTCGCATCCCATAGCTAAGCAGTCAGTATCTGTTGTCAATATGTAGTGGATCTTACCCTGCTTAAGTAGAGTACAGGCATAGGTCTCTGCTTCACCATCAGCTGTAATACACTTATAGCCATTACTCTCTATAATCTCCTTGAATACCTCATTGAAGATGCTGGGCAGCTTATACGTATAGGTGAGAATCTTACGTACTGACTCTACATCTCCCTTCTGTATATCCTTCTGCATCTTCTCCCTCATCCTGTCCTTACTGGCCTTCCTACTATTACACGCGTTCTCTATCTTAAGGTCAGGCTTATCTCCATCTAGTAGGAAGATGAACTCTATCTCTCTCTTACTCTTGATGTAGTTGAACAGCTGCACTATCTTATCAGCTAGTCCTCTGCATATGACCTTATCATTGTTCTTCTCTATCTGTACACGCTGCTCATTATCTAGTATGATATCATCGTCCATTATAGCATAGAAGTCGCTAAGGAAGCCAGGTAGATACTTGTATATATAGATGGATGAGTCCACTGCCACTACCTTGCCCTCAAGCAGTGCAGTATCTATATTAACCAGCACCTCCTTGCAGTCCTTAACGAGTTGCATTAGGTTCTTGATACCCATTTCTTACGATAGTATATATATATACTGCGTACCATCGATACTATGGACTGTATCTTGAGTACTGAGTAGAGTAGAGAGATCAGTCTTCCTATCTGTCCTATTAATCAGACTAGTAATCAGCTGCAGTCTGTCCTACTAATCAGACTACTAATCAGCTGTACATCTGCACTACTAACGACCGAAGGGAACGACCGAAGGGAACGACTGGAAGGAGTAGCCGACGAAGGAGGCGTTGTAGTCGAGGAATGAACGACCGAAGGGAGTAGCCGACGAAGGAGGCGTTGACGTTGGCGTCATCAGTCCCATCTGTAGTAGAAGTCAGTCTCTCCATCCATACTATTAATCAGACCACCATCTATACCCTATACTAGTATCTGTACAGTAGAGAGATATAAGCTGTACTATAGAAAGAGAATGGATACGATAGACAGTGTATATCTACATACTGACGGAGATAATATGAAGTAGATAGTCTGCGATCTAATGACTGAAGATGGACAGTACTACACTATAGTCGGTAATCAGAATAGTGATGAACTGCCTGCATTCATGTACGATATCATAGCTAATGCTAGGACAGTATACATAGATCTACCAGCAGATATAGAGGTAGACTACAATAGAATAGTACAGCTGAATGATCAGATTGATATCAGTATTAGAACTCCCAGATGAGCAGCTGCATTAGTGTATATATATAGTACCATACGCGGTACTATATAGTATCCCTTCATTTCCTCCAGTCTGATCCAGTATAACAGTACCCATTCTCCTATCCTCTTATCACACTATCCCCTCCCTCCTCCATCTAGAGTCTAGGACAGCATAGCCTCTAATATAGCTCTATCTAGGACCATATTGGCTGCTATCTTCATAGCTCGCTTCAGCTTCTCCTCTACTTCAGTCCATAGCTTATCCAGCTCCTCTCTAGAGAACTCCATAAAGTAGACCTTGCCATTATGCACCTGTACTAGGCCTATAAGTGGTGACTCGTACACTGATAGTACGTAGTCTAGATAGGGTGTAAATGCCTTATAGTAGGCTAGTAATTGGTACAGATCTGTCCTCCTCTGGTACATCTTGGTCTTGTTGAACGGGCCATGTACTCTGTTCTTAATCTCGATGATGCCCTTGAACTCTCCATCTGTCTTATAGCAGATCCCGTCTACTACTCCACCTATAATGCAGTCATCACTCACGTAGTAATAGTGCTTCTCTCTATTGGGACTGACTACCAGATTCCTATACTTCTCGCTGCTCTTGAAGTAGTCAGCCAGCTTATCGAATGCAGTAGACTCCTTGACTAGACCCCTAGCTTTCACTATCTCTGACTTGATCTGTGGGTCGATACTCTCCAGAAACTGATGCTGCTCCTTCGTAATGGTCTCACTATTGATTATCTCAGTGGCCTTCTGTATCAGCTCTGGATCATCAATAACTATCTCCTCCTCTATCACCTCCGCCTTATAGTAGTATCTCAGCAGCACCTCATTAATAGCCTCCTCCTGTGTCATGTAGGGACTGTCCCCTACGAATGCAGCTAACATAGTAGCAGGTATATACAATTGTCTATTCATATTTATATAGCTATACTATACAGCACTATACAATAATCAGCCTACTGTAGAGTACTGTCTATTAGATGTACTGACAGTGGATTATGCCTACTGAACAGATGTAGAGAATAGACGACGAGATAATAGTAATGAGACTGAGCTGTCACGCTAATCAGTATTAGTAATCAGATGTAGAGACTGCTGAATAGGACTGTAGTACAGACGGGTCAATAGATATACAGCACAGACCGAGCTGTCGCGACAGCTCGCGAGTTCTGTAAGAACTCGGACTACTGAATGAGATCGGACTGTAATACAGTGAGCGGCATCTACTATTCTGAGTGACAGTACACCTATATAATCGGAGTACAAAATGGCACTCCTTACACAAGAGTACGAGAACTTCGCACTGGTGCTTGATCCTAAGCATAGTGATATATGGCAGATGTATAAGAAGCACTTTGCTGCTATCTGGTCAGAGGATGAGGTCTCTCTGAATGATGATCTAGATCATTGGAATAACATCCTCACTGAAGATGAGAGACAGTGCATCAAGTATGTACTGGCCTACTTCGCATCTAGTGATGGTATAGTGAATGCTAATCTGATAGAGCGATTCATACAGGAGATTACACTGTATGAGGCTAAGTGCTTCTACGGATTCCAGATAGCTATGGAGAATGTACATGCTAGGATGTATATGATACTACTGGAGACATACGTGCCTAATCTTGATGAGAGGAGACATCTGACTAATAGTATACATACTGTTAAGAGCATTAAGATGAAGGCAGACTGGACCATTAAGTGGATCAATGACAGAGAGGCCTGTCTACCACAGAGGATAGTGGCCTTCGCTATAGTAGAGGGAGTCTTCTTCTCAGGCTCATTCTGTATCATATTCTGGATGAAGAAGAGGGGACTGCTACCAGGACTAGTCCAGTCTAATGAGCTGATCAGTAGAGATGAAGGACTGCACTGTGACTTCGCAGTACTGCTCTACACTAAGAAGCTGCTAAGTAGTGAGCGCTTATCTGAGAAGACAGTCCATGATATGATGGAGTCTGCTATGGTCTGTGAGCGAGAATTCATCAGAGAGTCTATACCTAAGCCCATGCTAGGCATGAATCAAGACCTGATGATAAAGTACGTAGAGTATGTAGCTGACAGACTACTAGTATCACTAGGGTACAGTAAACTGTACAATGCAGAGAATCCCTTCGACTGGATGAACCTCATCTCCATAGATGGACGCACCAACTTCTTCGAGAGGAAGGTCAGTGAGTATCAGAAGTACACTAAGGAGAAGTTCAACGTCCTATCCCTCGATGAACTCAAGTAGAGACAGTACATATTAGCCCATATCATACTAATATGTATCAGCCGTAAAGTAGTAATAGTAGTCAGGGACTGTCCATTCTATCTCTAGTAATCAGACCACTGAACAGTACTATCTACTGTCTATATAGAAGTACAGTCACAGTCCACTCACTCTATCTACTCTACATCACATCTGTATCTAAGTCAGTATCAGATCTGTCTCTAATTACTGCAGTACATTCTCCTAGTAGTCAGTCTGCATACTACGTCTAGTAATCAGTGTAATAGTCCGAGCATCATGGAGATATGACAGCTCATCTGTACTAGAGAGCAGTCCGATCTGTACCACTAATCAGTACACTCATCTGTATCATAGACAGCCTGATCTGTACCACTAATCAGTACGGATGCTGCACTCTAGTACTATTCTCTACACTGTAGTATAATGGATGGAGTCTGTACCCAGAACATAAGTAGACAGTATCTACCCTACTGCTGAGGATATACACATACTACAGGACTGTACTCTACTTTGAAGCTGCTCACTCTATCTACTATGTGTGTATCTAAGTACAGTCTATACATATGGTATTGAACAGTATATACAGCTGTCCATCACCACAGCGTAGCACATTCACCTACTACTATAGATCATTGCAGATCTATATGTCAGTACTCTCTCTAGTCAGTATGCAACTGCTTACTTATAGTATTGAGTATACTACTAGTGTACAGTAGACTACAGTAGCAATAGTACTTATTATAGCGGATATAAACACAGAGTAGCACGATGATATCCGACGATAGTCTGTTAAGAGAGACAGTAGTTGATCTGATCAGTAGTGAGTCTGCGGTAGATAGGTTCAGACAGTTCCTCACTAACAGTGATGTAGGTACTAGAGCTGGAGAACAGTGGGTGAACAGTGTGATGGATATGCTATTACAGTATACAGCTGAACAAGATGATGTCTACGATCTCTTCGACAGTATTAGGGAGATTACTGCACAGTATCTACCTGAGGAAGGTAGTGGTGTATTCAGTCAGGAGAGATGGACTGAGAGAGCACAGAATAGAGCTAGGTATATAGTGGGTACGTTACCATCTGACTTTCAGCCCAGATCCATACTAGATGTAGGCTGTTCAGAGGGCAGTATTACATCTGCACTTAGAGAGTACTATGAGATACCTGCAGAGAATGTACACGGTATAGATGTCAGATGTGATACTAGACTACAGGAGGAGCCTGACTTCACATTCACGCAGATAGAGGCTGGACAGACTCTACCATTTGAGGATGGATTCTTCGACCTGATCACTGCATCTATGGTACTGCATCACGTGAGTAATCCCCCAGGAGACAGTACTGTACAAGGGGACAATACTGAAGGAGTAGTACAGCTGCTCGATGAACTGTACAGGGTGATGAGTCCTGGTGGCTATATAGTGATAACTGAGCATGATATTGACAGACTTATGCAGGGAGAGACAATGACTGATCTGGGAGAGTGGAGGATCAGTATGGCTGCCTACCTCAATATGGTACACGCATTCTATGATATAGTGCTGTCCAATCCTCAGAGTCTGTCTGCTGAACAGTTCGACCAGGAGTACAGTGCAGTATATAGATCTGCTATAGACTGGTCTGAGATACTGATCAGTGCAGGCTACTTGAAGTATAATGAACTGCTACAGACTGGTCCCAATATAATGAACAGATTCACTCTAGTAGGGCATAAGGCACAGACTACGGATGTATCTCAAGTGGAGCAGGATATAGTGCAGCTGCTTAACATATGGACTGATGATCAGCTCTATGAACAGTTCCTAGCATATATTAGGGCACATCCCCTAGCTAATCGTAACAGAAGACTGGAGACTGAACTAGTACAGTTCATCAACAGGACAGGATCTAATACCGTAGATGACTATGAACTGTATAGGAATATTAGACAGCTGATCACCATTAATATCAGAGACATTAGGAGCAGATACACTAATCGGTACCTAAGGAGTATCACTAACGATACACGCAGCGTTACTAGCAATAACACTGAAGTAGTATACAGCGCATTCATAGACAGTATGGATATAGAGTCCATATACAATAGACAGAGACCAGGTAACTATGTAGTAGTCATGTCTGCTAATGCTGCGATCAGTATCTTCGACTACTACATCTTTGGTCCTACTGCAGAGGAGAGACAGCTACCAACAGTATCGAGTACAGTACCTAATACTGCAGAGCTGCTATCTAGTATAGGCTATGTATATACTGACATCACTACCAGTAGTCCTGGAGGAGTGTCCTACTCACTGTACAGGAAACCACCTACTGCACATCAAGAGGGTACAGTGAAGACTGTACAGCAGCATTATGATAGTAAGCAGCCTGTTCCACTGACTGAATCTAGAGTCAGATACGCTAGATCCTTCAACAACTGGGTGAAGAGTACACTGATCAATACGTACGTTGGGCCTGGAGACTTAGTCATAGACTTCGCTGGAGGAAGAGGTGGAGATATCCTTAAGTATATGCATGCAGGTGCAGCTGAACTACTCATAATAGATCTGTCAGAGGAGTCCATCAGAGAAGCACAAGAGAGAGCTGCATCCATAAGGAATAATACTATGATAGTACGTACGATGACTGCAGATATAGGTACTAATATAGTAAATGATATAGCCAATGTGATGAATAACAGAAATGTCTCGGTGGTTAGTATACAGTTTGCATTACACTACCTATTAGACGACTGGGACAGATTCTACACTGTACTGGATAATATGGATGCACTGCTTAAGGAGGGTGGCTATGCAATCATCACAGTACCAGATGCTGCATACTTGAGGAGGAGACTGCAGAACACTAACGAGTTCGGTAATGAGCTGTACAGAATAACTGTACTAGATGAAGGTACAGATGACAGGCCCATGAGATACTCGTTCTATCTGGAGGATGCTATAGATAATCTACCTGAATATATAGTAGATGTGTCAGAGCTGAATGCTGGAGTACAGGAGTTAGGATGGGAGCTGATACTAGATCAGAACTTCACCGACTACTATAAGAGCAGTGATCGTACAGTAGATCAGCTCGAGCTCATGAAGAAGATAGTCAACTTCAGACCCGATGGCACATTCCCAGCTGACAACTGGGAGATAGTACAGATATACAAGGTACTAGTCTACCAGAAGACAGCACTATTCTTCTAAGCCATATACTTCCACAGTATACCCCCATTATATGATCATACTCCTATTCATATAATGCACTACTCATCATCTATATCATCCAGACTGACTCCATGGTTTATCTTGACAGACTGTCTCTCTCTATTAGACTGCTGGTCCATACTGCTCTGTTGCAGCTTACTACTCTGCTGTCCACCGTACTGATGACTACTCTGCTGTCCACCGTACTGAGGTACAGTACTATACTGCTGTGGATACTGTTGGTGTACAGTACTATACTGTTGGGGTATAGGTCCGTACTGCTGAGGTATAGGTCCGTACTGATACGGATTCTGCTGGGGCATATTCCCATACTGTTGAGGAGGATACTGTTGCTTAGGAGCTGGACCAGGCGGAGGAGGAGCAGCTGTACTATCACTACCTCCTCCAGTGAACATAGTGACCAGTCCGATAGCGTCATTCATCCAGTCAGCCATAGTAACTGAGCCATCATTAGCGTATGATCCAGCTGTATTACTAAGACCAGTAGCCAGCTTATCCTTGGTTACTCCTAGTGTACGCAGCATATTAGATATGGTCTCGAACTTAGCTATCACGAAGACTATAATTATGTTGACTACCACGAATGCCATCAGTCTGATACCTACGGGTATACTAGTGACAGAGAAGGGATCTCCTTCGCCTTCTCCGAACTTGATCTGCCTGATCAGCGCATCATGCATGTCCATGTTAGCTAGTATAGCATTCATAGCCTCTCTAGTATTATATCCCCACAGACTGTCTATCGCCCAGCAGATCAGCTTATACATCAGGACCAGTCCTCTCTTAATTAGAGTGTACATGAACTCATTATCCACTATGCTCTTCAGCTCCCTATATGCTATGTACATCTCATTCAAGTGGGTCAGTACCTCCCTAGTACTCATCTGTGTAATATCTGCATTATACGTAGCTGACATGATGGGGTGCAGATTGTACTGCTTACCTCTATTGAATAGTGCATAGTACTTGGCTCTGACCTCATGCCACAGCCTCTCCACCACCTTCCTATTCCTCTTGAACCTCTCGAAGTTGATGTCCTTCCGTAGCTTGACTGGTACTCTTCTGACGTACTTCTGTCTCAGCTCATCCTCCAATCTATCCAGTGTAATATCTCTATGACTGCTCATACTCTCCTCAGTACTGTCAGAGTATCTGCTACCATCATCAGTGCTGCCACTCACACTATCCTCATCATCAGTACTACCACTCACACTATCCTCATCATCTGTACTACCACTCACACTATCCTCATCATCAGTACTATGAGACAGTTCTCTACTATCACTACCACTATCGTAGCTACTCAGTACTATAACTTCAGATGATGAGTCTGATCTACTGATACTACGACTTCTCCTCCTATCTCTACTCCTACTTCTACTAGTGCTACTCCTTCTATCTCTACTCTTCCTCTCAGTACGTCTACTCCTGTCAGTTCTCCGCACAGTACTACCCTTTCTACTAGTACTGTCTCTCCTACTCTGTACAGTACTGTCTCTCCTACCTAATCTGCTATCAGTTCTCTGTCTATTACTCCTACTACTCTTCTGCAGAGTACTGTCTCTTCTACTCTTACTCTTATCAGTCCTGCCTCTATCATTTCCATCTCTAGGGTCAGTCTTCTGTACAGATCTGTCTATCACCTCTATCCCTACATTAGATATTGAGCTCTGATTACTCTCCTGATCATACTGTATTCTAGGTGAGGAGTTGGGACTGATGTTGTTCTTATTAAGCCTCATGCTACGGATCTTACGCCTATCTACTCTACGATTGTTAATGGTATAGACTGGCTGCTCTATAGTATCAGCTCTCACACTCCCAGTCCTATTCCCAGTATCAGTCCCCGTACTCCTGGTCTTATTCCCAGTATCAGTCCCCGTACTCCTGGTCTGTTCTCTCGTGTTATCGGTAGACTGTTCATTAGGGAGAGTCTTGGGCTGTCTACGCTGTCTCCTCAGTGTAGTGCCATTCCTGTTATCTGTATCAGTGGTGGGTCTGACTGAAGTAGCAGGTGAAGGTACAGTACTGTGGACAGTACCTCTCTTGCCTTTGACCTTGGGCGGTCCTCTATTAGGCACTGGCCTTCGTACTTCCATCTTTAGAGGACAGTACACTATAAAATGACTCGGTCATAAAAGGTATACTTCCTATCTGATACCCTGGTAAAATATATAATGGCACAACAGATACAGACGTACTCTCTCAATAGGAGAGGTAAGAGGACTGTACCTACATCCATAAGTACTGGTATAGGAAGACTGAATGATGAACAGAGACGTAACACTCAGGAGATCAACAAGGCTATACGTAAGTTCTTCCAGGGTCCATCCATCGATATACAGAACATAGGATTCAGGCTGTTCTCATGGGAGGAGCTAGTCAATGGTAACAGAGTCAGAATAGCTAACATCAATGACGGTAACTACGACAGTATCAACAGTATGCTGACAGGTACATCTGACTATAACTCTCACTGTAAGAGCTGTCATGGCAGTATAGATACCTGCCCTGGACACTTCGGTATTATAGAGTTCGCAGAGCCTATAGTGCACCCAGCTAGGTACTTCGTAACGGATATAGTCAATATACTGAAGTCAGTCTGTAGTACATGTGGCAGTCTAGTACTAGCAAGGAATACTGTCAGAGATATAGTAGCTAATGCTCCACAGGATGAGTCCAGAAGACTAGCACTGATTGCGAAGAGAAGTGAGGCAGCTGAGACATGCTATTATGGCACTAACTGTGTCAGAATGAGAGAGATCAAGAGTGAGATAGTGGACAATATCGCACACTTCTACTACAATGGTAAGAAGAGGACTCCCATTACAGCCCGTATGATCTACAACATATTCAACATCATATCCAACGAAGATGCAGAACTGCTCGGATTCAAGGGCGGATCTCATCCCCGTAACTTAGTACTATTCGGTATACCTGTTATTCCTCCATGTAGCAGGCCACCTACCATGACTGAGAGTGGAGAGCTGAAGTCCAGTGTACTTACAGAGCTGTATAGGAGAGTGATAGAGGCTAACAATGCACTAGCAAGAAGTACAGCTACTGTTAAGGACACCAGACAGTTGTCAGCTGCTGTATACAATCTGATGTTCAGAGGGCCTAATGACCATACTATGACGGATAACATCAGCATCAAGGTCAAGATAACTGACAAGTATAATGGTGTCATTAGAGGGCAGATACTGGGCAAGAACATCATCAACTCTGGTAGATCAGTAGTAGTCTGCGATCCCACTCTTAGATTCGGAGAGATAGGCTTCCCAAGGGAACTGGCTAGGAGAATGACAGTGACTGAGACTGTCACTGAGTCTAATATCAGCAGACTGAATATGTACCTAAGGAGGGGACTGATCACTAAGTACAGGCCCTTGAGTGATCCTGTTAAAAGCATATATGAGATCACTATCATGGATAAGAATAGATACAGTACTGTACTACAGCCGGGAGATCTAGTAGAGAGACAGCTTATGGATGGAGACTATGTGCTGTCCTTTAGACAGCCTGTGTTGACTAAGCTGTCCATGCTGGGCAACAGAATCAGACTGAGAGAGGGCTATACCTTCGCATGTCATATGGCTGAGACTACTGCTCGTAACATGGACTTTGATGGGGATGAAGTCAATGTACATGCTCCTACTGACATTGAAGCTATGAATCAAGTAGCTAACTATGTATCCAGCAGAATGAACATCATGGACCCTCGTAACAATATGGTGGCTATGGCTGTAGTATATGATGGACTAATCAGTATCTACCTAATGATGATGAATCCAGAGAAGCCTTCAGTAGAGGAGTTCAGAGACCTGCTCTCAGTCATCACTAATAAGACAGACCTCATTACTCTAGGACAGAGAGCATCTGCTCTCGGAGTGACAGATCTGATCTCCTATAGGATGGTATTCAGTGCACTTCTACCTGCAGGTCTGTACTATAAGAAGAATGATGTAGTGATAGTAGATGGTATACTGCTAGAGGGTATCATTGGTAAGAATCACATAGGACATGCTAGAGATACCATCATACAGCAGATACTACTTGACTTTGGAGACCAGAGAGCAGCTGACTTCATTACAGATGTATACTTCCTCCTTACTAGATACTTGAGTAGAAGAGGCTTCTCAGTAGGCTATAAAGATACACTGATAGATGAGTCTGTAAGGCAACACATCAATGAGGAACTGGATGCTATGTCTGCACAGATACTGCTAATGACCAGTCAGTCTACTAATGAGATGGAACGTAGGTATACTGAGAAGCGTATAATAGATGTGATCAGTAACTATACAGAGAGACTGTTCAAGTACAATAAGGATAATGCTCCGCAGGACAATAGGTTCGTGACCATGATAGACTCTGGAGCTAAGGGTAAGAATACAGAGTTCGGTACTATGACTGCCTTCGTAGGACAGAGATACAGTCAAGGTACTAGAATGAAGATGCAGCTGACTGACAATACTAGAGCATCTATATACTATAGACCAGGAGATAACAGTCCCAGTGCTAGAGGATTTGTGATGCACTCCTATACTGAAGGTCTGACTCCACAGGAAGTGATCTTCAACCAGATCAACGCTAGAGACGACATAGTAGTCATGATGATGGGTACACCTGACACTGGATCTCTCAGTCACCAGATGACCAGAGTACTAGAGAATGTGCGCACTAGAGACGGCAATATAGTCAATCCTGATGGCAGACTGGTCCAGCCAATGTACGGAGGAGATGGTATGGATGCTGAGAGAATGACAGCTGTCCGTACTCCAATGGGTCACGTCAATACCTTCGCTAATCTGCGTCGTATAGTGGGCAGACTCAACGCTGCTAGAGGTGCACCCAATACAGAGGCTGAAGGAGTTCGTGAAGATGTAGAGTATGCAGAAGAGGACGAGATAGAGCATGCAATGGAGGTGTACGAGGAACTCGAGTATTAACGAGAGTTCCGACAGATGCACAGCAGATGCGAGGAGCTGGAATACTGAGAGCAGAGAGAAGCGATGCGACAGATATGACAGCGACGACAGATGCACAGCAGTGGAATACTGATGTGTATGGTAAATGTAGACTGATTACAGGATAGAGACAGACTGATATGTACATACATTATACTGCGTAGTACAGTATAATGTATAGATAGACTGACTGATTCTGGAGTACAGATGTAAGACTGACTTATAGTACTGTCAAGCAGTCTGTACTATAGACTGATAGATGGACTGTTACTATGCAATCATAGTGCATGAGATGATACATTATATCGTACTATGAGGTATAATGTATGGACAGATATGGGCTCTATTCTAGTAGTATAGTGTAGAGAAGGTATATACTGTACGGACTTATATATGGTCCACTGGTAAGTACAGACGGGATGATTCGTCTACGTATTGTATGGCTATTACATCTAGAGTATCTGGATAAGTAGTGCATCTTCTCCAGCTACCAGAGGACATAGTACAGAGTACACCTCTAGTATATAGGTAGAGATTCCTCTTACTGTCTACTAGTATACAGTGCAGTATCTTAATAGTATCTATATCTGTAGGAGGATACTTCTTATCTAGTATCTGCTGCCATTCATCCATAGTATTAGTGTCTAGACTGAGTGTAGATAGATAGTGTGATAGTATACTGGTTCCAGTCTACAGTTAACATCGTGGTCTGTATAGTTGATCAGTTCCTCAAGATACTGAGATATACGCAGTAGATCAGTCTTATCTTCATATGTACATTCTACAGTGTAGTACTCATATAGATTGCAGTACAGCTACTATACTGATCTACATCTATATACAGACTGTCTACTACATATATCTACTAACTGTACTATACATCTATGATAGACAGTACTAATACTGTCCAGGATGTATCCCAGGCAATAAGCTGTAAATCTAGTATAATACAGCTGCTATATTATTCATACTATCAGGGATCAGTACTTCTACTAGACTGACTCTATACTACAGCATCTACTACAGTACAGTACGAATAATGTAGGCAGACTGACTAATAGAGACAGCTTGATCAGCTCTACGTCTAGTAGAATAGACAGTATGGATCCATCTCATGTACAGTACCATAATCTTATGGATCTGTCCACTACATCTACTAGAGAATGAACCAGTATACAAGAGAGACAGTATGCATACTGTCCTCCACCTATACTAGAGCATAGTACGAGTAATATAGCAGCTGTACTGATATATTACACCATATACAAGAGGGACAGTACATGTACTGTTCTAGATAGATGATCAGTAGAGGTGTAGCTACAATCCATCCAGTAGCATGAGCAGTAATAGCAACAGTCCCAGTATAGATACTGTTATGTAGTGTATGAGACTGACACAAGTAGCTATACTGTACCTCGTACTGTATAGGGAGATGATGTACGCAGACAGTATAGTAAATACTGCATATACTATAGTACAGATGGCGAATACTATCTCTGTATCTCCATATACAGTATGCATTTACCGCAGTATGATCAATGGTCTAGTCTATATCTATACACTGTACTTATCATAGACAGTTCCATACTGTCCAGGCTGTATCCCACTACTAGTGGTGTATACTGTACGGTATACAGTCCCATGAGCAGATATATATCTGCTCTACTGTATCTGCCAGAGTCAGACTGGGTAACAGCACTGTATACTACAGAGATCAGACTCCACTCTTACTCCTATAGCTCAGTGTAGATAATATATTAGCTGCAGCTGATATATACATTATATACTGAGATAGTGAAGGGACACAGTCCGGAGATTGTACTAGGGAAGACAGGCACTTCAGTCTACTATCACTATCTTTAGTCCTCTCTTCTTAGCCATACCTATAGTAGAAGCAGTACCTTTACCACTAGCATCGAAGGCGATTACTACAGTATCATCTCCTACGTACTCTATCACCGTGACGTATATACATCACGTGCGACTATTAAGTCGCTTCACTTTATTACGTATAGGGCCAGCAGCTCTACCATATAGATTCCAATACGCAGGAAATACCTTACACACTATGGAGTACTGCTCACAGTACTGACGAGCTAATGGGTCTGCTCCCTTACAGTCTCTACATACTACTTCGCTTATATCGTACTGACTGAGTATCTCCTCTACAGTACTGTACTTATTGTAGTCAATAACTGCACCAGATATCACACTGTTCCCTCGATGATATCTGCCACTATCTAGTAGTACAGTCCCTATACTCCTACGTATAGAGTGGATCTGCCTAGTAGTACAATCGATCCATCTAGTAGTACAGCTGCTCTATCTGGTAGTACGATCGATCCATCTAGTGGTCCAGCTGCTGTTCATCTATACATCTACTTAGTATATCCATATGATAGACAGCTTCTATATCTGCACAGTATCTAGTAGTAATGCAGCTGCTCTATCTGGTAGTACGATCGATCCATCTAGTGGTACAGCTGCTGTTCATCTATACATCTACTTAGTATATCCATATGATAGACAGCTTCTATATCTGCACAGTATCTAGTAGTAATGCAGCTGCTCTATCTGGTAGTACGATCGATCCATCTAGTGGTACAG
>Ga0180220_1000731_pt1 | contig 30508 bp, 26 predicted proteins | sample eDN5th37CBELigBY_FD_151335 | JGI IMG/M metagenome (GOLD analysis project Ga0180220, IMG submission 151335) | Enriched backyard soil microbial communities from Emeryville, California, USA - eDNA 5th pass 37_C BE-Lig BY (version 2) (version 2) | ecosystem: Environmental > Terrestrial > Soil >... | reverse complement strand
CCCCGAGAGCCGCCGCCACCCGCCGGCCGAGGGAATGCTTGCGCGCTTCATTGGCAGCGATCGTCGCCTCGACGAGGCTGAGGCTGACATCGCGCTCCTGCGCGCCGGCGACCAGAGCCGACGTGTCCTTGGGAAAGCACGAGCCGCCATAGCCGGGGCCTGCCTGCAGGAAGGCAGACCCGATACGCCGGTCGAGCCCGATGCCCGCCGAGACCTCGCGAATGTCGGCGCCAGCGACTTCGCACAGATCGGCTATCTCGTTGATGAAGGCGATCTTGGTCGCAAGGAAGGCATTGGAGGCATATTTGATGATCTCGGCAGCGCGCCGCCCGGTGCAGACGATGGATGCGCCGGCTTCTGCCAGTGGAGAATAGAGCGTTCTCAACATCTTGCGGGCAGCGGCGTTCTCCGTCCCGATTATGACGCGGTCCGGATGCATGAAATCGGCTATGGCGCTGCCTTCGCGCAGGAATTCGGGATTGGATGCCACCGCGACCGGCAGGCCGGGGCGGACATCATGGATCAGGCGCTCTATGGCGTCGCCGGTGCCGGCGGGGACCGTCGATTTCACCACCACCAGTACGCCGGCGCGCGCCCTGGCCGCGATCTCGGCGGCCGCGGCGCGCACATGGCTCAGATCCGCACCCCTGCCATTGGGCTGCGGTGGCGTGCCAACGGCAATGAAGACGGCGTCGATCTGCGGTCCGATGACGGGCAGGCCGGTGGCAAAGGCGAGCCGGCCCGCCGCGACATTGCGGGTGATCATCTCACAAAGCTGCGGCTCGAAGATCGGAATGTCGCCCTTTTCGAGCCGGGCGATCTTGTCGGCATCGGAGTCGACGCAGAGAACCTCATTGCCGAGTTCGGCAAGGCAGGCGCCCGAAACCAGGCCGACATAGCCCGAACCAATGATGATAAGCCGCATGATCGCGTCGTCTCCCTGGTGGAGGACGGCACGCGCGAGCAGCCGCGGCTTGGCCCTGAAGGCAGCCCTCGACCCCGACATGCCGTCTGGCGTCGCCATCGTGCGAGGCAACGCCAGCGCGTTCCATTGCTATTAGGAGCTAGGAGCTAGTCGTCCAGATGCGGCGACAAGATCGCCCGGCCGTCACAAGGCTAGACCATCATCATGCGCAGGAGTTCGTGATAGAGCCGCTCCGTCTCGGGCGCGGGTGGCACGCCCAGTTCCTCGGCCAACAGGGAACGAATGGTGCCGTAGAGATAGTGGAGCCGGGCGATCTGCCGGTGCTCGGCGGCTTCGCGCATCAGGCAGCGATAGGCTTCTTCGTTGTAGGGATCGATTGCCAGCAAACGGTGGGCGCAGATGGCGCGTTCTGCATGCGACAGGGAACTGTCCTGTGCGATCGCGGCGATCATGCGGTCGGCGAAGTCGTTGCGCAACTTGTCGCGCTGGACGTTGAGCCACTCCTCAAAACCGACGCCCGCCTCATCGAGATCGGCCAGCAACTCCCCCGTATAGATGGTGCTCAGATCCGTAGTTGTGCCGCGGCGCCCGGAGAGGCAGTCGATGAGTTCAATCAGATCGCATTCCACGTCGTGGTTGGGCACGACGTAGATGGTGGAGTGGTTCGTCTCGATCAGCCGGAACCGGTGCTCCTGCTGCACATGCCGGATACGGGCGAGCGCCTGGCGCAAATTGGCCCCGGCCTTGCTGTCCTCGGCATCCGACCACAACAGGGCGCTGATGCGCCTGCGTGGAACGGTGCCGTGAATGCCCGAGAGGACAATATAGGCCGCAATGCGGAAGAAATTGGCCGCAACCCCGGGCACGAGCTCGCCATCGACCGACAAGGCACAGCCACCCAGGAGGTTCAAGCTGACCCTACGCGATGGTGCTGCCGCTCGCAAATGTAGCCCCCAGATTCTCCGACCCCGCTGCAACCTCGCATACGTCGTTATATGCGTATTGTTGCTTAAGTTGATTCAAATATCGATAGCACAAACTGCATCAGTTCAATCACAAGATTGTGGCAGTGTACCAATAGGTACTCTCCTTATCCTGACGTAAAGCTTCGCCGATTGCCGGGTACGCGCAAAGCGCCAGACAAGTGTGGCCAGCGCTCAAGTCGCGATACGTTTCAACCTGATGAAATCCCAGATACCCTTGTTGACCGACGTCACTTCGGAGATTGCTGCGCGGATACGCTCAATCTCGTCATCGTTTAACACCTCGACCTTGCCGTATTTCAGGTCGTCGTCGAACTCGGCAATGCGCATCAATTGTGTGCTGCCGAATTCACCGTTCTCATCGAACGAATAAATACAGTGATTGTATTTATTGCGCAGCCGGGATTCCTGCTTCAGCCGGCCGGTGAGAGCAAGGATTTGCGTGCGCGTATCGGGATCAGTAGAGCTGACCTTGGCCAGCCGTTCAAGTAAGTCGATACGCGCACGCGTGGTATTGAGCGTCAGGAATATAACGATCGCTACTTCCTTGTTCGTCGCCCCAAGATGGGCGATGAGATAGATGAGCAGGCTTTCGGTATTAGTCCAGACGTAGTTCAGTCTGCCGACGAGATGCAGGATTTCATCGATACGAGCCATGGACATGGCTCGTATGCTGCATGGTTCCCGTGTCCGCCCCGCGGCCGGCGCGTCCAGGATCCTGGAGAGCCAGGAACGTGGCGGCGGCCTGTGTGCGGTTGTTCACACGCAGCTTGGCGATGAGGTTGTGCACATGGGCTTTGACCGTGTGCTCGGACAACGACATCCGGTCGGCAATGAGCTTGTTCTGGTACCCTTCAGAAACAAGCTGCAGGATCTGCCGTTCGCGGGCGGTAAGCGTATCGAGTGCCGGCGAATGGCGTGTGTTACCCGGCGCATGGGAAGCTTGTGCCTCCTTGAGGGCCGTTAGATTGTGCGGTTCGGGCAGCGAACGCTCGAACCTCTTGCGTGGCACCAGGGCTGCGGGTTCTGTTGCCGGTCGGTCCCGTCGCGTCGTTTCGAAGGGCAGGTATTGCCCTCCCGAGATCAGCAGCGACATGACGGCGAGCCACACATCGAGTGGCAGGTTGAGAGGCAGCAGTCCATGCACGAGGCGATGGTCTAAAAGAGGCTCGAAATCGATTGCCGCCTGGGTCGCATCGTCCACGATCAAGCCGATGGAGGCTGCCGGGAACCTGCGATGGCACTCGCGCACATAGGCAACACTGTTCCACACCCCACTGGGGCTAAGAAGCGCGAGGCGTACTTTTTCGTCTGGCTCTTCGCTTGCTGGCAACTGGTCCACCAGCGTTACTTCGAACCCATGGAAATGGTGACGAACGGCTTGAAACAACCCCTGGAATACCGCGCCCCGAGAGGCAAGAAAGAATATCCGGTTTCTATTTGATTGTTCTGACTCCGCTGGCCCCCAGGCGTGCGTTTGCACGCCAACAGCTTGCTCGTTCACGTCCAGTCTCCCTAACTGGTACTCGGTTTTTCACAACAAACACGCAGCCCACCGAATGTCCCTTCGGCTTGTAGTTGACATTTGGTTACCATGCATAGCGTGACTCGATCGTGATTCGTTCTGGCGCTGGTCTAGTCCGTTCGGTTGAAGGGACCAGCCGTTTCGATCTGCTTCTCCGTCGAACTAATTAGGCAGTGCCGCGCCGGCAGAGCGCGGTTTCTCGTGCGCGCAAGCGTAAATGGCGAGGCGGCGCCGTATTTTGCATTTGTAAACCCTCAATCCTGGTCAGAGTTATTTTCTATCGGCCAGGATGGATCGAAAAGATTAGGCCCGCGGCCTATAATTACTGATCTAATTGTTGCCTACAAAGGCCAACACCCCCCGGTCAGTATCTCTGCACCGCCAAAGCCAGTTGCCGGCGGTGAGGGGACTTGCAAAAGAACTGACGGGTGGTGAACGCAACTTGTTTCGCGTGGCGTTCAGTTACGCCGAGTGTCGAGTTATGCAGTGTGCAGCGTATGGCCCGCTTTTGTTCAGCGCGTCGTCTCCTCGAATAAAAGCGGAAGAGCCAATGACCTCGTTGGAAATGCATAGAGGCCCGGCCCTTCCGCTCCTTGTAACAGGAGAGATGATATGGCCGACTACAACGACCGCAATGCCTTTAGTAACGGGTTCAACGACAACGAGAACGCGATCCAGGGCAATGATCAATCTGCCGATGGTTCCGATAATTCCACAACCGACGTGGAAGTCGATGTCGATGATTCCCTGAACAACAACTCAGAAAACAATTCTCATAACGACAACTCGACGAACACGGACGTCGATCTCGACACCGATATCGACGATTCCTTCAACGATAACTCGGATACCAACTCGAATAACGACAGTTCGACCGATGTCGACGTCGACCTGGAAGACGCGTTCAACGAGAATTCGCACAACGACAATTCCACCAATGTCGATGTCGATGACTCGGGCAATGACAACTCTGAGACCAATATCGATACCGAGCTGGAAGATTCCTTCAACGATAACTCGGACACCAACTCCAACAACGACAGCTCGACCAATGTCGATGTGGAGATCGAGGACTCGTTCAACGAGAGCTCAGAGACCGAAGACTCCTACAACAGCGACAGCTCGACCAATTTCGATCTCGACGCCGATATTGACGATTCCTTCAAGAACCAGACCTGGGGCGTGGCTGAGGAGGTCGACGATTCCTTCAACGACTACTCCGACACCAACTCCCATAACGACAACTCCACCGATGTCGACCTCGACGATTCGTTCAATGAGGACAATTCGGTAGATGTCGACGTCGAGGATTCGTTCAACGAAGAAACCGATATCGACACCGATATCGATACCGAAATCGAGGACTCGTTCAACGATAACTCGGATCACAACTCCAACAACAACAGCTCGGTAAACGACTCGAATAACACCGACAGTTCAACTGATGTGGACGTCGATACCGATATCGACATCGAGGACTCGTTCAACGAGGACAACGACACCAACTCCAACAACAGCACTGACGACAACTCGGACGATGACTTCGCCGATCTCGATCTCGCCTTTGACGACATGGATAACCTCTTCATCAACAGCGGGACGCTCGACTTCGATCCGGGTGACGACGTGAACTTCGAGAACGTCTTCGATGGTGCTTTCGCCGGTGCCGGTGGACCCGCGACCGGCTTTGCCATCAACCAGGTCGCCGACATCGTCGACATGGACAATCTCAGCGACGTTCACCAGTACAACGCCGGTGGGGGCGCGGGTGCCTCGTTCAATGCACAGGGCTGGGGCGGCGACGGCCTCGATGCCAACGGCGCCACGACTACGGCCGGCAATGGGGACAGTGCGGGCAACAACTCCGCCGACGCCGGCGCCAGCGTCACGGGCAGTGCCTTCAACATGGAAATCGTGCTGGGTGCCAACCTGCAGCAGAACGCCGTCGATACGATGGTGGTGGGTGGCAACAACTCTTCGGACAACGACTCCAGCTCGGACGACAACTAATCCCATCGAAAACCGGGTCTGCGCGACAACCGCGCAGACCCAATGCCTTTGCCGGCGCGCTGCCTGCGCGCTGCAGAGCGATCCGAAAGTGCGAGGGGTACGGTGTTCAATCCAAGCGACAATGTCACCGAGATCATTGCCCACTTCCTCGGCTATTTCGAAATCCGGGTCGAAGAGCTGCGCATAAGGCTCGACTATGAGGAGTTCGTGCGCGAAGCATCGCTCCCGCCCGAGGACCTTCCGCTTCTCAACATTCCCGTAGACGCCGTTCAGCAATACGCATTCTCGAACTTTACGCCGGGCGTCAGCTACGAGCCGCCGGCCTGGACGACCGAGGGCGAGGCCCCGATACAGCAGACCTCTGCCGGCGTGGCGTTGCCGGCCGCTGCGGCTTCCCACTGGATGCCGTCGCAGAGTGCCGCACCATCGGAGTTTTCCGCGTCCGCACCCGACCTCGCGCCCACCCTGGTCGGCCCGCAGCCGGACTCGGTGATCGCCGTCTTCAATCAGAAGATCGGGCTGCTCGACAATGACGTGGTTATCCTCGGCGATGATGCCGGGTCCGTCACGTTCCACTCCGGCGCCGTGGAGGGATTGGCGCTGCTCTCGGCGAGCGCCAACGCCGTCAGCGCCCCGGTGACCAACCTGCCCATGGTGGATTCGCTGGAGGACGTGCCCGTCTTCATGGCCAGGGCGGGCGACTATATAGACGGGCTGGAGCAGGGCGGCGGCGGGCAAGCGAGCGTCATTGCTACCGACACCCTGGCGGGCACCTATGTCAACGGCGTTGCCGTCGAGGAAACGCCCGATGTCATCGAGGCGCTACCCGGGCAATTGCGCGCCGAAATCGAGGGTGAGAATGAGGCGGGCGAGCCGGCCGTCCAGAACGGCGCCGATGTGCCCGAGAGCGTCGCGCTCGAGGCGGGCGCCAACATGCTCGTCAACGAGGCGGCTTATCTCAATGCCGGCGTGACCACGGTGGGCCTGGGTGTCCTCGGCAATTACCACCAGCTCGATGCGATCATACAGACCAATGCGCTGAGCGATATCGATAGAATGGGTGCCGGTGTCGAACCGGCGGGGCCGGCCTCGAGCATGTTCAACGTCGCCGCCTTCGAGCAGCAGACCGCGGATACGGCAGGCGAGGCGCGCGCGCAAAACCCGGGCGAGTTCCCCTCCTTCTGGCAGGTATCGGTGGTCGAGGGCGACATCGTCTTTCTCGAATGGATGCAGCAGTTCACCTTCATGAGTGACGAGGACATCCACGTCCTGTCCGCCACCGGCACCAAGACGACGGTCACGACCGGCGAGAATGTCGGCCTCAACGGCGTCAGCTTTGCCCATATCGGCCAGTCCTATGACCTGATGATCGTGGGCGGTAATCTCTACGACGCCAACATCATCGTGCAGACCAATGTGCTCTATGACGACGATGTGCTCGAAGTGCTCGAGGGCGGGCAGGGATACGGGGCGGCAACGGGCGGCAATCTCCTCTGGAACCAGGCGACGATCCACAATGTCGGTGCAGGCGAAGTCACCGCCGGGCGTGTGCCCGACCACTACCAGCAGGCCGCGGAGAGGCTTTCGTCCGGTAGCAAGGACATGCCCGACGGGTTCGGCCATGACGGTGATTTCGAAGGGTTCGGCGCCCTGCGCGTGCTCTTCGTTTCCGGCGACGTCTATGATCTGCGCTATGTCGAACAGACAAACGTGCTCGGCGACGCCGATTATGTGGCGGCCGCGAAATCGAAGCTTCTCGCCGGGAACGAGGCCGTTTCCTACGAGGTGAGCACTGGCTCCAACGCCCTCGTCAACATGGCGACGATCATCGACTACGACACCATAGGCGACACCGCCTATGTCGGCGGCGAGGTCTATTCCGACGCCATTCTCATCCAGGCCGACATGGTCGCCGCCAACGGACCCAATGGGACCGGCGATGCGCTGGTGAACGAAGTCGTCGCCTTTCTCGAAACCGACACGCCAATTCCGCTCAACGACGACTTCGGCGCGGACGCGCTCGCGGCGGACGGTCCGCCTGCCGACATCATGCAGTCGGTGCTGACTTGAGCTCATAGAGGCACGACATGCGCTACGAAACCATCGGCGAGAATGACCGCGAAAGCCTGGACATCCATGCCCAGACCGCGCGGGACTACGAGGTCGACAAGCTGCTGTTCGAGATCAGCACGGCTGCCGCCCAGCTCAACGCGCTCGCCCAGCGCGAGATCGCCGAGGAGGAGCAAGCCGCCGCCGGGCGCGTCGCCAGCCCACCGGACGCCGCAACGGGCCCCGGCGAGGAGGACCTCTATGAGGACGACCCCTATGAGGACGACCCGGGTGAACCCTATCGGCAGCCCGAGGCGCCCAAGGTGGTGACGGCAGACGAAGGGACTGGCGAGCCTACGCCGCCGATAGTCGAACCCGAGCCGGTAAAGCATCGCGAGGCGGAGGCCCCCGTCGGCAAACCGGTGCCGCCCCCCGCTGATCCGCCCGCCGATCCGACCGCCGCAACGGCGGATCCAGTGCAGACGCCCGCGGCGCGCAAGATGGATGATGAGACGCCGCAACAGCGCCAGGAGGCACTGCGCGAACCCGATCCGCCCGGCCGCACCAGGATCCCCCCGATCATCGAGGCCGACCGCGGACCGCTGCAGCGCAGTGGCGATGGCAAGCGCGAAACCCCGGGCGGCGGCGGATCAGGCGGCCGCGGAGCTGACACGGGCGGCGGGGGCGGCAAGGGGAGCGGTGGAAGCGCAGGCACTTTCCACAAGCGTGCGCCCACGCCGAACTTCGCCCAAAGCTTTGCCAACGGCGTCATCGCCGTGCGCCGGAACCTCGCCATCGTCATGCTGTTCACGGTGTTCATCAACATACTCGTGCTCAGCATCCCGATCTATCTGTTCCAGATCTCCGACCGGGTTTTGACCAGCCGCTCCATCGACACGCTGGTGATGCTGACGGTCGTGATCGTGGGCGCCGTGCTGATCCAGTCGGTGCTCGACGCCGTGCGCCGTTTCATCCTGATGCGCACCGCCGTCGAGGTCGAGGCCCAGCTCGGCGCACCGATATTGAGCGCCGCCGCGCGCGCCTCGCTCTATTCCAATGGACGCGAATATCAGGTGCTGGGCGATCTCAACCAGATGCGCTCCTTCATCACCTCGGGCACGCTGCTCTCCATTCTCGATGCGCCCATGGCCCCGCTCTTCGTGCTGGCCGTGTTTCTCGTCCACGTGCATCTGGGTTATATCCTCGTCACAGCCGCGCTCGTGCTGTTGGTGCTGGCGCTGATCAACCAGCGGCTGACGGCCGGTTCCTTTGCCGAGGCCAACGGGTTTCTCAGCCGCGCGGCGCTGCATCTCGACTCGATGTCGCGCAATTCGCAGATCATCAATGCCCTCGCCATGATCCCCGAGGCCGTGCGCATCTGGGGGCGCGATACGGCCGGATCCCTAAGGGCGCAGGTCCATGCGCAGGACCGCAACATCGTCATGTCCTGCCTGTCCAAGACCACCCGCCTCGTTACCCAGGTTGCCATGCTCGGCTGGGGCGCGTTCCTTGCCATCGAGGGCGAGATCACCGGCGGCATGGTGATCGCAGCCTCGATCATTGCCAGCCGTGCGCTGGTGCCGATCGAGGGCACGATCGACGGGTGGAGCCATCTCACCCAGTTCCGCGCCTCCTTCGCACGGATCAAGGGCTTGCTGCAAAGCTCGCCGCTCAATTTCGAGCGCCTGCTGCTGCCCGAACCCAAGGGTCGGCTCGATGTCGAACGCATTCTTTTCGTGCCCCCGCCCAACAAGAAGGTGCTGCTCAACGGCATCTCCTTCTCGCTGCTGCCGGGCGAATCCCTCGCCATTATCGGCAATTCCGGCGCCGGCAAGACAACGCTCGGCAAGATGCTGGTCGGCTCCATCCTGCCGACCTCGGGCAGCGTGCGGCTCGATCTTATGGACCTGCGTAACTGGGATCAGCGCCAGTTCGGCGAGAATATTGGCTATCTGCCGCAGGATGTGCAGCTCTTTCCCGGCACCATCAAGGCCAATATCGCGCGCATGCGCGAGGACGCCCCCGACCAGGCGATCTACGAGGCTGCCGTGCTCGCCGACGTGCACGAGCTCATCGCCTCCTTCCCACAGGGCTATGAAACCTTCGTTGCCGCCGATGGCGCGCCGCTCTCGGGCGGGCAGAAGCAACGCATAGCGCTTGCCCGTGCCTTTTTCGGCAGCCCCAAGCTGGTGGTGCTCGACGAGCCCAACTCCAACCTCGATTCGCTGGGCGAAGCGGCTCTCGCCAAGGCCCTGATGCATGCGCGCAAGCAAAAGATCACCGTCGTCACCATCACCCAGCGCCCGGCGCTGCTCAACGTCGTCGACAAGATCCTGGTGCTCAACAACGGCACGGTCTCGATGTTCGGCACGCGCACCGAGGTGATGGCGGCGCTGAGCCGCAACCGATCCGGCGGCGCGCAGGCAGGTATTGCTTCGGCCAACCCGCAGAAGGGCAACTGACATGGCGACCAATGGCGCGCTGCAGAACCTGGAATGGTACGCCGATGTGCCCCGTTCGATCCGCACGCAAACCGCGATCGGGCTCGTGGTGCTCGTCGTCACCTTTGGCGGCTTTGGCGTCTGGGGCGCAACGGCGCCCCTGGCCGCCGCGGTGATCTCCAATGGCAGCTTCGTTGCGACCGGCGAGAACAAGATCGTCCAGCACTTCGAGGGCGGTATCGTCAAGGACCTGCTGGTACGCGAGGGCGACCAGATCACGGCCGGCCAGGAGCTGATGCTGCTCGACGAAACGGCGGCGCGCGCCAACGCCCAGCAATTGCTGATGCGCCAATTACGGCTGCAGACCATTCTGGCGCGCCTGCAGGCCGAGGCCAGCGGCCTCGACACCTATACCGCGCCCCAGGCGGTCCTCGACCGCATCGGCGAGGCCCAGATTGCCGAACTCTACAATGGCCAGAGGAGCAGTTTCGAAGCCTCCCGCAACAAGCTTGCCAATGAAACGGCGCTGCTCGAGCAGAACATCGCCTCGCTCGAATTCCGCATCGACGGGCGGCTTGCACAGGTCGATTCCATGCAGCGCCAGCTCGAACTGCTGCGCCAGGATCTCTCGGTAATGAGCGAATTGCATGCAAAGGGCGTAGCGCCGCTCTCATCGGTGCGCACCATCGAACGCTCGATCGCGGATGCCGAAGGCGACATCGCGCGGCTTGATTCCGAAGTGCTCGAGTCGCGGGCGCAGATGGAAAAATATCGCCGCGAGATCGTCCAGCTCGAGGACATGGCACGCCAGGCCGCACTCGACGAGATGCAGTCGATAGAGGCCGAGCTCGAGGCCGTGACCGAGCAGATCGCCCAGGCCAACAATGTGCTGCGCCGCACGGCGATCACGGCGCCGGTCGACGGCACCATCGTGCGCATGTTCTATCACACGACCGGCGGCGTCATCGCCAGCGGCGAACCGATCTTTGAAATCCTGCCGTCAGCGGTTCCGCTGATCGTCGAGGTCAAGATCCCGCGGATGCAAATCGACGAGGTGCGCGAAGGGCAGGCCGCAACCGTGCGCCTGAGCGCGCTCAACCAGCGCACCACCCCGGTTCTCTCGGGCGAGGTGGTCTATATCTCGGCCGACTCGATCGCCGATCCGCGTGACGCCAACGGCGAAGTCTATGTCGCCCGCGTCAGCATCGCGCCCGAGCAGCTTGCCCGCGTCGATGGCTTCACGCCCATGCCCGGCATGCCCGCCGAAATCCTCATCCAGACCAAGGAACGCACCTTTTTCGACTATCTCGTCAAGCCGGTCATGGACAGCATGTCCCGCGCCTTCCGCGAGACCTGACCACCTTGACGCACGGGCGGGCAAGGAGCAGGGGAGGGACAAAAAACCTCGCCCCACCGCCGCTTTTGAACAGGCATCGAAAACTCGCACCGCGACCGCTTGCGTCGCCCAAACTGTTCCCTTATAAGCCGCCAATCAGTTGCCGGACGCACCACTCTCCGGCCGACGCCCAGGTAGCTCAGTTGGTAGAGCAGCGGATTGAAAATCCGCGTGTCGGTGGTTCGATTCCGCCCCTGGGCACCATTTTTATTTAATTAAAATCAATGAATTGAGTGATGGGCATGATCTCGCTTGGACGGGCGAAATCGTGCTGGGCGTCATTTTGGATGTCATTTGGGTTGGCTTGAATGAAACAGCATGACACGGAATAGGTATCATAACCCGATCCTCTGGGGTGCAGACTTTTCCTGCGTCGAGAATTTCTAAGACAGTTCAGCAGGTTAGAGCGGACGACACGCGGACGAATTGTGGCAGCCCATCTGATTTTACAGCTCGACTTCCGTGGAAGTCGCTGTTTTTCCTGCACGATACCGGCTCTAACGTCGGGGGTGCATATGGGCTGCATAGTCCGCACCACCTGAACGCTGGACACGCGGAGTCTATGAGTGCGGGACTTTTCAGCCGCGTCTACTGCTCGTCGAGAAGTTTGCGCACCGTTGCCGCCGGTAGGAACATGCGTAACGGGTTTGAGGGGAGGGATGGAAGCCGTACTTAGCGTAGAGAGCTTTGCGGCGCGCGACTAGGTCGACATTTCCGTCATCGAGCACGTCGAGGATGGCGATGGCTATGCCGATGCTCTCGGCAGCTGTGGCAACGCGGACGAGGGCGTTAGCGAGGAGATCGCCGCCATACCCCTGTCCTGCATAGTGCTGATCGCCCCCGATCATCGACAGGAATGCGGCGGGAATTAATCCGTGTAACGGGCGGGTGCGCGCGAACTTTTGCGGCAGGTCTCGATAATCGATGGCGTGAACGTTGAGCGCGTGAAATCCAACGACGGCGCCATCCGCCGAGGTCATCACGTAGATGCGTGCATTATTGGCTTTGGAGAGCTTATTGGCCGTCTTCTTAAAGAAATTATCGACCTGCTCGACGCCACAGGAAAAAGCCGTCCGATCGTGCTTGTCTGGATGGAACGGCTCTATGGTGAACGTGCCGGTGGCCTCGTCTGTCACCTGGACAGAACCCGCTTCTGGTGCTGGGAGAGTGCTTCACGCAGTTTTGGCGTGGCCTCGGGGGGATTGTCGAGCGCATAGAAAAAGGCCGCATGGTCCACCGGCTCGAGCACAGTGCGCTCGTGCGCGGCGATGGTCTCAAGAGCAGAGGCATAGGCTGCGTTCATGGTGAAGACGCTGTCGTCCACCCCACTCAGCATTGCTGCCTGGTGGATCGCAGCCTTGATATGGGGCTTGGTGCGAAAATTCATCCGCTCGGTTGCCCGCTCATCGATGTCTTTGGTCGTGTCGCGGAAAGCACCCATTGCCGCCTCCTTAATTTCTGTGATCGGCAATGTACGCTCTTGCGACGTACATTTCAATGGTGCCAAAGAGTTTGGACGTTCACTGGCGGAGACCCAGCGTAAAATCCGAGCGTCATTTCGAACGGACTTTGAATTTGACGTTTATTTTGTGATGACGGTCCGAAAAGTCAGGGACACCCGCCGCCCGCGAGCGATTTTCTTGCCGTCAATCACGTCCGATTTGCGCGCGGGGATGCCGTGGGTCCAATTGAACCGGGCCTCGTCGCTCAGTACAAGCAGGCTACGAGGTGCGAGAACTTGAGTTGCGGTGTGTCCGGAATGGATCTGCTTGAATTCCATCAAGCACGCCGAGCCAAGACTGAGCGACGCGATGGTCTCGCCAAAACAGGGCTCGCAATCCACGTGAGGGGCGATGCCCTGACCAGGAAAATACTCATTGACGATCACCTGGTTAGGCTGAGCCTGGAAAATGCTCTCTTTCCGCAGACGATCTGCAAGGACCTCCAGCCAATCAGGCAAAGGGCCAAGATAGGATTCGTCCGTTACACGTCGGGCCCTGTAGTCATAGCGAAAGCCATAGTGTTGAACACGCCGCTTGAGGTCCCCGAGCCACGCGGAATTATCAAGCGAGTGCAAGAGCGCGAGTTCGCACGCTTCATCGACATAGTCCGGCATATAGTGAGCGGCAGGAGGCAACATTGGCGAATCTCACAATCAGCCACAAGCTAACAATCCATCGATGTTCCGTCACGGCAATTGAAATACCCATGATCGGAAGTTTCGATACTTCGCCAAAGCACTCTGGCCGCCAAGAGTGTTGGCGTGAGCATAACCAGAAAAATGGTTTGGTTTGAACTCGTAGACATCCGGCTCTTTGTAGCCTGCAAATTTAGCTGCCGCCATCAGGCCGAATGCGCCGGAATAAAACGGTGTGTCGACGACAGTGATAATGACGCGTCCATTTCGCGCAAGCTGCCGTGCCGCACTGCGTAGGAAGCGTCGTATGAGGTTGTGATTAGGGTTGTGACCATAAACAGGGCAAACGGAAACGTTCCGCAAATGAGAGCGCAAGCTGAAGGACCAACGGGCGCGTGCGATGATCGCAGCCCGGCTCTTTCGCCTTGCCAATGGGCTTGCCGGAGACGTTGCACCTGTAGGCCAGGGATTAGCGAGCTGCGTATCCATTACGGCCCCGGCTATCGGGTTTATTTCCAGCAGCGGGGCGAGGAAATCATTATCCTGCTTTGCGGCGGCGACAAAGGTACCCAGGGTCGGGATATCGAAAAGGCGAAGCAACTCGCCGCTGAATGGGAAGATTGAAAATGGCAGAAAAGCTCTACGATTATGATCCTGCCGATGCTCTGAAATCGGACGAGGCGATCGAAGTCTTTCTTAGTGACGCCTTCGAGAGTGGAGATTCCCATAATATCGCAAAAGTCTTGGGCGTGGTCGCCCGCGCAAAGGGCATGACCAAAATTGCACGTGAGACAGGGCTGGCGCGGGAACAGCTCTACAAGTCGCTCAGCGAGAACGGCAACCCAACGTTGGAAACGACCCTGGCAGTGCTGAAAGCGATCGGTTTCGAAGTCACCGGCAAACGTCACGCGGCGTGATCCGGCGTCTCCGCGCGCTAGTTGGACCGTTCTGTACCGGTAGACAGGGATACTACGGAACCACTGCCGGATGATGGTGCTGTGCTCGCGGACGCCTTCGGCGTGAGGACGCTTGTTCGACCATCGCCCTCATCTGCCCGGCCCACTGCTCCAATGCTTCGCGCTTCTCATCGAGATAGGCGTGCCGGTTGTAAATAGCGGCAACGCCTGAGACGATGCCAGTCTTGCGGTTCAATATCGCCTCGATGATATGCGGCGGCACGCGCATCATTGCCATGTTGGTCGCAACGGTGCGTCGGATGTCATGAAAGCGTCAGTCGGAGGCACCGACTTCCACGTCAAGGCGGGCCTTGTGGCGACCGAAACCCGAGATCGGCGTTTTGCCTGAAGTGGTGAACACCAGATCGGAATTCATGAAGCGCGGCACCGACTGCAAGATCTCGATCGCAAGGGGTGCCAGAGGCACTGTGTGCTGCGTCCCGTTTTTCGTGCGCTCCGACGGCATAGTCCACGTGGCACGCTCGAAGTCGATCTCCAACCAACGCATACCGGCAACCTCGCGCGACGCTGCCCGGTGAGGATGAGCATGTGGGTGAACTTGTCGAACGGGAAGCCCTCAATCCGCGTGTCGGTGGTTCGGTTCCGCCCCTGGGCGCCATTTTTCTTTTGTGCATGACTGCTTGGGGCCGTTGGCTGTTGACGAGCCAAGTGAAGCGTCTTGGCGGCTGCTGGATTAACGGGCGCCCGTGCCGGTCACGAGAACTCTCAGAGTTCGAAACGTGATCTCTAGATCGAGGTCGAGTGAGATTCGCTTGAGATAATAGAGATCGTATTCGAGTTTCTCTAATTCCTGCTCTACATCTCCCGCATACCCATATTGGATCTGCGCCCAGCCAGTGATGCCCGGGAGTACAAGATATCGAGCAGTATAGACGGGCGAAGCCGCTTCGCACTTTCGTGCGATTTCCAAGGAGACCGGCCTTGGCCCGATCCAGCTCATCTCGCCTCGAACTATATTGATGAGCTGAGGCAGTTCATCAAGCCGCAGCTTGCGAATAACACTGCATCCCGGCAAAATCCGGTTGTCAGCTGGATCAGTTGCCCCGCCATGGCTCCCCCGCCGCATGGTGCGGAATTTGAGCATCCGAAAGTTGTTCCCTCCATATCCGCGCCGTGTCTGGACAAAGAGGCCGGGTTTTCCATCGATAGCCCGGATATAGAGCCAAATCAGCGCGCCGAGTGGTGCTGTGACGGGAACCGTGAGGCATACGAGCAGAACATCGAGGAAGCGCTTGATTCGCGTGTAATAGATCTGAGTGGGTCGATAGGCCAGATGAGTGATATCGAAGTGTTCCAGATCGACCCGTCCCCATTTCTCTTCCTTTGTGAAGAACCACGGTTGAACAAGTATCCCCCGCATCTGGGCGCGCGTCAGATGACTGTTCCAGCGTGATGTGAGGTGGCTTTCGCCATCGATCAATATTCGATCAAAGTCAGAAAGGTCGGCCTTCTCCTCTGCAACGATCGTGAGATCACCGCCAATGACATCCGCTACTCGCACTGCCCCTGGAAAATCCAGGAGAGCCAGACGCTCATTGGCCATTCTCGTCAATCGCGTTGCGGCAACTATCATGCCGCCAATGGCGAAGGGAGCAGCCAAGAACAGTCCCGTATAGCTGATCGGAATCCGCATGGCTGAGAGAATGACGACGCCGAAGTTGAAGACCACTCCCATCAACACGGCCGCGAGGGTGAAGGGAAACTCTCTGGTCCGCAATCCGCTGATCACTATGGCAGCCGCCAGGGGCATGAACATCAGCAAGGCGCAGACCACCGCCAGATTGCCCCAGTCCCTGCGGTCCGCCAAAAGGATTACGCCTGCGTAAACGAAGCATTGCAACAGGCCTGCTATCAGGGCCGGCACCACCAAACGCCTTAGGTCCGCGAAGAATTTATGCGGACGAATGACAGCCCCCTTGCTGAGAACATTGTCCAGATGGCGAGCTGAGGTTCTGTTGCGCTTCCGTCTCGCTTTGCCTCTGGCGACCGCCTTTGGCGTTGAGGGGGGGTGATGCCTTTGCATCGGATCTCCCGGACTTCTTGCAATATCACCGCCCCTTGGTCCTATGCGGGCTGCCGGGGTGTGATAGCGTTGTTAGCTGGAATCACCAAGCCAAATGGGCAATCTACGTAAAAGCAGAACACAGCGCTCAGCATGAAAATACTCCATGTCTATAAGGCTTATCTGCCGGAAGACTTCCTGGGAGTAGCCCGGGTGATCCATAGCATTGCCGAAGAAACGGCGGCATATGGGGTGGAATCCCGTGTGTTTGCACTGGCGGATCATCCTCCTGAACACCCAGGTTACGGCGCCGCGTAGGCTGCGGACGTCCGATGGTAGTTGCCGGACGCATCAGATGGAAGGCGGATGGCGGCGCCTTCCAATGCCTAGCCGGTTGTCGGATCACGCGCAGGGTGACGAGATTACTCCCCCAATGTGCGGCCGTAGAACTCGGATTGGGGGTTGGACAGGACGAGGTCGCGGATGCGGGCCCAGAGGTAGTTGCGCATTTCGATGAAGCGGTTCTGCGAGCGGATCTGGTTGATTTGACGCGGGCGGGGGAGGTCGACTTCGATCTCTTCCAGTATGGCGCCGCTGCCCATGACGATGATCTTGTCCGAGAGCAGCAGCGCCTCGTCGACGCTGTGGGTCACGAAAAGCACCGTGGGTTTGCGCCGCGTCCAGATCTGGAGCAGTTCGACCTGCATCAACTCCCGGGTCTGGGCGTCGAGGCTGGCGAAGGGCTCGTCCATCAGGAGGACGCGCGGTTCACCCGCCAGCGCCCGCGCCAGTGCCACGCGCTGCTGCATACCGCCGGAAAGCTGCCCCGGATAGGATTGCGCCGAGCGCGCCAGTCCGACGAGCTCCAGATAGGTCCTGGCGCGCTCTGCCCGCTCAGCCTTCGAAAGGGGCAGGGCTTCTAGGGCAAATTCGACATTCGCCTGAACGCTTGCCCAGGGGATCAGCCGGAACCCCTGGAAGACGAAACCCATGTCCGGACCCGGCACCGGTCGGTGTCCGTCGATGGTGACGGAGCCCGCATCGGGCCTGATCAACCCGTTGGCAACGCGCAGGACCGTGGTCTTTCCGCATCCGGAGGGGCCGATCAGGGACGTGAAGGTGTGCTCGGCCACCGAGAGCGAAACATCGGCAAGCGCCGTATTGATACGACCGTCCGAACGCCGGAATCGCTTCTCGACATGGTCGAGCACCAATAGAGGGCGGGAGGTGGTCCCGCGGCCGGCCGGGCGGGCGATGTCACGATCCGGCGGACCGGCGGAGGCTTCCGTCATCTGTCGGCGGGATCCATGCTGTCGTCGGTTCCAAGCTCTTCCAGCACGGCATCGACCGGTCCGAAATCGACCCAGTCTTCAAGGGCAAGCGGCGTCAGGTCGGCGAAATCTGGGGTTTCATAGAGCCAGTCGGCCGTATAGGCGAGTTCCTTGGCGCTCATGCCGCCATTGACGCTCCAGCTGCCGGCAAACGATTCGGCGAGCGATTCCAGCACGGCGACATCGACATTGGGCACCGCCTCGGCCATGGCGTCGACCCACATCTGCGGGTTCTGCGCGAAGTCCCGGCTGAGCCTGGTCAGCGCGCGGATCACCGCCTCAACGTCTTCCGGGCGTTGTTCGAGTACCTCGGTGGTCACGACGTTCACCTTGTTCACCACGGGAGCGGCTTCATAATAGGCGTCCTGGTCGATGAGCACGTGCAGCCCGGTCCTATCGGGCATCTCGCTCCAAACTCCGATCGACATGGTCGTCGCGTCGACCTGTCCGGCGGCGAGCGCCTGGGCCCGCACATTGGGCTGCCCGAGACTGACCAGTTCGATCTCATCGATGTCGACACCCTGGCTGCTCAGGACGAGGGTCGAGAGCGAGTGGTCGAGGCTGCCCACGCGCCCAACGCCGAAGCTGGCACCCGCCAGATCGGCGGGCGTCGCGATCTCGTCCTTGGCCGCGATCAGGAATGGCAGGGATTTATTGGGCGAAGTGACTGCCCTGAAATCGGTCGAACCGCTGTGAATGATCTGCAGCAGTGCATCGACGCTGACATTGGCCATCTCGCCTTCGCCTGCCTGCAGGGCAGCCAGCGCCGATGGCGTCTGCTGCACCCGCACCAGTTCGACATCGACCCCTTCCTGCTCGAAATAGCCAAGCTGGACAGCCAGATCCATCACCGAGTTCGGGACGAGCGGCGGCTCGAGATGCGTGACGATGAGGCGGAAAGGTTCGTCCGACTGGGCGTTCGCTGCGCCGGTCAGAAGCGCCAGCCCGGTCATTGCCGTTGCGAGCGCACAAATCAGATGCCTGGTTTTCATTTTCTCTCTCCCATTATCCCTGTGGTCAGCTGCGCCAGCGTCCCAGCCGCTGTTCGGCAAAGCGTAGCCCTTCCGTGACGATTACGCCAATAGCGGCGAGTGACAGGACGACGACGAAATATTCGGCCATGCGGAATGTATTGCCGTAAACGGCAAGCAGCCCCCCAAGGCCGCGAACGGCGGTGTAGAGTTCGGCGACGACGGTATTGATGAGGCCGATCGTGGCACCCAGTCTCAGGCCGACGATGATATAGGGGACTGCGCCGGGCAGCACGATGCGGGTGAAGATACGATATCGGCTCGCACCGACCGAGCGCGCCATTTCGATCAGTTCGGGGTCGGCCTGGCGCACGCCCGCATAGGTGTTGATCAGCACCGGCATCACCGCACCCAGAAAGATGATGAAGATCTTGGCTTCCGAGCCGAGCCCCAGGAGAACGATGATCAGCGGAATGAAGGCGACGCGCGGCGTGGCCGAAAGCGCATAGACATAGATTTCGAGGGTGCGGCCGAGAAGGTTAAAGGCACCCATCAAAACGCCCAGCGGAATGGCGAGCACGACGGCGACGGCATAGCCCGAAAGATAGATCGAAATGCTGTCGATGACTGCCCGCTGCAGCTCACCGTCGCTCAGGAGCCGACCGGCCGCCTCGAACGTCGCCAGCGGCGAGGGAATGATGTTGCGGGCAACATTACGCGATGCAATCTCCCAGATCACCACCGCAAGCAGCAGGAAACCGATCCGGGTTGCGGCGACCAGCCACGGGCCGGGTTCTCCCTCCCGTTGCACGATGGGGGCTTGCCCTGGCGCTTGTGTCATATCGCAAACTCTCCAACCCCATGCGGCCCGCGACCGGGTGCAAGATGCCCCGATAGCCCCATCCTCTTGCGCATTGATTCCATTGTTCAATGGTTTCGGTTAAGCGAGAGGCTCTTCTGGCCACACTACGACTCTTCCTGTAGCACACGCGCGAAAAAGTCTAGCTGCCATTGATCGGGCACGTTTTGTTGTTGTTCAGAACCAGGTGTCGGTGGAGCACTAGGAGCGCGCCGCCGGGGCTGGTAAGCAGACGTGGATGCGCCCGATCCGCGCCACGGGGTATCGTGTGCCGCAATGGTTCGACAGGATGAAACGCTATGAGAATATCCATCTTCGGAACCGGCTATGTGGGTCTGGTCACCGGGGCTTGCCTCGCCGATGTTGGCCATTCGGTCATGTGCATGGATGTGGATGCGGCCAAGATCGCCCGGCTGAAGTCCGGCGAGATACCGATCCATGAACCGGGTCTTCAAGCCGTTGTTGCGCGCGGGCTCGAGGCGGGAGCGCTTTCATTCACCACCGATATGGACGAGGCCGTCCGCCACGCCGCTATCCAGATCATAGCCGTCGGCACCCCGCCTGACGAAAGTGGCGCAGCCGACCTGCAATATGTCCTGGCAGTCGCCCGCAATATCGGCGAGCTTATGGACGAGCCCAAGATCATCGTCGTCAAATCGACCGTGCCCGTCGGCACCTGCGACAAGGTGCGCGAGGCGATTGCCTCGGTGCTGAAGGGACGGGACAGCGGGCTGAGCTTCGATGTGGTCTCGAACCCGGAATTCCTCAAGGAAGGCGCCGCGGTCTCGGATTTTCAAAAGCCGGACCGCATTATCGTGGGCACCGCGTCCGAGCGGGCGAGGGCGGCCATGAAGGAACTCTACGAGCCCTTCAATCGCAATCACGAGCGCACGCTCTATATGGATACCCGGTCGGCCGAGCTGACCAAATATGCCGCCAACGCCATGCTCGCGACCAAGATCAGCTTCATCAACGAGATCGCCAATCTCGCCGAGCGGCTTGGCGCCGATATCGAGGAGGTGCGCCGCGGCATCGGCGCCGATCCGCGCATCGGCTATCACTTCATCTATCCCGGCGCCGGCTATGGCGGCAGCTGCTTTCCCAAGGACGTGCAGGCCCTGGCCCGCACCGCCTCCGATATTGGGTACGATGCGCCCCTGATCGCGGCGGTCGAGGCGGTCAATAACCGGCAAAAGCACGTTCTTTTCGAAAAGATCGCAGGTCATTTCGGTGGGCCTGAGCACCTCAAGGGCAAGCGCATCGCGGTCTGGGGCCTGGCCTTCAAGCCCAATACCGACGATATGCGCGAAGCCCCCTCGCGGGCGTTGCTCGAAGCTCTGTGGGCGGCTGGCGCGACGGTTTGCGCCTATGATCCGGCATCGATGGATGAAACCCGCCGCATCTATGGCGATCGCGAGGGGCTCACCCTGGTGTCCGACAAATACAGTGCCCTCGATGGCGCCGATGCGCTGGCTATCTGCACCGAATGGCAGCAGTTCCGGGCTCCCGATTTCGATGAGATGGGAGAGCGGCTGATGTCCCGCCTCATCTTCGACGGGCGCAACATCTATGCGCCGGATCGCCTGCGCGACGCCGGCTGGACCTATGTCGCCATCGGGCGTCCCACGGTTTACCGGCGACCTCAAGCGGTAGAGAAGGTTTCGTGAAGGTTCTCGTTACCGGCAATGCGGGGTTCATCGGGTTTCACGTCGCCCGCCGCCTGATCGAGCGCGGCGACACGGTCGTCGGCTTCGATGTCGTCAATGACTACTACGATATCGGCCTCAAGCAGGCCCGGCTCGATGTGCTCGCCGATCTCGCCGGCCGCATGCGGGCCGACTATCGCTTCGTTCGTGCGGATCTGACCGATGCGACCGCTCTCGATCGGGTCTTTGCCGAGCATCAATTCGATCGCGTCATCCATCTGGCGGCGCAGGCCGGGGTACGCTACAGCGTCGAAAATCCGCGTGCCTACACAGCCTCGAACCTTGTCGGCTTCACCAATATCCTCGAGGCCTGCCGGCAGAGCGGTGTCGACCATCTCACCTACGCCTCGACCTCTTCGGTCTATGGCGCCAATACGAAGATGCCGTTCTGCGAACATGACGGCGCCGACCATCCGCTCCAGTTCTATGCGGCGACCAAGCGTGCCAACGAGTTGATGGCGCACGCCTACAGCCATCTCTTCGCCCTCCCGACGACCGGACTGCGCTTCTTCACCGTTTATGGTCCCTGGGGGCGACCGGACATGGCCCCGTTCACTTTTGCCCGCAAGATTCTCGCCGGCGAACCGATCGACGTCTTTAATTTCGGCAATCATACCCGCGACTTCACCTATATCGAAGATATCGTAGAAGGCGTGGTCCGGGTGTCGGATACGCCCGCCAGGCCCGATCCGGATTGGAACCCGCAATCGCCTGACCCCGCGACGTCGAGCGCACCATTCCGCATTTTCAATATCGGCAATGCTGCTCCGGTGCTGCTGACGGATTTCATCGATGCGCTCGAGGAGGCGCTTGGCCGCAAGGCGGTGCGCAACCTGCTGCCCGTCCAGCCCGGCGAGGTGCCACACACTTATGCCGATAGCAGCGCGCTCACCGCCGCAACAGGCTATGCTCCCGCGACCCCGATGCGCGAGGGTGTGAAGCGGTTCATCGAATGGTACCTGGCCTACTACAGCGAGCCGGGCGCGAGAACGGCGGTTCGATAGATCGGGAACCGCAAGCCGCGCATTGCATCGAAGGGTCGTTTTAATGCAACGCCCCGCATTGGAATGGCCTGGAGCGATGATGGCGCCAAGCCATTTTCATGCCGCGGCTCAACTGCGTGCTCACGAATAGTAGGGCTGTGCTTGCCCCACATGCGTGTACCCGCCATGCCATTCGGTCATGGTGCGGGCGCTGTGCAGGAGAGCCGCCGCCTCGGTGCGGTTGTGGGCGCCCAGCTTGCTGATGATGTTGTGCAGATGGATCTTGACGGTATGCGCCGAGATGTTGAGTGCCGTGGCGATCGACTTGTTCTGCAGGCCGCGCTCGACGAGTTCGAGCACCTCCATTTCGCGCTTGGTGAGGTCCAGAAGCGGCTTGTCCAAGGGTTGCGGAGCCGGTGCGGACTCGATAGCCAGCGGCCGGGGCGTGCTCGGTGCGGCGCGCTCTTCGTGAGCGGTGAACATCTCTCGCGGATAGTATTCGATTCCGCGCAGCAACAGCGCCAGCACCGAAAGAGAAATGTCGAACCGCGAATCGAGCGGCAAAACGCCCCGAACGACCTTCGACGCCAGTATTTCCCGCGATAGCCTTGCCAGCGGCTCTCCACAGTCGAGCAGCACGGTTAGTGCTAGCGGATGGAACCTGTAAAGTTCTTCTGCTCGCCGCTCAGCCTCTGCAAGGAAAGCTGGGTGGATCAGGATCAATGAAACCGTATGCGAAAACATGCGGTTGACTTCATCGACACTTGCGACTTCGACGACTGCTGTCCAGGGAAACTCCAATTCGATGCTTTCTTTGAACTGATCCGCGACTGCCCCCTTCGGTGTCACGAATACGATCGTACGCAGACGCTCCGGTTTTCCCCCGGTCCGATAGGTCGATCTTTGATAGGTGATGTGGTTCATGCCCCTTGCCCCTTTGGTCTCCTGTACCTTCCTAGATCGAACGATCAGTTGGTCTTTGTGTATTGATCGAACGATCATGTCTTCTAGTTACAAGTAATTAGATCGTTAGTTCTGCAGTTATTCAGTATTGTTGTTGATGAATAAAGTATAATCAAATAAAACCTGCGGCGGCAAGTGCAAGAATGCGGCGGTGTGGGGAAGGGAGAATTAAGGTCGATCAGACAAGCACTTGTGCGGGTGCCGGATGTCCGAGAAAGGCGGTGGGGCTGGCTGTGAGCCCGTAGGCGCCGGCCTGGAAGATGACGACGAGGTCGCCGACACGGGCGAGCGGCAGCGAGACGTTATCAGCCAAAAGGTCTAGTGGGGTGCACAGGCACCCGACGATGCTGACCGTCTCCTGCGCCGGCGAGGCGGTCCTGTTGCCGATGGCGATCGGGTAGTTGCGCCGGATCGACTGTCCGAAATTTCCCGAGGCCGCTAACTGGTGGTGGAGGCCGCCATCGACGACGAGAAAGGTCTTGCCCCGGGAAACCTTGCGGTCGACCACTCGTGTGACATAGAGCCCGCTCTCGCCAACGAGATAGCGGCCGAGCTCGACGACGATCTGCGCCTCGGGCAGGCGTTCGCTCGCAACCCCCGCAAGCTGCGCAAGATTTGCGCCTACGCGCCCAAGCGCCAGGGCCTCGTCGCGCTCAAAATAGGGAATGCCGAAGCCACCCCCGATATTGAGATAACGGATCGGGCCCGGAGCGTCGGCGCAGAGGCGCAGCACCAGTTCGATCGTGCGGTTCTGCGCCTCGATGATGCTATCGGCATGCAGGTTCTGTGAGCCGGCGAATATATGAAAGCCGAGGAACTCCAGCTCTCGCGCCGCAATATCGCGCAGCAGCTGCGGCATCAGCTCGGCATCGACCCCGAATTGCTGCGCACCGCCGCCCATGCGCATGCCCGAGCCACGCACCTGGAAATCCGGGTTTATCCGCACCGCGACCCTTGGCCTGATGCCAAGCGCTTCGCCAAGCGCTGCTACGCGCCCCGCTTCGAGGAACGATTCCAGCTCGATCGTCACACCGCTGGCGATTGCCTGGCGCAATTCGGCATCGGTTTTTCCCGGTCCCGCAAAGCTGATCTCGCCCGGGGGCATTCCCGTATCGAGTGCCACATGCATCTCGCCGGCCGAAGCGACGTCGAAACCGTCGACAAGCCGGGCCAGGTGCTGCACCACCGCCGGCATCGGATTCGCCTTGATCGCATAGTGGAGCGCGATCGAGGCAGGCAGTGCCGCCCGCAATTCGCGCACGCGCCGCTCGATCAGCCTGCGGTCATAGGCAAAGAACGGCGTGCTCCCGACCCGCTCGGCCAGCCGATCGAGCGGAATGCCGCCAACGGTAAGGCAGCCACCGGCGGTCTCGAACGCCGCCATAGCCGAGTGTGCCGTCATGCCCCGAGCTCCGCCCGAAGCAGCACGCGGTCGAACTTGCCATTGGCCGAGCGCGGTATCGCCTCGCGTGTGATGACGCGCGAGGGCACCATGTAGAGCGGCAGTTGCCGCTTCATTTCGGCGAGCAAAGCCTCGATATTAAGCGGCGCGCCATTGATGGGGCTCGCGACGAGCACCACGCGCTGGCCGAGCCGCTCATCATCGATGCCCATCGCCACCGCATCGCCCACCAGGTGCGTGCGATAGGCGGCTTCCTCGATTTCAGTGGGGCTGATGCGATAGCCTGAGGTTTTGATCATCTCATCGCGCCGACCGACATAGTAGAGGAACCCTTCGGCGTCGCGCCGCACGATATCACCCGAAAACACTGCCCGTTCCGGCGCGCGCCATGGCTCGTCACGCCCGGGCACCGGCCGGAAGCGCTCGGCCGTGCGTTCGGGATCGTTCCAATAGCCCTGCGCCACCAGTGCCCCGCGATGCACGAGTTCGCCTTCCTCGTCCGGTCCGCAGGGCGAACCATCCGGTTTGACCACCAGGATTTCAGCATCGGGGATCGCCTTGCCGATCGAGTCCGGGCGCCGATCGACCTCATCCGGGTCGAGATAGGTCGAGCGGAACGCCTCGGTCAGCCCGTACATCAGATAGGGCGCAGCATTGGGAAAAAGGCCCCGCAAACGGTCGAGCAAGGGCCTGGGCATACGTCCGCCCGTGTTGGCGAAATAGCGCAGGCGCGCGCCGACCTCCTCGGGCCATCGCGCTTCGGCAAGCTGGATCCAGAGCGGCGGCACCGCCGTGATGCCCGTCACTCCATGCCTGGCACAAAGCCGCGGCACGTCCTGGGCGACCAGATAGTTCATCAGCACGACATGCGCACCGACACGAAAGCCGGTCGTCACCTGGCTCAGCCCGGCATCGAAGCTCAGCGGGAGCGCTGCGAGGATGACGTCGTCCTGCGTGTTCTTTAGATAAGAGCTGACGCTTTCCGCCCCAACGATCAGGTTGCGGTGGCTGAGCACCACGCCCTTGGGTCGCCCGGTGCTTCCGGACGTGTAGAGGATCGCTGCCAGGTCATGGTCGATGGTCGTGCCGATTGCTCGCTGTCCGGGCGCCTGCCGGAAAACCTCGCGCCATGCCGAGACCTTGGCGCGAAGGCCTGTCGACACGGAGGCGTCATCAACGAGCACGATGTGCTCGAGCGCCGGGCAGGCCTTCACCGCCTCACCCAGCTGTGCCAGTCGGTCAGTCGAGGTGATCAGCACCCGCACATCGCAGTCGGCCAGAACGAAGGCCACCTGTTCGGGCCGCAGCAGCGGGTTTATCGGCACGAAAATGCCGTCCGCCGCCGAAATTCCAAAGAACGCCGCAACCGTTTCGATGCGTTTTTCGAGGAACACGCCCACCCGTTCGCCGCGTGCGAGCCCAAGGTCGGCAAGTCCGGCGCCCACTGCCCGCGCCTCGCGCCAGAGCGCCTCATAGGTGATGGTCGAGCTGCCATAGGAAAGCGCCGGGTTCTGCGGGTAGGCCCCGGCAGCGGTCTCGAGCAGATGGTGAAAGGCCGTCAACATCGCCCTTGTCCTCACCACGCCACGCATGTCAGTTCGCTATAGAGATAGTCGATCGTCTCGGGCGCCAGCCGGTCGCTTAGGAACATCTTGGGTCGGTGCTTGCCGATGAGCAGCGAGGGCCGCGGGCGGTATTTGACGACGCGCAGTTCCGCCAGCGTGAACGGTATGCCGTGGCGTATCAGCAGATGCCGAAAGACGACCGACCCGACCCTGCGGAACAGTTCGGTGTCGCTGACATGCAACAGGCTGGCAAAGAGCGGCAGCCGCTTGCGCCGGTCGCGGCGGTAGATGACGTGGCAGACCCTGTTACCAACGACGACCACGAGCTGGCGGGCTGCCTGCGCGCCCAGATGGTCGCGGAAGATTTCGAGGTCGCGCCCGCCAAGCGTTGCCGCTATCCGGTTCGCGTCGGTGATCAGCCTCGCCCTTCCGGGCAGGCTCGGCCGCGGCAGGTTGATGACCAGCGCGGTCTTGGTGTCGAGCGATCTGAAGCCCAGCCGGGCATTGAGCGGCGGCACGTTGCCGCTGGGCGACAGGTCGGTAAAGGTATAGCCGGGTTGTCCGAGCAGGGCCTTCAGCAGCCGGAAACTGTGCATGCGCTGGTCGGGCAGAACGCAGAGCGCCGCCAGGTTGCAGAACCGTTCCGGCCCCTCTGCAGTTTGCCGCTGCGAATAGAAGGCGAGCTGCACGCCCACGATCTCGTCGCCCCTTATGAGCATATAGCCATGGTTGGGCGCTTCGGCCTGCCATGTCGGGGTCATTGCGGCCGCCCAGCATTCGCTCGAAATCCGCGCGTTGAGGTGCTGGTGGAGGAAACGGCCGACACGCTCCGCATCCTCGCGCGCGATGGGGCGAACGAGAACGGCAGAGGGGCGGCGGGTGATTTCCTGCACTGTCATGGCCTCAACCTGCGAGCGGCAGGGCCTCGTCGGCGCTCACCCGCCGATCGACATAGGCGACCAGCGTTCCCACGGTCTCGAAGAGCTCGCTGGTGAAATCCTCTTCGTCGATGGTGATGCCGAAATGGCTTTCGAGCGCCAGGGCGAGTTCGACCACGGCCAGCGAGTCGAATTCGGGCATCGCGCCGTATAGCGGCGTCGCCGACAGCAGGATGCGGTTGGGATCGAGGCCCAGGGTCTCCCGAATGATCGCCTGAACCGCTGCGAAGGTGGTGTTCGCCATTTTCAAAAGCTCTCCTGGCTGCGTGAGCCTGGGAGTAAGCCTTTTAAGGTTCGGCACCAGCAATAACCAAAAGAAGCTATGGCGTTGGCCTGCCTGCCGGATTGCTAGCCTCTTTGGGCTAATATCAACGACGCCCGTCTCGCCTAAGCTTTCACGGGTCGGGAGCGTGCTTGCTGCCCTCTCGATCGTTGCAGCTAGAGGGCGGTTCGATGATTTCTCGCGTGGCTTTGGGGGAGGGGGTCGTTGTCCACCATCCCGAGCTCGTCAATCTCTACGATTGCTCCATCGGCACGGGTACGCGCATCGGCGCCTTCGTCGAAATCCAGAAGGGTGCGGTCGTCGGCGAGCGCTGCAAGATCTCCAGCCATTCCTTCATATGCGAAGGCGTCACCATAGAAGACGGCGTCTTCATCGGTCACGGCGTCATGTTCACCAATGATCGCCTCCCGCGCGCGCTGAACGAGGCCGGACAGCTGCAGACCGGCGACGATTGGCAACTGGAACGCACCCGCGTGCGCCGCGGCGCATCGATCGGCAGCAATGCCACCATCCTGCCCGGCATCACTATCGGCGAACGCGCCGTTGTCGGCGCCGGGGCGGTGGTTACCCGCGACGTGCCCGACGATGCGGTGGTCGCCGGTGTTCCCGCGCGCATCGTTGCGCAGCGCGATGTTGAGCTCAAAACCATGGGAGGCCGTTCATGATCGGCATCGGCGTCGTCGGCTACGGCTATTGGGGTCCCAATATCGTACGCAATCTCAGCGAAATTCCCGGGGCGCACCTGTTGTGGGTCTGCGACCTGCGCACCGAACGTCTTGCCGGCATGCGCGCCCGCTATCCCTCCGTCGAGATCACCGAGAATTTCGAGGACCTGCTGCGCGATCCCCGGGTCGATGCCATAGCCATCGCGACCCCGGTTTCGACCCATTTCACTATGGCCTTGCGCGCGCTCCAAGCCGGCAAGCACGTCTTTGTCGAAAAGCCGATCGCCTCGACCGCCCGCCAGGCCGAACGTCTGGTGGAAGAAGCCGACCGGCGCGGGCTGGTCCTCGCCGTCGACCACACCTTCATTCACACCGGCGCCGTGCGCAAGATGCGCGAGATCGTCAACGCCTCGGTCGGCGAGGTCTATTATTACGACTCCGTGCGCATCAACCTCGGCCTCTTCCAGCACGATGTCAGCGTCATCTGGGACCTGGCCGTCCACGATCTGGCGATCATGGACTATCTGCTGGCCGAGCGCCCGGTCGCCGTCTCGGCCACCGGCATGAGCCATGTGCCGGGCGAGCCCGAGAATATCGCCTATCTGACGCTCCACTTCCCGTCGAGCCTCATCGCCCATGTCCACGTCAACTGGCTTGCGCCGGTGAAGGTGCGGCGCACGCTGATCGGCGGCAGCAAGCAGATGATCGTCTATGACGATCTCGAAACCAGCGAAAAGGTCAAAGTCTACGACAAGGGCATCACCCTCAACGACCATCCGGCCAAGCGCGGCGAAAAGGTGCATCAGATGCTGGTCGGCTATCGTACCGGCGACATGCTCGCGCCCCAGCTCGACATGACCGAGGCCCTGCGGCGCGAACTCGAGGAGTTCGCCACCTGCATCGAAAAAGGCACCACTCCGGTTGCGGACGGCGAGGCCGGCTTGCGCGTGGTGCGCATTCTAGAAGCCGCGACGCGTTCGCTGACGCAGCGCGGCGCCGTTGTCGAACTCGAACGTGAAAAGGTGCTGGCGTGATTCCGCTTCTCGACCTCAACGCACAATACGCCAGCATTGGCGGCGAAATCGAAGCTGCGGTGCTCGGTGTCCTGCGCTCGGGCCACTATATCCTCGGGCCCGATGTGGAGCGGCTGGAAAAAAGCTTTGCAGCATTTAGCGGCGCTCGCTACGGCGTCGCCGTCAACAGCGGCACCAGCGCCCTGCACCTGGCCATGCAGGCGGCCGGGATCGGGCCGGGTGACGAGGTCATCACCACGCCCTTCACCTTCGTTGCGACCGTTGCCGCCATCATTTATGCGGGCGCAAAGCCGGTGCTCGTCGATATCGACCCGGTGAGCATGGCTCTCGATCCGGCCCTCATAGAAGCGGCGATCACGCCGGCGACGCGGGGGATCGTGCCTGTCCATCTTTACGGCCAGACGGCCGATATGGACGCCATCCTCGCCATTGCCGAGCGCCACGGCCTCGTCGTCATAGAGGATGCCTGCCAGGCGCACGGGGCCGAATACAAGGGCCGGCGCGCCGGAAGCATGGGGCTTGCCGGCTGCTTCAGCTTCTATCCGGGAAAGAATCTGGGCGCGTGCGGCGAAGGCGGGATGCTCGTCACCAATGACGAGGCGTTGGCCACAACCGTGCGGCGCCTGCGTGATTGGGGTCAGGAGGAGCGCTATCACCACGTCGCCAAGGGCTATAATTTCCGCATGGACGCCATCCAGGGCGCCGTGCTCTCGGTCAAGCTGCCGCATCTGGAAGGCTGGACGGAAAAGCGCCGCCAGCACGCCCGGCATTATGGGCAGTTGCTGGGCGGCATGCCGGGGATCGAACTGCCGGTCGAACTCAAAGGCCGGCGCCACGTTTATCACGTCTACGCTATCCGCACCCGCAACCGCGAGCAGTTACGCCAGGCCCTCCTCGACGATGGCGTGCAGACGGGGCTGCATTATCCCATACCCGTCCACCTGCAGCGCGCCTATGCCGATCTTGGTTATGGCAAGGGGGATTTCCCGATCGCCGAGACTGCTGCTTCAGAAGTGCTCTCGCTCCCGATCTATCCCGAACTGGAGCCGTGGCAGATCGAGCATGTAGCTCGCGCCCTGGAGCGAGATGTCTATGTCCACTGAAACCGGCATACGCCAGGTCGCTGCCTTTCACGGCAGGCGGCAGGGCCAGGGACTGCAGGCGCACGAGGTCGAACTCGGGGATGCCTTGCGCAGCCACTACGGACATCACGGGCTTGTCGAACTCTATGGCCGCTTCGCCGATGGTGACGGTCTGATCGACGCTCTCATGCGCCGCACCATCGTTGCCGCCGGCGCCAAGCGTTGCGGCCAGGGGCTGCAGGTGGGCGCTGGAGCCGTCTTTCGCCATATCGACACCTTCG
>Ga0180220_1000730_pt1 | contig 30521 bp, 25 predicted proteins | sample eDN5th37CBELigBY_FD_151335 | JGI IMG/M metagenome (GOLD analysis project Ga0180220, IMG submission 151335) | Enriched backyard soil microbial communities from Emeryville, California, USA - eDNA 5th pass 37_C BE-Lig BY (version 2) (version 2) | ecosystem: Environmental > Terrestrial > Soil >... | reverse complement strand
TATTGAAAACGTTCCCCGATAGCTCAGTCGGTAGAGCACTCGACTGTTAATCGAGTTGTCACAGGTTCGAGTCCTGTTCGGGGAGCCAGTATCTTGGAGAGATACCCAAGTGGCTATAAGGGGACCCTCTGCTAAGGGGTTAGACTGCGTAAGCGGTGCGAGGGTTCGAATCCCTCTCTCTCCGTTTTGATATACCTCGAAAGCTCCCAGCGCGTTAGCGTCTGGGAGCTTTTCTGTAAAGGGATGAGAACCCTCGAAGAGGGGGCGTCGGAGCGTGGCATCGGTAGGAATGGCGTCGCAGTCCCGACCGGAGGGAGGGTATCCCTCTCTCTCCGTTTTGATATACCTCGAAAGCTCCCAGCGCGTTAGTGACTGGGAGCTTTTCTGTAAAGGGATGAGAACCCTCGAAGAGGGGGCGTCGGAGCGTGGGCATCGGTAGGAATGGCGTCGCAGTCCCGACCGGAGGGAGGGTATCCCTCTCTCTCCGTTTTGATATACTTCGAAAGCTCCCAGCGCGTTAGCGACTGGGAGTTTTTCTGTAAAGGGATGAGAACCCCTCCGTTCAACCTTGTTGGTTTTTTTCGTCCTGATATTCGGCTTCAAAGCCTTCGATGGCTCTTTCGCGCTTCGTATTTTTGTGCTGCAGATTGTGCATTTCTTCCCCGGAGATTTCATCGGCATGCTCGTCCAGGTAATCGTTCGTTTGTTGAATGTTTTCGCGCGTATTGTCGATGGCGTTTTGGATTTTCTCCGCGTTGTCGGAGCGGTCATCAGGTTTAGCCATGGTTTAATTCTCCTTTGATGTGTGTTATTTAGGCTCAGGATTAAAAAATCCCGGCTATGACATACCAAATATAAGATGCCAAAATCAGGACGAACTTATTCATCAAATCACGGAAAAAAATGGCCCGTTCAAAAGAAATAAAAAAATTGAAAAAAACACTTGTCATGTCCCAAAAATTCTGATAAGATAATTTCTGTTGTCACGCTTGATAATATGGCCCGTTGGTCAAGGGGTTAAGACACCTCCCTTTCACGGAGGTAACAGGGGTTCGAATCCCCTACGGGTCATTATTACTATTTAGCTTCGATTGGGGATGAGAACCCAATAGGGTTCGTCGGAGCGTTTTCGATTGGGGATGAGAACCCAATAGGGTTTGATCGGAGCGTTTACTTCGAAAGGATTGCATCGCAGTCTCGAACGAAGTGAGAGCATCCCCTACGGGTCATTCTTTACAAAATTTATTGGCGCACATCTTAGTGAGTCAGCAAGAGCCATTAGCTCAGTTGGTAGAGCACCTGACTTTTAATCAGGGTGTCGAAGGTTCGAGTCCTTCATGGCTCACCAGTTTTACTTTCATAAACGTGCGGTAGTGGTGGAATGGCAGACACGCTATCTTGAGGGGGTAGTGGGCGTACGCCCGTGGAGGTTCGAGTCCTCTCTACCGCACCATAATCATAACAACGACAGTCCTGGCGAAGCCAAGGATTTTTTTGTGCGTTAAATTAGAAAAAAGCGCACCGATACTGCTTTAGGTTCCGACGGGGAGCCTCGCAGCAGGGGGGCGCTTTTTGGTTTAGGCATAATAAGAAGCATGACCTTCAAGAGTAGCGGGATACAATTTTAAAAAACACTATGGATGGAACGATGATGAGGATGGGTTTGATATTGCTTTTAAGCGTCACGGCGTTTTTTTGCGGGAAATTCCGAATCCGATGGTTCGTCCGTCGATTGATATGGTGATGCGTCGATAAGCGACTAGAGATGATCGATTCTGCTATATCATTGATCGTTCGATCTCATGCCACTGATAACCAAGCAGGATTGGTGGAATATACATAGGCCGCATCCACAAGTAAGTTAAGTCTGGTCTGAGTTGTCCCAACCAGAGCCTTCCTTGATCATCGCGCTGCATTCTCCATTTTCCGCTCTCAACCGCGAGCCCTCTATCAATTTTACTTCTAGCTTCTTCATAGGAGAATTCATGGCCTTGATAATTTTCCAACACTGACAAGGCTGCCTCGTATTGTTGCTTTTGCCGTAATTCCATTTCATTTGTGAATTCTGAGTCGTATTCAATGAAGAAATCTAAATCCTTTATTTTATGACTTTCAATTAGTTCCTTGAACTTTTCGGTGAGAAAAACTTTGGTTTTTGCCACTTCTTTGAGTTTAAAAAGGTATGTTTCTGATGGTATTTTGGAAAAATCAAACACGATTTTTGTGAATCCAGCCATTTTTCCAACTGAAAGGCGAACCTCAGAGTAGTTATAATCTACGCAGTCTATAATGTTTGTTACATTAATCATATAAAGCTCTAGTTCATCATGAATTAGAGGCAAAAACTCCACTTCGTTTGTTACAAATGGTTCAATAATCTCTCTAACTCTTTTAGAGACAACTGGCATTCCATTTGCATATAAAGGTATATCCTTATATTTTTTTTATAAATAGTAGTAACCTCAAAGGGAGTCCAAGAAGCCGCTATAGAATCACCATTAAAACTAGTAAATATCGGATGGCTACCATTCGTCTTATTTTTATAACTTAGGGACATTACCTTCTCATCGTTAACCCACTCGTAAACCTTCATAATGCACCTCCGCTCTATTTACTTGTTTTTCCTTCTCAATTTTATCAGGCAATAATTCGTTATGTATTCTCAAATATTTCATATCTTCAATAAATTTGAATGTTTTTTACCGGTTATGGCAACTTCCCTTGCTTTCCGTCATCTTGCTGCCAAAGTGCCGAGGAGGCTGCCTGGGAGACGATGACCAAAACGATTCGCCAGAGTTTTTTGACGAGGATTGGGAAAAGAGGAAAGCGGCATGGAGCCTGGTGCAAAAATAAGTTAGTTGTTCCCGGCTGGATAAAGCGACAAGGTGGACCGGCTACGGAATGCTGCCCAAAACCTTCGGAATGGACAATATTCTGTCCACGGGGGGATAAGAAGTCGATGCAGACTTCGGGAATGATCAGGCAGCGCCTGAAGTAGGGACATATCAAAATAACCCCACACGTCGTGGGGTCGTTGTTATGGTGCCTGCCAAGGCCGTTAACCTACGCAATATGGGGACTGCCCGCCTTCGTTTCCAAACGTTCCTTCGTAAGGGAATCCTTTTCGAGCTTCCATGCCTTCTCCATTTCCGCCGTCCATTTGCCGGCCAACATTTTGGCCTCCAAACGGGGAATATTCAGCGGGATGGCTGCTCCGTATACACAGGTGCATACCGCCGATTGTATATAGCCGTACACGGCCCGCTCGCAGCTTGTTCCCAGTTGGTAGTTGATGTATGCATGGACGGTAGCCAGACAGGCGGGACCGAGATTTTCCTGAACGATTTCCTCCAGGACAGCGAGGTTTAGCCATGGATACAAGGCTTGTGCCAACTTTATCAGCCTTTTCCCCCGTTTTCTTGCAGTTTCGTAATCCTCCGACGTTACGGTCCCGCCAAGCAGCATGTTGTCGATTCGGGCGATGGAAGGGATATCGAGCAGCTCGGCCGCCTCGTACACCGCTTGGATGGCGTTAGCGTCTTGACGGATTAAACGGTGCATCAGGGGGTATAGCAAAAATCCTTCAAGTTCGGTCTGCGATTGGATGCGCCCGTTTGATATCCGGCTTTGTAAGTCCAAGTAGCTGTTAAAACCTCCAACCGATAAGTCGTTATCCAGTGTTTGCACGTTGTTTGCACGTAATCCAGCAGTTTGGTGCTTTTGTCGTTCAACACGGTCACCTCCAATTAAGAATAGGGTGAGCTATTAGAAATGGGTGAAAACTAAAATATACGTCATTTTATATTACATGGAATGCATCATTCGTCTCTTTACAGCGGATATTTGTAAGTTAATATCACATAAGATTTTCCTTTTGTCAATAAATAAAGTGAAAAAGGTTATAAAAATCTAATTTAATGTTATGAAATATAACATTAAATTAACGAAAAAAGATAATTAGTCCCGAAGAGAGCGAGCCAATCGCTCCTTCGGGACGAGGTTCATGACTAACATGAAGCAGTTAAAGGAATAGTGAGTAAAAAAGGGTTACAAGGGGGCTGTTAAGCGTAACGGAAGCTTAAGAATCGGCAAAAGTTGAAGGAATTACGGCAGGGGATCGGGAAGGGTCGGAATTCGTACGCGGAATGACGTTCCTCGGTTCTTTTCGCTTTCTGCGGTAATATCGCCCCCGTGCGCGCGCACGTATTCGGCGGCGATGGCAAGCCCCAGACCGGTTCCTCCGCTGTCGCGGTCCCTGGCCCGGTCGGTCCGGTAGAAGCGTTGAAACAGAAACGGCAAATGTTCGGGTTCGATGCCGATGCCGTTGTCCGTGACCGTGATCAAGACTTGATGCTCCGAAGCGTCCGCATGGATTCGGACTTCGCCGCCCGAAGGCGTGTACCGGATCCCGTTCATGATGAGGTTCAACAATACTTGCGTCATCCGGTTTTTATCGATCATGGCGTAGATGTTCTCCGGCGACGGCTCCAAATGGACGGCGACCCCGCGTTCTTCCGCTTCGAACGAGACTTTGTCCACGATACGTTCAAGAAGTCCGTGAAGGTTTACGTTTTCCGGATGAAGGTTCAGTTGCCCGGCTTCCGCCTGGGATAATTCGCGCAAATCATGGACCATGCGCTGGAGGCGAATGAGCTCGTCCTGGAGCGGAAGCAACTCCTCGGGCGCAATGGGATGGCCGCGCTGCTGCAAATATTCCAATTTTCCCGACAGGATCGAAAGCGGCGTTCGAAGTTCATGGGCGACGTCGGCAGTCATGTTTCTTCGGATTTGCAGGGATTGTTCCAATTCGGCGGACATATTGTTTAACGCGGCGCCGATCCTTCCGAACTCATCCGATGAGGCCACCGGAACCTTGGCCTGGAAATTTCCCTTCGCAAACGCGTCGATAACGGGAATCATGCCGCGCAAGGGGGAAGTCAGATGTTTTGCCATGAAATACGAAACGACGATGCTCAACATAACGAATACGATCATGGCCAATCCCAGAAACAGGATCAAGGCGTCCCGAAAGGCATATCTGAACAATCCGACAAAATAAACGGCCGAATTCATGTAGTACAGCGTCCAGCCTTTTCCGTCCCGCGTTACAAGCTCCTTCTTCAGTCCGAACCTCTCAACAAGCGACATGTTCATGTCTCCCCCGAAAGCTGCGGATCTGGACTTGTCATCTTTTATCAGATAGCTTCCGTTAAGAGTCATGTCCGCAGGCAGGTCCGAGTCCAGATTTCCCCACCCGTCTGCCGGAGAGTATGCAGTCTCGATCTCGCGGCTAACCGCGTCCAGGACCGGACCTTGCGTCGTTTCGGCCAAATGCCGGATGAGCTGGTTCATGCCCAAAAACATGCCGCCCAAAAGCAAAAGCCCCATAAGAATGATAAGTGCGGAGTAGCTTAAAAATATTTTGCGGCCGATGCTCATTCGTTTCCCGCCTCTTTCTCGGCAAAGCGGTATCCGAAGCCGTACACCGTTTGAATAAAGGCAGGGCGGCTCGGATCATCCTCGATCTTCTTTCTGAGGCGGCTGATATGCGCATCCACGGTCCGTTCGTCGTTCAGCACGTCATCCGGCAACACCCACTGCAGCAGCTGCAGGCGGCTGTACACGATGCCGGGTTTCTCCGCCAGCGTCGTCAGCATTTTGAATTCGGTGGGCGTTAACTGCAGCTCGCGCCCGCGTTTCCACACGCGGCATTCGGCATGGGAGATTTTGAGTTCTCCACGCTGGACGATCTGAACCGGCTCTTGGCCTTGTCTTCGGTCGATCCGGCGCAGGACCGAACGGATTCGGGCCGCAAGTTCCCGCAAAGAGAAGGGTTTCGCGATATAGTCGTCCGCGCCGACCTCCAGTCCGACCAGAGTGTCCGCTTCGTCGCCTCGGGCCGTCACCATGATAATGCCGACGTCGCCAAATGATTTGCGGAGCTCGGCGCATACCTCGATCCCGCTCATCTGCGGCATCATCCAGTCGAGAACGACCAGGTTCGGTTTATGGTCCTGAACGATTCGGAGGGCATCCGGGCCGCGGCGCGCGGTTAAAACGGCAAAGCCCTCATCCTCCAAAAAAGGTTTCACGAAATCCAGCACTTTCTGCTCGTCGTCCACAACCAGCAGTGTATGCGTCATATTCACCACATCCTTTCCAACATTATGCCACAGCCCCCGGCGGTTTATGGTGTATTTGCGCCAATTTCACGGAACCCGTGCATCATCGTCAAAAGTTCGCAACATTTCGCCGCTATGATGGAAACCGTGAAGCGAAAGCGTTCATGTCGGCCGTCATGCTGCAAACTTGCACTGGGAACAGGCGGAGGGACAGGTTTTTATTTCGAACGGGAGGGCAGCGTCATTGAAAAAATGGAATCCAACCGCCATGAAATGGCTTAAAATCATTCATATTATTTTAGTCGCGTTATTTTTCGGGGGAATCATGAGCTCGGTTGCCTTGAATTTCGGGATGAACCTCGGGGCATATGAGCATACGCTGGATGCATACCGGTCCATGGTCCGGCTCAGCGATCGGATCGTCCGAACCGGCGCCGTCGGCACGCTGCTGGTCGGTTTTGCGTATGGACTGTTCACGAATTGGGGGTTTTTCAAGCACCGCTGGATTGCAATCAAATGGATGTTGTTCATCCTGCAAACGATCATCGGCATTTTTATCGTCGATAAGCTGATGATGGCTAACATGGGCATGCTTGAAACGCTTCATGCGGGGGCGCTCACGCATCCGGATTTTATTCGAAACCATGCGTACAGGCAGTATGCCGTCACGGTCCAGGTCATTCTTACGCTCGTTATTATTGCCGTATCGGTCATCAAACCGCGCAAGAAAAGGAAGACTTCATAAAAGGGGAGATTGCCTGGACTGATGCATTTATAGCGATTCGCAAAGTTGATGCGACAGTCTGCGGAAAAAGCGGGAAGTCCGGAATCCGGTTTGGATTTCGGGCTTTTTTCGTCAGGTCCGGCATCTTTCAAACGGCAATATAGAGCGAAACGGTTAGTTCGTTCATCTATTGTAGTTGGGAAGCGGCCGGTATCGGATTTTGCAAAAAGCGTGATTTTACAGGCAGGTTCCAAGGATGTTTCTTTATAGCATCGGGATGTTTATGGTAAGATGCCTTTATATGATAATGATAACCATTCTCAATTAAAAAGGCGGTATAAAGAACCATGACATATTCAAGCAACCCATTTCAAGCGCATGAATTGGTCGTAAGATTGTGGGACGCGGGCATTTTCCGCGAAATCGGGCTCAAGCTGGAACAGCAGCTGGCCGTGCAGCATGCATTTATTGCGCTGCTAAACGGGAATGCGAACCTGGAGCTGGAGGACCGGGTCATCCGGATGAGCGAAGGGAGCGTCTATATTTGCCCGGGCGGGAAAACCTTCGGCATCAGGGGGCAGGACTCGGAGCCGGTGGCGGCCGCCGTATTTCATTTCAGCCTATACCATGCGGATTCGTCGCGCAAAGAGCAAATGAATGAAATAGGCGCCGAAGCATGGGTGCTTCACGAGAATCGGGTCAGAACCCTGCCTCCGCGAAGATTGCATGCGTTCTGCCGCAAGGTGTACAAGCATTTTCATCATGAAGAACCGATCCGGCGGTGGCGGGGCCAGCTCGACTTTCAGGAGATGTTGTACGAACTGGCCGCAGCAAACGGCAAGGATGCAGGCGAAGATAAGGTTCAGGCGCTGGAACGGGCAAAAGCCATGATCGAAGAATGTTACGCCGAAGATCTGACGATTGACCGGCTTTCGGAAGCGGCCGGATTCAGCGCGAATTATTTTGCGGATATGTTCAAAAAAACGTACGGTCGCAGCGTCATGGATTATGTGGCCCAGGTTCGGATGAACAAGGCCAAACAGTTGATGCTGGGCTCGGAAAGCTTGTTGAAAGAGGTGGCACACCTCGTCGGTTATAAGGATGAATTCTATTTCAGCCGGAAATTCAAAAAAGAATACGGCCTCTCCCCAACGGCCTACATCCGGAAGCGGAAAAATAAAATCGCCTTGTACGGTTCGACTTCGCTGCTGGGGTACATCTCGCCTTTGCAAATCGTGCCCTATGCGGCCCCGCTGCATCCGAAATGGTCTCCGGAGCCGTATCATGCGTTTGGGCCGGACATTCCGGTTCACCTCAGCGCATATCGCCAAAATCACGATAGGGAAGCCAACCTGGACATGCTGGAGGCGGCGAGGCCGGATCGGATCATTTGCATGCGCGAAGCCGAGGATTGGGAGAAGGAGCGGCTTGCCCGGATCGCGCCGGTACACGAGTTGTCGCTGGAAACCGAAAACTGGCGCGAAGAGTTCCGGGCGCTGGCGGATTGGCTGGATCGGACGGAAGAAGCCGAGCAGTGGCTCGGCATGTTCGAAGAGAACATGGCATTGCTCCGGTCGCATGTTCGGCGCCGCGCGGAACAGCCCGTCGTTGCGGCGGTACGCGTTTGTCAAAAACAGCATGTTTTATTCGACAGCAGAGCCGTGAAGGAAGTGCTGTACAAGCAGCTCGGCTGCCGCATGCCACGGTTCCCCGAAGGGATATCCGACCACTCCCTGCTGACGGTCGAACGTTTGAGGGAGGTGGGGGCAGGTCATCTGCTGGTATTGGTCCGGCAGGATTCGGAGACGCTTGCCTTTTGGAGATCCTTCTCGTCTTCGCCGGAATGGTTGTCGCTGCCCGCGGTTCGCGCCGGGAGAATGCATCTTATTTCTTCGTATCCATGGCGGGAGTATTCTCCTGCAGCGATGCGGCTGATGGCAGAGTCTGCGGCGCGGATGCTTGCCGGGGAAAGTTCATGCGTAAAAAATCCATGAGAAATCAGGGAATTGTCCATGGCCTATTCGGCCGTCCTATTTTACCATCAATAATGATAATCATTATCAATTACGGAGTTTGCAAAAATCGTTAGACGCGTCTGGAATCGAGTTTTGCAACATCCTAAACAACAAAAAGGGACGTCGAAGGGAGAAATCAGCAAGCGATGAAAAAAACGAAGTTTTTAATTGGGGCATTCCTGATGCTGGCTTTAGTTTTGTCGGCCTGCGGCAAAGCAAACGAAACCTCCGGGCAAGAAGCAAGCCAGGCATCGGCGCAAGGAAACGGCCAAAATACCGGAAAGGCGGCGGAACAGCCGGCAGCATCTTCGGCGGATACGAGGGTCGTCAACTATTTGGATAAGGAGTATACGCTTCCGTCCAAAGTCGAACGAATCGTTATCACCGGCGCCGTCGAAGCCATGGAGGACTCGATCGTGCTTGACGTGAAGCCGGTTGGCGCCATTTCTTTTTCCGGCAAGTTTCCGCCGCTGTTCGAATCGGTCACCCAAAACGCCAAGTCGGTCGGGGAAAAAACCGAGCCGAATTTCGAAACGATCCTGTCGCTGAAGCCGGACGTCATTTTGGGATCGACCAAATTCAAGCCCGAAGTGATGGAGAAGCTGAGCAAAATCGCGCCGACCATTCCTTTTTCCCATGTCTCCACGAATTGGGAAGCGAACCTGCGATTGCTGGGCGAGCTTAGCGGCAAGCAGGACCAGGCCGAACAGGAGATCCAGAAATATAAAGAGGACCTTGCCGCGGCCAAAGCCCAAATCGGCGACAAGCTAAAGGGCAAAAAAGTCGTAGCCGTCCGAATCCGCGGCGGCGAGCTTTACATTTATCCGGCGGCGGTGTTCTTCAATCCGGTTTTGTACGAGGATCTCGGCCTCGAAGTTCCGGCCGAAGTCCAAGCTGCCAAAGCGCAGGAGCTGGTCTCGAAGGAAAAATTCGCGGAGATGAATCCGGACTATCTGTTCATTCAATTTTCGCCGGATGAAAACAGAGATACGCCGCAGGCGCTTGAAGATTTCCAAAAGGATCCGATCATGGGCAGCCTGGATGCCTTCAAAAACGGCAGGGCGTTCGTAAACGTCGTCGACCCGCTTGCGCAAGGCGGCACGGCATACAGCAAAATCGAATTTCTGAAAGCGGCGGCGGCCCATCTTGCAAAATAAAGTCCTCAGTATAAGGCGTGTTGACGATGCGTTATAAACGTACGCTGCCGGTCGCCATCCTTGCGACGGCTCCGGCAGCCATTGTGTTATTGATCATGGCCTCGGTATTATACGGCGCCAAACATATCTCGGCCGGGGAAATATGGAATGCGGTCGTGTCCTTCAACCCGGATTCGGTCGATCACCAAATCATCATGAGCTCCCGCCTGCCGCGCGTGGTCGGGGCGCTGCTGATCGGCGCTTTTCTTGCGGTTTCCGGAGCGCTGATGCAGGGCATGACCCGTAATTATTTGGCGTCGCCGTCGATTATGGGGGTGTCGGACGGATCCGTGTTTGCGGTGACGCTCTGCATGGTATTTTTGCCGAGCGCGAATCCGAACGTGTACATTGTCAGCTCGCTGATCGGATCGGCGCTTGGGGCGGCCATCGTGTTTGGCTTGGCCTGGCTGATCCCTCAGGGGCTGAGTCCCGTCAAATTGGCGATACTCGGCTCCATCATCGGAACGTTTCTCAGCGGCACGGCTCACGCCCTGTCGACGTATTTCCAGGTGTCGCAAAATATCAGCTTTTGGTATAACGCGAGACTGCATCAAATGGACCCGGAACTCATCCGGCTCAGCATCCCGTTTGCGGTTGCCGGTGTGGCATTGGCGATGGGCGTGTCCAAATCCGTCTCTGCCCTTTCGCTTGGGGAAGAGGTGGCCACGGGCCTGGGCATCCGTACAGGGTTGACCAAAGCGCTGGCCATCATCGCCGTCGTCCTGCTGACCGGCGTCTCGGTAGCGCTGGCAGGCAAAGTGGCTTTCGTGGGTTTGATCGTTCCGCACATTGCGCGTTTTTTCGCCGGTTCCGATTACCGCTGGGTCATCCCGGTCTCCGGCGTGCTGGGAGGCATGATCCTGGCGCTGTGCGATATTGCCGCCCGGTTCGTCAACTATCCGTTCGAAACGCCGGTAGGCGTCGTAACGTCGTTGATCGGCGTCCCTTTCTTTTTGTACCTGATCCGGACAAGAGGGGGGACGCAGCGTGAATAGCTTGTCTCGAAAGCGGTTTTGGACGGTCGTGGTCGCCGGCGGGCTGCTGGCCGTGGCGGCGGCCTATCTCAGCCTGACCAACGGAACGTTCGATATGTCGGTGTCCGATGTGGTCAAGACGCTGCTTCGAATCCATCCTGCGCCGGAGCATGATTTGGTCGTGTTCGAGTTCCGTTTGCCGCGGATCGTGCTTGGCGCGCTCGTCGGTTTTGCCTTGGGCGTGGCCGGTTCCATGATCCAGGGGGTGACGAGAAACGGGCTTGCCGATCCGGGCATACTCGGCATCAATGCCGGCGCGGGGCTGGCGGTGGTGCTGTTCATGCTTTTGTTTCAAGGAAGCATCACCGCCACGGGCTGGCTCGGCGTGATGCTGATGCCGCTGTTCGGCGCGGCCGGAGGCCTGCTGGCGACGGCGGCCATTTATATGTTTGCGAAAGAGGCGGGAAGGCTTGACCCGCAGCGGCTCATTTTGGTGGGGATCGCCATTGCATCGGGTTTTGGGGCCCTTACCGTATATATATCGCTCAAAATGAACCCAAAGGATTACGAGGCGGCCGTCGTATGGCTTGCGGGCAGCCTGCATGGCGCGAATTGGAAGTTCATCGTCACCATGCTGCCGTGGCTGCTGCTATTGCCGTGGATCTGCCTGCGTTCGCGCGCGCTTGATTTGTTCCAGCTGAGCGAGGAAAGCCGGAAGGGCCTCGGACTGAACGTGGAACGGGAAAAGAATATCATCCTGCTCTGCAGCGTCGGCCTGGTCAGCGCAAGCGTCGCCGTATCCGGCAGCATCGCCTTCGTCGGACTGATCGCTCCGCATATGGCCAGGCGGCTCGTCCGTTTGCGGCATATCCATGTCATTCCGGTCAGCGGTTTGATCGGGATGATCATGGTGCTGATCGGCGATTTCATCGGGAAAACGGTGTTCGCCCCGGCCGAGCTGGCCGTCGGGATCGTCATATCCATCATCGGCGTGCCTTATTTCGTGTATTTGTTGATCCGTGCGCGGGGATAGGACCATCATGACAGGAGGAAAATATGAATCGATATCAGGAGCTTATGGTCGGCAATCGAAAGCTGGTCGTTCATCTGCCGCCATCCTATGATGATTCGGGCCGCCGGTTCCCGGTTGCGTACGTGCAGGACGGCGGGGAACTGTTTGCCGGCTGCCTGAATTATTTGCAGCATTTACATGCGTCCGGATTTGCAGCATTTACATGCGTCCGGCCAGCTCGAGGAAATGATCTTGGTCGGGATTGTGCCTCATTCCCGCAACGAGGAGTACACGCCGTGGCCGGCGGCCGCGCTGGCCGATGGATTTTCGCCGTTCGGCGGCCGGGGACGGGCTTATGTCGACGAGGTGGCGGATGTACTGAAGCCTTACATCGACAGCCATTATCGGACAAAAAGCGATGCGAAGGATACCGCCATCCTCGGCGGATCGCTCGGCGGCTTGATCTCTTGGTTCGCAGGCTTCTGGCGTCCCGACACGTTCGGCAGGATCGGCATGCTTTCGGCCTCTTTCTGGTACGAGGGCGTTATCGAGTTCATCAGGGAGCGCGAGAGCGCCGGCTATCCGCTCCGGATGTACATGTCCGTCGGGGAAAAGGAAGGCATCTACAAGAAAAACCGGCAGCGGCAAATGGTAGAGCAGACGAAGGAAGCCTGCCGTTTGTGGCTTGAAAAAGGGATGCCGGCCAGCCGATTGAAGCTGGATCTGGAGCCGGAAGGCACGCATGACGACCTGTTCATGATGAAGCAGTTTCCCGAGGCGCTGAAATGGCTGTTCGGGAGGGAAGAAAAAACGGAACGGACATCCGCCAGGGTCAGCACCGGAGCGGTGCAGATTTCCGGTACGCGGACCTGGAGCATCACCTCCGGCCTTAACGGGCGCGAATACAAGGTCATGATCGCCGAACCCGCAGGTCCGCCGCCGGAAGGGGGGTATCCGGTATTGTATTCGCTGGACGCGAATGCTTCCTTCGGCTCGCTCGCGGAAGCGGTTCGGCTGCAGTCGAGGGGGCCGCACGGCATTCCGCCGGCTCTCGTCGTCGGCATCGGATATCATTCCGATGATCCGATCGTCACGAAGGAACGGTTTTATGACTATACCGTCTTTGCCGACGAAAGCGAGCTGCCGGCAAGGCCTGACGGTTCCGAATGGCCGCAGACCGGGGGAGCGGAAGCCTTCCTTGATTTTCTGGAATACGAGCTTAAACCCGCCGTGGAGGCCGCTTTTCCGGTGGACCGTTCCCGGCAATCCCTCTTCGGCCACTCGCTTGGAGGCTTCCTGACTTTGTATGCATTGTTTGCGCGGCCAACCGCCTACCGCCGTTATTTCGCCGCAAGCCCGTCGATTTGGTGGAAAAACCATCTGCTCCTTAAGCTTTGGGAGGAACGCAGCGACGCGCTGGGACTTCATGAGACGGAAATCGAGCTTCACTTAAGCGTCGGGAGCCTGGAGAAGCCGCACATGGTCGGCGATGCGCATCTGCTGTATCAAACGATGACGGCAAGCGGCCGCGGCCCGAGAACCATTTCGCTGCAAGAGGTCCAAGGCGAGGGGCATGTATCGCTTTTGCCTTCGCTGTTTAGTGCCATGCTGCGGAACATGACGCGCTGAACCCTTCGTTCAACGGGGAAGTCCATAGTTATTTAAGCCTTAAGTACTTATACCGACATCAAAAGGGAAGCCCTGCCGATCGTTTATCGGAAGGGATTTTTTATGGTCACCAGTGATTGACCGCGTGTTCTACGAAAGCCAGCATGTCCCTGATCTCGATTACGGTACCGTCATCCAGGACGGCTCTGCCGCTCAATCGTCCGAAGATTTGGTGGCAGCGATTGTCCACGAACAGCATTTTCGTTTCGGTATACCGGTCGTACATCGGCTCAAAATCCATTTCGAACCGTCCGTCGTCGCTGGAGATTTTTTTCGGGGACATATAACCGCCTGCCGCCAGGTCGACGTACACCTCGTTCAGCTTATGGGCGTTCCCGTCATAAAAAAGCATATTCTCCGTGGCTGCCGCCGTATTGCCGAATCCGAAGCCGATGTTGAAACCGAAACGTTTGCCGCCGATCCAGGCGCTTCCGTTGCCCCAAACCCATTCATGGCTGAACGGCCAGACGCCGCGTCCCCAGTCGAGCAGGCCGAAGGAGGTTTCCGGCTCGAACGCGATGGTCCGGTCCCCAAACGCGACCATGCCGCTGGCAGGCATGCAGTTGATTTTGTGATTATAGTAAAAATAGCGGGGATTCTCGTCAAACGGCGTTGCGATGACCATCGATTCCAGATCGGGCTGGGAAAGCTCGATATCGATGTCCAGTTTGAGGGACGTTTCAGGATTTAACGTCTGACATCGCAAACGGCGGCCGCCTTTGTAGACGTCAAAGCTCATGTTCATGTTTTTGCGGCTGACGGCCAAATCCCCGTATTCGGCCGAAGCAGGCATCTTCAGCCTGTTAAACGGGAGCGCAAGCATTTCCCTGGCGGCGTATGTTCTTTTCTCGTTCAAATCGATCAGCATCGCGGAAATCTCCCCGGCATAAGAGGCGTGACCGATGGTCAGCTGCAGGCAGAAATTGTCATTCAATACTTGGTAGAAATCCCATTCCTTAATCCGCCATGGCGGAGCTTTAATATGACTGCGATTGTATCGCATCACGGCTTTGGTCGAATAACCTTTTTGCATCAAGGTTCCGTTCGGATAGAGCAGGTCGGAATAGGTTGTAATCCGGTGGTTTCGCATGTCGGGTCTTCCTCCTTATGTATGGGAAATGGATGCGGGCAACGCGGGCCTTAACTTCGGCAATATGGAACGTTCTTGCATGAAAGTTGTCGTACATCGCCCAAAAGAAAGCGTTTGCAAAATGTTGCTCATGTGTTTTTCATTTTGCTGAATAACTGCGCCCGTGAAAATGCAGGACATAAATCCATTATATGGTAAATCACGCGAAGAATCACCCATAAATTCAATTCGACCTTGGAGATGGGAACTAAACCGCCTTTCGGCATGCTTTGGGGAAGCGAGGTGGCTATTAGATATCGTTTCCCCATGGCCAAAGAGGCTATTGGCCTGAAGTTCATGCGTCATGCCAGCCGAAAAAGGCCCCCTCCGCAGCATGCGGAAGAGGGCCTGGAAAACTAACTGTCGATCGAGCGGCTGTTCGAAGAAAGTTTGAGCGATGCGTCTTCTCCTTTCTTTGACCGGGTCAAGAGATACAAGGCGTAAACCGCTATAAAAACGCCGAGGAACAAAGAAGAATACCGATACATCGTGCTGTAGCTGCTGAAGGCGGCGATTTGTCCCAAAATCAGCGCGCCCACGGCGACGCCGAAATCAAGCGAGTTGAAATACATGCTGTTCGCCATCCCTTGCCGCTGCGGCGGCACGAGCTGAAGCATCCAGGATTGCAGCGTCGGCTGCAGCGTGCCGAACCCAAGCCCGTAGAAGAGGGCGGCCAGCGCCAAAAACCCGGTCGAAGTCGAATAGGACAGCAGCCACAGCCCGACGATCAAACATGCCGCTGCCGGGATGAGCAGGGCTTTATGGCCTTTTTTGTCGTAAATTTTGCCGGAAATCGGCCGGATCAAAATGACCGCTGCCGCATTAAACAAAAAGAAAAGCGAGGCGTTGGCCAGATGCGCCTCTTTGCCGAACAGGTTCATGAAGCTGAGCAGCCCGCCGTACGTCACGGACATCAGCAGGTTCAGCACGCTGGGCAGCAGCAGCGCTTTGGGGAATCCCTTTTTTTCCGGCACGGCCGAAAACGCTTTGGGGACGGCTGCGGGACCGGGCGCCTTAACCTTTTTCGCAAGCGGATAGACGAGCGGAAACATAACGGCGATCACGATGACCGTCGCGTACACGAGTGCAGGAAAACCCTGTTTTTCCAAGAGCATGCTTCCGATGACCGGACCAAGGGACAAGGCGATGCTGGTGGACAACCCGAAATAGCCCATGCCCTCGCCGAGGCGGCGGACCGGGACGATCCCCGATGCCATCGTCGGAAGCGTGGTGCTGCCCATGCCGAAGCCGATGCCGAACACGATCCGCATCGCAAGCAGCAGCGCGAGCGTGCCGCTCCACAGGTAGCCCAGCGTGGCGAGAAGCGCAAGAGCAAGCCCCAGAAACAAGATGACGTTGCGTTTCCCTTTTTCCAGCGCTTTCGCCGAGAAGAGACGGGAGATAATGGCGGATAAAGCGAACACGGTCGTGAACAAGCTGACCGTTAATGCGCCTGCATGAAAATGTTCTTTGACGTAACCGGGGAGCGGCGACAATATCATCTGCATGTTCAAAAACAGCAGCAGGTTGCACACCGTCAGCATGATAAACTCCCGCGTCCATAACTTGTCTTTGATGTCTTCCATGTTGTAACTCCTAATCTATGAGAATTCGGTCGATATTGGCGTTAATCTGTTTCATGATTTCATCCAGCGCCTGCAGTTGTTCGTCGGAAATCCCGGCGATCAGCTCGTCGTTCAAGCTAAGCTCGATCGGTTCCGTTTCGTTCATCAGCTGCTGCACGGAAGGAGTGGCGTAGATCAAGTAGGCTCTCCGGTCGCCGGGATCGGGTTTGCGACGGATGAAGCCCTTTTTGTCGAGAACGTCAAGGATCCGCGTAATGGAAGGCTGGTCCTTGCCTGACCGGAGTGCAAGCTCCTTTTGATTGATTCCTTCCTGGAGATACACTTGGTACAGAACCGTCCACTGTTCGGGGGTGATGCCGTACGGCTTCAGCCTGCTTGTAAACAGGGAGGACATTTTACGTGACATGTTGCCGAACCGGAATCCAATCGATTGGTGGGGAAATTTGGACCTTTTCAGAGGAATACACTCCTTCAATTAATTGTCATAACAATTATATTCATATGAATTTAAACCGTCAACGATACATCCATAAAATGGGATTTTGCGAGTAACAAACGAGAGCATGCAGGTATGTATGAGTGCGAAACCAAAACGTTTTCATGCTGGCGTCAGGAGCAGGACGATCCGTCTAAGATGGAGGAATATTTTGGATACAAGCGCCGGATGCAGTCCGGACAGATGTCGTGCGTGAACTCCGCATGCGTGTGTTTCTCGAGAAAGCTCTCGACGGAATTCCAAATGTCCTGCTCATCGCGGATTCTTTTGCATACGGCGCAGATCGGAAGAAGGCCGCGCAGCGTTCGGATTTGGGTCAAGGCTTCCAGCAAATCATGCTCGATCATTTTGCTTTTGGTAATGTCGGTGAAGCACAGCGTCATTCCTTTGACGGTTTGGCCGTCGCCATGGTAAATCGTCGAAGCTTCAAGCAGATACCATTTGTTCGCGGACGGCATCGAGGACTGGATTTCGCGGCGATAATAAGGCAGCGTCCCGTCCAAAACGGAATCAAGCTCGTCCGGAAGTTGTCCGTCGGCCTCCGAAAGGGCGGAGTAAATCTGCATGAAGCTGATGCCGATCCACTCGAACGAGTCGGGAATGCCCGCTTCGATCGAATTTTGGATCCAGTTCCGGTTGACGGAGATAATGCAGCCATTGGCATCGACGACCGCGACGGCTTGTTGTAACGAATCGATGATTTCGGGAAAAGTGAAGCTTGTTTTAGGCAACTAAGTTCGCTCCCTCTATTTGATTTGGAAGTGCTTATATCGCAGGCATCATTTGCTTGTTCGGGTCTGACGGGGGAGTAAACATCGGATGTTTGAGGATTGCGTGAAAAAAGGAATACACTTATTGATCCAATTATTGTTATGTTATAATTACTATAGCATAAAGAAAAGTATATACTTTTTTACGTCATTTTGCAAGAGAAAAATTACGGAAATACGTCGTCATAAGAATTATTGGAAGGCGGTTTTATATGCAATCCATTTACGAGCGAATCGAATCGTTAATTAAAATGCGGGGGATGACGAAAAAATCGTTCTGCGAGCAGCTCGGCATCAGCACGGGGAATCTGGGGGATTGGAAGAGAGGAAAAACGACGCCCGGCACCCATAAACTCATTGAAATTGCCTCCTTCTTTGACGTAAGCCTGGATTGGCTCATTTTGGGCAAAGAGCAGGAGCGTTTTCAATTAAAGGAAAACACGGGTACATATGAATGGGATGACGGCGATGTTCCGTTGTCCGACAAGGAAAAAGAGTTCATAAGGGAATATATCGAGTTTACGCGTTACAGAAAAAAGCAGTCGAACGGCGAATGAGCCAATAGGATCGGACATGACGGCCTGAAGGGACGTATGCAAGCTGTTCCGCACGAAGAGTGAACCGCCGATCCGAAAAGCGGGAGAAATGCGGATGTTCGGGTCAAAGAGGAGCCGGCTTCCGGATAAGCCGGGTTGCGGCAGGTCTTCGGGGAGCGGCGTCATTGGGTGCGCTCCCCCGGGGCCAACATGAAAAAGAAGCCTTTGCTTTTGGAGCAAGGCTCTTTTTTGTGGGTGAGAAGTTTTTATGTCCGAACGTTCAATCACGGGTTACGGCCTTTTTCGGCCGATAAAGGCAAACGAGAGCAGGCTCCCGGCCAGCAGGATGGCCGCAGTCAGGATCAGCCCCAGACGCATCCCCTCCGTCATCGACGGGCTGCTGCCGATGATCGAGCCGATCATGGCCACGCCCAAGGTTGCGCCCACCTGCCTGCTCGAGTTTAATGCGCCGGATGCGGCGCCGGTCTGCTCTTGGGGAACGGCGCCCATGACCGCGGTCATGAGCGCCGGGATGGTGAAGGAAACGCCAAGGCCGATCAGGAGCAGGCCGATCAAAGGAAGGGCGTATTCGGAGCTTGACACCATTCGCAGCTGCATGAATGTTCCTGCGGCTGCAAGGAGGAATCCTGCCGTCATCGGGATTCTGGCGCCGATCCGGCTGACGATGCGGCCGGTGACGATCGGATTGAATGCCAGCGGGATCGTCATCGGAAGGAGGGCCAGACCTGCCGTATGAGCCGATAATCCGCGCGCTTGTTGAAAAAAGAGCGGCAGCGCGAACAGAATGCCCGACAATCCGATGTTGACCGCCATGCCGGCAATCATTCCCGCCGATACGGTTGGGTTTCGAAACATTCCCAGCGGGAGCAGCGGGGCAGCGCCTTTCATTTCAACCCGTAGAAACAGGGCGGCGGCGAGGAGCGCCAATAGGAAGGCGGCGATCACGACGGGCGAAGCCCAGCCGTAAGCCGGTCCCTCCATGAGCGCGAAGGAGAGCGCGGCAATGGCCGTCACGGCCGTCCATTGTCCTGCCCAATCCAAAGGCTGCCGCCGCTTGCGGGCCGTTTCGGCGCCGAGCGGCAGGACGATCGCCAAGCTGATGACGGCCAGCGGCACGTTCAGAAGGAAGATGCTTCGCCACCCGAGCGAATCCGCCAGCAAACCGCCGGCGACGGGCCCGGCAGCCATGGCGATCCCGGTAACCGCAGCCCAGGCGCCAAGCGCCCGGGCCCGTGCGGACGGTTCGGGAAAGGCATGGGCAATGAGCGCTAGCGAGGCCGGCGTCAGAGCCGCGCCTCCGACGCCCAAAACCGCGCGCAAAGCAATCAGCATGCCGAGCGAAGGGGCGGCCGCGGACAAGGCCGAAGCCGCCAGAAACAGGACCAGGCCTCCGGCATAGACGCGGCGCGCTCCCAGCTTGTCGGCCAGTCCGCCCATCGAGAGCAGAAAACCGGCAAACACGATCGTATACGCATTGACGACCCATTGAAGGCCGGAAATACCGCCGCCGAGGTCGGCGCGGATTGCGGGCAGCGCGACGCTGACCACCGTCGTGTCCAGCAGCACCATAAAGTATCCGATCGCCAGTCCGAGCAGCAGCAGCGCATAAGCCGGCTTCCTGCGGCCTTCGGACTTGATTTTCATCGCTTTTTCCAAGACAATCCCTCCGAGTATAAGCAAAATCGGCAGTCATCGCCGTTACCGGAAAAGTGTATAATGGTATTTATCATAGGACTAGATGAGGGTTTATCCTGGGAGAAATTCTCCTAGGGAACCGAAATGGGAGGAGAAGCGCTTGCGGGAAAAAGCGGATGATGAACGTCTTCGGGAGCTTGCCCACTTTTTGCGGACGCGGCGCGCCCGCATGACGCCGGAGCGGGCAGGCTTAAAGGCCGAAGGTCGCAGGCGGACTCCGGGGCTCCGCCGCAGCGAGGTGGCGCTGCTCTCCGGCATCAGCGTCGATTGGTATACGTGGATGGAGCAGGGCAGAAACATACAGGTGTCTTCCCAGGTGCTCGATAACGTCGCGCACGCCTTGCAGCTGGATGCCAATGAAAAGAAACATCTGTTCCTGCTTGCCCTACAGCAGTATCCCGCCGCGTCGACGCAGGCATCAGCGGAAATTTCGCCGACGCTTCAGCGGTTCCTTGATTTGCAGGGAACAACCCCGGCTTACGTGACCGACCAGCGCTTGAACATCGTGGCATGGAACCGGATCGCCAGCATCCTGTACGGAGGGTATGAAACGATGTCGGCACGCGAACGAAATTCCGTTTGGCGTACGTTCACCTCCCCGGATGTCCGCTGCCTGCTCCAGGAGCATTGGGAAGCGCATGCCCGGCACAGATTGGCGCAATTTCGGGCAAACTACGCCAAATTCGCCGGCGATCCATGGTGGACGGACATGATTGGGGAACTGAACCGCTCAAGCGAGGAATTCAGGGCGTGGTGGCCGAAACACGATGTATTAAACGGTCCCGAAGGGAAAAAAATCAATTACCATCCGGACGCGGGGAGGCTCGTATTCGAGCAGGTTTCGTTTTCCATGTCCGATGATCCGGGTCTGACCGTCACGATCAACGTTCCGGCGGCGGACGGCGATACGATCGCCAAGCTGGGCAAGCTTTTGCAGGAATATGCGGGCTGATTCTCAGCACTTTTTTGAGGGTGGGGGAGCGGTCTTTAAAGATTTTGATCCGTATGGAAGTTAAACTATTTACAACACGTGATTGTCAGTGTATAATAAAAGAGTTGCTGCAAAAGTTAATATTATGCGGTAGTGGTGGAATGGCAGACACGCTATCTTGAGGGGGTAGTGGGCGTATGCCCGTGGAGGTTCGAGTCCTCTCTACCGCATTGATGATCTGACTGACGAGAAAATCCCTGTTTTGCAGGGATTTTTTTGTTGCATCCGGCAAATGATTTGAATCCAAGTGTTATTGCATGAAGATAGGCGATCGCGGTAGCGGTAGCGGGCATGACGATGCAAAAGAGGCCAAAGCGGCCTCTTTTTTATTTGGGGCACAAATCCGGTTGCTTCCGTATTACCACTTTGGAGCCAAGCGCGTCCAGGGCGGAAATCCGCGTTTGCTCGCCATGCTGACGATTCGACAGCATGGCGCGCCGGGTAGTCCGTCATTATACAGCTTCGTTTCAAAACAAGGATACATAAGCTTCGGCCGCGCTTATCAAAAGACTGCGCTCATCCTGGCCGGCCTCAATTCCCACGCGGCCGCCGCTTGGGCCCGTCAGTCCTTGAAGCGCGTCGCACAGCAGTTGAACCCTCCCCAGATGGTTCGGGCGCATGCCGGAGATCAGGCTGTTTTCCAAGCTTGAAACGCTTTCGAAGCTCCTGCGCAGCACCTGTTCGTACCATGAAGCCCACGCGGTCCAATCGGACGGACGATTCCCTTCGTTTAAGTACATTTCTCCCCAGCCGCAGCCGCGGCTTGTCATCATCCGCATCATTATTCTGTAATGATCTCCAAAACCGCATAACGTAACCTGGTTTTCTTTCGGCAGATGAATCACGAACAGTTCAATGGCGTGCAGGCGGATGGTCTCTTGGTTTGCCTTGGATGCCACGCCGGATTCGGTTTGAAGCATACGTTTCTCTCCTTATGAGCTTACGGGGTTAGCTGCCGGATTCGGGCCAGGAGCAGCCCTACGCGGGCGATTGCCCCGCGATTCACCCCGCGGCCGTGGCGGCCGGATGGTTCCCCCGTTTCCCGAGCAGCGGGAATTCAGCGCTTGATTTTTAGAAGGGTTCGTTGCGAATCCCTAGATGGTTGGCATCTATCATATAGGACGGCAGGCCGTTTGTAAAATGAAATGCAAACCATGAAAGTGCAGCGCCTGCCGAATTCGGCGACGGCCTCACCGATTTTGACGATAACGGCTGTCTTTCTCCCGATTTCTCGCTCCGGCGAGGTCCCGCGCCCGATGATAAAAATGGCTTCCGTATCTCGTAGACGAGGTAAGATAGGCTTTCAGACCAATAGTCAGAAACGGGAAAAATAGGGAGCATGCGAGAGCTTCGCGGAGATAAAGAGTTTTGTAAGCGATAACCTGTGCGTTAGGATCGTCATTTTACGTGAATAACGATTTCGGGTCGCCTTTACACGGCGATGCACGCGGGTGTATGATTCAAATCGTAATTCAACATGTTTCCATTTTTGAATCGCTGAATTTCCGTTCATCGGAACGGGAATCGGGGGAACCAATCGCGTGCTTCCTTCGTCCGGTGTGAGAGTCGGACGGCAGGCAAGCCGCAGGGGTGAATCCCGTGAACGGATGCCATGGATCCGTCCTCGCGGGTAGAGCGACTCTCACCGCTCGAATCCGTCAGCTAACCTCGTAAGCGTCGTTTGGGAGAGGAATGATGAAACTTGTGATCGATGGATATCGACCGCAGGGGATCGGATGACCTCTGTGGTTTTTTATTGCCAAAAACAAGGAATTGACAGCGAAACAGAACATGAAACGTCTTTAACGCTGAATCCCGGCCCAGGCCGGGAGCGGGGGAACCAACGCGCCGTTTGTTATCAATCGCGGGCGGCGCCGGGGTGAATCCCTCCGTCCGAAAGCCGGACGGGGGAGGGGCGACTCTCACGCCCTAATCCGTCAGCTAACCTCGCAAGCGTATAGGGAGAGGCACCGTTTGTCGTGAGCATATCTTCATGGCTTGTTTGGCCATGGATGCTGAAGCCGCGGGAAAGATCCTCTTTCCTGCGGCTTTTTTTTCATAATATCGAGCGATATTGCAAGAAAAACTTCATTTAAACGCGGTCTGTCTGCTGAGAAAGTGCGTCGATAGACGTTTTTCTTATTGCGGATCAGCATTTGGAGAAAAGACTCGCTGTAGCGAGCGATTTTAGCGGATCAGCGATCCGGCGGAAAGGAGGCGAAAGCCGTGGAAGAGGAACTCGTCATCGTGACGGCGCCGAACGAAGCCGGGCGCAATTTTATCAAGCTTTTGATATATCTCAAACGGCCTTTCGCCGCGCTGACGAACAATGCGAAGGAAGAACGCGAGCTGAGGAAGCTGGGAGTCTCCAAGGTCATCCGGATCCATACCAACAACACGGATGAATGGATCGTTCCCGAGTGGCGAATCGGCCGGGTCTTTATATTCGAGAACAGTTTGAATTTGACATGCCGTTACCTGCAAATTTGCCGTCCATGGACGCCATGCTCCATCTACGTGATCACCAGGGCGCATCATTCTCCGGGGATCTATCGGGGGCTTGGCGCGGACCATGTCATTCATACGTTGAACGGCGAGGTCGGTTTTTTGCTTAAGTGAGGCTTCGAAAACCTGCGGACGGCCGGAATCGGATGCCGGCGCCGAGCGAAGAAGAGCAGCCTGCCGTTGGTCGATGCGCGGCGTGCAGGCATGGAAGGGGAGAGGCTGGTCATGATGGACTTTTTAATGATATTAACGCTGGCTGGCGTTTTTGGAGTCTTTTTGCTGTTTCTGATGTGGTGCAGCCATATCGTCGACGGGGGAGGAGAAGGCCAATGATCGTGGTTATGGCGCTGACGGCATTTGTGTTCGTCTACCTGGTGTATGCCCTGATCCATCCGGAACGATTTTAAAAGGCTTTCGCGGGGAGGGCGGCTCGCCTTGAACCCCTGCTTAAAAGGAGGAAGCGATTTTGGATATTTTGCAGATTGGCATCGTAATCGTCGTGCTGCTGCTGCTGGTAAAACCGGTCGGCAGTTATATCTACCATGTATTTTCCAATGAGCCGAACCGGACGGACCGGATTTTCGGTTCCGTGGAAAAGCTTTTTTTCGCGATCATCGGTCTTCGGAACCGCTCGGCGATGAGCTGGAAAACATACGCCCTGAGCATGATCGCGACCAACATCGTGCTGGTGGCCGTGAGTTACGTGGTGTTGAGATTCATGGGGGGACTGCCGGTCAATCCGAACCAAACGGGAAACATGGAGGCGAGTTTGTCCTTCAATACCGTCATCAGCTTTATGACCAATACGAACCTGCAGCATTACAGCGGCGAAAGCGGCATGTCGTATTTGGGGCAAATGATCGTCATCACGATGATGATGTTTACTTCGGCCGCTTCCGGCCTGGTCGTGGCGATCGCCTTTATCCGGGGGATTACCCGCCGAGGGGGAGGGCTTGGGAACTTTTTCGAGGACTTCGTCAAAGCGCATGTCCGGGTGTTCCTGCCGCTCGCATTGATCGTCACCTTGGTTCTCGTTGGATTGAAGGTGCCGCAGACGCTCGATCCCACGGTGACCGTGAACACGCTTGGCGGCGCCGTGCAGCAGATCGCGATGGGACCGGTAGCGTCTTTGGAGTCGATCAAACATCTGGGAACGAACGGGGGCGGATTTTTCGGAGCGAACTCGTCGCATCCGTTTGAAAATCCGAGTCCGCTCACGAACGTCATCGAAATTTTGAGCATGTGGACGATTTCAGCCGCGCTGCCGTACACGTTCGGCCGTTTCGCCAAAAACCGAAAGCAGGGCTGGATCATATTTTCGGCCATGATGGTGCTGTTCCTGGCGTTCCTGTCCTTGACGTATGCATCCGAAAAGAGCGGCAACCCGTTGATCAATCAGTTGGGCATCGATGCATCGCAAGGCAGCATGGAGGGAAAAGAGGTCCGTTTCGGCATAGCGCAATCCGCCTTGTTTACGACCGTGACGACGGCGGCGACGACCGGTTCGGTCAACAATATGCACGATACGCTGACCCCGCTCGGCGGACTGGCTCCGCTGGCGGAGATGATGCTGAACGTGGTCTTCGGAGGCAAAGGCGTCGGCCTTGTCAACATGCTGATGTACGCGATTTTGGGCGTATTCATCTGCGGCCTGATGGTCGGGAGGACGCCGGAGTTTCTTGGGAAAAAAATCGAAAGCCGGGAAATGAAGCTGATCGCCGTCGCGATCCTGGCGCATCCGCTGATCATTTTGGCGCCGACGGCGATTTCGTTCATGACGCATCTCGGCACGGACGCGCTGTCCAATCCATTGTATCATGGGCTCAGCCAATCGTTGTACGAGTATGCGTCATCCGCGGCGAACAACGGATCAGGCTTCGAAGGGCTGGGGGATAACACGGTGTTTTGGAACGTCAGCACGGGACTCGTGATGCTTCTGGGGCGGTACGTTTCGATTATCGCGCTCCTGGCGGTGGCCGGCTCGCTGTCCCGCAAGAAGCTTGTGCCCGAATCGATCGGCACGTTCCGCACCGACACGAAGCTGTTCGCCGGCATTTTGGTCGGGGCGGTGCTCCTGATCGGGGCTTTGACCTTCCTGCCGGTGCTTGTGCTGGGACCCGTTGCGGAGTTCCTGACGATGTAAGGGGCCCGTTTTTAGCCGGATGCAAGGGCCGGGCCGGTTTGGTCCAGGGTTTTGCGGCCCCGGAAGGCGGTCTTCAAGCAGCTAAAATTCGAAATGGTATGCAAAGGCAAGCGATGGTTCCGCTGGGGAGCGTCCCATCGAAATGCATTTTGAGCGATTGATAAACGAGGTGGAGAAAATCATGAACGGAAAACGAAAAAGCATGCTGACGGGAAACATCGTGAAGCAGGCGCTGAAGGACAGCTTCATCAAACTGAATCCGGTCGTCATGATGAAAAACCCGGTCATGTTCGTGGTGGAAATCGGAACGTTCGTCGTTCTGCTGATGGTGCTGTTTCCGGGTTACTTCAATACCGCCGGACGCACGGGCTTTAATCTGGCGGTGTTCCTGATCTTATTGTTTACAGTATTGTTCGCCAACTTTGCCGAGGCGCTTGCGGAAGGGCGCGGGAAAGCTCAGGCCGACTCCCTGAAAAAAACGAAAAAGGAAACGACCGCGAACAAATGCGTCGGTTCCGAAATCAAAGTGGTGAATTCCGCGGAGCTGCGCAAAGGCGACATCGTCGTCGTATCCCAAGGCGAAATGATCCCGGGCGACGGCGAAGTCATCGAAGGGCTTGCGTCGGTCGACGAGTCGGCGGTTACGGGGGAATCGGCTCCGGTCATGAAGGAAGCGGGCGGAGATTTCAGCTCCGTGACGGGGGGAACCCGGGTCGTGAGCGACCGGATCAAAGTCGTCATCACGAGCGATCCCGGGGAGTCGTTTATCGACCGGATGATTTCGCTCGTCGAAGGCGCTTCGCGCCAGAAGACGCCGAACGAAATCGCGCTCAATACGCTGCTGACCACGCTCACGCTCATCTTTTTGATCGTGGTCGTGACGCTGGCGCCGATTGCCAAGCATTTGGGCGTTTCGCTGGATGTCCCGGTCCTCATTTCGCTGCTCGTCTGCTTGATCCCGACGACGATCGGCGGCCTGCTGTCGGCGATCGGGATTGCCGGGATGGACCGGGTGACGCAGTTCAACGTGCTTGCCATGTCGGGAAAAGCCGTGGAAGCCTCCGGCGATATCAATACGATGATCCTGGACAAAACCGGAACGATCACGTACGGCAACCGGATGGCCAGCGAATTCATCCCGGTCGGGGGAGCGTCGCTTGCCGAAACGGCTTATTGGGCCGCGGTCAGCTCGCTCAAGGACGAAACGCCGGAAGGGCGGTCCGTACTGGAACTGATGAAAAAGCAGCAGATCGGCTACGACGCGGAGGTTGCGGCCGGCGGCGAGTTTATTGAATTCAAAGCCGAAACCCGGATGAGCGGCATCGACTTGGAAGACGGGCGGCATGTCCGCAAAGGCGCGGTCGACGCGGTGCGGCAGTGGGTGCTGTCCCAAGGCGGCGGCATCCCCGAGGATCTGGCGGCGAAATCCGACGCGATCGCATCGGAGGGCGGAACTCCGCTGGCCGTGGCGGTCGGCAGCAAAATCTACGGCCTGATCCATTTGAAGGATACCGTCAAACCCGGGATGAAGGAACGCTTCGAACAGCTGCGCCGGATGGGCATCAAAACGATCATGTGCACGGGGGATAACCCGCTGACGGCAGCCACCATCGCCCGCGAAGCCGGCGTCGACGAGTTTATCGCCGAAAGCAAGCCGGAGGATAAAATCGCCGTCATCCGCCGCGAGCAGGCCGAAGGCAAACTGGTCGCGATGACGGGGGACGGAACGAACGACGCGCCGGCGCTCGCCCAGGCGGACGTCGGGATCGCGATGAACAGCGGCACCGTCGCCGCCAAGGAGGCGGCCAACATGGTCGACTTGGATTCCGACCCGTCCAAAATCATCGAAGTGGTGTCGATCGGCAAGCAGCTGCTGATGACCCGCGGCGCGCTGACGACATTCAGCATCGCGAACGACGTCGCCAAATATTTCGCGATCATTCCGGCGATGTTCATGGCGGCCATTCCGGAGATGAAGGCGCTGAACGTCATGGGGCTCGGCTCCCCGCTGTCCGCGATCCTGAGCGCGCTCATTTTTAACGCGGTCATCATTCCGCTGCTGATTCCGCTCGCGATGAAAGGGGTCAAATACAAACCGATGAGCACCGCGCGGCTGTTGAGCCGGAATCTGATGATGTACGGGCTCGGCGGCATCATCGCCCCGTTTGCCGGCATCAAGCTGATCGATCTGGTCGTGCATTTGTGGATCTGACCATGTCGCTTGTAGCTTCGTTTTTAATTGTAGAGAAAAAAGGGCATGTTCCCAAGTCAAACGATATGAAAAAGGGTGATATCCATTGAAAACGACGGCGAAATTCGAAAAGGTGCCGCACGCACGGCTCCATTTGGCTGATGGCGCTGCGGTCCAGTTTGCTGTTCATCGTGGTTTGCGGACTCGCGTATCCGCTGGCCGGCACGGGGCTGGCCCAGCTGATTTTTCCGCATCAGGCCAACGGCAGCTTGATCCAAGACAGCGCTGGACGAACGGTGGGCTCGGAGCTCATCGGACAGACGTTTACCGACCCATCGTTTTTCCAGGGGCGGATTTCCAGCATCGATAATAACGGCGCGGGTTCAGGTTCCAACAACTACGCTCCGTCCAATCCCGAGCTGCTAAAGCGGGTGAAGGCGTCCATCGCCCAGTGGGAGAAGGAGAATCCGCAGGTTCCGATCAGCAAGCTTCCTGCGGATCTCATCACGAATTCCGGCTCGGGGCTTGATCCTCATATCTCGCCGGAGGCCGCCGAAGCGCAAATTCCGCGGATCAGCGCGCTCCGTCATATTTCCGAGGAGCAGTTGAAGCCGTTGGTCCAAAAACACATCGAAGGGCGAGACCTGGGCGTGTTCGGCGAGAAGAGAGTGAACGTGCTGAAGCTGAATTTGGCGCTGCAGGAGCTTGGGCGAGAGAAGCAGACCGACTTTTCCAATGGCCGGTGACTCTCACTGTTTCCGACCCGGTTTGCCGTAACGGAAAATCAAAAATACCGCCATGCTCGTCCCGAACGAGTCATGGCGGTATTTTTACTGAAAGCAATCTAGGAGAAGCTTGGATCCCGGCATCCCGATGTCTTCTCGATATGGCGCTCATTGAAACGGCCATTCAGTTTTTAGCCCGCAAAGGTTTGATAAATAAGAAACAAATTGAGAACGACGATGACGAACGATACGCACCAGGCAAGCAGGTTCATCCAAAGCGGGTTGGCGAACGCCCCCATCATTTTCTTGTCCCCGGTAAACTTGACGAGAGGAATGACGGCAAACGGAAGCTGAAGCGACAAGATGACCTGGCTGAGAATAAGAAGATCCTCGGTCCCCTGCTCCCCGGCGATCATCGTGACGATCACGGCCGGGATCACGGCGATTAACCGCGTAACGAGCCGGCGAAGCCATGGCGGGAGCTTGATGTCCAGGAAACCCTCCATGACGATCTGCCCGGCGAGGGTCCCCGTCAGCGTGGAGTTTTGCCCGGAGGCGAGAAGCGCGAGACCGAATAATATGCTTGCAAGCGTCGTTCCAACCAGCGGCGTCAGCAGATGATACGCGTCGCTGATATCGGCGACTTCCGTCAGCCCCGCTTGATGGAAGGTCGCGGCCGAGACGATCAGGATCGCGGCGTTAATGAAAAGAGCCAGCGTCAGCGCAATCGCGGAATCCCAGGCGGAGAAGCGGATGGCCTCGCGTTTCCCCCGGTCCGTGGTTTCATATTGGCGGGTTTGCACGATAGACGAATGCAGGTACAGGTTATGCGGCATGACCGTGGCCCCGAGAATCCCGATGGCGATATACAGCTTTGCGTGGTTCGTCATCAGGTCCGGCGTCGGGATCAATCCAGCCAATACGCTTTGGGCGTGAGGTTTGGCCAACCAAAGGTCGACCGCGAAGCAAATTCCGATGGTCGCCACAAGGACGATCACGAGCTGTTCGATGGCCCGAAAACCCCGATGCTGCAGAAGCAAAATGAGCAATACGTCGAGCGCCGTGATCAACACGCCGTACAGCATGGGAATGCCGAACAGCAGCTTCAAGGCGATGGCGGAGCCGACGACTTCGGCCAGGTCGCAGGCAGCAATGGCAAGCTCGCAAAATATCCAAAGGACTATCGCAACCGGTTTGCTGTATTGGCTTCGGCAAGCCTGCGCCAGATCCTGTCCCGTCACGATGCCAAGTTTGCTTGAGAGCGATTGAAGCAGCACCGCCATAAGATTGGAAAAAAGAATGACGGACAGCAAGGAGTACCCGAAACGTGCACCGCCGGCGATGTCCGTCGCCCAGTTTCCCGGATCCATGTAACCGACGGCAACAAGGTAACCGGGACCGACGAACGCAAGAAATTTCCGGAATGCCGATCCTTTGCGGGGAACCTCCAGGGAATGATTGATCTCAGTGAGCGAGGAGCGTTTTTTGGGTTTGGCCCGGCTCTTCATCGGTTATCACGCACCTTGTTACGGTTAGTCTTGTAATTCCGCAGGCTTGCTATTCATTCATTGCGTTCTTTTGAATATTTTTGTTTGGATAAATTTGGATTGTGGCATGCAGCGAGCAAAACCGGAACATGCGGAGATCGTTGTTCGAATCGTTTTATGTTTGAGGGAAAATTTTCTTCGAGGCGTTCGCGAAGCCGAGGGTTTGCTTTTTCGGCGGATTTTCCAGATTCCTACGGAATAGCGGCGTGCGAAGTGACGCAAGCTTTTATTGACATGAAGTTTAAAATTCTTTAATATGTCTAGGTACTTGATTCAGAAATTTATATAAACGGGTGATGCATATGTCTTACAGACCAGTGATTGCGAACATGAAGGAAGCCAGCAGCAACGAGCAAAGCGGATTGTACGAATTCATCATGAACCTGGCTGACGGAACAGTGTGCCGCGTGTTCTATAGCCGTTTTCCGGAATGGAAAATGACAAACATCAGCCGATTGCAAAAAACGCCTTGCCC
>Ga0180220_1000727_pt1 | contig 30649 bp, 31 predicted proteins | sample eDN5th37CBELigBY_FD_151335 | JGI IMG/M metagenome (GOLD analysis project Ga0180220, IMG submission 151335) | Enriched backyard soil microbial communities from Emeryville, California, USA - eDNA 5th pass 37_C BE-Lig BY (version 2) (version 2) | ecosystem: Environmental > Terrestrial > Soil >... | reverse complement strand
CCCGAGGCGCGCTCGAGGATGACGCGACGCTTCTTGTGGGCGTTGACGGCCCGCTTGACTCTAGCCATTTCGTTTCGTTCCTATTCGTGCGCAGGCCGCGTCAGCGGCCGAGAAGCTTCTTCGCGACCTTCGCGTCGCCCTTGGCGAGGACCTGGTCCTGCGAGAGGCGGCGGGTGCGGCGCGTGGGCTTGCCCTCGAAGTTGTGGCGAAGGTTCGCCTGCTGCTTCATGAGCTTTCCGCTGCCGGTGACCTTGAAGCGCTTCTTGGCGCCCGAGTGGGTCTTCTGCTTCGGCATCTTCGTTCCTTATCGATTTCGCCCGTACGGGCTTCGTGTGGCATCCCGCAGCGCGGGAGTCGGATCCCGCGTCGTGCGGGAGATCGTGGGGAGGGTGCTAGCTCTCGCTCTCACCCTCGGCGGGCGCGTCGCCGGCGCCGGTGCGGGCCGAACGGGCCGCCTCGCGGTTCGCCGCGCGCTGCGCGTTCTGCTCCGCCTTCGCCTCGGACTTGTTCTTGTGCGGAGCGATCACCATCACCATGTTGCGGCCGTCGATGGTCGGGTTGGACTCGACCGTGCCGAACTCGGCCACGTCTTCGGCGAACTTGCGCAGCAGGCGCACACCCTGGTCGGGACGCGACTGCTCGCGACCGCGGAACAGGATCATCGCCTTGACCTTGTCGCCCGCCTTGAGGAACCCTTCGGCGCGCTTGCGCTTGGTCTCATAGTCGTGCGGCTCGATCTTCAGGCGGAACCGGACCTCCTTGAGGACGGTGTTGGCCTGGTTGCGGCGTGCTTCCTTCGCCTTCTGCGCGGCCTCGTACTTGTACTTGCCGTAGTCCATGATCTTGACCACGGGAGGCCTCGAGTTCGGGGCGACCTCGACCAGGTCGAGATCCGCCTCCTGAGCCAGACGCTGCGCAACCTCGATGCGGACGATGCCGACCTGCTCGCCGTTCGGACCGACGAGTCGGACCTCGGGCACACGGATGCGCTCGTTGGTGCGGGGATCGCTGATGCGGAACTCCTCTTCGTGCGGATGGATGGCACCGCGACACGGTGTGTCGCGGGCGAAGAGTCTCACTCCACCCGGCGAGGCGCCGAAGCACCTGCTTGCTGCACCCTGATCCCAGATCGGGACTACCCCGGCCGCTGTGCGGACGGGGCGGAGCGCGTGACCCGGTAGCCTGGAGCGGCAAGCGCGGGTGGGATGTGATCCTCTTTCGTTCCGGAGCAGATCACTCCGGAGCCCGGCAAAGTCTATCAGAGAGTGGCACGTGAGCACGATTCCGGATGCCGGCGACAACGCCCGGCCGACCGACCAGACCACCGACGCCGAGCGTCTCGCGCGCTGGGAGGAGCAGGAACGGGCCGCGTCATCCGCCACGCGTGACATCGCCGACGTCCCGGCGGTCGAGGTCATCACGACGACGGCCGTGCATCTCATGAGCGCCGCGGCCGTCAAGGTCGGCCTCGCCGACGACCCGGCTTCGCAGCTCGACCTCGACGAGGCCCGCAAGCTCATCAACGCCCTCGCCGGGCTCATCACCGCAGGCGCGCCCGAGATCAGCGACATGCACGCCCGCTCGCTGCGCGACGGCCTCCGGTCTCTTCAGCTCGCGTTCCGCGAGGCATCCGTCATTCCCGACCCGATCGGCAAGGGCCCCGGCGAGAAGTGGACCGGCCCCGTCACCTAGTCGTGACGGCCGCGAGGCCTCGCTCGACCGCGTCGACCGTGCGCCGCACCGCTTCGGCGTCGGTCGCGAAGTTGCTGACGGCGAACCGCACGACCGTGCGCCCCCGCCACTGGGACGACGACGCCCAGATCGTCCCCTCCGAGCGAAGCCACTCCCCCAGCGCGACCGTCGTCTCGTCGTCCCGCGCGGCGAGGCACACCTGCGTGAAGACGACGTCGTTGAGGACCTCGAGGCCGCCGATCGCGCGGAATCCGTCGGCGAGGGCGGATGCGGCATCCGCCAGCCCTTCGACGAGTCGGCGCACGCCGGTCCGCCCGAGCGAGCGCAGCGCGGCCCACACCATCACGCCCCGCGCGCGTCGCGAGAGCTCGGGGGTGCGGTCGTAGGGGTCGGAGATGCTCGCGACGGCCGGGAGGTACGCGGCGTGCGCGCCGAGCGCCGCCGTCATCGCCGCCTCGTCGCGCACGATCGCCACACCGCAGTCGTACGGCACGTTGAGTGTCTTGTGCGCGTCGGTCGCCCATGAGTCCGCGTCGGCGAGCCCGCGCACGAGGGGGGCGAAGCGCGGACTCGCCGCGGCCCACAGCCCGAACGCGCCGTCCACGTGCACCCACGCACCGGCGGCGTGGGCGACGTCGATCGCGCGGGCGAAGTCGTCGAAGCCACCCGAGTGCACGTCGCCCGCCTGGAGCGCGACGATGGTCGCCGCATCCGGATCCTCCGCGAGCGCCCGCTCGAGCCCGTCGACGTCGATGCGCCCCTGGTCGTCGGCGCCGACCGTGTGCGGCGGCCCGAGGCCCGCCAGACGACCGGCCAGCACCATCGACGTGTGCACCTGGTCTCCCGCGAGGAACCGCACGCGCGGCGCGGCCTGCAATCCGCCCGTCGCGATGTCGAAGCCCCTCGCGCGCAGCACCGCGTCGCGCGCCGCGATGACGCACGAGAAGTTCGCCATCGTGCCGCCGGTCACGAAGCCGACGCCGCTCCCGACCGGAAGCCCGAGCAGCTCGAGCAGCCACGCGGCGGCGACCTCCTCGACGGCCGCCACCCCAGGGGTGGTCTGTCGCGAGCCGTTGTTCTGATCCCACGCGGCCACGAGCCAGTCCGCCCCGAGCGCGGCGGGGTACGCGCCGCCGATCACGAAGCCGAAGAACCGCGGCGAGCCCATCGCCATGAGACCGTCGCCGGCCGCGGCGGCGAGTTCATCGACCACGTCCGCGGCGGGGAGTCCTTCCTCGGGGAGTTCCAGGCCGAGCCGCTCCCGCACACCCTCGACGTCGAGCTCCGGCCGAACGGGCCTCTCGGTCACCGATGCGAGCCACTCCCGCGCATGACGGTGTGCCGCCTCGAGCGCGGCGCGGCGCTCGTCGTCGATTCGCCCCATGGGTGCCGATCCTTCGCCCCCGCCGACGGGTGCGCAAGAGGCCGCTTCGCAGTACGCAGACGGGAGCGCGTCCGCCCGCGCCGCCGGTCAGGACCGGACGAGCTTGACCGTGAGGGAGTCGACGAGCACGGCGATGCGGTCGTCGGCGGCCCAGCGCTTCGCGAGGCGCTGCAGCACGGCGTCGAGCTCCTCCTGCGTGAGCCCGGCCATGAGGTGCAGACGCACGATGAGCTCCTGCCCGCGCAGCCGCCCGGTCGGGTCGCCGGGCTGCACGGAGAGGTCGATCACCGCGAGCTCCCCCGCGATGCTCGCCTGTAGCGCGGTGTAGACGTCGGGCGACGTGAACGCCGGCTCCCACGGCTGCCCCTGCGCGATCGCCCACACGGCCGGGCGTCGGATGACGAACTCGGTCCCGGATCCCGGATCGATCACGATGAGATCCGTGTCATCGGCGGATGCGGCGAGAGCCACGCGCACGCCGTCGGCGGGGACCGGGCGCGCCGACGCGTCCCAACGGGTCATCGTCTCGACCGATGTGAACACGGGGAGCACACGACGCCCGTCGGGAGCCGCGACCGTCACGATCGACAGCTCCTGCGTCTTGTCGACGGCGAGCCCCGTGGGGCCGACCCCCTCGTCGCCCTTCTCGGCGATGAGCGGGATCAGCAGCCGCGCCGCGCGGAACGCGTCAACGATCGCGACCTGGTCGCCGCATCCCTCTCGGAACGCCGTGAGAGCGGTGAGGAGCGCCGGATCGGCGGAGCCGTCGTCGCCCGCGTGCGGATTGGCCTGGAAGCTGCGGCCCTGCCAGGGCACGCCGGCGGAGTCGGCGCTGTCGCCGTGCGCGTGCTCGCCCCCGTGGACAGGTCCGCCGTGGGGGTGGTCGTCCTCGTGACGGTCAGCCGCCGGCGACATCCAGCGCCTCGGTGAGGGTGAAGGCGCCTGTGTAGAGCGCCTTCCCGATGATGGCGCCCTCGACGCCGAGCGGCACGAGGTCGCGCAGCGCTGCGATGTCGTCGAGGGTCGCGACGCCGCCCGACGCGACGATGGGCTTGGGGGTGCGCGACGTGATCTCGCGCAGGAGGTCGAGGTTCGGTCCGCGCAGCGTGCCGTCCTTCGTGACATCCGTCACGACGTAGCGGCTGCAGCCGGCCTCCTCGAGTCGCTTGAGCACGGTCCACAGGTCGCCGCCCTCGCGGGTCCAACCGCGGGCCGCGAGCGTCGTGCCACGCACGTCGAGGCCGACGGCGACGACTTCGCCGTAGCGGCTGATGACGTCGGCCGCCCATTCCGGATTCTCGAGAGCCGCTGTGCCGAGATTGATGCGCGCGGCGCCGATCTCGAGCGCGGTCTCGAGCGAGCGGTCGTCGCGGATGCCGCCCGAGAGCTCGACCTGCACGCCCTTGACCTGGCGGATGACCTTGCGCAGCACGTTCGAGTTGCTGCCACGGCCGAACGCCGCGTCGAGGTCGACGAGGTGGATCCACTTCGCGCCCTGGCGCGCCCACTCCTCGGCCGCTTCGACGGGGTCGCCGAAGCTCGACTCCGTGCCCGCCTCTCCCTGCGTGAGGCGCACCGCCTTGCCGTCGGCGACGTCGACGGCGGGAAGCAGGATCAGTTCGGGCGTGGACGCGAAATCGTTCATGGCTCCTCGTGCGGCGGAAGGGTGCGGGGCGAGCGCGTACCGGCTGCCCCCGGTGGGCACGAGGTCAAAGGCTACGCCCGCCGAGCCCGCCGATCCAATTGGAGAGGAGACGGATGCCGGCAGCACCCGACTTCTCGGGGTGGAACTGCGTCGCCGACAGCGGCCCGTTCTCGACCGCGGCGAGGAACGGCTGTCGTCCGTACGAGCACCACGTGAGGATGGGCTGCGGGAACGGCGTCTGCGGCTCCATCGGCCAGTGCTGCGCGCCGAACGAGTGCACGAAGTAGAACCGCTCGTTCTCGATGCCGTGGAACAGGCGCGAGCCCTCGCCGGCCTGGATGGTGTCCCACCCCATGTGCGGCAGCACGGGCGCATCGAGCTCGGTCACGGCGCCGGGCCACTCGCCCATGCCCTCCGTGTCGGCGCCCCGCTCGACGCCGTGCTCGAACAGCACCTGCATGCCCACGCAGATGCCGAGCACGGGGCGTCCGCCCGCGAGTCGCCGGCCGATGAGCTCGTCGCCACGCCGCGCGCGGAGCGCGTCCATGACGGCGCGGAACGCGCCGACGCCGGGAACGACGAGGCCGTCGGCGTCGAGGATGAGTCCGCGGTCGGCCGTCAGCCGCGCATCCGCCCCCGCCGCCTGCAGGGCCTTGACGGCGGAGTGGACGTTGCCCGAGCCGTAATCGAGGACCGCGACCAAGGGCCGGTCGTCGGTCACAGCGCGCCCTTCGTGCTCGGGACGCCCTCGACGTGCGGGTCGAGGGCCTTCGCCTGGCGGAATGCGCGCGCGAACGCCTTGAACTCGGCCTCGGCGATGTGGTGCGGGTCGCGTCCGCCGAGCACCGTCACGTGCACCGTGAGCGCGGCGTTGAACGCGATCGCCTCGAACGCGTGGCGCACGAGCGAGCCCGTGAAGTGGCCGCCGATGAGGTGGAACTCGAACCCCGCGGGCTCGCCGCTGTGCACGAGGTAGGGCCGGCCGCTGATGTCGACGACCGCCTGCGCGAGGGCCTCGTCGAGAGGCACGAGCGCGTCGCCGTACCGGGTGATGCCGGACTTGTCGCCGAGCGCCTGCCGGATGGCCTGCCCGAGCACGATCGAGACGTCCTCGACGGTGTGGTGCACGTCGATCTCGGTGTCGCCCGAGGCGCGCACCGTGAGGTCGGTGAGCGAGTGCTTGGCGAACGCCGTCAGCATGTGGTCGAAGAACGGGACGGTCGTGTCGATGCGGCTGCGACCCGTGCCGTCGAGGTCGAGCTCGAGCTCGACGGTCGACTCGCTCGTCGCGCGACGCAGCGAGGCGGTGCGGTGGGCTGCGCCGGTCATGACGCCGATCCTACCGAGGCCAGGGCATCGAGGAACGCGGTCGTCTCCTCCTCGGTGCCGGCGGTCACGCGCAAGTGGTGCGGGATCCCGACGTCGCGCACGAGGATGCCGCGCTCGTACAGCGCGTGCCACGTCGCGGCGCTGTCTTCGACCCCGTCGAAGAGGACGAAGTTGGTCCACGACTCGTACGGGCGGTAACCGAGCGCCTCGACCGTGGCCGAGATGCGGTCGCGCTGCGCGACGATCTCGTCGACCATGCGGAGCATCGTCGGGGCGTGGTGCAGCGCCGCCGTCGCGGCCGCCTGGGTGAGGGCGCTCAGGTGGTACGGGAGGCGCACGAGGCGAAGCGCGTCGATGAACGCGGGATCGGCGGCGAGGTAGCCGACGCGGGCTCCGGCGAAGGCGAACGCCTTGCTCATCGTGCGGGACACGACGAGCCGCTCGCGCCCGGGAAGGAGGGTCAGCGCCGACCTCTCGTCGCGCGGGGCGAACTCCTGGTACGCCTCGTCGACGATGACGATGCCGTCGGTGGCGTCGTACACCGCCTCGACGACGTCGAGCGGGAGCGGTGTGCCCGTGGGGTTGTTCGGCGCGCACAGGAAGACGATGTCGGGCGCCGCGGCCTCGACCTGGGATGCGGCGTCGGCGGGGTCGAGGGTGAAGTCGTGACCCCGCGTGCCGGCCGTCCACGTGGCGCCCGTGCCGCGCGTGATGATCGGGTACATCGAGTACGTCGGCGCGAAGCTGAACGCCGTGCGCCCGGGACCGCCGAATGCCTGCAGGATGTGCTGCAGCACCTCGTTCGAGCCGTTGGCCGCCCAGATCTGGTCACGCATGAGTCCGTGCCCGAGGTAATCGGCGAACGCCTCGCGCAGCGCGGTGAACTCGCGGTCGGGATACCGGTTGACGTCGCGCAGCGCACGGGCGACCGAGTCGAGGATGTCGTCGGCGACCTCTTGCGGAACGGGGTGCGTGTTCTCGTTGACGTTCAACGCGACCGGAAGCGGCGCCTGCGGCGCGCCGTACGGCTTCTGGCCGCGGAGGTCATCACGTAGGGGGAGGTCATCGAGGGTGGCGGTCACCCGTCCCATCGTAGAGCGCGTGCGTCAGGGAGCCGTCGGCGCGTACTGCGCCGGGATCGCGATCTCCTGCCCCGCGGCGATGGTCACGCCCTCGAGCGCGTTGAGCCGCACGATCGCGTCGACCACATCGCGCGGGTCTGCGGCCGGCGCGACCTCTTCGGCGATCGCCCACAGCGTGTCGCCCGGCTCGACCGTGACGGTCACGAATCCACCGCCGGGAACGCCCTCGTCGCGCGACGCGAGCGCGGAGCCGCCGCCGATGATCGCGATCCAGAGCGCGATGACGGCCGGGAGCGCCGCGAGAGCGGCGAGGACCCGGCGGCCGCGCACCGTCAGGCGCAGGCGCGTGACAGGAGCTGCGGGGGCGGGAACGGTGATCGCGCTCATGGGATCCTCCTGTGCGGTGGGAAGAGATTCGCATCCGGCACTCGGCCGGGAGAGCCGGATGCGAACCTCTGTACCGAACGTATCTTCGATGCTGTAGGCTGTCAAGTGCGGCGCCGAAGCCGGATCGTTCGAAAGACGACACGCCCGCCGGGTGTCCGACGAACCCGTCGCAACCGGATACGGTTTCGACAAGAGCACCCCACCACAGGGCTCCGACATTCGAATACCGCTGCACCCGCCATGCAGGCCGAGCGCGTGAGACAGGAGCACGAAGATGACCGACGCGAGCATCGGGCGAGAGAAGCCCCAGACGCGCCGCCGCAAGAGCCTGAGCGAGAAGCAGCTCGCCATCCTCGAGGTGATCCAGCGGTCGATCGCCCGCCACGGCTATCCGCCGAGCATGCGCGAGATCGGCGACGCCGTGGGCCTGAAGTCGCTTTCGAGCGTGACGCACCAGCTCAACCAGCTCGAGCTGAGCGGCTACCTGCGGCGCGACGCCGGAAAGACGCGCGCCCTCGAAGTGCTCATCGACCTGCCCGGCACCGCCGCCGAGAACCCCGCCGATGTCGCGCCTCCCGTCGGCGACGCCGCGCTCGTGCCGCTCGTCGGCCGCATCGCGGCGGGCGTGCCCATCACGGCCGACCAGCAGATCGAAGAGATCTTCCCGCTCCCCCGCCAGCTCGTCGGCAAGGGCGACCTGTTCATGCTCAAGGTCAGCGGGGACTCGATGATCGACGCCGCGATCTGCGACGGCGACTGGGTCGTCGTCCGCTCGCAGAACACCGCCGAGAACGGCGACATCGTGGCCGCCATGCTCGACGGCGAGGCCACCGTCAAGACGTTCCGTCGCCGTGACGGCCACACGTGGCTGCTCCCCCGCAACTCCGCGTTCGAGCCCATCCTCGGCGACGAAGCCGTCGTGCTCGGCAAGGTCGTCGCGGTGCTGCGCGCCGTCTGATCCCCCGCAGCCGAACTCTCGCCCGTCCCGGGTGATACGCCTGCGCGCCGGCGCGATGCCCCGCTAGTGTGAGCCTCGTCGGCCGCGCCCACGCACACCGGACGCGGTCCGCCGAACGAGGTTCCGCCGCCGATGCGGCGCGGACGGCCGAGAGGTGGGTGGGACGATGGCATCCGACGTCGACGACCTCCGCGCGCAGCTCGAGGAGCTTCGCCGTGAGAACGAGCGGCTCCGCGCGATGCGCACGGAATCCGTCGAACCCGAAGGCGCGGCATCCGACACCGCCCCGCCCCGTCGTCGCAACGGATGGCGCGCGTTCGTCTCGGCGGTGTGCATCGTGCTCGCCGGCATCCTCGTGCCGGTCACGATCGTTTCGACGTGGACGCGTGCGCAGCTGGTCGACGAGGCGACCTTCGTGCAGACGTTCGCACCTCTCGCCGATGACCCCGGAGTCCAGGAGCTCGTCATCGAGCAGTCGACCGCGGCGATCGACGAATCGCTCGACGTCGAGTCGTTCACCGACGACCTGTTCGACGGTCTCGCGCGGCTCGACCTCCCGCCCGCGGCGCTGCGCGCTCTCGAGCTGCTGCGCACGCCGGCCGCCTCGGGGCTTCAGAACCTCATCGAGAACACGGTCACGCGGGTCGTCGAATCGGATGCCTTCACGGAGGTGTGGCAGCGTGCGCTCATCGCGAGCCACCGATCACTCGTCGCGGCGGCGACCGGCGACGGCTCGGGAGTCGTGACGATCGACCAAGCGGGTGTTCTCGGCATCCAGCTCGGGCCCATCGTCGAAGAGCTCAAGCAGCGACTCGTCGACCGCGGGATCGGCCTCGCCGAGGCGATCCCTCCCGTCGACCGCACGATCGTGATAGCCCAGTCCGACGCGCTCCCGCTCGTCATCGCGATCTACAACGTCGCGGTCGCGATCGGATGGTGGCTCCCCCTCATCGCGCTCGCTCTGTTCGTGGTCGGCATCCTCGTCGCGCGCCGGCGTTCGACGGCGCTCCTCGGCACGGGCGTCGCCCTCGCCGTCGGCGGAGCGGTCCTCGTGATCGTGCTCGGCACCGCCCGCGCGATCCTCTCGCTGAACGCCCCCGCGCTCGGCGTCGCCCCTGCCACGACCGATTCGATCTTCTTCGCCGTGACGGGCGCCATGCGCGACACCGCGATCGTCGCGACCGTCCTCGGCATCGTCATCGCGATCGCGGCCTGGCTCGGCGGCCGGTGGGAGCCGGCTGCGCGGGTCCGCGCCCTCGCGGCCTCGCTCACGGGCCGTGCGCGCACCGGATTGCGCCGCTGGGGCTTCGACACCGGCGCCTTCGGCGACTGGATGCACCGGCAGCGCCTGCTCGTGCGCATCGTGATCCTCGTGCTCGCGATCGTCCTCCTCTTCGCGCTGAGACCGCTGTCGGTCGGCGATATCGTCCTCACGGTCGTGCTCGCACTCGTCGTATGGCTCATCGCCGAGCTCGTGCAACGCGATCCCGACGCGACGGGCGCGACCGCCTATGCACACGGATCAGCGGATGCTCCTGCCGCAGCCGAGGCATCCGCTGTCGGCGACCTCGCCGATCACTCCGAGCCGGTCGAAACGCGCGCTACCCGTTGACCCGCACCGCGCCCGCGATCCCCGCGCGCTCACGGACGAGCCGCGTCGCCTCGACGAGGTTCTGCAGCGAGAGCACCGTCTCGCGATAAGCGCGCGTCTTGAGCCCGCAGTCGGGGTTGACCCACACCTGCGACAGCGGCACGTGCTGGAGCGTGCGTTCGATGAGCGCCACGAGCTCCGCCACCGAGGGCACGCGCGGCGAGTGGATGTCGTACACACCCGGCCCGATGCCGCGCTCGAACCCGGACTCGCCGAGGTCGCCGAGCAGCTCGCCGCGGCTGCGCGCCGCCTCGATCGACGTGACGTCGGCGTCGAGCGCGGCGATCGCGTCGATGACGTCGGCGAACTCCGAGTAGCAGAGGTGGGTGTGCACCTGGGTCGTGTCGGCGGCTCCCCCGGTCGCGAGCCGGAACGCGCGCACCGACCAGTCGAGGTAGTCGGGCTGGGCCGCACGCGACAGCGGCAGCAGCTCGCGCAGCGCGGGCTCGTCGACCTGGACGATCCGGATGCCGGCGGCCTCGAGGTCCCGGATCTCGTCGCGCAGCGCGAGCGCGACCTGGTTCGCGGTGTCGCGCAGCGGCTGGTCGTCGCGCACGAATGACCACGCGAGGATCGTGACGGGTCCGGTGAGCATGCCCTTCACCGGCTTCTCGGTGAGCGACTGCGCGAAGCGCGACCATCGGACCGTGATGGGCGCCGGGCGGGTGACGTCGCCCCACAGGATCGACGGGCGTGTGACACGCGACCCGTACGACTGCACCCAGCCGTGCCGCGTCACCGCGAAGCCGTCGAGGTGCTCCGCGAAGTACTGCACCATGTCGTTCCGCTCAGGCTCGCCGTGCACGAGCACGTCGAGGCCGAGCTCCTCCTGCAGTCCCACGACCGTCGTGATCTCGAGCCGCAGCAGCTCCTCGTACTCGGCCCGGCTCAGCTCTCCGCGGTCGCGGCGCCCGCGCAGGCGCCGGATCTCGGCGGTCTGCGGGAACGACCCGATCGTGGTGGTCGGCAGCAGCGGCAGGTCGAGCTCGTCCTCCTGCAGGGCACGACGGCGCGCGGCATCCGTGCGCCGGAAAGCGTCGTCGGAGAGCCCGGCGACGCGTGCGCGCACCGCCTCGTCGCGCACCCCGGGCGCGTCACGGCGGTCGGCGAGGGCGGCGGATGCCTCGGCGAGCGCGTGCTCGATCGCGGAGCGCCCGTCGGCGAGACCCCGCGCGAGCGTCGTCACCTGGCCGACCTTCTGGTCGGCGAACGCGAGCCACGACACGAGCCGCGGATCGAGCGCCGTCTCGTCGGCGACGTCGTGCGGCACGTGCTGCAACGACGTCGAGGTGCCCACGGAGACCCGTGCCCCGAGCTCGCGCAGCGCCTCGAGCGACGACCATGCGGCCTCCAGGTCGCCGCGCCACACGTTTCGGCCGTCGACGACGCCGCCCACGAGCGTCTTGCCTTCGAGCCCGGACGTCGGCAGCGGCACGACGCCGCGAACGAGGTCGAGTGCGATCGCCTCGATCGGGGCCGCGGCGAGCGCGCGCCACGCATCGTCGCCGAGTCGTCCGTAGGGGGCGGCGACGAGGATCGACGGGCGGCGTGCCGCTCTCCCGAGCGTCTGGTAGGCGACGGATGCCGCGGCCGCCAGTTCGACGGCGGGCACGGGCAGGCTCTCGCTCACGAGCGCCGGCTCGTCGAGCTGCACCCACGCGACTCCCGCCTCGTGGAGGTCGGCGAGAAGGCTCGCATAGGCGCCGACGACGGACTCGAGCCGGTCGAGCGGACGGAAGGCGGGGGCGTGCGCGCCGCCGTGGCGCGGGGCCGCGGCATCCGTCGCCTTCGACAGTGCGAGCAGCGTCACCGGCCCCACGAGCACGGGTCGCATCACGAACCCGTCCTCGCGCGCCTCGACGAACTGGCGGACGAGGCGATCGGACGACGGCGCGAACACCGTCTCGGGGCCGATCTCGGGCACGAGGTAGTGGTAGTTCGTGTCGAACCACTTCGTGAGCTCGAGCGGCGGCTGGTCGGCCGCTCCGCGCGCGGCGGCGAAGGTCGCGGCGAGCCCGATCGAGCCGTCGGGCTCGCGCAGCGCGTCGAAGCGTGCGGGGAGGGCGCCGACCGCGAGCGCCGCGTCGAGCACCTGGTCGTACAGGGAGAACGACTCGGGGATCGACGAGTCGTCGCGGCCGAGGCCGAGCTCGGCGAGCCGCTCGCGCGTCGCTCGGCGCAGGGCGGCGGTGCGGGTCTCGAGTTCCGCGTCGTCGATCTCGCCGGCCCAGTGCGCCTCGAGCGCGCGCTTGAGCTCGCGGCGGCGTCCGATGCGGGGATAGCCGAGGATCGTCCCGGCGGGGAATGCGGTCATCGTGCGGTCTCCTTCTCGTGGGTGGGGATGCCGGCCTCGCGGAGCACCGCGAGCACCGTGTCGTGGACGTTGAAGGCGTAGAGGTGTATGCCGGATGCGCCGCCCGCGAGCAGCTCGCGCGCCAGCCGCGCGGCGTGGGCGATGCCGGCCTCGCGGCGGGCATGCGCGTCGGGGGCGAGCTCGAGGTCGAGCGCGAGGTCGGTCGGCTCCCGCTCCCCCGTGAGCTCGAGCACGCGGCGCAGGCGCGCGGGAGACGTGACGGGCATGATGCCCGGCACGATCGGGATGTGCACGCCCGCACGCCGAGCACGCTCCACGAAGGCGAGGTGGTCGTCGGCGCGGAACACGACCTGAGTGATCGCGAGCGTCGCGCCGGCGGCCTGCTTCTCGAGGAGGGCGTCGATGTCATGCCGCGCGTTTCGCGATCGCGGGTGGCCGTTGGGGAACGCCGCGACCGCGATGTCGGGTGCGCCGGGCACCTCGATGACACCGCGCTCGGCGCGCACGCGGCGGATGAGCCGCACGAGGTCGGCCGCGCGCGCGAGGTCGCCGAGGAACACGTCGTCCTCGCCGAGGCCTGCGGGCGGGTCGCCTCGCAGGGCGAGGAAGCGGTCGACGCCGGCGTCGAGGAACTCGCGCACGAGCGCCTCCGCCCGCGCGGTCGTGTGTCCGACGCACGTGAGGTGAGCGAGCGGCTCGACGTCGGTCGACTCGCGGATGTACCGGAGCAGCTCGAGGGAGCGGCCGCCGGTCGACCCGCCCGCTCCGAACGTGACGGAGATGAAGCGGGGTCCCGCGTCGGCGAGGTGTTGCACCGACTCGTGCAGGGCGGCCGCGGCATCCGGTGTGCGCGGCGGATAGACCTCGAACGAGAACGGCACCGCGCCGGGTCGGCCGGTGAGGATGCTCGGGCTGTCGGTCATGGCGGTCTCTCGGACAGGGACGGTCTCAGTGGCCTGGTGGCCGCAGGTCTCGCACATGCCTGCTGGGGCATGAGGATCTCGGCGGGCGGGTGCCGGGCTCGGCTGTCGCTCCCTGCCCGGGCGGCGCCGGGCATGTGCGAGCACGATAGCCGCCGCGCGCTCCGCCTCGCCGGGATGTGTCGGCGTATTGCCGCGTGTTTCGCAACGTTCCGCGCATGCGACAGTCCACGCGCGCGGCTAGCGTTGAGGAGTGACCACCGAGCTGCCCTACGGAACCTGGCCCTCCCCGATCACCGCAGAGTCGGTGGCCGCCGCGTCTCCGCGCATCGAGGGCGCGCAGTTCGTCGGCCCCCGCGGCGCCGACGAGGTGTGGTGGGGCGAGACCGTGCCGTCCGAAGGCGGACGCACGACGATTCGCAGGCGGTTTGCCTCGGGCGATGTCGAAGAGGTGCTGCCCGCGCCGTGGAACGCGCGTTCGCGCGTGCACGAGTACGGCGGCGGCGCCTGGACGGCGGTCGACGGCGGTCGCCTCGCGTTCGTCGAGAAGGACGATCAGCGCGTGTGGCTGCTGGCTCCGGGTGAGCCGCCGCGCCCCCTCACGCCCGCCGCGGGCGACACGCGCTACGGTGCTCTCTCGTGGCAGGAGGGCCGGCTCATCGCCGTCCGTGAGGACCACAACGGCCGCCGGCACCCGCGCCGCGACCTGGTCGCGATCTCGTTGGGCGACGAGCCCGAGGTCACCGACCTCGTGGCCGACAGCGACTTCCTCGCGCAGCCGGCGCTGTCGCCCGGCGGCAGCCACCTCGCGTGGATCGCGTGGAACCACCCGAACATGCCGTGGGACCGCACGGAACTGCGCGTAGGCCGCATCGAGGAGGGCACGGTCGCGGAGTGGACGACGGTGTCTCCGGATGCCGCAACGGCCCCGCTCCAGCCGCTGTGGCTCGACGAGGACGACCTGCTCTACGTCGACGACCCGACCGGCCGATGGAACCTGTGGCGCATGCGCCTGTCCGCCGATCTCGACCACCGCCCGGTGTCGCCGGCCGACGCCGACACCGGCGGGCCGCTGTGGACGCTCGGAACCCGCTGGTACGCGCTCATCGACGGCGGCCGCATCGTCGCGGCGCGCACGAACGGCGCCGACGAGCTCGTCGCGATCGACCTCGAGTCGGGCGAGCCGACGCCGCTCCCCTGCCCCGCGGTCGCGGGCGTGAGCGTCGAGCACGCCTCGGGGTCGCGCGTGCTCGTGTCGGGCGCCGGCCAGGATGCCCCGGGCGGTCTGTGGATCGTCGACGCGGACGCCCCGGGCGAGATCGTGACCGTGAGCGGGGGCACCGCGCCGTGGGGTGCGGAATGGTCGCCCCGAGCCCTACCCGTGACGTACGAAGGTCCGCACGGACCCGTGCACGCGTTCGCGTACCCGCCGACGAACCACCACCACACCGCGCCCGCGGGTGAGAAGCCGCCGTACATCGTGTTCGTGCACGGCGGCCCGACGTCGCATGTCGGGGGCGCGGCATCCGCCAAGGTCGCGTACTGGACGAGCCGCGGAATCGGCGTGCTCGACGTGAATTACGGCGGATCGTCCGGCTACGGCCGCGCCTACCGCGAGCGCCTCCTCGGTCAGTGGGGCGTCGTCGACGTCGACGACGTCGTCGCGGCCGTACGGGGCCTCGCCGACGCGGGTCTCGCCGACCCCGACCGCCTCGCCATCGCGGGCGGATCGGCCGGCGGCTGGACCGTGCTGTGCGCGCTCTACCGCAGCGACGTGTTCTCGGCCGGCATCAGCCGCTACGGCGTCGCCGACCTGCGCGCGCTCGCGCGCGACACGCACGACTTCGAGTCGCGGTACCTCGACGGCATGGTCGGCCCGCTTCCCGAGGCCGAGGAGCTCTACCTCGAGCGCTCACCGCTCTCGCACCTCGACCGGCTCACAACACCGCTGCTCATCGAGCAGGGGCTCGAGGACCGCGTCGTGCCACCGGCACAGTCCGAGGCGGTGCGCAACGCGCTCGCCCGCAGGGGCGTGCCGCACGCATACCTGCCGTTCGAGAACGAGGGCCACGGCTTCCGGCGCGCCGAGACGATCGTGCGCACGCTCGAGGCCGAGCTCAGCTTCCTCGGACAAGTGTTCGGATTCGATCCGCCCGGCGTCGAGCGGCTCGAGCTCGCATGACGCGACCGCGCCCGCTCAGCGGCTGAGGTGGGCGCCCTCGCCGACGGCGTACGCCTCGCGCACCCAATCCGCGAATGCGTCGTCGAGCTCGTCCGGCGAGCGCAGACGGAAGTGGTTCGCGTACAGATTGCGGCTGAAGAGCGACGACGAGCGGATGCGCGGATCGCCGGTCAGCGGCCGCATGAGGTCGAGATAGCCGACGACGCCGTTGCGGTCGGGGCGAGCGCCCGCGAACCCGCGGCGTGAGCCCTTGAACGTGATCGTCGTCTTAGAGACGGAGTACTCCACCGGCCCGCACGCGAGCACGAGTGCCTCGACGGCGCGGAACAGCGCGACGCTCGCCTCCGGCTTGTCGCGGAGGTGGTCCTCGACGGTCCAGCCCTCACGTTCGGGCATACGGCGCAAGCCTCGAAGCCAGGTGCTGCCCCACGCGCGCGTGCAAGAGTGTGCCCTCCTCCTCGTGGTCCTGCGCCAGGATGATGCCCTGCTCGTGCACAGCCGAGACGAGGTCGCCCCGGTCGTACGGCACGAGCGCGTGCACCTCGACCTCGGGCAGGGGCAGCGCGTCCTCGATCGCGGCGCGCAGCTCGGCGATGCCCTCGCCGGTGCGCGACGACACGAAGAGCGCCTTCGGCTCGAGACCGCGGAGCAGCATCCGCGTGTCGTCGTCGACGAGGTCGGCCTTGTTGAACACGACGAGCTCGGGGAGATCTCGCGCGCCCACATCGCCGATGACGTCCCGCACGGTCGCGAGCTGGGCAGCAGGGTCGGGGTGCGAGCCGTCGACGACATGGAGGATGACGTCTGCGTCGCCGACCTCCTCGAGGGTCGACCGGAACGCCTCGACGAGCTGGTGCGGCAGGTTGCGCACGAAGCCGACCGTGTCGGTCAGCGTGTACACGCGGCCGTCCGAGGTCTCGGAGCGCCGCACGGTCGCGTCGAGGGTGGCGAACAGAGCGTTCTCGACGAGCACGCCTGCGCTCGTGAGCCGGTTCAGCAGCGACGACTTGCCGGCGTTCGTGTAACCGGCTATCGCGACCGACGGCACGGTGTTGCGCTTGCGCTCGGCGCGCTTCGCCTCGCGGGCGGGCGCGAAGTCGCGGATCTGGCGGCGCAGCTGCGCCATGCGGGTCCGGATGCGGCGGCGATCGAGCTCGATCTTCGTCTCACCGGGTCCGCGCGAGCCCATGCCCGCACCGCCCGCACCGACCTGGCCACCGGCCTGGCGGCTCATCGACTCACCCCAACCGCGCAGTCGCGGCAGGAGGTACTCGAGCTGCGCGAGTTCGACCTGAGCCTTGCCCTCGCGGCTCTTCGCGTGCTGGCTGAAGATGTCGAGGATGACGGTCGTGCGGTCGATGACCTTGACCTTCACGACATCCTCCAGCGCACGGCGCTGGCTGGGCGCGAGCTCGGTGTCGGCGATCACGGTGTCGGCTCCGACGGCGGCGACGATGTCGTGCAGCTCGTGGGCCTTGCCGCGCCCGACGTAGGTGGCAGGATCCGGATGCGGCCGCCGCTGCAGCACGCCGTCGAGCACGACAGCGCCCGCCGTCTCGGCGAGGGCCGCGAGCTCGCGCAGCGAATTCTCGGCGTCCTCCTGCGCGCCCTGCGGGTGCACGCCGACGAGGACGACGTTCTCGAGGCGCAGCTGCCGGTACTCGACCTCGGTGACGTCTTCGAGCTCGGTGGAGAGCCCCGGCACGCGACGCAGCGCGGCGCGCTCCTCGCGATCCCACTGGTCGCCGTCGGTGTCGACCTGCGCGACCGTGGTCTCGTCCTGCAGCGCCTGCGCGGCGCCGAAGACACGAACCCCGGACCGCCCATCGGCGCGCGAGAGCACCCTGTCGACGGGGTCGACGAGGGTCTCTTCGGTGCTTCGGGGTGTCGTGGTGTCGGTCATTCGTTCCTCTCGTGGAGCCTCGGCCGAGGCATCCGTAAACTCTACGCTCAGCCGCTGTCGCGGCCTACCCGGTACGCTCGCTCCCATGTCGAGCGATCACTACTTCAGTGCGTCGCCGGCGAGCGCCGAGAATCTGCGACGCATCCGGGTCACGCTCGCCGGTCGTGACGTCGAGGTCACGACCGCCGCAGGCGTGTTCAGTCCCGATCACATCGACTCCGGGACGGGCGTGCTCCTCGCGAACACACCGCCGGCGCCGCCGGGCGGCGCCTTTCTGGACTTGGGCTGCGGATGGGGCCCGATCGCGTTGAGCCTCGCCCTGCAGTCGCCTCACGCCACTGTGTGGGCCGTCGATGTCAACGAGCGGGCTCTCGACCTCGTGCGGCGCAACGCGGAGTCGCTGGGACTCGAGAATGTCAACGCCGTGCTGCCCGACGATGTTCCCGACGACATCGCGTTCCGCACGATCCGATCGAACCCACCGATCCGCGTCGGCAAGAACCAGCTGCACGGGCTGCTCGAGCGCTGGATCCCGCGGCTGGCCGAACGCAGCGACGCGTGGCTCGTCGTGCAGCGCAACCTCGGGTCGGATTCGCTGCAGCGGTGGCTCGCCGCGACGTTCGACACGGGGTACAGCGTGCAGCGCGCCGCCACCGGCCGCGGATTCCGCGTCATCCGCGTGCGGCGCCACGGCACCCCGCCGACGGAGCCGGTCGACCTCGCCTGACCCTCCGCCTCCCCCAGCCCCGATCGCTGAGCGAGGACACGAAGCGACCGAGACGAAGCGCGCGCCCCGCGACATCCCGGATGCCTCAGGCCAGCGACACCTCGCCCGAGAACACGAGCGTGGCGGGTCCCGAGAGCAGCACGTGCTCACCGTCGGCGTCACGGCGAACCCGCACGCCGAGTGTTCCACCGGGCACATCCACCGTCCAGCGGTCGGGCGCGGCCTCTCCCGCCCAGTGACGAACCGCGAGTGCCGCCGCAGCGACCCCGGTTCCGCAGCTCAGCGTCTCGCCGACCCCGCGCTCGAAGACGCGCATCCGGATCGATCCGACCCCGTCGCGCACGAGCGGGTCGCTCGGGACGACGAACTCGATGTTCGCGCCGTGCGGCGGCGGCGGGTCGAGCACCGGCTGCACGGTGAGGTCGAGTCCGTCGAGCTCGCGCGACGAGCCGAGCGCGACGACGATGTGCGGGTTGCCCACGTCGATGCCCTGCCCGGGGCGGGCGACATCGAGCCCGCGAGCGCGCACGAGCGCGTCGACATCCGTCCGCCACACGCCCAGGTCGACCTCGAAGCCGTTGGGCGCCGTCGTCACCGTCTTGACGCCGGCCCGTGTGCCGATCGGCAGCGTTCCGCCACCGGGCAGCGACGCGAAGCCCGCCTGCAGCAGGTAGCGAGCGAACACACGCACGCCGTTGCCGCACATCTCGGCTTTCGAACCGTCGGCGTTGCGGTAGTCCATGAACCACTCGGCGTCGGGCGTCGCCGCGCCCTCCTCGATCGCCGACGAGCGCACGACACGCAGGATGCCGTCGGCACCGATGCCGAACCGGCGATCGCACAGCGCCGCCACCTGGTCGTCGCTGAGGTCGAGGTCGCCGTCGCGGTCGGCGACGATGACGAAGTCGTTGCCGGTGCCGTGGCCCTTCGTGAACGGGATGAGCGGCATCCCTCAATCCTAGGGTCGCGCCGTCAGGCGTCGGCGATGAGGCGCTTGCCCGTCGCCCAGATGTCGAACGGCTCGTAGCCGAGCGCGTCGTAGAAGCCTCGAGCCGCGACGTTGTCGGGTCGCACCATGAGCTGCACCTTGGGGCATCCCATGGCTTCCAGTCGCCGCTCCGCCTCTCCGACGAGCGCGCGTCCGATGCCCTCGCCGCGACGAGCGGGATCGCTCGCGAGGTAGTACAGCCAGCCGCGGTGTCCGTCGTAACCCGCCATGACCGACCCCACCACCTCGGCGTCGTCGACCGCGACGAGGAAGAGCTCGGGTTGCACCCGGAGCTTGCGCTCGATGTCTTGGCGAGGGTCGTTCCACGGGCGCGTGAGCCCCGCGGCGTGCCATAGGGCGATGACGGACTCGGTGTCGGGACGCTGGAACGGACGGATGCGGAAGCTCACTCCGCCCACTCTGCCAGGGTCGCGGCATCCGCCCCGGCGTCTGTCCACACGACGCCCGCGTACCTGCGGAACCACGACACCTGCCGGCGCGCGTAGCGCCGCGTGAGGGCCTGCGTCTCGGCGATCGCCTCGGCCTCGGTGGCCTCGCCTTTCAGCTGAGCGAGCGCTTGCGCGTAACCGATCGCGCGACGCGCGGTGACGCCTCGCTCGAGTCCCTGCTCGCGCAGTCGCGCGACCTCGTCGACCAGGCCGTCCGCCCACATGCGCTCGACACGGGCGTCGAGACGAACGACGAGCTCGTCACGCGGAGCCTGCACCCCGATGATGCGGGTCGACGGATGCCACCGCACGGGTTCGTCGGGAAGCGCGGCGCCGTGCGTCGCCTCGCCCTGCGCGAGCACTTCGAGCGCGCGCACGATGCGGCGGCCGTTGCGCGGGTCGATGCGTTCGGCCGTGCGCGGATCGAGCTCGCGCAACCGGACGAAGAGGACTCCCGGGCCGTGCTCGGCGAGCTCCGCCTCGAGCCTCGCGCGCAGCTCGTCGTCGTGCGGCGGGAAGCGGAAGTCGAACAGCACGCTCGACACGTACAGCCCCGACCCGCCCACGAGGATCGCGTCCGCGCCGCGCTCGTGGATGTCGCGGATCGCGGCGCGCGCCGCCTCCTGGTACCAGGCGACGGCGGCTTCGTCGGTGATGTCGAGAACGTCGAGGAGGTGATGGCGGATGCCTCGCCTCTCCCCTTCCGGAAGCTTCGCCGTCCCGATGTCCATGCCGCGGTACAGCTGCATCGCGTCGGCGTTGACGATCTCGGCCGGGCGGCCGCGGTCAGCGAGCGCCTGTGCGAGATCGAGCGACAGCGCGGTCTTGCCGGTGCCGGTCGCGCCGACGACCGCCCACAGGACGGGTTCGCTGCTCGGGGACATTCGCGCTGTCGATTCCTTCATGCGTGCCCGTGCGATCGGGCGCGCTCGCACGAAACGGTAGCGCGAACGCCGTCGCGCGAGGGTGGGACGGGCTCAGACGCCGATGCGGAGCGTCGGGAGGCCGAGCGACACGGGTCGCGGTGCTCCGGGCTCGCCCGCCGGCGCGGGCACGGCGCAGGACTCCGCCTGCGAACGGTCCCATGCGTCGCCCGCGCGCGTGCGGCGGATTCGGAGCGGCGCGCCGTCGGGCGCATCGGCGAGCAGGTGGAACGGCGCGGCGTGCGTGACGGTGACGCTCACGACGTCACCGGGACGCGGTGTCGGCGAACCCTCAGGAACCTCGAAGTGCACGAGTCGGTTGTCTTCGGCTCGGCCCGTGAGGCGGTGCGTCTCGGCGTCCTTCTTGCCTTCGCCGGTCGACACGAGCACCTCGAGCGTGCGGCCGAGCTGCTTCTGGTTCTCTTCGAGCGAGATGCGCTCCTGAAGCGCGATGAGTCGGTCGTAGCGCTCCTGCACGACGGCCTTCGGCACTTGGTCGGGCATCGTGGCCGCGGGCGTTCCTTCGCGGATCGAGTACTGGAAGGTGAACGCGCTCGCGAACCGCGCCTGCTCGACGACGCGCATCGTGTCTTCGAAGTCCTCGTCGGTCTCGCCGGGGAAGCCGACGATGATGTCGGTCGAGATCGCGGCATCCGGCATCTTCGCCCGCACCCGATCGAGGATGCCGAGGAACCGGTCGCTGCGATACGAGCGACGCATGGCCCGCAGGATGCGGTCGCTGCCCGATTGGAGCGGCATGTGCAGCTGCGGCATGACGGCGGGCGTCTCGGCCATCGCGTCGATCACGTCGTCGGTGAAGGCCGCGGGGTGCGGGCTCGTGAAGCGGATGCGCTCGAGGCGCTCGATCTCGCCCGCCGCACGGAGGAGCTTGCCGAACGCCTGGCGGTCGCCGAACTCCACGCCGTACGAGTTGACGTTCTGGCCGAGGAGCGTGACCTCGATCGCGCCGTCCTCGACGAGCAGGCGGATCTCGTTCAGGATGTCGCCCGGGCGACGGTCCTTCTCTTTGCCGCGCAGGCTCGGGACGATGCAGAACGTGCACGTGTTGTTGCAGCCGACCGAGATGGACACCCAGCCGCTGTAGATGCTGTCGCGCTTGGTGGGGAGCGTCGACGGGAACACCTCGAGCGACTCGAGGATCTCGAGTTCGGCCTCTCCGTTGTGGCGCGCACGCTCGAGAAGCGTCGGGAGGGAGCCCATGTTGTGCGTGCCGAACACGACGTCGACCCACGGGGCCTTCTCGAGCACGGCCTGCTTGTCCATCTGCGCGAGGCAGCCGCCGACGGCGATCTGCATGCCCTCGTGTCGGTCCTTGCGGGACTTCAGGTGCCCGAGCGTGCCGTAGAGCTTGCCCGCGGCGTTGTCGCGCACCGCGCACGTGTTGATCACGACGATGTCGGCCTCTTCGCCGGCGCCGGCGCGGACGTATCCCGCGCTCTCGAGCGAACCCGAGAGGCGCTCGGAGTCGTGCACGTTCATCTGACAGCCGAACGTCCGGACTTCGTACGTGCGCACGCGCCCGTCGGCGCCGACCGCCGCAGGCGACGGCGCGATGAGCGTCGGCGTGGAAGAAGGGGAGGTCATGATGGCGTCATTCTACGAGCCGGCGCTGAGAGGTCGGCCCGTCGGATGCCCCGGCGATCGTCACCGGAACCGCACGCCCCACGACCCACCGCTCTCGTCGAGCGCCTGCTTCGCCGCGGTGAGCGCGACGTTCGCGGGGTAGCCGCGCCGGGCGAGCTGACCCGCAAGCCTGCGCAGCGCGGTGTCGCGGTCGAGCGCGCTCATGCTGCGCGCCTTCGTGCGCGCGTACTCGAGTGCGCGGTCGAGGTCGTCGTCGGGCAGCGTCGAGAGCACCTCGTCGGCGACCTCGCGCGGGATGCCCCGCTTCGCGAGAGTCTGCGCGATGACCTGCCTCCCCTGCCCCTTGCGATCGACCGCCGTATGGACGAGCTGCTCGGCGAGGGCGGTGTCGTCGAGGTAGCCGAACTCCGTCATCCTGCTCAGGATGAGGTCTGTCGACGCGGCGTCGAGCTCGTGGTCGCGCAGGAACGCCCGGGCTTCCGAGACCGAGAGCGACCGCGTGCGCAGCCTCTTCAGCAGCATCTTCTCGGCGAGGTCGGATGCCCCGACACGGTTCTCGTCGGAGCCGCCGTCATCGAGCGGGGGTGGTTGGTCGTCGGCGCGACCGCTCACCCAGGTCGGGTGCCACGCGGCATCCGTTTCGACATCGAGGACTTCGGGCTCGGGCTCGAGCGCAGGCTCAGGTGCGGCGATGCGTCCGCCGAACAGGGGGATGACGGGGGCGAGTCCGCGGTCGGCCTCAGCCGAGCCCTGCTCGCCCCCGTCGTCTGCGAATCGGACCATCAGGCCGGGCGACGAGCCGCCAGGTCGTCGACGGGTGCCTCGACGGCGTCCTTGACGGCGCCGATGCCCAGCTTCGCCTTGATCTTCGTCTCGATCTCGGCCGCGACGTCTTCGTTCTTGAGCAGGAAGTTGCGGGCGTTCTCCTTGCCCTGCCCGAGCTGCTCACCGTCGTACGTGTACCACGCGCCCGACTTCTTGACGATGCCGTGCTCGACGCCGAAGTCGATGAGGCTGCCCTCGCGCGAGATGCCGGATCCGAACAGGATGTCGAACTCGGCCTGCTTGAACGGCGGGGCCATCTTGTTCTTGACGACCTTGACGCGCGTGCGGTTTCCGACGGCGTCGGACCCGTCCTTCAGCGTCTCGATGCGGCGGATGTCGAGTCGCACCGACGCGTAGAACTTGAGCGCCTTGCCGCCCGCGGTCGTCTCGGGCGAGCCGAAGAACACGCCGATCTTCTCGCGCAGCTGGTTGATGAAGATCGCCGTCGTCTTGGTCTGGTTGAGGCCACCGGTCAGCTTGCGCAGCGCCTGCGACATGAGTCGCGCCTGCAGGCCGACGTGGGAATCGCCCATCTCGCCCTCGATCTCGGCCTTCGGCACGAGCGCGGCGACCGAGTCGATCACGACGAGGTCGATCGCACCCGATCGCACGAGCATGTCGGCGATCTCGAGCGCCTGCTCGCCGGTGTCGGGCTGCGACACGAGGAGCTGGTCGATGTCGACGCCCAGCTTCTGCGCGTAGTCGGGGTCGAGCGCGTGCTCCGCGTCGATGAACGCCGCGATGCCGCCGGCACGCTGGACGTTGGCGATCGCGTGGAGCGTGAGCGTCGTCTTACCGGACGACTCAGGTCCGTAGATCTCGATGATCCGGCCTCGCGGGAGCCCGCCGACGCCGAGGGCGACGTCGAGGGCGATCGAGCCGGTGGGGATGACCTCGACCGGAGCACGTTCGTCGCTGCCCAGTCGCATGACCGAGCCCTTTCCGAACTGCCGATCGATCTGTGCGAGGGCCGATTCGAGGGCCTTCTCGCGGTCGGCGGGTGATGGCATCGCATGCTCCTTCTGGTCGCGGTCCGTCGCCTGTAGGCTGTCGCGCTCTGCCCGGGGCGGACTCGACGCTGCGACAAGGCGTGTGGTGTCGTGGACGGGTTCCACGCTAGGGAGGGCCTCCGACATACGGCTCACGCTCCTCCCGATCCGTGGACAGACGCCCGATCGACACCAGCTGTGCAGGAGCCTACGCTCACATCGAACGGATCTTCGATCCGACACGCCGCGCCGATGCCGCGAAATGCGAACCGCCCACCGGCGGAAACCGGTGGGCGGTCGAGAGTGTTCGAGATCAGCGACGCTTGGGCTCGAGCCGCCCGACGCCGTAGCGGCGCTCGGGCGGGACGTCCATCTCCTCGCAGACGGCGAGCCACACGTCGCGCGCCGGAACGCCTGCCTCGAGTGCCTGATTCGCGGTGCGGTTGCCCACACCGGTCAGGACGAGGTCGGTGAGGATCGCTCCGGCCCGGGGACCGAATTCGTGCTGGACGGCGCGCTCGAACTCACTCAAGCGCATGACACTCCCCGGTTGATCGTGAGCCCGCTCGATGAAAGTCTCAGCGCAGCGACAGCTCGGGACCGACCTCGGCCATCAGGTCGTCGGGCACCACGTCGGGGAAGGTCTGCAGGCCCTCGAGGACCGAGATGCGATCGCCGACTTCGCGCATGATCGTCGAGATGGGAACATCGAGTGCTTCGGCGACCGACGCGAGGATCTCGCTCGACGCCTCCTTCTGACCCCGCTCGACTTCGCTGAGGTATCCGAGCGCGACGCTTGCGCGGCTCGCGACCTGACGGAGGGTACGGCCCTTCTGCTGGCGGAAATCACGCAGGACTTCGCCGATCTCGTGACGTACAAGGATCATGTCCGGCCCCTCCTCACTTCGGATCCCACCGTGTCCGGGTGGACAACAGTACAACAGCGACTGGACTCAATCTAATCCCGCGCGCTGTGGAATGGGTGGGAATCGCCGAATGTAACCGACACGCAACACGAGTTGTTCCCGCATTGTGCAATCACACGGATGCCTCTTCCGCGGCATCCGCGACCTCGACGCACTCGCGTGCCAGTCGCAGGGCTTCGCGCACCGCAGCCGCCCGGATCTCGGCGCGGTCACCGTCGAGAGCGAGCCTTTCGACGCGCGTCTCGACGGGCGTCGCGACCGCGATGAACACAGTGCCGACCGCCTGCCCGTCCTGCGGATCCGGGCCCGCGACCCCGGTCGTGGCGATGCCCACGTGGGCCGGGACGCCGTCGCGTCCGGCGGTCGCGCGCACGCCCTCCGCCATCTGTCGCGCGACATCCGGATGCACCGCGCCGTACCGCGCGAGGAGGTCGGCGTCGACGCCGAGGAGCGAATGCTTGAGGTCGGTGGCGTACGCGACGACTCCCCCGCGGAGCACGGCGGAGGCGCCCGGAACGGAGACGATCGTCGCGACGACGAGCCCACCCGTGAGCGATTCCGCGACCGCGAGCGACCACCCTCTCGCCCCGAGCGCGGCCAGGAGCGCGCGGGCGGCCTCGTCGGGCTCGCTCACGACGACGCCTTGTTCCTGCGGGCGCCGCGCACCTCGCTCATCACGTAGTCGATGCCGCTCGCGATCGTGAGCATGACGGCGATCCACATCGTGACGATGTTGACCCAGATGATCCACTCCCCGACGAGCGTCCACAGCGGCAGCAGCGCGAGCGAGAGGGCGACGGCCTGGGCGACCGTCTTGAGCTTGCCCATCCACGCCGCCGCCAGCACGTGATCGCTCACGACGATGAAGCGGTAGATCGTGATGCTCACCTCGCGTACGAGCACGACGATCGTGACCCACCACGGCAGCTCGCCGAGGATCGACAGCCCGATGAACGCGAACCCCGTGAGCACCTTGTCGGCGATCGGATCGAGCAGCTTGCCGAGGTCGGTGACGATCTCGTGCTTGCGGGCGAGGTATCCGTCGACGCCGTCCGTCGCGATCGCGACGATGAACAGCGCCGCCGCCCACCAGCGCAGCGGCCCGTCGGCGCCGCCGTCGACGAGGAGCATCCACAGGAAGAGCGGTGCGAGCAGGATCCGCACGATCGTGATCGCGTTCGGAAGCTGTCGCGGGATCGCCATGGCCCGAGCCTATCGAGGTTCACACGGATGCCCGGCGACGCCCGTGCGGCGCCGGACGGAGGCGTCAGTCGCGCCCCGTGAGCCCCCACGCGTCTTCGTCGCCGCCGGCCTCCTCGGTGGGATACCCGTCGAACTGGCGGTCGACGGCGTCGCCGTCGTATCGGTCGTCGGCTGCGGCATCCGCTCCTCCGGGCGCGGCGGGCTCGTCGGGCACATCCTCGCCGCGCAGGCGCGCGAGCACCGTCGGAAGCTGCTCGACGGTCACGAGCACGTCGCGCGCCTTCGAGCCCTCCGAGGGGCCGACGATCTCACGGGACTCGAGGAGGTCCATGAGCCGCCCGGCCTTCGCGAACCCGACGCGCAGCTTGCGCTGCAGCATCGACGTCGAGCCGAACTGCGACGAGACGACGAGTTCCGCGGCCGCGAGCAGCAGGTCGAGGTCGTCTCCGATGTCGGCGTCGACCTCCTTCTTGGCGGCGACCATCTGCACGTCGGGCCGGTACTCGGGCAGAGCCTGGCCCTTCACGTGCGCGACGACCTTCTCGATCTCGGCCTCGCTCACCCACGCGCCCTGCACACGGAGCGCCTTCGACGAGCCCATCGGCAGGAACAGGCCGTCGCCCTGCCCGATGAGCCGGTCTGCGCCCGGCTGGTCGAGGATGACGCGCGAGTCGGTGACGCTCGTGACCGCGAACGCGAGGCGCGACGGCACGTTCGCCTTGATGAGGCCCGTCACGACATCGACGCTCGGGCGCTGCGTCGCGAGCACGAGGTGGATGCCGCTCGCACGCGCGAGCTGCGTGATGCGGACGATCGACTCCTCGACGTCGCGCGGGGCGACCATCATGAGGTCGGCGAGCTCGTCGACGACGACGAGCAGGTACGGATAGGGCTTGAGCACCCGCTCGCTGCCGGCGGGGACGTTCACCTCGCCCGCCCGCACCGCGCGGTTGAAGTCGTCGATGTGGCGGAACCCGAACGACGCGAGGTCGTCGTACCGCATGTCCATCTCCTTCACGACCCACTGCAGCGCCTCGGCGGCCTTCTTGGGGTTCGTGATGATGGGCGTGATGAGGTGCGGCACGCCGGCGTAGTTCGTGAGCTCGACGCGCTTGGGGTCGATCAGGACCATCCGCACCTCGGACGGCTTAGCGCGCATGAGCAGGCTCGTGATCATCGAGTTCACGAAGCTCGACTTGCCGGAGCCGGTGGAGCCCGCGACGAGCAGGTGCGGCATCTTCGCGAGGTTCGCCACGACGTAGCCGCCGCCGACGTCCTTTCCGACACCGATGGTCATCGGATGCGTCGACCGCTGCGCTGCGTCCGAGCGCAGCACATCGCCGAGCGTCACGATCTCGCGGTCGGTGTTGGGGATCTCGACCCCGATCGCGCTCTTGCCCGGGATCGGCGCGAGGATGCGCACCTCGTTCGAGGCGACGGCGTACGCGATGTTGTTCGTGAGCGCCGTGATGCGCTCGACCTTGACTCCCGGACCGAGTTCGATCTCGTACTGCGTCACTGTCGGACCACGCGAGAAGCCCGTCACGCGGGCGTCGACGCCGAACTGCTCGAGCACGCCCGTGATGGCCCGCACGGTGTCGTCGTTGGCCTGCGAGCGCGCCTTGTGCGGCGTCCCCGCCGCGAGCGACGACACCGACGGCAGCCGGTACGGCGCCGACGGCGGCGTGCGCGGACCATCGCCTCCGAGCCCCGAGAGCCCGGGCAGCGTGCCGTCGTCGTGCGGTGCGGCGGAGTCGTCGACGAGCGCCGTGCCGCCCTTGCCCTGCGACGGCACGGGCGGCGCCGACGGCACGATGACCTCGGTCGCGGCATCCGGCATCACCGGAGGCGTGATCGCCTGCTCGAACCCGCCCTCCGACGACCCGGGCGGCAGGAGCTCGGTCAGATCGCTCGAGATCGAGCCCTCGTCGGGGTCCTTCTCGCGGCCGGTCTTGTTGCGACGCCACCACGGCAGCGACGGGTCTTCGGACTCGGTCGAGGAATCGGATGCCGCGTCGTCGGCCGTGCGCGGCTCGGCGTCGAACATCCACGTGTACAGCTCGCCCAGCCTGCGGCCGATGCGGTTCGGCGGCGTCTTCGTGATGATGAGGATGCTCAGCGCCGCCAGCAGCGACAGCACGATGTACGCGCCGATGTCGGTGAGGCCGAGTGCGAGCGGCTCGCCGATCATCCAGCCGAACAGGCCGCCCGCCTCGCTGAGCGCGGGCAGCCCCTGGGGCGGCTGCGGGCGGCCGCCCGCGATGTGGCAGAAGCCCGCGATCGTCCACAGCAGCAGGCCGAAGCCGATGCCGATGCGCCCGTTGTCGTGCACGGACGACGGATGCCGGAACATCCAGCCCGCGAGCAGCAGAAGCAGCACGGGCAGCACGAACGCCTCGCGGCCCACGAGCGCTCCCGCGGTGTAGTCGCTGATCGTGCCCGCGACGTCGTTGCCGATGAAGAACCACTCCACGATGGCGCCCGCGACCGCGAGGAGCACGAGCAGGAGCGGGAAGCCGTCGCGACGCTGCTCCTTCTCGAGCGTCTCGGGCCCGAACGCGCGGAACAGCGCGCCCGTCGCGTGCGCGAGGCCGAGCCACAGGCGCACGATCACCGGCGGCCGCTCTGGCTCGCCGACGTACCGACGCGGAGCCGGCGCGGAGCGCGCCTTCGTGGGGGCGTCGCCCTTCGACCCCGCGGAGGACTTCGACGCGCGCGAAGACGAGCCCTTCGCGGGCGCGCGACCGTTCGTGGTCGGGCTGGAGCTCCTGGCCATAGATTCCACCGTAAGCGCGCCGGACGACATCGCCAGGTAGCCACGCGGCGCACCGCGCGGGCTCCGCGGGGGCGGGATCCGAGGGGGCTACGCCTCGATCACGAGGGGCACGATCATGGGGCGCCGACGCAGCGACTGGTTGACCCAGCGACCGATCGTGCGCCGCACGACCTGCGACAGCGCGTGCGTGTCGCGCACGCCCGACTGCGCGGCCTCGGTCAGCGCGGAGGCGATCTTCGGCTTGACCGAGTCGAACACCGCGTCGTCCTCCGCGAAGCCGCGCGCGTGGATCTCGGGGCCGGAGATGATCTTGCCGGTCGCGGCGTCGACCACGACGATCACCGAGATGAACCCCTCCTCGCCGAGGATCCGGCGGTCCTTGAGGTCGGCCTCGGTGATCTCGCCCACGGTCGAGCCGTCGACGTACACGAAGCCGAGGTCGAGCTGACCGACGACGGATGCCTCGCCGTCGCGCAGGTCGACGACGGTGCCGTTCTCGCCGATGATCGTGCGCTCCGGCGCGATGCCCGTGTCCTGCGCGAGGGCGGCGTTCGCACGCAGGTGACGGAACTCGCCGTGCACAGGCAGCACGTTTCGCGGCTGGAGGATGTTGTAGCAGTAGAGCAGCTCACCCGCGGCCGCGTGCCCCGAGACGTGCACCTTCGCGTTGCCCTTGTGCACGACATTCGCGCCGAGCTTCGTGAGTCCGTCGATCACGCGGTACACCGCGTTCTCGTTGCCCGGGATGAGGCTCGACGCGAGGATCACGGTGTCGCCCGGTCCGGGCTCGATCTCGTGGTCGAGGTTCGCCATGCGGGACAGGACCGCCATCGGCTCGCCCTGCGATCCCGTCGACATGTACACGATCCGGTCGTCGGGCAGCTCGCGCGCCTGCTTGTAGTCGATGAGCACGCCCTCGGGGACGTTGAGGTAGCCGAGCTCCTCGGCGATCGTCATGTTGCGCACCATGCTGCGCCCGAGGAACGCGACACGACGGCCGTGCGCGTACGCGGCGTCGATCACCTGCTGCACGCGGTGCACGTGGCTCGCGAAGCTCGCGACGATGACGCGACGCGGCGCCTTCGCGATCACCTGGTCGAGCACGGGGCCGATCGAGCGCTCGAGCGGCGTGAAGCCCGGGACATCCGCGTTCGTCGAGTCTGGCAGGAAGAGATCGACGCCTTCCTCCCCCAGCCGTGCGAACGCGCGCAGGTCGGTGAGGCGTCCGTCGAGGGGCAGCTGGTCCATCTTGAAGTCGCCCGTCGCGAGGACGGTGCCCGCGGGGGTTCGGATCGCGACCGCGAGCGCGTCGGGGATCGAGTGGTTCACCGCGATGAACTCGAGGTCGAAGGGGCCGACGTTCTCGCGCTGCCCCTCGGCGACGGTGAGGCTGTACGGCTTGATCCGGTGCTCCTTGAGCTTCGCTTCGGTGAGCGCGAGCGTGAGGCCGGAGCCGAGGATCGGGATGTCGCTCTTGAGCTTGAGCAGGTACGGCACCGCGCCGATGTGGTCCTCGTGGCCGTGCGTCAGCACGAGGCCGACGATGTCGTCGAGACGCTCCTTGATGGGCTCGAAGTCGGGCAGGATCAGGTCGACGCCCGGCTGGTGCTCCTCGGGGAACAGCACGCCGCAGTCGACCACGAGGAGCTTGCCCCCGTACTCGAAGACCGTCATGTTGCGGCCGACCTCGCCGAGCCCGCCGAGCGGCGTGACGCGCAGCGTGCCTTGGGCAAGAGCCGGCGGGTCGTACACGGTGTTGGGCATTGATCGCCTTCCGATCGCCTTTCCTCG
>Ga0180220_1000725_pt1 | contig 30705 bp, 28 predicted proteins | sample eDN5th37CBELigBY_FD_151335 | JGI IMG/M metagenome (GOLD analysis project Ga0180220, IMG submission 151335) | Enriched backyard soil microbial communities from Emeryville, California, USA - eDNA 5th pass 37_C BE-Lig BY (version 2) (version 2) | ecosystem: Environmental > Terrestrial > Soil >... | reverse complement strand
CGCGGATCCTGTCCACCCTAATCCCTGACTCCTTCACCTCTTCGCGTCTCCATGTCCCATATTCCCAAACCCGGTTCCGCCGAATGCTCAAGCGACTCCGTCCCCGATCCCGTATCCCCTCCCCCCAAATCCCGAATCCCAAACCCCGAATCCCGAGAGAACCCCCGACCCCCGATCCCTCCCCTACTATGGCGTCGATCCCCGAACCTCCCTACACTTCCTTCGACCAGAGTCAAACCAACGACTAGCTGATACGGATATGAACAACCCACGGATAGAGAACCTGCTCAAGCTGATCGAGCGGAACCCGGCGGACCCGCGCCTCCGCTTCGGCCTCGCCCTCGAGTACGAGAAGCTGCAGGACTGGGAGAACGTCGTCGAACAGTTACAGCGCTACCTCGAGCTCGCCGACGATGAAGGGAACGCCTGGGGTCGCCTCGGGAACGCGTTTCGCCAGCTCGGCCGCGACGGCGAGGCACGCGATGCCTACCGCAAAGGGATAGAACAGGCCTACCGCCACGGACACCCGGGGATGGCCGCCGAGTTCGAGGAGATCCTCGAAGACTGGGACTACTGACCCGCGCCGGCACCCTTGACAGGGCCGAAGAAAAGCCGAACCTTGTGGGGGCGAAAGGGTAATTCCCATGGACTACCACGTCCAGCCTGAAAAGCAGCGAGAAGGGAAAGAGCAGCCGACGATGGTGATGCCACAACGACGGGAGCGGGTACTGCCCCGCCTGATCGAAGACGAGATGCGGGAGTCCTTCCTGGACTACTCGATGAGTGTCATCGTGCAGCGCGCGTTGCCGGATGTACGCGACGGTCTCAAACCCGTACACCGCCGCATCCTCTACGCGATGCACGACCTCGGTCTGACCCCCGGTCGTCCGTACAAGAAGAGCGCGTCGGTCGTCGGCGAGGTGCTCGGGAAGTATCATCCGCACGGCGACAGCGCCGTCTACGACGCGATGGTGCGGATGGTCCAGGACTTCTCGCTCCGCTACCCGCTGGTCGACGGGCAGGGCAACTTCGGTTCGATCGACGGCGACAACCCCGCCGCCTACCGCTACACCGAAGCCCGGCTCGCGCCGATCGCCCTCGAGCTCCTCGCCGACATCGAGAAGGAGACGATCGATTACATCGACACCTTCGATTCGCAGCGGAAGGAGCCGCAGGTCCTCCCGGCGAAGCTCCCCAACCTCCTGGTCAACGGTAGCTCCGGTATCGCGGTCGGGATGGCGACGAACATCCCCCCGCACAACCTGCGCGAGGTCGCGGCCGCGGTCCGACACCTCGTCGAGCACCCCGACTGCACCGTCGACGACCTGATCGAACACCTCCCCGGCCCCGACTTCCCGACCGGCGCCTTCATCCTCGGCGTGGACGGGATCAAGAGCGCGTACCGCACCGGGCGCGGCCGGATCGTGATGCGGGCGCGGGTCCAGAAGGAGACGCTGCGCGGCGGGAAGGAGCAGCTCGTCGTCACGGAGATCCCCTACGGGATCGCGAAGTCGCGGGTGATCGAGCAGATCGCCGAGCTCGTCCGCACCCGCAAGACCGAGGACATCGCCGACCTGCGCGACGAGTCGGACCGTGACGGGATGCGGATCGTCATCGAGCTGAAGCGCGGCGCCCAGCCGGGGCCGGTCCTCAACCTCCTCTACAAGCAGACCTACCTGCAGGCGACCTTCGGCGCTATCATGCTCGCCCTCGACGGCGGCGTCCCCCGCGAGCTGACGCTCAAGGAGTTCCTCGAGCGCTACCGCGACCATCGGCTCGACGTGATCCGCCGTCGCGCCAACTTCGACCTCGAGCGTGCCCGCGCCGAGGCCCACATCACCCGCGGGCTCCTGATCGCCCTCGACCATATCGACGCGGTCATCGAGCTGATCCGTAAGTCGCGGGACCGCGAGGAGGCCGCCACCCGGCTCCGCAAGGAGTACGACCTCTCCGCCGAACAGGCCGACGCGATCCTGCGCATGCAGCTCGCCAAACTGACCGCGCTCGAGACCCGCGAGCTCAAGGCCAAGCTGAAGGCGCTCGAGAAGGAGATCGCCTCCCTCGAGAAGCTCCTCGCCAGCGAGAAGCGCCAGCTCGAGCTCCTCCTCGCCGAGCTCGACGAACTCGTCGAGAAGTACGGCGACGAGCGCCGGACCACCATCCTCCCGGACGGCGAGTCCGACTTCACCGTCGAGGACCTGGTCGCGCAGGAGGAGGCGGTCATCACCCTCAGCCACGAGGGTTACATCAACCGGATCCCGATGTCGCTCTACCGCCGCCGCGCCAACGCCGGCCGCTCCCTCGTCGGCCGTGACATAGGCGACGACTTCCTGGAGCACGTCTTCATCGCCAACACCCTCGACACGCTCCTCTTCTTCACCGCCGCCGGCCAGGCGTACGCCCTCCCGGTGCACCAGATCCCCGAGGCCGGCCGGACCAGCCGCGGCCGCGCCCTCGCCCAGCTCATCGGGATCGGCAAGGGCGAGCCGATCGCTGCGCTCGCCGCGGTCTCCGAGTTCTCGCCGGAACGGACCCTAGTCTTCCTGACCGAGCGCGGGACCGTCAAACGCACCACCCTCGACCAGTTCGCGAACACCCGCGCCACCGGGATCAACGCGATCAACCTGGCCGAGGGCGACCACCTCCTCGACGTCCAGATCTCGAGCGGTGTAGACGACGTCGTCCTCGTCACCCGCCGCGGGCTCGCGATCCGCTTCCCCGAGACCGACGTCCCGACCATGGGCCGCGCCGCGCAGGGGGTGCGCGGGATCCAGCTCCGGGAGGGCGACGGCGTCGTCGGGATGGTCGTCGTCCGGCGTGACGCGACCCTCTGCACCGTCACCGAGCAGGGGTACGCCAAGCGCACCCCGATCGCCGAGTACCCCGTCCAGAAACGCGGCGGGATCGGCGCCAGCACACTCCAGGTCACCGAGAAGACCGGCGCGCTGGTAGCCGCCAAGGAGCTGGTAGACGACGACGAGTTGATGCTGATCACCGGCTCCGGCCGCGCGACGCGCGTCGCCGCCGGCGAGATCCCGGTCCAGGGCCGCGCGACCCAGGGGCGCCAGGTCGTAGTCCCGATGCGTGGGGACCAGGTCGTCGAGGTGGCGCGGGTCGCCACCCAGCGGAGTGCGGGGAACGATACGGCCGAAGTAGACGACGACGAGGAGCCGGAACCGACCGCGCGGGAACAGCTCGAGCTCCTTGGGGTCGACGAGGACTAGTGCCCGCCGAGCGCTTCCAGGAAGTGCACCAGCGCTAGGTTGAACTCGGCGGGGGCCTCGAGGTTGGTCAGGTGGCCGGCCCCCTCGATCATCTTGAGCCGTGCGTCGGGGATCGCGTTGGCCAGGAACTCGAGCTCGGAGGGTGGGGTGATCCGGTCCTCCGACCCGCCGATCACCAGGGTCGGCACGTCGATCGTGGGGAGCAGCTCGGTCGAGTCGAGGCGGTCGGCCAGCCCGTCGAGCGCGTGGACGATCGTCTGCGCCGGCGTCGCCTCGATCATCGAGCGGACCTTCTCGACGACGTCGGGGCGCTCCGCCCGCGTCCGCTCCGACAGTAGCTTCGGCAGCATCTCGTTCGCGAGCGACGCCACCCCCTCCTGCTCCACCCGGCCCGCCTGCGCCCGGCGCGCCGCGCGCCCCTCCTCGGTGTCCGCGCCAGCGCGGGTGTTGCAGAGGACCAGCGCCCGCACCCGCTCGCGGTGCCAACGCCAGAGCGCGAAGGCGATGTAGCCGCCCATCGAGAGCCCGCAGACCACCGCCCGCTCGATCCCGAGCGCATCGAGGAACCCGGCCAGGTCGTCGGCGAAGAGATCCATCTCGAGCGGGCCAGAGCCCGGCCCCAGATCGGTCCTGCCGAACCCCCGCAGATCGGGGGCGAGGAGGCGCCAGCGCATGGGGAGCCGATCGATCTGATCGTCCCACTGGCCACCATGGAAGGGGAAACCATGGATGAAGAGCACCGCTTCCCCCCGGCCGCTCTCCCGCCAGTGGATCTGTATGTCGTTCACCTCACTACGCATCGCCCCTCCGATATCGACCAGTACGATCCGTGGCCGCAGCAACCAATGGGCCAAGGGGTGGGGGCCGCCCCACCACCCCACACAACCGGGGGTCAGGGGTCGGGGGTCAGGGGCCAGGGAGCGCCCCCCCGACCCCCGAATCCCAATCGAATTCGCTGACCCCTGGATCCTGACCCCTGACCCCTACTCACAATCCCAGAGATGCTCTGATTATTGGATCTATCCTCTCCGGCGTCCAGAGCGGGTCGAACGTCAGCTCCACCTCCGCGCTCTCCACCCCCTCGACCCCTGCCACCGCCTCCCGCGCCTGTTCCACGATCTGTCCCGCGACCGGGCAACCCGGTGAGGTGAGGGACATCTTCACGTGGACGTGGGACCCATCGATCTCGATATCGTAGATCAGACCCAGCACCACCAGGTCCAGATTCAGCTCCGGATCCTTGACCCGCCGCAGCGCCTTGCGCACCGCCTTGGCATCGACCATGACTCCTCCCATCGTAGCAGAAAGCATGAGCGGGCGAGCCCCGCCCATCCCCGAATGTACCCCCGAGCCCCTCGCTATTGCCACCCACCCCGGTTGACACCACCGCCGCGCCTGGCTACGGTACCACCTTGCCTGCAGCCCTGTCATGGCGATGCGGGGTTGCCGCGCCGCGCCGGTACCGGGCGGGAGAGTAGGACCAGAACGGGCCGGGAGATCCCAGTCCATGAGAGTGAGAACCCTGATGCCGCGTACGATCCGCCGTATAGCGATCAATACGGGGGGCGGCGACGCCCCCGGGCTGAACGCCGTCATCCGTGCCGCAGTCCTTTCCGCTATCAACCAGGGGTGGGAGGTCTACGGGATCCGCAAGGGCTACGACAGTCTGCTCGAGGGGGAACCGCTCGTCAGACTCGACCGCGAGGCCGTACGCGGGATCACCCACCTCGGTGGGACGATCCTCGGCACCACCAACCGCGGCAACCCCTTCGAATGGCCCGAGACCCAGCCCGACGGCACCGTCACGCTGCGCGACCGCTCGGGCGAGATCCTGGACGCCTTCCGCGAACACCAGCTCGACGCGCTGATCGCGATCGGCGGCGATGGCTCGCTCCACATCGCCAACCGCCTCGCCGAACAGGGGCTCCCCGTCGTCGGCGTCCCCAAGACGATCGACAACGACCTTGCCGCGACCCAAGTCACCTTCGGCTTCCATACCGCCGTCCAGACTGCGACCGACGCGATCGACAAGCTGCACTCGACCGCCGAGAGCCACGAACGGGTCATGGTAGTGGAGGTGATGGGGCGGAACACCGGGTGGATCGCGCTCCACTCCGGGGTCAGCGGGACCGCGGACGTGATCCTGATCCCCGAGATCGCCTACGATATCGAGAAGGTCTGCGCCAAGATCCGCGACCGTTACCAGTCGGGTCAGCGCTTCGCGATCGTGGTCGCGGCCGAGGGCGCGGTGGAGAAGGAGAGCGGTGGGCCGGTCGTCCGCGAGGCGGCCGCGCCGGGCCGCGCCGAGCGGCTCGGCGGGATCGCCGAACACCTTGCCCGCCAGATCACCGAGCGGACCGGCATCGAGACCCGCTCCCTCGTCCTCGGGCACCTCCAGCGCGGCGGCTCGCCCACCGCGTACGACCGGCTGATCGCGCTCCGTTTCGGCGCCGCCGCCGTCCGCTGCGTCGCGCAGCACCAGTTCGGGACCATGGTCGCCCTCGAGCCCCCCGGGATCCGCGCCGTCCCGCTCGCCGAGGCCGTGCGCGGGATCAAGAGGGTGCCGGTCGACTCCGACACCATCCAGACCGCGCGCGACCTCGGGATCTCGTTCGGGGACTGAGCCCGGCTCACCCCGCCATCAGCGCCCCGAAGAGCTGCGGGATCGCCCCGCAGAACCAGACCAGCGCCGCCGCCAGGTAGGCCTGGCCGCGCGGCACCTTGCCCAGCGTCTGGAACCCGATCGCGATCAACACCGTCGCCCAGACGGTGAAGATGTCGAACCTATCGGCGAGCGCCAGCACCAGGGGGGAGGTCGCGTCGATGTCGAGGAACCGGGCGGGCCCAAAGGTGACCGAGTAGCGCGAGGTCAGAGATTCGGCGGGCAGCACCAAGCCCTGCAAGACCCCGAGGAGCTGCTGCAGCGCCCGCGGGAACTGCGCATACACCGCGACCAGCACCGAGAGCTTGAAGGTGAGCGCGGCACCGAAGAGCGCGCCGAAGAGACGGATGAGCGCGCCGACATAGAGCGCGACTATCGGGATGAAGACCGCCGCCCCCATGAACACCCCGATATCGGCGAACTTCCGCGCCATCGCGATCTGCTCGGGACCGATATCCGGGTTCTGCGCCTGCGCCTGCACCAGCCCGCGCTGGAACTCGGCCTCGTAGATCGGCTCCAGCAGGCTCCGCCCGGCGTACGCCAACACGATGAAGATCGCCGTCAACACCAGGGCGGGGATGGCGTACCGGCCGTCGTGCCGCCGCGCGAAGACCGATGACGGGGCGAAGAAGATGTCGACCATGTCCTCCCAGATCGACGTCTTTTCCCCCGCCTGTGATTCCGGTACCGAAACCGTGCTCGTCATGGCTCCTCCTCATTCTCTCCCGACCGATACACCGGCGCGCCGCTGAGATTCGCCACGCCCCGAAGCTCGATACACGACTACTATATAGCTATCCGGACCCTCCCCCCGCCAGACCGGGCCGCCACGCACGCCCCACCTTGAAAATTGGCCGCCGGCCCGGTACCTTGCCAGAATCCCCAGAATCCCTACAGGAGCAACCAAATGACGGTTCTTCGTTCCCTGACTGTCATAGCCATCCTCGCGGCGGCCGTCCCAGAGGCCGTAGCGGCGCAGCAGCCGTCGACGAAGTTCGAGCTGACCGTCAAGAACATCATGCGCGGCCCCGAGCACGTCGGCGAGCCGCCAGCCGGGATACGCTGGACCGACGACTCCCGTTGGGTCTACTTCCGCTGGAAGCAGGGCGGTACCCCCTGGCACGAGCGCCCCGCGCTCTACCGCGTCGCCGCGTCGGGTGGCACGCCGGAACGGCTCACCCCCGAGGCCGCCGACTCCGTCGGGGTACTCCTCGCCGAGGGCGACAACTCGCCCGACGAGCGCCTGCGCGTGACCGCCTACCAGGGCGACCTATACCTCGTCGACCGGCGTACGCTCCGTACCCGGCGCCTGACCGACACCCGCGCGGCCGAATCCAGCCCGGTCTTCGGCCACGACGGCCAGACGATCTACTTCCTGCGCGAGAACGACCTCTTCGCACTCTCGCTCGCCGACGGCACGATCCGCCAGCTCACCGACATCCGTAGCGGCGAGCCGCCCCGCGAGCGCGCGGCGCAGGGGCAGCGCAAGTTCCTGGAAGACCAACAGCTCGAGCTCTTCGAGCACATCCGCCGCGAGAAGGAACGGCGCGACGAGGAGGAGACCCGCCGCAAGGCCCGCGAAGCCGCGGGGCTCCAGCCGATCTACATCCGGAAGGGTGAGCGCGTCATGGGGCTCACCGTCGACCGCGGCGGCCGCGTCGCCATCCTGCGCGTCGGCAAGCCCGCCGACGACGCGCGCCAGACCATGGTCCCCGATTGGGTCACCAGCTCCGGGTACACCGAGCCCCTGAACGTCCGCACCAAGGTAGGCGACGCCCAGGCCGAGACCCGCCTCGCCCTCGTCACCCTCGCGTCCGGGAAGGTCGAATGGCTCGACCCCACGCCCCGCGAGGGGCGCGCGCGGAACACCAAGGCCGGCGCCGCGGACTCGGCCGCCGCCGACCCGCGCGAGAAGTACGCGGGCAAGATCGCCTTCGCCAACTTCCGCGGCTGGAACCGCGACGGGACCAAGGGGATCGTCACGGCGGTGAGCTACGACTTCAAAGACCGCTGGATCCACATCCTCGACGCCGCGACCGGCGAGCTCACCACCGTCGCGCACGACCACGACGACGCCTGGATCGGCGGCCCCTGCCTCGACCCCTGCACCGGGTGGCTCCCCGACGGGAGCGGGATCTACTTCACCAGCGAGCGCGACGGTTACAACCACCTCTACACCGTCGACACCGACGGGAAGAACCTCCGGCAGCTGACCAGCGGCGCCTGGGAGGTCTACGGCGTCGCGCTCACCCCTGGGAAGGACGGGTTCTTCCTGACCACCAACGAAGGGTCCCCCTTCGAACAACACTTCTACCGGATGGGGCTCGACGGCTCCCGGCGCACCCGTATCACCTCCCTCACGGGGAGCCACGACGTCACCCCCTCCCCCGATGGGAAGCGCCTCGCCGTCGTCCACTCCTACGCCAACCGCCCCCCCGAGCTCTTCCTGATGGAGAACAAGCCCGGGGCGGCCATGCGGCAGGTCACCACCTCCCCGACCGCGGAGTGGCGCAGCTTCGGGTGGATCGCCCCCGAGATCGTCTACATCACCGCCCGCGATGGGGTGAAGGTCCCCGCCCGGATCTACCGCCCCCGCGACCTCGGCGCCCGGCCCAACGGCGCGGCCGTCATCTTCGTCCACGGCGCCGGCTACCTGCAGAACGTCCACAACTGGTGGTCGAGCTACTACCGCGAGTACATGTTCCACCACCTCCTCGCCAGCCGAGGGTACGTGGTGCTCGACATCGACTACCGCGGCTCCGCCGGCTACGGCCGCGACTGGCGCACCGCCATCTACCGCCACATGGGCGGAAAGGACCTGACCGACCAGGTCGACGGGGCGAAGTATCTCGTCGAGAACGAAGGGGTCGAGCCGGGGCGCGTCGGGATCTACGGCGGCTCCTACGGCGGGTTCATCACCCTGATGGCCCTCTTCACCCAGGCGGAGAGCTTCGGCGCCGGCGCGGCGCTTCGCGCGGTCACCGACTGGGCGCACTACAACCACGGCTACACCGGCCGGATCCTGAACTTCCCCCAAGACGACGAGGAGGCCTACCGCCGCTCGTCGCCTATCTACCACGCCGAGGGGCTGCGCGCCCCACTCCTGATCGCGCACGGGATGGTCGATGTCAACGTCCACTTCTCCGACGTGGTCCGCCTCGTCCAGCGCCTGATCGAGCTCGGCAAGACCGACTGGGAACTGGCCGTGTACCCGGTGGAAGACCACGGCTTCGTCGAGCCCAGCTCCTGGGCCGACGAGTATCGTCGTATCCTGGAACTCTTCGAACGTCATATCGGGCGTAAAACCGCGCCCGCTGCAGAGGTACAACCATGAGCATTCGTAGAATCCTGGCCGGCTCGCTCCTCATCGGTCTGAGCGCGTGCGGCACCGGGCAGGGCGATGAGATCGTGATCGGGCTCGCTGGGCCGATCAGCCAGGCCAACGGCCGCTCTTTCAAGTTCGGCGCGGAGCTGGCCATCGAGGAGATCAACAACAAGGGTGGGATCAAGGGGCGTCGTCTCCGTCTCGAGATCAAGGACGACGAGGCCAACCGCGAGAAGGCGATCCAGGTCGCGGCCGAGTTGAGGGACGACCCCCGGGTCGTCGCCGTGGTCGGCCACGTCGGCTCGGCGATGTCGATCGAGGCCGCCCGCATCTACAACGACCCGGCCCGCGGGATCCTCCAGATCTCGCCCGCCTCGAGCAGCCCCGAGCTGAGCGAGGCCGGGGAGTGGACCTTCCGCGTCTGCCCGACCGACCTCCAGCACGGTCCGGCGCTGGCCAACTGGACGCGCACAAAGCTCGGGCTCGAGCGCGCCGCCGTCCTCTACGCCAACGACGAGTACGGCCGCAACCTCCTCGAGAGCTACGTCAACGCGTTCGAGGGCGCCGGCGGCACGATCGTCGGACGCGACCCCTTCATCCCCGCGCTCATGGAGGAGGACAAGGCGCTCGACCCCTACCTCGAGCGCGCGATACGCTACGGCGCCGACGCCATCGTCGTCGCGGGCCAGGCGCCGGAGGCGCTCAAGATCCTGCGCGCCGCCCGCCGCCTCGGCTTCAAGGGCGCCTTCCTCGGCGCCGACGGGATCACCAACCTCAAGGACGAGGGCGAGATCGCCAACGGTGTCTACATCACGTCGGCCTTCCTCCCCGACCGCGACACCCCGGCCGCCCGGGCGTTCGTGGAACGGTACCGCCAGCGCTACGACGAGCTCCCCGACCACCGCGGCGCCATGGCCTACGACGCCGTGCTCCTGATCGCCCAGGCCCTCGAAGAGGTCGGCCAGGACCGCCGCGCCCTGCGCGCCTACGTCGCGAGCATCGGTAACGAGCGCCCCCCCTTCGAAGGGGTCTCCGGGACGATCCGCTTCGACCACAACGGGGATGTGGTGGAAAAGGACGTGGCGGTCGGGGTCGTACGGGACGGTGCGCTACGGACCGCTCGCTGAATCCGAGCGCGCCCGGGTCCCCGAACACACGCGGGACCCGGGCTTCGTAATAGCCAACGCCGGGAAATAAGCGAAGAGAATTCGAGTCATGACGATATCGCACCTCGCGAAGCTCTCGCTCGCGGCTGCCCTCCTATTTGCCGCTTGCAACTCCAGCAACTCGATCACGGGCGACGACGATGAGCTCCCCGCGAGTCCACCGCTGGAGGTCGGGAGAGGATCGTTCGTCTTCACCGGCACCCCCGGCGCGAAGAGCCGCCCGGTGACGGTGCACTACCACGTCCCAACGGGGCTCACCAAGAACTCGCCGATCGTCATCGTGATGCACGGGAACGGGCGGAACGCCACCTCGTATCTCAACGCCTGGATCCCGTACGCCAACTCGAAGAAGTTCCTCCTGGTCGTCCCGGAGTTCACGAGCGCGCTCTACTCGAGCTCCCGCTATCATTACGGGAACGTGCTGACCTCGGGTGGCTCGGCTGTAGACAGTACCTTCTGGACCTACGTCACGGTCGAGGCGATCTTCGACGAGATCAAGAAACGCTCGGGGCTAGAGCGAGAGAAATATTACATCTACGGGCACTCGGCCGGGGGGCAGTTCGTGCACCGGATGGTGATCATGATGCCCGGGGCGCGCTACGAAGAGGCAATCGCCGCCAACGCGGGGTGGTACGTCATCCCCGACAACGATGATGTCTGGCCGGCTGGGCTCCTGGGAGTCCCATCCACCATGACCCTCGGTACCCGGCTCGGCAAGATCTTCGACCGGAAGCTGATCGTGATGTTGGGGACGGCCGACACCTCGACGACCGATCCGGACCTCCCCACCCGCGCGGAGGCCATGGCGCAAGGGAAGCACCGCTTCGAGCGCGGCCACTTCTTCTACGACAAGGCCAAGTCGATAGCACAGTCGCGCGGGCTGCCGTTCAAGTGGGAGCTCGCCGAGGTCCCCGGCGTCGCTCACAGCAACTTGGGGATGGCGAAAGCGGCAGCGAACAAGTTCAGCTATTGAACCGCCGGCCGGGGGTGCGCCGCTAGCTGGCGCGGGCGCATCCCGCGGCGAACCGAGATACTTCTCACGACATGATCCTGATCTTCCCATCGGAGGGTGACGTGCAATGAAGACACGCTCGGGCTGGATACTCGCCGCGGTCTTGGTGACCGCCTGCGCGGGGGCAGGGCAGCGCCTGGAGTCGCAGGCGGTCGGGGACAAGAGTTCCTCGGGCGCCGCGCCGACCCGGATCATCTTCTTCCTCGGCGACGGCGTCGGTACGGCGTACTGGTCGGCGCTGAAGTTCGCGGTGGAGTCCCCGGCGATCCGCGAGTTCCCCGTCGTCGCCCTCGTCGACACGCGCAGCAGCTCGCACAAGGTGACCGACAGCGCCGCCGGGGCCACCGTCTACTCCACCGGGGTGCGCACCTTCAACGGCGCGATCGGGGTGGGGCCCGACTCGCTCCCGCGCCGCACCGTCGTCGAAATCGCGGAGGCGCGGGGGATGGCGACCGGGCTGGTGGCCACCTCCACGATCACGCACGCCACCCCCGGCTCCTTCGCGGCGCACGTGGTCAGCCGCCGGATGGAGCCCGAGATCGCGCGGCAGATGGCCCGGCAGGGGATCGACGTGCTCCTCGGCGGGGGCCGCACCTACTTCGATGGGACCGCCGACGGCGCGAGCAACCTCCTCCCGGAGCTGCGCCGGCACTACACCTACGTGGACGACGCCGCCTCGCTCCGCGCCCTGAACCTCGACACCGTCCCGGCGCTCCTCGGCCTCTTCGCCGAGAAGGGGATGCCCACCGCGACCGAGGGGAGGAGCCCCACCCTGGCCGAGATGACCCGCGCCGCGCTCCAGGTGGTGCAGCGTAACCCGAACGGCTTCTTCCTCCTGGTCGAAGCGTCACAGCCGGACTGGCGCGGGCACTCCAACGAACCGCTCGACGCGGTCGTCGCCGAGATGCGCGATTACGACGCCGCCATCCGCGTCGCCCTCGAGTTCCAGGCCCGCCACCCCGAGACCCTGATCGTCCTGACCGCCGACCACGAGACCGGCGGGCTGGCGATCCAGCGTGCCTCGAACGGTGAGCTGGTCGCCAAGTACACCACGAAGAATCATACCGGGAGCATGATCCCCCTCTTCGCCAAAGGGCCGGGCGCCGAACGGTTCGGAGGGGTCAAGGAGAACTACCAGATCGGTCAGCTCCTGCTCGAGCTGGTCCAGAACGGGGGCAGCCGCACCCCGTGACGGATCCGTGACCGGCGCCCCGTCGCGGCTCCGGACGACGGGGCGCCGGTCCGGACGGCCCCTGATCACGAGCAGATAACTAAGAACGGCAGTCGTCCCGACGCCGGGTGCAGCAGCCGCGGCGTCGGTCCGCGAGGCATCCGTGCTCGCGGTGCATTACCTCGATCCAAGTAGAAGGAACCGCAATGCAGAAAGTGAAACTCGTCGGTCTGTTGGCCCTGGGGCTGGTCGCCTTCGCCTCCGCCGCGGAGGGGAGGCAGGGGGGTAGTGCGGCGGCCAGCGTCGTCGCCGCCAAGGACACCTCGGCGCTCCTGGTCGGAGAGGGGACCTTCATCTTCAACGGCTCGGACGGTTCGGCGGAGCGGCCCGTCCCGGTCCATTACTACCGCCCCGCGTCGGCCAACGCCGACTCCCCGATCCTCTTCGTGATGCACGGGACCAACCGTGACGCCACGAACTACCGCAAGGCCTGGATCAAGGAGGCGGAGAAGCGCGGCTTCATCCTGATCGTCCCGGAGTTCTCGAAGGAGGCTTACTCCTCGGCCCTCTACCACTACGGGAACATCCGCGTCGATCGCGCCCCGGTCGACAGCGCGCAGTGGACCTACGTCACGGTCGAGAAGATCTTCGACGAGGTCCGGGCGCGGACCGGTTCTAACCGGACGACGTACCACATCTACGGCCACTCCGCCGGCGCGCAGTTCGTGCACCGGATGCTCTGGATGATGCCCGGGGCCCGGATCGACCAGGCGGTCGCCGCCAACGCCGGGTGGTACACCCTCCCCGACGGTAAGGTGAACTGGCCGAACGGGATCGGCGGGACCGCCGCGCAGACCTCGGCGGACGACCGGATCCGCGCCGCCACGTCGCGGCGGGTGACGATCCTCCTCGGCACCGCCGATACCTCGACCACCGCCAGCGATCTCCCGAAGGGTCGGGCGGCGATGGCCCAGGGGCCGCACCGGTTCGCGCGCGGCCACTTCTTCTACGAGAGGGTGAAGTCGGTCGCGGAGGAGAAGCAGTACCCCTTCAACTGGAAGTTGGTGGAGGTCCCGGGGGTGGCGCACAGCAACGCCCGGATAGTCAGCGCTGCCGCCGCGGCGATCGAGTGGTGAACCGAACGGTGGTAGGATGACGGAGCCCCCGTCCCGGGACCCGGGCGGGGGCTCTTCGCATCAACGGCTCATCCGGACTCACCCGCGCCCGGCGCGGAGCACCTTCGTCGCGTAGCCGTTCTCCGGGTTGCGACCCTGCCGTAGCAGACGATCGACCGTACCCGGCCCGCGGTTGTACGCGGTCAAAGCCAGGCGGACGTTACCGTCGTACTTGTCCAACAGGTAGTTCAGGTACTTGAACCCCACACGGAGATTAATCTTCGTGTTGAAGAGGTCGCTCCGCGTGGTACCCGGCGCGATCCAGCGGGCGGTCGAGGGGAGGAGCTGCGTGTAACCCACAGCCCCGACACTCGAGATCGCCGTCCGGCGGAAGCTCGACTCCGTTTGGACCAGCCCGAAGGCGATCCGCGGCTCGATACCCTCCGCCACCGCGGCGCTGTGAATCTGCTCCGCCAGCGAGACCGGGATCCGGAACTGCTTGGCGTAGCGCGTCACCAGCGCCGTCGTCGCCGCCTCCCGGTTCGACCGCTCCCGCTCCTCGGCCTTCGCCGCCTCCGTCCCACCCTTGGAATCGGTAGACGACGTCGTCGCCGGCTCCGGCTTCGCCTCGGCTGCCACCGCGCGCACCCCCAGTTGCGGGGCGCCGACCGCCGCGGCCGCCAGGACAGGCGCGTCCGGACGCAGTATAGTGAGTCCCATAGGGGCCGTGAGTCCCAGCCCCACCATTACCATGATGGCCGGCCGCCGCACTCGCTCGTACAGCGCCCTGACCTCGGGGATATAACGCCTCATCGCGTCTCCTCCCTCCGGTTTCGGGTGTGTTGCCAAGAGCAGCCCGTCAGCGACGGGCTCGAGCGTGCACGACTGCGGTCAGCCGTACACTGATACTTACCTGATACCCCACGACGGAGCGCCGGTTTCGGGGTAGGGCAGTGTAAGTATATGTAATATCACGTGTTAGGTGGATAACGTCACCTCCGCGGTCACACCCGTCTGGAGTGTGACCACACGGGTCACGGTGTGTGTGCGGTTCTCGTCCACGGCGGTGATCGTGATCTCTTGGTTGGCGGGGCGAGTGATGACGAAGCGTCCTTCGGACCCGGCGGAGACGGTGCCGAGGAGGTGGGAGCCGGTACCGTCGTCGTACCAGACGATCATCGGGTGAGGCATCGGGTTGTTGACCTGGAGGGCGAAGGCCGGTCCGGGTTCGCTCTGGACCGCCACCCCGCGGGCGCAGGAGGCGAGGAGGATCGTCAGGGCCGTGATGGCCAGGGTCGTGGAGATCCGGTAGTAGTGGCGCATCGTCCCTTCTGTCGTGTGCTGGGTGTCGTGGTCGCCCCGGGCGGCGTGGTCGTACCGCGCGTGGCGGGCTCGTCGTCGTTGCAGATTCCGTGCACGGGGTCGTAGTGACCGAGATGACGCGGCGCGACTCAGTTGGCGGCCAGCCGCGACCGCTCTCTGGGCTCGGGGAGCTCGTCCGGTTCGGCGACCCGCACGCAGTCGCGGCCGGCCTGCTTGGCGGCGTAGAGCGCCCGGTCGGCCGCGGCGAGGAGGTCGTTCGGCGAGTCCATCCCGGGCCGGTAGGTCGCCACGCCGACGCTGACGGAGATCGGTCCGGCGATGAAATCGACCTTGCGCAGCGCGTTGCGCACCCGTTCCACGAACTGGAGCCCACCCTCGAGGTCGCAGCTGGAGAGCACCGTCAGGAACTCCTCCCCGCCGTAGCGGGCGGAGAGGTCCATCTTGCGGGTCATCTCGCCCAGTGTCTTGGCGAAGGTGGTCAGCGCCTGGTCGCCGGCGGCGTGGCCGAACCGGTCGTTGTAGTCCTTGAAGTTGTCGATGTCGAAGATCGCGACGGTGAGCGGCCGGCCGCGGATCGCGGCGGCGAACTCACGGTCGAGGAGCCGCTCGACGAAGCGGCGGTTGGGGAGCCCGGTCAGGTCGTCGGTCAACGCCATGAGCTCCGCGCTCGCGCGCTGCTGGTGGAGCAGCTCGGTCGCGAGGCCGTTCGCCACCGCAGTCGCGCAGAAGATGATCACCAGGATCAGGATCACGGGCCAGTTGTCGATATAGCCGACGGTGAGCAGGACCCCCACCTGGGTGAGCGAGAGGACGGCCATCCCGGCGGCAAGCGCGGTCGCGGCGCCGGCCCAGCCACGGTAGAAGGCCAGGAGGAAGGAGGGGATCACCGCGAGCAGCCAGACGAGCGGCTGGTGGTTCCCGATCAGGTCGGCGAACCAGAGCTCGGCGATCGCGGGGACGATCAACGCTATGAGGCAGAGCAGGATCGCTAGCCTGGGGATCGCCGGACGTGGCACGAGGTACCAAACGGGTGTCATGGCTGAATCGAGGTGATGAAAAGGGGCGGAGCGGTAGCGCCGCTCCGCCCGGAATGGTGATACCGCAGCGGGTTAGTTCATGGAGACGATCCGCCGGACGAAGGGGAAGCGAGCCAGGCTCTGGACCTGCGCCGCATCGACCTCGGCGATCAGTGTAGAGCCGTCCTCGGCCACCTCCACGATCTTGCCAAACCCACCACTCTCTTCTATCTGCTTCAGGATCCGGTAGGCCCGGATCATGTTGGAAGACGAATCGCGTCCACTCTGCACTTCGATCCGCACCTGCATCGGCACGATGGTAGCCAGGGGATCCAGGTGCTGCTTCATCGATACCTTCTGGGCGGGCCGACTCGTACGCGGCGCGTCGACCCAGCGCCTGAACGGCATCTTCTGCCGTTCGTGGTTCCCTTCCCTCACAGCGCCTCCCTATCTATATGGAGCCGCGTGTAGGCGGCTCTCTTTGTCAAATCTCGAACGATCCGTCCCAATACGGCGAACCGGCGTCCAACATCTAGAATTGGACGCGATGCAAAGATAATCTCTCTCGCACGGACCGCAAGGTATTTGTCGAGAGGGAGGTCCGGGGGCGCCGTGCGGCGCGCCGGCGCCGCACGGCCAAGGTCGTCACCGGCTCAGGAGCCGCCGGACCGGCGTGGCCAGCGCCACGGCCAGGAGCCCGAGCACGAGGCCGGCCACGGCGTCGGTCGCGTAGTGGAACCCGCCGTAGATGGCGCCCAGCGCGAGGAAGGTGGCCAGGACGAAGAGGATGGGGGCCAGACGGGGTAGCACCCGGACCGCTAGCGCGGCCTGCGCGAAGGCGATCCCGACGTGCGACGAGGGGAAGGCCGCCCCCTGGCTCGAGCCGGCCTCGAGGATCCGGTGCGCCAGCTGGTAGAAGTAACCGTTCGCGATCACGCCGTCAGGGGCGGGGAAGATGTAGCGCGGCCCCTGGACCGGGAAGTAGATGAAGAAAATATAGTGCAAGAAGAAGGCGAACATCACCCCGAAGACCACCTGCCGGAACGCTTCTTTCCGGCCCATCAGGTAGAGGATGATGGGTGGCCCGAAGATGATGAAGTAATACGAGAGATACGCGGCGTGCAGCATCTCCGAGAGTGGTAGCGCGTTGAAGGCGCGCGGGAGGGTGAAGCTCGGCTGGCCGCCGAAGAGGAGCTCCTCCCAGTGCATGATCAGCTCGTCGAAGTACCGCCCGCCGTAGACGGCGCGGTTGAGCGGCTCGAGCTCGCCGTACAAGACCGGGATCAGGAGGAGGGGGTACCAGTCGGCCAGGAACCCCTGCACCCGCGGCAAACCGGCCCGCAGCACCGCGACCAACGAGCCGCCGAAGCGGTACCCGAGGGCGAGCGTGATGACGTAGAGGTGCGCCAGCGCGATCCCCAGCCACCCCGGCTGGCGGTGCGGGAAGAAGAGCGCGACCCCGGAGATGGCCAGGTAGATGGCGAAGAGCCGGTTCATCCCGCGGCGCCCGTCGGCCCCGGCGTCGTCTGGGAAGAGTCCGTGGCCGGTACCGGTCGCCATCCCCGCGGCCCGTATTCCCTGGTTCTCGGCGCTCACCCCCCGCGCCGCGTCCCCTCGATCCAAGACCTGCACTATAGAACCTTCTCGTAGATGCGATACTTCTTGTAGACCCTCCCGCCGCACCGCTCGATCGCGTGGAGGATGTCCAGGTTGTCCTCCAGGATCCACGAGGCCTCGCCTCGGTCGTATCCGCGACGGGCGCACGCCTGGAAGATGCGCAGGTACATCATCGCGTCGAGCCCCCGGCGGCGGTAGCCGGGGAGGAGGCCGAGGGTCATGATCCTGACCCGGTCGATCTTACGGCGGTACCAGAGGAACTTGAAGACCCCGAAGGGGAAGAGCCGCCCATCCAGGTGGCGCAGCACCTGGTTGTAGTCCGGGAGGACGAGCGAGAAGCCGACCGGCTGGCCGTTCACCTCCGCGATCAGGCAGAGGCTCGGGTCGAGGAGCGGCCGGAACTGTTTGGCCAGGTGGTCGAACTCCGCGTCGGTCATCGGGACGAACCCCCAGTTCCGCTCCCAGGAGCCGTTGTAGACGACCTTGATCGCCGCGAGCTCCTCGTCGAAGCGGGCGAGATCGAACTCGCGCACGCGGATCCCCTCGCGCTGTTCGAGCCGTTCCACCCCGCGCACGAGCCGCTCGGGGGGGCGTGAGGCGCCGCTCAGCTCGAGCGAGACGAGGTCCTTGGCCTTGGCGTACCCCGCCCCCTCGATCAACCCGGCGTACCAGCGCGGGTTATAGGCGGTCATGAGGTAGGGGAGGTGTTCGAACCCTTCGATCAGGAGCCCGAGCGGCGCCTCTTCGTTGGTCGAGAAGCTGACCGGCCCGAGCACGCGCTCCATCCCCCGCTCGCGCAGCCACTCCTCCGCGGCGCGCAGGAGCGCGGCGGCCGCTTCCTCGTCGTGGTGGCATTCGAAGAAGCCGAAGAAGCCGGTCTTCTCCTCGTGGAACTCGTTGTATTGGTGGTTGACGGTCGCGGCGACTCGCCCCACCACCCGGTCGCCGCGCCAGGCCAGGAAGTACTCGGAGTCGGCGTGCTGGTGGTAGGGGTGGCGCCGGCGGTCGAGGACCGTCTTCAGGTCGTGGAGCAGGGGGGGGACCCAGTTCGGGTCCCCCCGGTAGATCTCCCACGGGAACCGCAGGAAGCGACGCAGCTCCCCGCGTCCCCTGACCGGCCTGACCTCGACCGCGGCGCCGTGCTTCATATCCTGACCGATAGCGGGAGCGGGAGCCGAGATCTCCCGGCTGGCCGCCTGGCTCACTAGATCACCGCCATCGTCCGCCCGACGCGTGCGAAGGCGTCGAGGACGAAGTCGATGTGGTCGTCGGTGTGCGTCGCCATGAGCGAGATCCGCAGTCGGCAGGAGTTCTCGGGGACCGCAGGCGGCGTGACGGGGTTGGTGAAGACACCCGCGTCGAAGAGCTCCTTCCAGAAGACGAACATCTCGTCCAGGCTCCCGACCAGCACCGGTACGATCGGGGTCTCGCTCGTCCCGATGTCGTAGCCGAGGGAGCGGAGCCCCTCCTGCATCCGGCGGGTGTTGTACCAGAGCCGCTCCCGGCGTTCCGGCTCCTCCTCGATCACCTCGAGCGCGGCGAGCACCGTGGCCACCGAGGCCGGGGGCATGCTGGCGCTGAAGATGAGCGAGCGGGCGTGGTGCTTGAGGTAGTGGATCACCGATTCCGGCCCCGCCACGACCCCGCCGATCGAGGCGAGGGACTTGGAGAAGGTAGCGGTGATCAGGTCGACGCGGTCCTCGAGCCCGAAGTGCTGCGCGGTCCCGCCGCCGGAGTGGCCCAGCACGCCGATCGAGTGCGCGTCGTCGACCATGATCTGGGCGTTGTACTTCTCCGCGAGCTCGACCATCCGCGGGAGGTCGATGATGTTCCCCTCCATCGAGAAGATCCCATCGGTGATGATGAGCTTCCCGGCCTCGGGCGGGGTCTGGGCGAGGGCGCGCTCGAGGGCCTCGAAGTCGGCGTGCGGGTAGCGCTGCACGGTGCCGTAGGAGAGGCGGGCGCCGTCGACGATGCAGGCGTGGTCGAGCTTGTCGAGGTAGGCGTAGTCGCCCTTCCCGACGAGGGTCGCCACCACGCCGAGGTTGGTCTGGTACCCGGTGCTGAAGACGAGAGCCGCTTCCTTGTTCAGGAAGCGCGCGAGCTTCTCCTCGAGCCGCTCGTGCAGGTCGAGGGTCCCGTTCAGGAAGCGGCTGCCGGTACACCCGCTGCCGTAGCGGTGCAGCGCGGCCTGCGCCGCCTCCAGGACCTTGGGATGGTGGGTCAGGCCCAGGTAGTTGTTGGACCCGACCATGACTTTCCGTTCGCCGCGGATCAGGACCTCGGTGTCGTACGATGCCTCGATCGGCACGAAGTAGGGGTACAGCCCGCTGGCCTGTACCTCCCGGGCCTTGGTGTACCGCTGGCACTTCTCGAATAGACTCATGTATGCCCCGCAATAAGGATCGAAATACAGATCATAGCCACCCTTCGGCGCGGTACCAGTCCGCCGTCTGCGCCAGCCCGGCGGCCAGCGCGATCTGCGGGACGAAGCCTACTTCGCGTCGTAGGGCCTCGGTTTCACAGAGCCAGCCGGGGGCTAGGAGCTCCCGGGCCTTTTCACGGTTGAAGACCGTGCTCTTACCCAGCATCGTCGCCGTCGCTTCGCTGATGGTGGCGGCGGCGGTGACGAAAGTAGCTGGGACCTTGACGATACGGACTCGTCTGCCGAGAGCCGAGCCGAAGTGTCCGGCTACCTCGTCCCAGAGGTAGGCGCGGGGTTCGGCGACGTGATATATCCCCCTAGCTGCCGGCGCGGTCGCCGCGCGTATCGCCGCTTCGACCAGATCAGCCACGTGGACCAGCTGTACCGGTCGTTCCGGCCCGCTCGGGATCGGGAAGATCCCCTTCGCCGCGAGCTGGAAGAAACGGAACATCTCCCGGTCGCGTGGGCCGTAGACCACCGGCGGCCGCAGCACGACCGTCTCGATCAGATCGTCTGCCTCGAGGCAGGCCCGCTCGCCGGCGAGCTTCGTCCTACCGTACGCCGTCAGCGGCGCGCAGGTGTCGTCCCTGCCGACGGGCCTGCCATCCCTGCTGGGGCCTATCGCGGCGAGAGAACTCATATAGACCAACCGCCGAGGCCGGTCAGCCGCGGCGGCAATCGCGTCCAGGAGCCGCTTCGTTCCCCCCACGTTGGTGTGCTCGTACTCCGCCTCGTTCCGGGCGGCGATGAGCGCCGCGAGGTGGAAGACGACGTCGACCCCCTCGACCGCGCGTGCGAGCGCGGCCGTGTCATCGAGTCCTCCTTCGATACGTTCGACGCCGAGGCGTTCGAGCTGGCCGGTCCGGCTGGTCCGCCGCACGAGTGCACGGATCTCAACGCCGCGCCCGGCCAGGGCATCCACGAGATGGGAGCCCACGAAGCCGGTAGCCCCCGTGATCAGCACACGCATCGCGGTACTCACCCGAATTCACCTGGCATCAGCACTTAAGGTGCTAGTCGTCGCGCAAAAAGGCAATGCTCTACCCTGTTGAGAATCAATCGGCAGAAGCTAGACACCCATCGTCATGTGGTCAAGAGATCCGGGTGATCTCCTCCTCTAATACATCCAGGGCGTAGCCGAGTTGTTCCTCGGTGATGGTGAGCGGGGGTACTAGGGCGAGGATGTTGGCGTGCTGGCCCTCGGAGAGGAGGATCACCCCGCGCTGGAGCGCGGCGCCGACGATCGCGCCGGCGGCCGCGGTGGCCGGGCGTTTGGTCGCGCGGTCCTCGACGAGCTCGACCCCCTGCAGCAGACCGAGCCCGCGGACATCCCCGACGATGGGGTAGCGGTCGCGCCAGTCTTCGAGCCGCGCGCGGACGTACTGGCCGAGGCGGGCGGCGCGGTCGACCAGGCCGTGCGTCTCGAGCTCGTCGAGGTTGGCGAGCGCGGCCGCGCAGGCGATGGGGTTCCCCAGGAAGGTGCTCGTATGGATCGCCTCCCCCGTGGACGGCGGCCAGGCGGACATGATCGCCGGGGTCCCGAGCGCCGCGCTCAGTGGGAGCATCCCGGTGAGCGCCTTGCCGACCGCCATCAGGTCCGGGGCCACCCCCCAGTGTTCGCAGGCGAACCACCGGCCGGTGCGGCCGAAGCCGGTGTAGACCTCGTCGAAGATGAGGGGGATGTCGTGCTCGTCGCAGAGTTCGCGGAGCCGCGGGAGGAAGTCGGGTGGCGGGACGACGATCCCGCCGCGCCCCTGTACCGGCTCGACGATGATCGCGCCGATCGCGCCGGGGGTGGCGGCGTGTACCGCGATGAGGCGCGTGACCTCGGCGAGGGAGCGTTCGGTCGGGTCGGCGCCCTCGGGGGTGTGGTAGGGGTGGGGGTAGGGCGCGAAGTGGACGCCGCCGTAGAGCTGCGGGCGGAACGGTTCCCGGAACTCGGCGCGCCAGGTCGTCGAGAGGGCGCCGTAGGTCAGCCCGTGGTAGCTCCCGGTGAAGGCGATCACCCCCGGCCGCCCGGAGTAGATGATCGCGGTCTTGAGCGCTGCTTCCACCGCTTCCGCGCCGGCGCTGGCGAGGATGGCGACGCCGAGCTCGCCGGGCGCCAGCGCGGCGAGGCGTTCGAGGAGGCGGACCTTGATCTCCGGGGGGTAGACGTCGCCCAGCCCGTGGGCGAGGGTGGCGGCCTGCGCCGCGACGGCGGCCGCGACACGAGGGTTGGCGTGGCCCGCCGCCGCCACCCCGAACCCGGAGGTCAGGTCGATGAAGATGTTGCCGTCGGCGTCCCGGACGTTGGCGCCGCGCGCCGCGGCCCAGAAGAGCGGGGGCTCTCCCTCGATCTTGGTGATGTTGGGCGACTCGACGACGGCGAGCCGCTCCGCCAGCCGGCGCGATGCCGGGCCAGGGACCTCGGCGGTCGCACGGTGGGGGAGGAGCGCGCCGAGTTCGGCGGTGTCTGCGTCGTCGACTGGCATCGGTCTGGTTCGTTCTTCCGAACAGATATATGTATCAGCCGTCCGGGCGTGCCGGGGTGCGGGCACCCCACGTGCGGGCGCGGCGGCTACCGTTGACGAAAGTTCCAGTTAGAAGATATGACGACGCGGCCAGCGCCGCGACTCACCGCCACCACCGGCGCTGGCGTCGGCCCGGGACCAGGAGCGCGACCAGCAGCGCGGCGATCGCGGCGCCCAGGAGGAGCGCCGTTACGGTGGGCACGGGGAGCCGCGGCAGCGCCGGGACGGCGCGCTGCAGCAGGTTCGGCGGCCGCGGCGCGAGCGCGGTGCCGGGTCGTTCTGGCTCGCGTCGTGCTCGTTCCATGGCTGCGGTGGCCGCGAGCTCGCGCAGCAGAGTGATGTCCTGGGTCCGGCCGCAGACCCGGCAGACCGCCTCGCCGGCCAGGCGGGCCGAGCGGTTCGGGAAGACCAGCTCGCCGCCGCAGACCGGGCAGCGCTCGTCGGCCGGAACCGGTTCGATCATGTCGTAGATGGTCCGCCGTGAGATGCCGAGCTGTTCCGCCATCTCGGTCACGGGGGTGTCGGTCTCCCAGTATATGCGGTTGACCCTGGCAACCAGCTCCGAGCGGTCTCCGGTCATGGCCACCTCCAGGAAGGATGGTGTCGGAACTGCTGGATCGAGCCGTCCCCGGCGCAAGCGGCGGACCAATGGATCTGCGCGGGGTCGCGCGGCGCGACCACTCCGCGCGGCGGGCCGGCCGAAACCGGGGTGCGCGCTTGCCCGTAAATGGGTTAGAATGACATGCGCTTAGATATCTAGTAGCGACCATGATGCAACCATTTCTCCCCCTCCTCCTCGCCCTAGGGGTCGCGGCCGCGCCCCAGGCGCTGGACGGGGCGGCCGTGCAGGATACCACGCCCCGGGGGGCGGGGGACCAGGTCGTCGTCGACTCGGCGACGCTGGCCACGGCGTTCGCGGACCCCGGCGCGCGCGAGCTCCTGCGCCGGGCTCGGCTCAGACAGGACTCGACCGACCGCTCAATCCTGGCGTACCGCGCGCTCGCCCGGGAGCGGATCTCGGTCGGGTTGAGCACCTTCCGGCGGGAGCGGCTCCTCTACCGCCGCGAGAGCGCGGCGCGGGTCCACTGGCGGCGCTACGGCCCCCTGGAGGTCGAGATCCTCGGCGCGCGCGAGGTCGTCCCGCCGGCCTTCGCCGAGGCACGGGTCCCCGAAGGGCTGAACCGCGCGATCTCGCAGTTCCTCTTCGACCCCTCGGACAACCGCTTCCTCCCTGGGAGCGACCCCGACGGCGGGCCCGACGGGCTGCGCCACCCGCTGGCGCCGGGGAGCGAGGCGCACTACCGGTTCGCGCGCGGCGACTCCACGGTGATCACCCTCCCGGACGGCCGGACCGTGCGCCTCCTGGAGCTGCGGCTGACGCCCCGCCGCCCCGATCCCCACCTGGTCGCCGGGTCGCTCTGGATCGAGGGCGAGAGCTACGCCGTGGTCCAGGGGGCCTTCCGGCTCGCGCGCGCCTTCGACCTCGAACGCGACGCCGACGAAGACGACAAGGACGACGTGCGCCAGATCCCCGGGTTCCTCAAGCCGATCCGCGCCGACCTCCAGTACCTGACCATCGAGTACGGGCTGTGGGAGATGCGGTGGTGGCTCCCGCGGCTCGTCGCGCTCGAGGGTTATGCCTCGGCCGGCGCGCTGCTGCGCGTACCGATACGGTACGAGATGTCGTATTCGGAATACGACGTCTTCGCCGACACGGCATCGCTACCGCTCCCGGAGCTCGCCGCGACGCTCCCCCTGCCGGGCGACACCATCGCCCCACACGGGAGCTGCCGCCGGGTCAAGGGCGGGTGCAGGTGCTTCCAGGGGCGGTGCCGGCTCGTCGAGGTCAGGGTGCCCCCCGACACGAGCGACCTCCTGGCCAGCCCGTTCCTCCCGCCATCGATCTTCGAGGACGGCCCGGCGCTGCTCGGCGAGGACGAGGTCGAGGCGGTACTCGCGCGGCTGCGAGGGGTGTCGGTGCCGGTCGAGTTCGTCGGGCCGCGGATCTACTGGGGGTTCGACCGGCCGGAGCTCACCCGCTACAACCGCGTGGAGGGTCTCTCGACCGGCGTCCGGTTGAGCGCCGAGTACGGCAAGCTTAACGTCGACCTCACCCCGCGCCTGGCGTGGGCCGAGTGGCGCAACTCCGGGGCGCGGCTGGACGCGCGGTGGGAGGGGATCGGCTACCGGCCGTACCTCGGCGTCTACCACGGGATCGCCGCCGTCGACCCGGCGCTCCAACCCTTCGACCTCGCCAACTCCCTCGGCGCCCTCCTCTGGGGTCGCGACCTCGGCGACTACTACGGTGTATACGGCGCCGAGCTGGGGGGCGGGCCACCGCCAGGACGCGCGCTGCGCCTCGACTGGCGGCTCTACGCCGAGCGGCAGTACCCGGTCGCGAACGAGACCTGGACCTCGCTGCGCCGGCTCTGGAGCAAGGAGGACCCGTTCCGCCCGAACCTCGAGGCCGATACCGCGACGCTGGCCGGGCTCGCGCTCGAGCTGCGGCTCGCCCGCGGGCTCGACCCCGCCGGGTTCCGCTGGGGCGCCCGGGCGCTGGTCGACGGGGCGACGGGGAGCCACGACCACCTCCGCACCTCCCTCGCCCTCCACCTCGCCGGCCCCCTCCCGGGCGGGGTGCTCGGCTCGATCGAAGGGGAGGCGGGGAGCGCGTTCGGCGAGATCCCGGTCCAGCGACTCTGGGCGCTCGGGTGGACGCCGACGCTGCGAGGGTACGCCCCCCGCGCCGCGACCGGGAACGCCTTCTGGCGGGCGCGCGCGGAGCTAGGGACACGGGTCCCGGTGGGGCGGCTCATCGTCTTCACTGACCTGGGGTGGGCGGGGACGCGCGCAGATTTTCCCGGTACCACGCCGCTGGTCGGGGCGGGGGTGGGGGCGAGTCTCCTGGATGGGCTCCTCCGCGTCGACCTCGCCCGCGCGCTCCGAGGGGCGAGGGTCTGGCGCCTGAGCGTGGGGACCGACCTGGCGCTCTGAGCACGGCGGGCGCGCGCGATCTTTGCAGGCCGGGCGCGCGGCGCCGGACCCGGAACCCTCCGGCACGGAGGGCGGGAGCGGAGCTTGCAACCCGGTCGGCAGGGCACGGGAGCCGACCCAGGAGTAGACGACGTCGCCCGGGGCCGAGCCACGCGCCACCGGCTACCTTCGCCTCGGATTCACAGTTCGAACCGGATGATCGTAATCCAGCCAACCTCAACGCACACGACCCGCGCCCGCTCCCTCCGCCGGCGCCTCCTCGCCTTGCTCCTGGCCGTCGCGGCCGGGTGCGGGCGGGGGGATCGGCCGGAGGAGGAGCCGGCGCAGGCGACGTCGTCTACCGCCGCGATCGAGGTGGATACCGCCCGCGACGCCGTGGGGCCGCCCGCGGAGGAGGCCGAGGAGGAGGAGCGGCCGGACACGATCTACTACGACTTGACACGATTCGAGTGGTACCGGCGCGGCCAGCCGATCGTGATCGACGAGACGCGCTACACCCCGGCGGAGGTCGAGGCGACGGGCGGGCGGCGGCTGAAGCGGGAGGGGGCGTACGAGGGGGTCGACTACTACGTGAACCGGGACTCGGACCAGCCCTACGACACGATCTTCGTCCCGGTCTACCCGGGGTACTGGCTCCCCTTCGTCAGCGAGCGGCAGAGGACGGATGGGGGGTGAGCCGGCGCCCGGTATTGGCTCCGGGGGGCGGTGCTGGTATCATTCCCTGATCCGGCGCGCCCTCGACGGCGGCGCACGCACGAACAGATGGTGATTCGAGTCACGTGACCAAGATCTACACCCGAACGGGCGACAAGGGGGAGACCGGGCTCTTCGGCGGGGGGCGCGTCCCGAAGACGCACCCGCGGGTCGCGGCGTACGGCGCGGTCGACGAGTTGAACGCCGCGCTGGGGCTGGCGGCGGCGTCGCTGAGCGACGAAGAGATCGCCGGCCGGATCGCGACGATCCAGGCCGACCTCTTCGCCCTCGGCGCGCACCTGGCGACGCCGCGCGCGGCGGGTGAGGCGCCGCACCCGTACCTCCCGGAGCTCCCGCACGGACGAGTCGCGGAGTTCGAACGGTGGATCGACGCGGCCGACGCCGAGCTCCCGGAGCTGCACGCCTTCATCCTCCCCGGCGGGGTCCCGGGGGGTGCGGCGCTACACCTGGCGCGGACCGTCTGCCGCCGCGCGGAGCGGGAGGTTGTCGCGCTCGCCCAGGACGAGTGGGTCGACCCGGAGATCGTCGTCTACCTGAACCGGCTCTCGGATCTCCTCTTCCAGTTCGCCCGGCTCGCGAACCACCGCGCCGGCCGGGGCGACACCCTCTGGACCCCGGTCAGGGAGCGGCGCGCCGAGGGGGGCGAGGGTGGCTGAGCAGGTGGGCCAGGGGGGGCTCGGCGGGCGCGCGACCGCGATGGCCGAGCGGCTGCGCGAGACGGCGCACGACCTCGGGATCGACGAGGCGGGGATCGAGCGGATCCTGGCGGCGCACGAGGCCGCGATGCTCCCGCGGGAGCGGCTCCTCGACTCCGACCATCACCCCGACTTCCTGCACCCCGGCCGGACCGCGCTCATCATCATGCTCGACACCCCGGTCCGCGACCCGCTCCTGATCGCCGCCGGCGCGCTCCTGGAGACGGTGCGCCCCGAGCTCGCCGCCGATCCAATAGACGACGAGGTCCGCGCCGTCCTTGCCGCGATCCCGACCCCCGCCCGCGACGGCGAGATGATCACCGAAGAGCTGCTCCTGGCGGAGCCGGCGGTGTGCACCGTCGCGCTCGCCGAACGGCTCGACCAGGTCCGCCACCTGCACCTGCGGCCCCGCGAAGAGTGGGAGGAGATGCACCGGATGGCGGAGGAGATCTACCTCCCGATCGCGGTCCGGACCGAGCCCACGATGGCGCGGCGCTACCGCTGGTGGTGCCGGACCTTCCGGGCGCGGTTCCTCGAACGGGCGCGCGAAGGGGCGAGCGCTCCGGCGAGCCAAGGGTCTTAGAGACAGGCGCGGCCCGGGCGGGGCGCGCTCCGATGCGGATCACCCCTTGCCACCGGCGGGGAGTGTTTGCAACTTCCAAGGATGTACAACGTCGCTGTACCACGAATCATACCGGCGGAGGTCCCGGAATGCCGTACGTGATCACCGAGCCCTGCATCGGCACCAAGGACGCGAGCTGCGTCGAGGTTTGTCCGGTGGATTGTATATACGAGGGTGAGGACCAGTATTACATCCATCCCGACGAATGCATCGACTGCGGCGCCTGCGAGCCGGAGTGCCCGGTCACGGCCATCTTCCCCGACACCGATGTCCCGCCCGAGTGGAGCGAGTACATCGAGAAGAATCGCCTGCATTTCAGCTGAACGTCAGTCCGGAAAATCGTGAGGCGTGTCTGACCCGAACCGGGTCAGACACGCCTCTGTGCTTCCGACCGGGGGCGGGGTCAGAAGCCGGCGGCGCGGATCGCGTCGAGCGAGGGGGTGGGACGCGAGCTGTCGCCGGCGATCGCATCGGGGTTCGCCTCGGGCCGCGCCTGGAGTTGCTTCGTGATCAGAACCCCGATCGCCACCGCGGTCACCGCCAGTAGACTAACGCTCAAGGTACGGATAGGACCTCCCGCGCAAGAGGGTGTGTGGGGCCGCGTCGCGGGGACACGGCTCGGTATGGGAGTGCAGGATTCGTGCCTTGGGCGGATGGACGAGAATGCGTGGTCCGGGCTGGGTTATCGTCCAATCCGGAGTACAGGGATCGTTGCAGAATGTTACGGGGGGACACGGGTTGGGGGCATCCGCAGGGGGTGTGGCGGGGCTTGGACCATGGCTGGTAGTGCTGTGAGACGGGGGGCTGTCACGAAGCGTGGTCGATGGGCGGTGGTCGTTCGCGCGGGTTGGGCCATGGCGGGCAGCGCCGTGGTGGGGGGGCACGAAGAGCGGACCATGGCCGGCAGCGTTTGCGGGGGGCTTTCTCTCGAAGCGTGGACCATGGCCGACAGCGGGGCGTTCACACGTTGGGGACTATGGCTGCCAGCGCTGCGGCGGGGGTGGATCGCTTCCGCTCCGGGCGGGGGAAGTAAGTGTTGCGCCCCTGATCCCCGAATCCCAAACCCCACCCCCCGAATGCCAAGCCAATCCCTGATCCCTGACCCCAAATCCCTGGCCCCTGAATCTTCATCGACCCGCCTCCACCACCATCGCGAACCCCATGGCGCCGGCGGCGCAGACGGAGATGAGACCGATCCCGGCGCCGCGGCGGTTCATCTCGTTGACGAGGGTGGTGGTGAGGCGGGCGCCGGTGGCGCCGAAGGGGTGGCCTAGGGCGATGCTCCCGCCCATCACGTTGATCCGGTCCTCGGGGATGAGCCCGACCTTCTGCGGGCGCCCCAGGCGGGTGCGGGCGATCTCGTCGGAGTCGAGCCACTGGAAGTTGGAGAGGACCTGCGCGGCGAAGGCCTCGTGGACCTCCCAGAGCTCCACGTCCTGCATCGTGATCCCGGCGCGGTCGAGGGCCCTGGGGATCGCGTAGACCGGGCCCTGGAGGAGCTGGTCGGTTGGGGCGAGGGCGGCGTAGGCGTAGGAGCGGATGTAGCCGAGCGGTTCGTAGCCGAGGGCGTGGGCCTTCTCTTCGGCCATGAGCAGGACGGCCGCCGCGCCGTCGGTCAGGGGGGAGGAGTTCCCGGCGGTGACGGTACCGAACTTCCGGTCGAAGACCGGGGGGAGCGCCGCGAGCTTCTCGATGCTCGTGTCGTAGCGGATCCCGTTGTCGCGGTCGACGATGGTGGCGTAGTCCGGGGGGACGTAGACCGGTGCTATCTCTTGCAGGAGCCGGCCGTCGTCGGTCCCGGCGGCGGCGAGCCGGTGGGAGCGGAGCGCCCAGCGGTCCTGCGCCTCGCGGGAGATCCCGTTCTCCTTGGCCATCCGTTCGGCGCTCTGGCCCATCGTCTCGCCGGTCGAGGGCTCGGCGATCGCGGGGGTGACCGGGGCGAGGTCGCGGGGGCGGATCCCGGCGAAGGCCTTGAGCTTGGCGCCCGGGGACTTCGCGCGCGCCGCGGCCACCAGCCGGTCGCGCAGGCGGCGGGAGAAGAGGATCGGGATGTCGGTCAACGATTCCGCCCCCCCGGCCACGACGACGTCGGCGTAGCCGCGGGCGATGCTCTCGGCGGCCGAGGTGATCGCCTGGTTGGAGGAGGCGCAGGCGCGGGAGACGGAGTAGGCGGCGGCGCTGGCGGGGAGCCCGGCGCGGAGCCCGACCTCGCGCCCGATGTTGGGGGCGAGGGGGGAGGGGATGACGGTGCCGAAGACCACCTCGTCGACCTCGGAGGGGTTCAGGTCGGCGCGCTGCAGGAGCTCGCGGACGGCCAGGGTGCCGAGCTCGATCGCGGTCAGCTCCCGGAACGCCGTCCCCGACTTCACGAAGGGCGTGCGACACCCCGCGACTATCGCCACCCTCCGCCCCACCCATCCCTGGCTCATGGCATCTCCTCCGCTCAGGTCAGGTATCCGTCTCGACTCCGGCCGCGCTCTGGTACACGCCGGCACGGCGGCAATCGGTACCGCACGCGGTACCGCAGATGATACACCATTGTACGGGAACGGGTCTGGCGCAAGGATGTTCGCAAGTGTTGCGGCGCTCGGGGCTCGTCTCGCGGCTCGGTCGATGGTTGGTGGCGCCGGGGCGCGTGGGCTCGGTTCGAGTTGCGGACCGTGGTTGGCACGGTTCTGCGCGGGTTACGGATCATGGCCTGCGGCTGCTGAGGGCCGAGTGGTCGGTCACGCGGGTAGGCCATGGCCGGCGGCGCCGCGGTCTGAGTGGTCGTTCGCGCGGGTTGGACCATGGCTGCCAGCGCTGAGGTCTGGGAGTGGTCGTTCGAACTGGGTGGACCATGGCCGGCGGCGCTGCGGCGGGGGTGGATCGCTTCCGCGAGCGAGAGGAACTCGCTCCCCCTTTTCCCGCCGCCTCCCTTCCCCCAACCACCGCCTACCGCCTCCAGCCCCGCCACGACCGCCCTCGGCCCACCCCTGCTCGGACAGCCTCTCGCTCGCTCCAGCGATCCACCCCAGCGCCTCCGTTTCGGGCAGGGGAAGAGGGACGTGTGGCCTCCGACCCCTGACCCCCGATCCCCGAATCCCAGCCCCCCGAATCCCGAGCCACAAT